>Ga0187809_10000989_pt1 | contig 13930 bp, 13 predicted proteins | sample NC_wetland_sal_i_8_FD_132415 | JGI IMG/M metagenome (GOLD analysis project Ga0187809, IMG submission 132415) | Wetland sediment microbial communities from Neuse River Estuary, North Carolina, USA - ASW_4 | ecosystem: Environmental > Aquatic > Freshwater > Wetlands > Sediment | place: USA: North... | reverse complement strand
GTGGTGACGGTCCACGAGATCGAGCGCGGCATTACTTTGCTGCATCGTAGAGGCGCCACAGCGAAGGCCAGAGATTTGCGTCATTGGATGGAAGGACTCGTTTCGACATATCAGGATCGCATTCTGCCGATCGACGCGGCCGTATCCACGATCTCCGGCCGGCTCGAAGCCGAGGCGGTCTCGAACGGATACAATTCCGGAATGGCTGATGCTCTCATAGCCGGAACCGCCAAAGCACACGCGCTCACCGTCGTAACGCTGAATTTGCGCCACTTCGCCCCTTTCGGCATCGACCACATGGCGGCGCCAGTTTGATCGCGCCTCACGCTGAAGTCAGTACGCTCGATTCCTGATCGCCGCGTCATTTGAACCTCGGCTTCTGCAGGCTCTTCAACAGTGACTCAGAGACCTGGAACCCGGAACCGGCCTCGGCCGATGATCGCCTGTCATCCGCTTTACCTGTCGGCTCTTGCGCGTCAAGCTTTGCGCGCAAGAGCGCCATCACCATCGGCCAGGTCGAGAATTTTCCGTCACGCGCCCGATCGGTCAGGCTGCGCAGATAGCCCCCAGCGTTGTTGATCTGGTCCGCTCGCTGATAGATCGCGGCCAGCGTGATCGCGGCATGTTGCTCGCCCATGACCTTGCAGGCTTCTCGCCAGGCGCTCGGGCTGATCCCCAGCATCGGCCGGACCGTATCGGCCGCGGCCAATAAATCCCGCCAGTGACGGATTTCGCCGCCATGGGCAATCTCTCGCAGGTTCGGGCAGGCATCCAGCACAATTCCCAAAGGCAACTCTCGCTTGGGCAGGCTCCGTACGTTATCGGCTTCCTCGGTGTTGCCATCTGCTTCTGGTTGATTTCTGGTGCCGTTTTTAGATTCAGATTGGGGGTCTGAGTTTGAATTCTGTATATGAGCACCGCTATGGGACTCATTGGCGTCCAAATTCTGTGCTTTCACAAATGATTCCAATACTTCATGGATCTCGACGTAGAGACCGTGGAGATCGATGCAGATATCCTCAACGAGCTGTCGTGGGGCGGAGCGTGGAAGACGAGCGATGATCATCTGGTAGGTTTGTTGAACCCTGCCCCAGTTGCAAGGAACCCCCTCCTCGATGCCAGCGTCGATCAGCTTCACGATGTCACGCCGCAGCAGCGTCAGGCGCTCCTTGGCCACCCGAAAAGCCTTCTTTTCGGCCCTGACGGCTTCGGCCAGATCCTCGAACTCCTGGGCGCGCGCGACGAGCGGGGACAGGTCGAAACCATAGGCCTGCTCGATCTCCCCTCCCCTCCCCTTGCGCGCGAAGCGTTTGCCATTCGGGCTGTCGCGGCGAACGATCAGGCCGCAGTCGACGAGGACCGCTAGATGCCTGCGAAGCGTCGTCGGAGGCATGCCGTTGGCACGGGCCGTAAGCGCCTCGTTCGACGGCCAGACGATGAGATCGCCTTCGGTCGAGAGTTCGGATTCGAGGTAGAACGACAAGAGGGCGTTGAGCAGCGTCAACGACCGGTCCGTGGCACCGAGCAGTTCCTTGGCGTCCCGAATGGAATGGAACACTTTCCACTTGTCGACAGTGGCGCCTTGCGGCGCCGATTTCGCGGTGAGCTGGCTCGTGATCATGCCAAGCGTCATCTGCCGCCGCCCAAAGGGCGTCGTTGAGATATGTGTCTGCATTGTCTTTTACCTATCATAAGGCAAAAGAAATCCGCGCGCCGAATCGACGCTTCCCATTAGCGGGAGACTTGACTGCGATTCGCGGAAATGCGATTCTCTGGTTTGCGAGACTACAGAGAGGGCTTCCGGAACGCCGTTTCGGGGGCCTTTTTCTTTTGCGTTGGTCGCTTTGGGCGTTATGCCTGTGCGACTGGCAGTCGCACAGGCGGTCCGTCACTCTTTAATTTTTCCTCCTCTACCAGTCTCAAGAAAGCGTGCGTAAAGTTCATCGAGTTGTGCGGCAACAAAATTACCAAACTCAGGCACTTGCCTCTCGTCGAAGATTACGGAGATCTTGCCGTTGCCTTTCTGGATCCGAGCTCCGCGCTTTCCCGAGGGCGTGTTCCAACTCCCAGGCTTCGGGGCAGCGCTCTTCCGCTGGGTCGTGGCGATCCTGAACACTATAGCAAACCTGGTGTCGCTATCTGCAGTCAAGAACGCTTCGGTATTCATCGCCTCTTCTATTGCGGTGAATATTCGAGGCCGTGCCACAACCTCGGCCAGCGCGACCCAACGGGCGCGACCAGACTTACGCGCGGGACCGATCCTCGCAATCAGGCTTTCCGGAATGCTGCGCGCAACCGAAATATAGCGGCTCACATCAGCCTTGTCGGTGGCAAGGGCTGCTGTAATGGTCATGCGCTCATACCCTGCATCGTCCAGACGCCGCGCGAAAAGGGCTTTTTCGATGAAAGAAAGATCGGCCCGGTCTAGATTCTCTCGCCCTTGGGCAACGACAAGTTCCGTATCGCTTAGGACTTGGACAATTGCACGCACCTTCTGTCCAAGCTTTTCGGCAGCTCGCAATCGGCGTCGGCCATAGGCGATCTGGTAGCGCCCTACCGCGTCTGGATGAGGACGGACAAGAATTGGCACCTGCTGACCGTTTTCCCCGATGCTTTCGACGAGCTGATCGAAAGTCGGATCGACCTCGACCGACAGTCTATCGGCGATCGATGATCCATCAATAGATTCAGGATCCAAGAGGATGACCGCCTGGCCTTCCGCGAGCTGATCCTGCAGTCGAGCAGCCGCTCTTGCCGAGTCGGCCATCTCTTGGAGGGAAGTTCCCATCGCTGAGATTGCGCCGGTCCGCACACGTACCGAATACTTTTCCGAGGCCGGCTTCTCCGGCGACACCGGCTTTTTCAGAAACAGCGAATCGATCGCGTCACGTCTGCTCACGAGGACCTCTCATTGCTGATCGGGAGCCAGCCAACCCTGACGAAAAGTTGCGGCTGTTGGGAGTTCCCAACAGCATAGAAATCTAATGCCGACGCGCTGCCTTGCGCTGACCGGTTGGAGCCGTCGACCCCCACAGTGCGCATCCCCGATCGCAACGCAGGCTCTAACACTCCCGGTCGATCGGATCGAACGGCGGGTCTAAGGGGAGGGAGCCGACGCGCATGACCAACCCCGCGGTTCGCCCACCCTCGGACGTCCACGTTGGGAGCTCCCAACACCACGCCAAAACGCTGCAATGCCAAATTCATCTCTAACGGCCCCATGCAGCACGGATCAGGCCCTCGATCTCACCGTTGACGGAATCAAGCGCTTCCATCGCACGGTCATAGGTCGAGCGCGTGAGGTTCTCGCGTCCAATCTCATATAGGGTCTGCTTTGTAAGGCCCGCGTCCGATACGGCAGCCGACTTCACCATCGGATTCGTCAGGACATTGTCATCGAAAAGGTTCCGGAGGAGCGCAGCAACCTTTGTCTGAGGCGCGTCTTGCGGCTCGAAACGGGTCAATAGATAACGGATAAAATCGTACTTGAGGTCGCCTCCGGCCTCCCGGACGACACCGAGCAGGTCGCGTGTCATGAGTAGGAACTGCGCCATGGAAGACACGTCGAGCATCTGCGGATGAACCGTGACCACCATCGATGTAGCCGCACAGAGGCCGCTCAGCGTAAGAAAACCGAGCTGCGGCGGACAATCAATAACTACGACATCATACCTGTCAGCAACATCGTCGAGCGCGTGGGCGATGCGCGCGAAAAACAGATTTCCATGTCGATCCCTCGTCATCAGCGCTTTGGGTGTCGTATGCTCAAACTCCATAAGCTCGAGATTTCCCGGAATCAGGTCGAGGCCATTAAAGTAAGTCTGCCTCACAACCTCGCGAAGCGGCCGTAAGGCGTCATCATAGCGAATTGCCGCGTATAGCGTTTCGTTTGCTTCGACATCAGTTTCAGGGAGGACACCGAGAAGCGCGGACAGGCTGGCTTGCGGGTCGAGATCGACAGCGAGAACTCTATAGCCCTGCAATGCAAGGTACTGAGCGAGATGAGCCGATGTGGTGGTCTTTCCGCTACCTCCCTTGAAGTTCGTGACGGCAAGAACCTGTAAGTGCTCCCCCGCACGGCGGTGCGGCACAAATTCGATACTTTCCCTACCGCGTACCGTGCTTGAAAGGAGAACTCGAAGCTCATTTATCTGCGCAAGCGTGTAAAGCCGCCTTCCGTTGCTTGTAAGCTCAGGTTGGGGGCCTTCACCCGCGAGCGTCATCTTCCGAAGTGTCGAATCAGATATGTTCATAAGGCGAGCGGCCTCGCCGGACGTGAATTTTCGCAAGCTCTTTTGGGCTGTCGGAGGGAACAGTGCGTCGCTCATCGCTTGGAGATGCGAACTCAGCAAATCGGCGTGTTCGCCGATGGTGAGGTCCACCGAGGAACCGTCGCCGACAGGGCGGGCAAATGCATTGCTCACGAAGGATGCCTTCATCACGGTTAATCAGCGTATGTCGTACTTTTTCCGTGACGATACCGAAAACGCGTTCCGTTGCAAGAAGTTAATGGTTAACGACTCCTTAATGCGGATCGCAGGTGCGACACACGTTCCGCCCGGATTCGTTTGCGATTTCAATTGGTTCACTTGGCTTACCGGTACGCTTCTCCCGACACTTTCACTACTAGATTCAGCAGTGAGCAGGCGCGTCGTAGGCCCTTAAGGCTCTCATGGCACTGCAGGGTAGGCAACGCAAAACGACTCACCCCCGCAATGTGACTGCTATTTCTTCTAGTGGCGGTTAACGCGAACTCCGGGTTGATTGCCGCCAACGCACCGGTCCGCACCTGCGGACACAACCCGAAACTCGATGGCTGCCTATGCCCGCCAATCTTTCCTCTGCGCTGCTTTCAAGCGCGCACCATCCATCAGAGTCGACCATGCCGGCAAGAGCCGCGGCGGAATGCCCCGTCGCCGTGCCATGCACATACACTGCCGGCAGCGCTCCGATTGAATGCTTCTGCGTTGTATCGGAAGCTGTAATCCGGGATACCGGCCGATGACGCCGCCGCGCTCCCATCCGAGGCTTGTCCGGAAGCTGCAGGAAGCACTCGGGGATCATCTGTGTGCCGCGCTAGACGACGCCACCGTCGTTGAGATTATGCTCAATCCCGATGGCAAGCTTTTCATTGAGCGGTTGGGGCAGGGGACAGCCGCTGCCGGGGAAATGAGCGCGGCCGCCGCCGAAATCATTATCGGAAGTGTCGCCCATGCCATTCAATCGGAAGCAGATAGCGAACGGCCGATCGTCTCCGGAGAACTCCCTATCGGCGGCCATCGGTTCGAGGGCATTCTGCCGCCTGTCGTTTCGGGTCCGACCTTCACAATCCGGCGCCGCGCATCCCGACTGATCTCCTTCAATGACTATGTGACCTCGCAAATTCTGACCGAGCATCAGGCTTCCGTCATCCGTAGCGCCATCACCGCCCGCCTCAACATCGTCATTTCCGGCGGCACCGGATCCGGCAAGACCACCCTTGCAAATGCGATCATTGCCGAGATCGTGGAAAGCGCACCAGAGGACCGGCTCGTAATCCTGGAGGATACGGCCGAGATCCAGTGCGCGGCAGAGAACGCAGTAGCGCTGCACACCAGCGACACGATCAACATGGCTCGGCTGCTCAAAAGCACCATGCGGCTCAGGCCCGACCGCATCATCGTCGGCGAGGTCCGCGACGGCGCGGCGTTGACGCTGCTTAAAGCCTGGAACACGGGACATCCCGGCGGCGTCACCACGATCCATTCTAACACGGCGCTCTCGGCGCTTCGGCGTCTCGAGCAGCTGACGGCCGAGGTCAGCCAGCAGCCGATGCGCGAGGTGATCGGAGAGGCAGTCGATCTGGTTATCTCGATCGAGCGAATGCCGCGAGGCCGGCGCGTACAAGACGTTATTCACGTCGAGCGTTTCGACGGCCATCGGTACGAGACGGAATCCTATCCCAGAATAGAGGAGGAACGGCATGTCGCGTGACGGCCGAAGCATTCTTGTCGGCAGCACGCTGTCATTCTCCTTCCTAATGGCGACGGTAGGGCCTTCTCTGGCCTCCAGCGGCGGTGGCGGGCTGCCGTGGGAATCGCCGCTGCAACAAATCCAGCAGTCGATCACCGGGCCGGTGGCGGGATTCATCGCACTGGCAGCCGTTGCGATCGCCGGCGGTATGCTGATCTTCGGTGGCGAACTGAATGATTTCGCGCGTCGCCTCGTCTATGTCGTGCTGGTCGCCGGCATTCTGCTGGGCTCAACCCAGATCATCGCCCTGTTTGGCGCGACCGGCGCATCAATCGGTGAGGCCGCTCCCAATACGCAACAGGTCGAACAGGCGATTGCGCCTGCTCCATTAGCACCTTCGCGCGCCGAAGAAGGGGAGGGGGCTCATGGCTGAGTTCGCCTCCGCACTTTCCCGGTCACGCATCCACCGCGCGCTGTCGCGGCCTAATCTATTGCTCGGGGCGGATCGCGAACTGGTGCTGCTGACGGGCCTCGCGGCCGTCATCCTGATCTTCGTCGTACTGACCTGGTACGCGGCAATCTTCGGGGCGGCGATCTGGGTGCTTGCGCTCGGCGTGCTACGCATGATGGCGAAGAGCGATCCGTTGATGCGCAAGGTCTACATCCGCCACATCTCCTACAGGCCGCATTACCGCGCGACCTCGACGCCGTGGCGCAGGTTTTAGGCCAGCAATCATGGTTGCGCTCCGTTCCTTTCGCCATTCCGGGCCATCGTTTGCCGACCTCGTTCCCTATGCGGGACTGGTCGCCAATGGCGTGATCCTGCTCAAGGACGGAAGCCTGATGGCCGGCTGGTATTTCGCCGGCCCGGATTCCGAGAGCTCGACAAACGCGGAGCGCAACGAGGTCTCGCGCCAGATCAACACTATCCTCTCGCGGCTCGGATCGGGCTGGATGATCCAGGTAGAGGCCGTTCGTATTCCGACAACGGACTATCCCTCACGCGAGCAGTGTCACTTCCCGGATCCAGTCACGCAGGCGATCGACGATGAACGGCGTGCCCATTTCGAGCGGGGCAGGGGCCATTTCGAGAGCCAGCACGCCCTGGTTCTGACCTGGCGGCCGCCCGAGCGCAGCAAGACCGGGCTTACGCGCTACGTCTACTCAGACCGCGAAAGCCGCACCACAAGCTTTGCAGACAAGGCGCTTGAGACGTTCCAGACGTCAATCCGCGAGGTCGAGCAATATCTCGGCAACGTGCTGTCGATCCGGCGCATGCTGACGCAGGAGACCGAGGATCGAGATGGCCTGCCCATGGCTCGCTACGACGAGCTCTTCCAATTCATTCGCTTCTGCATCACTGGCGAGAACCATCCGGTCCGTCTTCCCGATATTCCGATGTATCTCGACTGGCTGGTCACGGCTGAGCTTCAGCATGGCCTGACACCGAAGGTGGAAAGCCGCTTTCTTGGCGTGGTGGCGATCGATGGCCTACCGGCCGAGAGCTGGCCGGGGATCCTCAATTCGCTCGATTTGATGCCGCTCACCTATCGCTGGTCGAGCCGCTTCATCTTCCTCGACGAGCATGAGGCCCGCCAAAGGCTGGAGCGCACCCGCAAGAAATGGCAGCAGAAAGTGCGGCCGTTCTTCGATCAATTGTTCCAGACCCAAAGCCGATCAATCGACCAGGATGCTATGGCGATGGTCGCCGAGACGGAGGATGCGATCGCCGAGGCCGCGTCGCAGCTCGTCGCCTACGGTTACTATACCCCCGTCATTATCCTCTTCGATGACGATGACGAGCGCCTACGAGAAAAGTGCGAAGCCGTGCGCCGGCTGATCACCGCCGAAGGTTTTGGCGCGCGGATCGAAACGCTCAACGCGACCGAGGCCTTTCTTGGAAGCCTGCCGGGCAATTGGTATGCGAATGTCCGCGAGCCGTTGATCAACACCAGGAATCTGTCGGATCTGATCCCCCTGAACTCGATCTGGTCGGGCCATCCGACGGCGCCTTGTCCATACTATCCGGCGGGCTCACCGCCGCTGATGCTGGTCGCAAGCGGCTCGACGCCTTTCCGGCTGAACCTACATGTCGACGATGTCGGCCATACGCTGATCTTCGGGCCGACGGGGTCAGGCAAGTCGACATTGCTGGCGTTGATCGCAGCCCAGTTCCGGCGTTATGCCGATGCGCAGATCTTCGCCTTCGACAAGGGCCGATCGATGCTGCCGGTGACGTTGGCGGCGGCCGGGGACCATTACGAAATCGCCGGCGAGGCGGATGGGCAGGGCGAGGAGCCGGGGAGGGGAGTTGCCTTCTGTCCGCTGTCCGACCTGTCGACCAGCACCGACCGGGCCTGGGCCTCGGAATGGGTCGAGATGCTGGTCGCCTTGCAAGGCGTCGCGATCACGCCGGACCATCGCAACGCGATTTCTCGACAGGTCAGCTTGATGGGCGAAGCGCGCGGCCGGTCGCTTTCGGATTTCGTGTCGGGCGTTCAGATGCGTGAGATCAAAGATGCGCTGCATCACTACACCGTCGACGGCCCGATGGGCCAATTGCTCGATGCGGAGGAAGACGGTCTCGCGCTCGGAGCCTTCCAGACCTTCGAGATCGACGAGTTGATGAACATGGGCGAGCGCAATCTCGTTCCCGTGCTAAGCTACCTGTTTCGGCGCATCGAAAAGCGCCTTTCGGGGAGCCCGAGCCTGATCATTCTGGACGAGGCCTGGCTGATGCTGGGTCATCCGGTCTTCCGCGACAAGATCCGGGAATGGCTGAAGGTATTGCGCAAGGCCAACTGCGCCGTGGTGCTTGCGACACAGTCGATCTCGGACGCCGAGCGCTCCGGTATCATCGACGTGCTGAAGGAATCGTGCCCGACCAAGATCTGCCTGCCGAACGGCGCCTCGCGCGAACCCGGCACGCGCGAATTCTACGAACGCATCGGATTCAACGAGCGCCAGATCGAGATCGTCGCGACGGCGCTGCCGAAGCGCGAATACTACGTCGCGTCCCCGGCGGGGCGACGGGTCTTCGACATGGCGCTCGGGCCTGTCGCCCTTTCCTTCGTTGGCGCTTCCGGCAAGGAGGACCTCGCCGCAGTCCGCGCGCTTCATTCCCGTCACGGGGCCGATTGGCCTCTCCACTGGCTCCAGCAAAGGGGGATCGCCGATGCCGCGTCGCTTTTCGAGGCTGAGTAAGCCAATCCTGGGCCGCCCAACAGTCCTGATGGCCGTCGCTGCCATCAGCTTCGGCGCCAGCATCGCGCATGCCGGCGGCGTCACCGGCCAGGCGACGGAATGGACACAGCTTGCCAACAACAGCGAGTTGATCAGTCTCGTCGGCAAGTCGGCCGAGCAGGTCAACAACCAGATCAAGCAGATTATGCAATTGGCCGAGCAGATCCAGAACCAGCTGAAGATTTACCAGAACATGCTGCAGAACACGGCGCAGCTGCCCAACCACGTCTGGGGCCAGGTCGAGAGCGATCTCAATCGGCTGAGAAGCATCGTCGGAGAGGGGCAGGGGATCGCCTTCTCCATGGGCAATATCGACGATGTGCTGAAACAGCGTTTTCAGAGTTTCGCCGATTTCAAGACGAACCTGCCCGATGACAAGAGCTTCTCCTCAACCTACCAGAACTGGTCGACAACCAATCGCGACACGATCGGTGGCACTTTGCGGGCCGCCAATCTGACGGCCGAGCAGTTCTCATCGGAAGAAGCGACCATGAGGGAACTGCGCACCATGTCGGAAAGCGCCGACGGCCAGATGAAGGCGTTGCAGGTGGGACACGAAATTGCTGCCCAGCAGGTGGCGCAGATGCAGAAGCTGCGTGGTCTCGTATCCCAGCAGATGACCATGATGGGCACCTGGTATCAGTCCGAGCAATCAGAAAAGGACCTCGCGCAGGCGCGCCGGGAAAAGTTCTTCAACGCCCCGGCGACCGATATTCGCGGTGGCCAAACCATGGAACCGCGCTGGTGACCGCCCGCCCGTTCATTATCCTGGCACTCCTGCTCAGCTTTGTCCTCGGCGGCGCAGCGGTGTGGGTTCTGAAAGACGCAGGGATCTCGGCAAGGGAGTCAACATCGCGTTCCACACCCCCGCAGGCACAGGGCCCGGACCACCAGAGCCGCGCGGAGAAATTTTTTGGTGGCGATCCGGATCGCAACGTCCGCAGTGGCCAGGAAATGAAGCCGCGATGGTAACGAGACCAACCTGCGGAATCGGGCTCGTCATGGTCGCCACAGCGCTGGTGCTCGCGGCATGCGCCCCTGCATTTGCCCAGCAAGGCACCGTCCTGACGACGCTTGAAAACTCTGTCGTCACAGCCGCCAAGGGTTGGGAAACGACCGTGATGAACGCGGCTCGTTCCCTCTTCTGGATTCTTGCGGGCATCGAGATCGGCATCGCGGCGGTATGGCTGGCTATCAATGCCGCCTCGCTCGACGCCTGGTTCGCGGAACTGGTGCGACGCATCATGTTCATCGGTCTCTTTGCCTTCATCCTCGAGCAGGGGCCGGATTTCGCCAAAGCGATCGTCGACAGCCTTTTTCAAATCGGCGCCAGCGGCGGATCGGCCTCGCCAGCAAACGTTTTCGATGCCGGCATTCGCGTCGCCTCAAAAATGTCAGAGCAAGCGAAGTTCGGTCTTTTCCAGGACAATGTGCTGGCGATCGCAGCCGTCTTCGCCATGGTTGTGGTTGTCGTTTCTTTTTCGCTGGTCGCGGCGATCTTCGTCGCCGTCATGGTCGAAACGTATGTCGGCCTTCTCGCCGGCATGATCATGCTCGGGCTTGGCGGATCCTCTTTCACAAAAGATTTTGCCGTCCGCTACCTCATCTACGCCTTCTCGGTCGGGATGAAGCTCATGGCGCTGGTGATGATCGCCCATATTGGATCGGAAGTGCTGCTCAATCTCGCGGAAGCACCGACCGCGACATCGGACCAGTTCATCACGACGCTGGCGATTGCCGGTATATCGGTCGTGGTATTCATCATAGCAATGTACGTGCCGTCGATCTTGCAGGGTGTCGTCCAGGGTGCGTCGGTGGCCGGCGGGATGGAAGCGATCCGGCATGGCGCGCAGGTCGGCACCTTTGCGGCCGGCGGCGCATTTCTCGGCGCCAGCGCTGCAGGCAAGGGTGCGGCGGCTGCAAGCGCCGCAAGAGCGGGCGGCTCGTCCGTTGCCGGCGCCGCACTCCGCGGCATGGGGTCCGGCATCGGCCATGCCGGCTGGGCCGTAGGCTCGGCCGCACGAGAAAAATCAATGTCTTCGCCCGGCGCCTACACCGGCTCGCTACTCGGCCTCGCCAATGCCAAGCTCGACCAGACGCGGCAGTCGGGAAGCCGACAGTCAGCGCCACCACCACCCATGCAAGACAACTAAGCAGAAAGACGCTCCCTCATGGCAGGTCGTACACCGCCGGAGAACCCTTATGTCGCCGCGCGACAGGAATGGAACGAGCGCTATGGCTCCTATGTCAGAGCCGCCCAGTCCTGGCGCATTGTCGGCATCACGGGAATGCTGATGGCCGTAATCGGGGTCAGCTACGCGCTCTATCAGAGCACCCAAGTAAAGCTGGTTCCTTATATCGTCGAGGTCGACAAGCTTGGCACCGCTGTCAGCGCCGGATTTCCGCAGCAAATCGAATACGCGGACGCCAGAGTCGTGCGCGCGACGCTCAGCAATTTCATCTCGAATTTTCGCTCGGTGACGCCGGATGCCGTCGTTCAGAAGCGCTATATCGACCGCACCTATGCGCTGCTGAGGACGTCCGATCCGGAAACCGAAAAGATCAACGCCTGGTTTCGCTCGAACTCGCCCTTCGAAAAGGCGAAGACGGCGACGGTCGCTGTCGAAGTCAACAATATCGTTGCCCTGTCCAACCAGTCCTATCAGATCGACTGGACCGAGTTCGAGCGCGATCGCAAAGGCAAGGAAGTCGCAACGCGCCGGTTTCGCGGCATCGCCACCGTGACGATCACACCGCCTCAGGACGAAGGCGTGATCCGGCTCAACCCGATCGGGCTCTATCTCCGCGACTTCGACTGGACGGCGCAGCTTTGAAAGGCCTCGACCCTATAATGAAGATCAACACCGAAACCGCTCGGCCCCTGTTGGCCTCGATCGCGGTGATTATCCCGCTTGCTCTCCCGGCAGTCTCCGCTTCCGCTCAAGCGATGAGCGACAACGAAGCCAAGGGAACGGCGATTTCCGGCAAATGGCGTGGGGGCAGGGGCCTCGTCACCAAGGGCGCGGACGGCAAGGTCATCTTCCTCTTCGGTGAAGTGCAGCCCTCCGTGGTCTGTTCGCCGCTCCAGGTGTGCGATATCGAGCTTCAGCCGGGCGAGGTGGTGCGCGATGTTCTTGTCGGCGACACCGTGCGGTGGAAGGTGGAACCGGCGACGTCCGGCGCGGTAGGCGGCCAGGCGATCCATCTGGTCGTCAAGCCGTCGGAGCCCGGCCTCGTAACCTCGATGGTCGTCACCACCTCGCGACGAACCTATCACATCCAGCTCAAATCGAACCGGACGCAGTACATGGCGCGTGTCGGGTTCGAATACCCAGAAGATGTATCGGCCAAATTTGCTGCTATCAACGCAAGGTTGGAAGCGAGCACGATTCCCGGCGCCGGCGTGCCGGCGGAGAAGCTCGACTTCCACTATTCGGTTTCCGGCAGCGCCCGCTGGCGCCCGGTACGCGTCTATTCCGACGGCATGAAGACCTACATCCAGTTCCCGCGCTCGATCGTCGGGCAGGATGCGCCCGTGCTGTTCGTCATTTCCGGCGGCGAGAACCGCATCGTCAACTACCGCATGAAAGGGGACATGATGGTCGTAGACTATCAGATCGATCGGGGTATCCTGGTTTCCGGTGTCGGCTGGAAAAGGGAAAAAGTCACCATCAGGCGAGGGGGATGAGCATGCATCTTCGCTTCCCGATCCCAAGCCTGATCCTCGTTGTCCTTGCCACGGCGGCACTCGGCGGATGCCAGTCAATGGGCGTGGGCGGCCTCGTTGCCAGCACTGCGCCGACGGAAATGTCCACGCCGGTCGCCGAGGCGATTGCCGGCGATATCGTCGGTAGTTTCTCGGAACAGGTCGGCCCCGGAACGGCGCCAATCGCCCTGAAACAGGACTCTTCCCCGTTCGGGCAAGCCCTCGAGACAGAGCTCAAGAGCGCGGGCTATGCCGTCCTCACCGACCAGAAGCGAGACGAGAAGGCTCATCCGGTCGCGCTCGCCTATGTCGTCGAGCCCTTCAACGGCAAGATCCTTGTTCGGCTTTCGACCCCGACCGTCGAGATCGGCCGCGTCTATGTGGTGAGTTCGGCCGGCGCCACCCCGGCAAGCCCGCTTTCCGTGATGCGACGTGGATAGGTCGGAGCAATGGTCCAGTCCCTGAAGCTTGGCGGCGCTCCTGAAGAACATCACGGGTCGGGCATCCGGCGCCTGAACCGCCTCCCGATCACTCTGACAATTGTCCTCGTCGTCGTCTTTTTGGCAGTTATCTTCTACGGCCTGAGCAGCCGCGGTCTATATTTCGGGCGTGGATCCGGGATCGATCACACCTCTGGGCCGTCTGCCTCCACCTATGCCGACCAGCTGAAGCGCGGCGTGAGCGATGGTATTATTGGTGAGCCTCAGCAGGCAGCGCCGTTCCAGCCAACCCCCGTACAGGCAAAACAGGAACCTGAGGGCAACCCATTCAAGCCAGAACCGAAGCATGCCGGTGAATCGGCAAAATACGAGCTCGAGCCGGAAGCGATCTGGAGAGCCAGGCTGGAGCGTGAACAGCAAGAGCAATATCTGCGCGAGCGGCATCGCGAACGGATGGCGCGGCTCCAGGCCAATGATGCAGCTTATGACGCGCCATTGACGATCGACGGGAAGAAATTCGAGGCGAGGGAAGGGGCGTCGCAATCGAACACGGCGGACCCGCAAAATGGGGTTGCCGGCGCACCGGGGG
>Ga0187809_10000988_pt1 | contig 13949 bp, 14 predicted proteins | sample NC_wetland_sal_i_8_FD_132415 | JGI IMG/M metagenome (GOLD analysis project Ga0187809, IMG submission 132415) | Wetland sediment microbial communities from Neuse River Estuary, North Carolina, USA - ASW_4 | ecosystem: Environmental > Aquatic > Freshwater > Wetlands > Sediment | place: USA: North... | reverse complement strand
TCTCCGGCGTCCTGCTACGAAGCAGGTTTCGATAGCCCTCCTTTCGATCGGTCCGCGCTATCCGCTGGGCTCATAGCTCCCCCACACATCGCGCAACGCCGCGCACACCTCGCCCACGGTCGCGCGCGCCGCGAGCGCCGATCTGATCGGTGGCAACACGTTGTCGTCTCCGGCCGCGGCCGCCCGAACGGCGTCGAGCGACGCGCTGGCGGCGCGCGCGTCGCGAGCAGACCGGACGGCGCGAACCCGCTCGACTTGCTCGGCCTCCAGCGCCGGGTCGACCCGCAACGGCTGGTAGGGCTCGGCGCCGTCGGTTGTGAATTTGTTCACACCCACGACCACCCGGTCGCCCGACTCAACCCCGCGAGCGACGTCATAGGCGGCCTGCTCTATCTGCGACCGCTGAAAACCCCGCTCGATCGCGGCGACCGCGCCGCCCATGTCCTCGACCTGCGCCATCAACTCCCTGGCCGCGGCCTCAATCTCATCGGTGAGTGACTCGACGACGTACGACCCGGCGAACGGGTCGGCGGTTTTCGCGACGTCCGTCTCGTGGGCGAGCACCTGCTGGGTGCGCAGCGCGAGTCGCGCGGCCTTCTCGGTGGGCAGCGCGATCGCCTCGTCGTAGCCGTTCGTGTGCAACGACTGGGTGCCGCCGAGCACCGCCGCCAGCGCCTGCACGGTGACCCGCACCAAGTTGACCTCAGGTTGCTGCGCCGTGAGCTGCACCCCCGCGGTTTGGGTGTGGAAGCGCAACGCGAGAGACCGCGGGTCGGTCGCGCCGAACTCCTCTTTCATCACGTGCGCCCAGATGCGACGCGCGGCGCGGAACTTCGCCACTTCCTCAAGCAACGTAGTGCGCGCGACAAAGAAAAATGACAACCGCGGCGCGAATTCGTCAACCGAGAGGCCGGCGCGCTGCGCCGCCCGGACGTATTCGATGCCGTCAGCCAGCGTGAACGCTATTTCTTGAACCGGTGTCGCGCCCGCCTCGGCCATGTGATAACCCGATATCGAAATCGTGTTCCACTGCGGCAATTCGCTTCTGCAGTAAGCAAAAAGGTCCGTGGTGAAGCGCAGTGACGCGCGCGGCGGAAAAATGTAGGTGCCACGCGCGACATACTCTTTGAGCACGTCGTTTTGCACGGTGCCGCGCAATTGAGCGGCGGGCACGCCCTGCTGTTCGGCCACCAACTGATACATCAGCAGCAGCAGCGCGGCGGGCGCGTTAATCGTCATCGAGGTCGACACTTTGTCGAGCGGTATTCCGTCGAACAGGGTCGCCATGTCGTCGACGGAGTCGATGGCCACGCCGACCTTGCCGACCTCCCCGCGGGCGATCGGGTGGTCGGAGTCATAACCCATTTGGGTCGGCAGGTCGAACGCCACTGACAGGCCGGTGGTGCCCGCTTCGAGCAGCTGGTGGTAGCGGCGGTTGGACGCGGCCGCGGTGCCGAACCCGGCGTACTGCCGCATGGTCCAGAGCCGGCCGCGGTACATGTCGGGATAGGCCCCGCGGGTGAACGGAAACTCGCCGGGCAGGCCCAGCGCGGTCGCGGGGTCGAAACCGTCGAGCGCCGACGCGTCGTAAACCGCCTCGATCGGCAGCCCCGACTCCGTGCGATCTCGCATGTCATGACCATAGCCCGCAAAACGGGCGGGCCGGCAGGCGCGCGCCCGCTGTGCCGCACCTGGCCGGTCGGCTACTCTGTGCCGGTCATGCCGGTCACGCCGATTCTTCCGCGCGTCTCGCGCGTCCCGCGCCGGCTGGCCGGTGTCGCGCTGTCGCTCGGCCTGGTCACGGTCGGGGCGCTCGCGCCTGCCACGCCCGCGACCGCTGCGGCGCCCGTGGCCGTCGCAGCACCCGCGGCGGCGCTCGCCGAAGGCTCGTCGTCCGACGCGTATGTGGTCGGCGGCGTCCGGCTGGCCGACCCCGGCGTCGTGGTCGCGGCTGGGCTGCCTCCGCTGCCGGCGACCACCGCGACGTCGTTCATCGTGGCCGACGCCGACACCGGCCACGTGCTCGCCGCGCGAGCCGCCCACCAACGCCTGGCGCCCGCCAGCACGCTGAAGACGCTCACCGCGCTCACCTTGATCCCGCGATTGCAGCCCGCCGTCGAGGTGGTCGCCCAGCGCGACGCGCCGAGCGTCGACGGCACCAAGGCCGGCATCGTGGCCGGCACGAAGTACGCGGTGGGTGAGCTGCTCACCGCGATGCTGATGATGTCGGCGAACGACGCGGCCGTGGCCCTCGCCGACGCGTACGGCGGCATCGCGCCGACGTTGACCGCGATGAACGCGGAAGCGGCGCATCTCAACGCCGACGACACCGTCGCGCTGACGCCGAACGGGCTCGACGCGCCCGGCCAGTCGTCGTCCGCCTACGACCTCGCGTTGATCTTCCGGGCTGGCTTGCGCGACCCCCAGTTCAGGCACTACCTCGCGCTGAAGCGGGCGCAGTTCCCGGCGCCGGGCGGCGCGAGCTTCCAGATCCAGACGCACGACAAGTTGCTCAGCAACTACCCCGGCATGATCGGCGGCAAGAACGGCTACACCGTCGCCGCGCAAGCGAGCTACGTCGGGGCGGCCTCCCGCGACGGCCACACCATCATCGTCGCGATCATGCGAGACCAGCCGAACTTCTGGGCGGAGGTCCAGTCGTTGCTCGACTGGGGCTTCGCCGCCGACGCGGCGCAGCCGACGCCGGTCGGCGAGCTCGTCGCCGCAGGCGCGGCCGGGCGACCGACGCCAGCCCCGAGTGCCAGCACCGATCCGGTCGGCGCCGCGAGCGGCGGCGGAGGCGTCGACAGCGCCGCAGGCGCGGCCGGTCCGGGGGTGGGCGTGGTCGCCGGTTCGGCGCACCGCTCGTCGTCCGGCGGCGTGGCGGTCGGCCCGATCGCGAAGTGGGCGGCGGTCGGCCTCGGCGGGTTGTTCTTCATGGCGGCGCTCGGCCGGCTGCTGTTGCGCCGCCGCCGCCGGCTGCGGCGCGACCAACGCTATCTCGCCGGTTTGTCACGGTTATCAGCATTAGGCGAGATTTCCGACCGTCCTTAGCCGCCGGTGCTGGCGCCAACTTTGCTTTATCTTTCGCCAGCGACTTCCCCTCGGCGATCACGACGTGTACCTTTCGGGCCGTTCGGACTAGCAACATCGCCGGCGGGAGAAGTCAGCGCGCTCGCGCGTGAGAACTCGGCGCGCGGAGTGCCGTCGGCGGATTCGTCGAAGTCAGGAGTCACAAGTGGCGCAAGGCACGGTCAAGTGGTTCAACGCCGAGAAGGGTTTCGGCTTTATCGCAGTCGACGGCGGTCCGGACGTATTTGTCCACTACTCCGCGATCCAAATGGACGGCTACAAGTCGCTCGACCAGGACCAGCGGGTTGAGTTCGAAGTCACGCAGGGCCAAAAAGGCCCGCAGGCTGAGGCGGTCCGGCCAATTTCTGCCTGACCGGCATTAACCACCGAGCAGCGGAAACGCTCGCTCGCTGTGCCAAACACCGTCGGCGTCGCGTTCGAACAACCCAAACGAGGTGACCTCGAACCGCGCGCGGTAGTCAGCCAACTCGGCGAAGGCGCGGTCGAGCTGCGGCTCGGGCAAGTCGTGCGCGACGGTGACGTGCGGGTGGTAGTTGAAGCGCCGCGGCCGGTCGAGCGGCCCGGTGCGCACCGCCTTTTCCAGCCGCTCGCAACCGCTGATCCCGGTCGCCAGCGCGACGAAGACCACCGGCGACACCGGCCGGAAGCTGCCGGTGCCGCGCAGTTGCATGTCAAACGGCCACTGCCGCTCGGCGATCGTCTCGAGGTGCTTCTCGATGAGCGGCCGGTCGGCCGGGTCGACCTCCGTCGGAGGCAGCAACGTGACGTGCGGCGGTATGGCGGACGCCATCGGGTCGCCGAGCTTCTGACGCCACTCCTGCAGTTCGGCGGCGTAGGGCTCGGGGATGCCGACCGCCACGCCGATCGTGAGCGTCGAAGCGCTAATCAACCGACTCAGGCCTTCCCGGGCAGGAAACCGACGCGGTCCCTGACCAGCTCCATCGTTGCCGCGGCCACTCCGCGGGCGCGATCCGCGCCCGCGCGCAAGATCTCGTCAAGCGCGGCTGGATCGTTGAGATAAGACTGCACCTTCTGCTGGACCGGCGTCACGAATTCGACGACAACGTCGGCGACGTCCTTCTTAAAGTCGCCGTACCCCTTGCCGGTGTACTCGTTTTCGAGGTCGGCGACCGATCGCCCGGAAAGCGCCGAGTAGATCGTCAGCAGGTTGCTCACACCTGGCTTGTCGACCTCGTCGAAACGCACCTCCGACCCGCTGTCGGTGACCGCCGACCGGATCTTCTTGGCCAGTCGCTTCGGGTCGTCGAGCAGGTTGATCGTGCCGGCGTCAGGCAGCGACTTGCTCATCTTCGCCGTGGGCAGCTGGAGGTCGCAGATCTTCGCGGCCTCCTTCACGATGTGCGCCTCCGGCACGACGAAGGTGTCGCCGAACCGGGCGTTGAACCGCTGCGCGAGGTCGCGGGTGAGCTCGACATGCTGCCGCTGGTCTTCGCCGACCGGCACCCGGTCAGCCTGGTAGATCGTGATGTCGGCGACCTGCAAGATCGGATAGGTGAACAGCCCGACGCCGACGTTTTGCGAGCGCGCGGACTTGTCTTTGAACTGGGTCATCCGGCTGGCCTCGCCGAAACCGGTCAAGCAGGAGAAGATCCAGGCCAGCTCGGTGTGCTCCGGCACGTGGCTTTGCACGAACAGCGCGCACTTCGCCGGGTCGAGCCCGATCGCGAGCAACTGCGCGGCCGAGATTCGGGTGCGTTCGCGCAGCTGCGCGGGATCCCAGTCGACGGTGATCGCGTGCAGGTCGACGACGCAGTAGAAGGCGTCGTAGTCGTCCTGCAGCGCCACCCAGTGCCGCAGCGCGCCAAGGTAGTTCCCGAGGTGGAACGAGTCGGACGTCGGCTGGATGCCGGAGAGCACACGGTGTCGATCAGCGGGGCGGTCAACTGGCATGCCGGTCATTGTTTCAAACGGTCGGGCTCGACTTGCTCGGCCATTTCCGCCTCCGGGGGATTCGCCTCTGGGGGATTCGCCGGCGGCGCGTCCGGAGACCGGCTCACCCGCACCCGCGCGACCCGCCGCCCGTCGAGCTCGACCACGGTGAGCCGGTAGTCGGCGACGTCGACCCATTCACCGACCTGCGGCAGGTGCCCGAGCTCGGCCATCACGTAGCCGGCCACCGTCTCGTAAGGGCCCTCAGGCAGCTCGACGCCGGCCTCGTCGGCGAAGTCGTCGGTGTTGAGCAACCCGTCAATGACCACGTCACCGCCGCGCAGCCGCTGGGCCGAACTGGGCCCGACGTCGTACTCGTCGCGGATGTCGCCGACCAGCTCCTCGACGAGGTCCTCGAGCGTCACGATGCCGGCCGTGCCGCCGTACTCGTCGACCACGATCGCCATGTGCAGCTGCTCGCGGCGCATCTCGGCGAGCGCCTCGAGCACGTTCTTGCCGTCGGGCAGCATCATCACCGGCCGGGCCAGATCGCCAACCCGAATCGCGCGCGCGTCGCCCTCGATGTTCGGCGCGACCAGGTCGCGGATGTGCACGAAGCCCACGACGTCGTCATGCGAGCCGCGGACGACCGGGTAGCGCGAGTGCGGGCCGGTGCGCACCGCCTTCCAGGCCTGCGCCACCGTGGTCGACGCGTCGAGGAACTCCACCTCGGTTCGCGGCACCAAGACCTCCCGAAGCCGGCGGTCGCTCGCACTGAACACCTCGTCGATGAGCCGGCGCTCGTCGCGACCGAGCGCCTCGTGCGAGCTGACCAGGCCGCGAAGCTCCTCCTCGCTGATCGACTCCCTGGTGGCCTCGGGGTCGCCACCCACCAGCCGGACGACGACGTTGGTAGACCTCGACAGCAGCCAGATCACCGGCCGCATCAGCGACGCGAAGCGGTTCAGCGGCGGCGCGACCAGTTGCGCGGCCGCCTCGGTGCGCTGCAGCGCGAGACGCTTTGGGGCGAGCTCGCCGATCACCAGCGTGACGAACGAGATGACGATGGTGACCAGCAGGAAGCCGACGACGTCGGCCCACCCGCGGGTCATGCCCAGATTGACCAGGCCGTCACCGGCCTCGTGCGAGAGCGTCACTGCGCCGTACGCCGAGGACAGCAGCGAGGTCAAGGTCACGCCGATCTGCACCGCGGCGAGGAACTGGTTGGGGTCGGCGGCCAACCGCGCCACCGCCGCGCCGCGGCGACTCTTCTCGGCCATCCGGCTGATCTGGCTTTCGCGCAACGAGACCAGGGCGATCTCGCTCGCGACGAACAACGCCTCGATGAAAATCAGCGCGAGGACGACCAGGATGTTGAGCGCAACGCTCATCGCACGCCACCGGAGCGACGGCGACTATGGCACCCGTCCATGGTGGCCAGGTTATCCGGTGAGCCGCCCGGCTCTTCGATCAAGCCGCCTCGCCGATCAAGCCACCTTCGCCTTGAGGTTCTCGTCGAGCGCGGCGAGGAACTCTTGCGTCGTCAGCCAGGGCGTCTCCGGCCCGATCAGGAGCGCGAGGTCCTTCGTCATCTTGCCGCTCTCGACCGTCTCGACGCAGACCTGCTCGAGCGCGTCGGCGAAGTGGACGACGTCCGGCGTGTTGTCGAGCTTGCCGCGGTGCTGCAGGCCGCGGGTCCACGCGTAGATCGAGGCGATCGGGTTGGTGGAGGTGGGCTTGCCCTGCTGGTGCTGACGGTAGTGCCGGGTGACCGTGCCGTGCGCGGCCTCCGCCTCGACGGTCTTGCCGTCGGGGGTCATCAGCACCGAGGTCATCAAGCCGAGCGAGCCGAAGCCCTGCGCCACTGTGTCGGACTGCACGTCGCCGTCGTAGTTCTTGCAGGCCCAGAGGTAGCCGCCCTCCCACTTCAGGGCGGACGCGACCATGTCGTCGATCAGCCGATGCTCGTAGGTCAGGCCGGCGGCTTCGAACTCCGCCTTGAACTCGGTCTCGAAGACCTCGGCGAACAGGTCTTTGAACCGGCCGTCGTAGGCCTTGAGGATGGTGTTCTTCGTCGACAGGTAGACCGGGTAGTGCCGCTCAAGGCCGTATCGGAACGACGCCCGGGCGAAGTCGCGGATCGAGTCGTCGTAGTTGTACATGCCCATCGCGACACCGCCGCCGGGGAACTTGGCGACCTCGAACTCCATCGGCGCGCCGCCGTCGTCCGGGGTGTAGGTGATGGTCACCGTGCCGGGGCCTGGGACGACGAAGTCGGTCGCCTTGTACTGGTCGGCGTGCGCGTGACGGCCGATGACGATCGGCTTGGTCCAGCTCGGCACCAGCCGCGGGATGTTGCTGATGATGATGGGCTCGCGGAAGATGACGCCGCCGAGGATGTTGCGGATCGTGCCGTTCGGCGACTTCCACATCTTCTTCAACCCGAACTCAGCGACCCGCGCCTCGTCGGGCGTGATGGTGGCGCACTTCACGCCGACGCCGTGCTGCTTGATGGCGTTCGCCGCGTCGATCGTCACCTGGTCGTCGGTGGCGTCGCGATGCTCGATGCCGAGGTCGAAGTACTTCAGATCGACGTCGAGGTAGGGCAGGATCAGCTGCTCTTTGATGAACTGCCAGATGATGCGGGTCATCTCGTCGCCGTCGAGCTCGACGACCGGGTTCGCGACCTTGATCTTCGCCATCGCGCGCGTTTCTCCTATCCCGTAACGAAAATCTCTACAGATCGCGGACGTCGGCTTGCTTCGCCCGCACCGCTTCGGCTGCTTCGTTGAGTGCTGCGAGCTCAGTGTCGGTGAGCTGCGTCTCGACGACGCGCTTCACACCGCTTGCGCCGATTTCCGCTTCGACACCGAGATAAACGCCGTTGATGCCGTACTCGCCGTCGACCCAGGCGCACACCGGCATCACCGCGCCAGCGTCTTCGGCCACCGCCTTGGCCATGCGCGCCGCCGCCGCGGAGGGCGCGTAATACGCCGAGCCCGTCTTGAGCAACGCGACCACTTCGGCGCCGCCGTTGCGGGTGCGGGTGACGAGTTCGTCGACCTTGTCGGCGGCGAGCAGTTCGGTGAGCGGACGGCGTTGGCCGTCGACCTCGACCGCGCACTGCGACGGCACCGGCACCATCGTGTCGCCGTGCGACCCGAGCGTGAGCGTGCGAACGGCGCCGACCGGCACGTTGAGCTCTTGCGCGACGAAGTAGGAAAACCTTGCGGTGTCGAGCATGCCGGCCTGACCGAGCACGCGATTCTTCGGGAAGCCGGTGGCGAGCTGGGTGAGCGCGGTCATCTCGTCGAGCGGGTTGCTGACGACGATGACGACCGCGTTGGGCGCGTGCTTGGCGACGTTTTCGGCCACGCCGCGGACGATTTTGGCGTTGGTCTCGATGAGGTCCATGCGGCTCATGCCGGGCTTGCGCGGCAGGCCGGCGGTGATGACGACGATGTCGGCGCCGGCGAGCGCCTCATATCCTTCGCCGTTCGCGCCGGTGGTTTGGCCGACGATCTGAGTCTCGAAGCCCTCAATCGGCCGCGACTGGTTCATGTCGAGCGCCAGGCCCTCCGGCTTGCCCTCGACGATGTCGGTGAGCACGACCTTCTCGAAGATGTCGTACTCGGCGAGCCGAAGCGCGGTTGTCGAGCCGTAGAAGCCGGCTCCCACGACCGCGACGGTTCCCTTGCGAGGCTTGCCTGCACCGCTCATGTCATTGGCTCCAGACGTCGAGAACGCCACACAGTACGGCCGTCATGCTATTCGCGGACGTCGCCCCGCCGCGACTCGGGGTCAGGTGCTGGTGACGGCGGCGAGCAGCATCAGCGTCCCGCCGATCACGCCCATCGTCACCACGTCGGTGAATCTGCTCCGGACGACGAGCAGGCCCGCCTTCCGAGCTGGCAGCACCAGCCGGAACAGCGCCCCCGCCAGCACCGATATCGAGATGGCCAGGTTGCCCCAGCGGAAGTGGTGCATCGCGATGACCAGCAAGCCCACGCCCACGCCACAGATCACCAGCGCCAGCGGGATGTCGGCGAACAAGCCCCCGGCCCGACGCCGCTTGCGCTGCGGCGCCGCCGTCAGGGTTGGCGGTTGGTCGTGCTCGCCCTCGCCGCCGGCATCCAGGCCGGTGAGGGCGACTGCGCTCGCGTCGTCCGAGCTCTCCACGATCGAGAGGTCGGCGCCGACCGGAAGCGGGTCTGATCGCACGGCTCCAAACTACCCTCCCGAGCGCCGCCGGTAGCGCGCGTACCGCCACCCGAACCAGCCGGCGAGCGCGACGCCGATCGCGAACTCCGCGCCGGTCACCGGACCAAGCGGCACGTCACCGACTGGAAGGGCGCGGTTTGCGACCGGGTGAAAGAGCGGCTCGAGCAGCACGGCGCCGGCGGTGACCGCGGCGGCCGGCCACGCGCGCGAAACCGCCCACCACCGGCCCACGCAGCCGAACAGCGGCCCGCTCAGCGCCGCACCAGCGAACCAGAGACGGTTCGACCGCACGAAGGCGACGAACGCCGCGAAGGTGAAGTGCGCGTGCTCGACCGGGCTGATCACCATCAGGCCGTACCCGACGAGAGCAGCGAGTGTCGCCAGCCAACCGACGAGCGCCGCGCGACGCCAATCTCGCTGGACCACCCCGACCGCGAACGGCAAGAGCAGCCAGGGCGCTGACAGCGCGGGCACCTCCCACGCCGCTGACCAAAACCTGCTCAAGCTGCCGACGTATTGGTCGGCCGCCCCCAAGGCTGCGCAGACGGCGAGGATCACCAGCACCACAGCGGCAGTGTTCCATCTCCCTCGCGGCGTTCGCACGCGTGATACACCCTCCCCCCATTCGGGCGTGAGGGCTTGCCCGACGGTGACGGGACGGGCCGGAACAGGTGTGTGTCTTGTTTCCCGAGGGGTAGAGGCGCACCAGACATCCCGCCCAGCCCACTGGGGAGGCAGACCTGTGGACGCGCCTTACCTGAGCGTCGAGGACACCGGCGAGATCTTCGTGCTCGAGTCGGAGTGCACGACGGTCGGCCGAGGCGACGGCATCGACGTCGCGCTCACCGACCCGACGGTTTCGCGGCTGCACGCCGAACTGGTTCGCCGTGGGCCTTATCTCTATGTGAGCGATCTGGGGCTGTCGACCAACGGCACCCGGGTGAACGGCCGGCCGGTCGGTCGTCGATTGCTAGCGGACGGCGACGTCATCGCGTTCGGCGCGGCGCGCTGCCGGGTCGGGGGGCTTGAGTTGAAGGAGATCGACGAGCCGCCCACCGAGCTGCGCCGGGGCAACGCCCCCGATCTGACCCGCCGCGAGCAAGAGGTGCTGACCGCGCTGTGCCGGCCCGCCCTGTCGCAGGAGGCGTTCGTGGCGCCGGCCACCGCGCGGGAGATCGCCGACGAGCTGGTGGTGACGGAGGCCGCGGTCAAGCAGCACTTACTCAGGCTCTATTCGAAATTCCGAATACCCGAAGGTGTCGGGCGGCGCGCCCGATTGGCGAACGAGGTGATCAGCTCCGGCGTGGTGCGGCCGCTGCCCGAGAACACCAAGACGCCTGCGAAGGACGGCGGCCCGATCCGACGGGCCGGCTAGCGCGAGCCAAGATTGCGCTCGGCCGCCTCGATGCAGTTGCGGAACAGCATCGCGACGGTCGTCGGGCCCACGCCGCCGATCCGCGGCGTGATGGCGCCGGCCACTTCGGCCACCCCCTCGTCGACGTCCGGCAACAGGCGTCGGCCCTCGTAGCGGACGCCGCCGCCGACCACGACCGCGCCAGGGCGGACGTGCTCCGCGCGGAGGATGCCGGGCACACCCGCGGCGGCCACCACGATCTCGGCGCGCCGGGTGTACTCGGGCCAGTCGGGGACGCCGGTGTGCACGACGGTGACCGCGGCGTTGGCGGTCGGCCGCTTTTGGCTGAGCAGGATCGCGAGCGGACGCCCAAGGGTCGTGCCGCGGCCGAGGATGCACACCTCGCGGCCCGAGACCGGTATCTCGTGGTACGCGAGCAGCGCCTCGATACCGGCCGGCGTGCACGGCACCGGGCCCTTCATGCCGAGAGCGAGCCGGCCCATGTTCGTCGGATGCAGACCGTCGACGTCCTTGTCGGGGTCCATCTCCATCAGCGCCGCGTCGAAGTCGATCTGCGGCGGCGTGGGATGTTGCACGAGCATGGCGTCGACGTGCTTGTCGTCGTTGAAGTCGCGGATCGCGGCGACCACGTCGGCCTGGGTGGCGGTCTGCGGCAGATGCACGTGCGGAGAGCGAAGGCCGAGCTCGGCCGCCTTCTCCTGCTTCATCCGGATGTAGCCGGCGCTGGCAGAGTCGTCGCCGACCAAGATGGTGCCGAGCCCCGGTTGGTGACCGGCCTCGACAAGCGCCTTTATCCGAGGCAGCAAATCCGCGAAAACAGCTGCCGCGACAGGGGTGCCTTCGAGCATTCGCGCCGTCATGCCGCCCAGTCTTTCACGGCCTCGATCGCGCCATTTGCTCTCCGCCCGGGCGCTCAGTGGAAGAAGTGCCGCGTCCCGGTGAAGTAAAGCGCGATGCCCGCGGCCCGGGCAGCCGCGATGACCTCGTCGTCGTGGATCGAGCCGCCCGGCTCGACGACCGCCCGGACGCCCGCGTCGATCAACACCTGAAGGCCGTCGGCGAACGGGAAGAACGCGTCGGACGCCGCCACCGAACCGCCGGCGCGGTCGCCCGCGCGGGCGACCGCGAGCTTGGCGGAGTCGACCCGGTTGACCTGGCCCATGCCGACACCGACCGACGCGCGGTCGGCGGCCAGCAGGATCGCGTTCGACTTCACCGAACGCACGGCGCGCCAGGCAAACTCAAGGTCGGCGAGCGTGGCCGCGTCCGCCGCGGTTCCTGACTGCAAGGTCCAGTTCGCGGAGTCGTCGCCGTCCGCTTCGATGTCGTCGACGCTTTGCATCAACAGCCCGCCGCTGATCTGCCGGGTTTCAACGACGTGATGAGCGGGGTGCATCCCGGCGCACAGCAGCAGCCGGAGGTTCTTCTTCGACGTCAAAATGTCGAGCGCCTCTTCGGAGAACTCGGGCGCGCACACCACCTCGGTGAACACCTCTGCGATCTGCCGGGCGACGTCAGCGTTGATGGGACGGTTCGTCGCGACCACGCCGCCGTACGCCGACACCGGGTCGCACGCCAACGCCTTGCGATGCGCTTCGGCGAGGTCGGCGCCGATAGCGATGCCGCATGGGTTCGCGTGCTTGATGATGGCCACGCACGGTTCGGTGAAGTCATACGCGGCCCGGCGCGCGGCGTCGGTGTCGACGTAGTTGTTGTACGACATTGCCTTGCCGTGCAGCACTTTCGCTTGCGCCAGACCCAACGAGCCGTGCTCGGAGCGGTACAGCGCGGCGCGCTGATGCGGGTTCTCGCCGTAGCGCAGCACCTCGCCGCGCCGCCAACTTCCGCCAAGCCACTCAGGGAATCCGCTACCCTCGTCAGTGGGCGCGTAGACGTTTCCCATCCACGACGCGACCGCGACGTCGTACGACGCGGTGTGCACGAATGCCTCTACTGCAAGGCCTTTCCGCTGCTCCAAGGTGAAGCCGCCGTCGTTCAACGCGTCGAGGACGTCGATGTAGCGCGACGGCGAGGTGATGACCGCGACCGAAGGGTGGTTCTTCGCGGCCGCGCGCACCATCGACGGACCGCCGATGTCGATCTGCTCGACGACGGCGTCAGGCGCCGCGCCCTTCGCGACAGTCTCGCGAAATGGATAAAGGTTCGACACCAGCAAATCGAACGGCGCGATCCCCAGCTCGTCGATCTGGCGCAGGTGATCGGGCTTTCGGGTGTCGGCCAGCAACCCGGCGTGCACCTTCGGGTGCAGCGTCTTCACCCGGCCCTCAAGGCACTCGGGAAAGCCGGTCAAGTCTTCGACTTTCACCACCGGCACGCCAGACTCAGCGAGCACCGCGGCGGTGGTGCCGGTCGAGACGATTTCCACGCCCGCCGCCGCCAACCCTTGGCCGAGCTCGACGAGCGACGTCTTGTCATAGACAGATATCAACGCCCGCTTGATCGGACGACGACCCTCATCAACGGTGCTGCCGCTGCTCACGGGATGGTGACCTTTCTGCCGGTGACGGTCCAGCCTTCGCGGGCCATCCTGCCGATGGTGTCGACGAGCATCTGCCGCTCGACGGTCTTGATGCGCTCGTGCAACGACCCCTCGTCGTCGCCGTCGAGCACGGGCACACTCGCCTGCGCGATGATCGGGCCGGTGTCGACGCCCTCATCGACCACGAACAGTGTGCAGCCGGTGATTTTCACGCCATACGCGAGGGCGTCGCGCGCGCCGTGCATTCCCGGAAACGCGGGCGACAGCGCGGGATGCGTGTTCACAATCCGCCCGCCGAACTTGCCCATGAACGACGCGCCGACCAGCTTCATGAAGCCGGCGAGCACGACGAGATCAGGCGAGTGCGCGGCGACCTCGCCGGTGAGGGCGTCGTCCCACGCCGCCCGGTCGGAGAAGTCCTTGAGCCGGACGACGAAGGTGCGGACGCCGGCGGCAAGTGCGCGGTCGATCGCGAGCGTGCCATCGCGATCAGCGCCGACCGCGACGATGTGCGCGCCGTAGGCCGGATCAGCAGACGCGTCGAGCAACGCCTGCAGGTTGGTGCCCGCCCCCGACACAAGGACGACGACGCGCAACGGGCTGTGACGCAGCTGAATCTCCCGGAGTCTCCCCCACACCAAGGTGGGCGCGGCGGCGAAAGACTATCGGGCGATGGTTGGCCGGCTCGCGCGCCGGTCGCGCCAGCGCAGCAGCCAGATGGCGGCCGCGGCGACGAGCCCGATCTCGACCGCGCCCGCCACCAGCACCCAGCCTCCGGCCGGGCCGATCACACTCATCCGCCCTGCGCCCAGCGAGCCGCCCGACAACCACGCCACGAGGGCGAGCAGCAGGCCGGCCAGCGCGCCGGCG
>Ga0187809_10000986_pt1 | contig 13989 bp, 10 predicted proteins | sample NC_wetland_sal_i_8_FD_132415 | JGI IMG/M metagenome (GOLD analysis project Ga0187809, IMG submission 132415) | Wetland sediment microbial communities from Neuse River Estuary, North Carolina, USA - ASW_4 | ecosystem: Environmental > Aquatic > Freshwater > Wetlands > Sediment | place: USA: North... | reverse complement strand
GTGGAGACTGCGGTGCTGCCGAGGTTGCTGCCGTCGCTGAACAGCGTGGTCAGCATCTGCGTGGCGATGTCGGATGGCGAGGACGTGTCGGAGAAAAGCAGGCTGTAATTGACGCCGCTGACGATGCCGCTCATCGGGAGCCTCCGGCCAAGGGGCCGACAGGGTAGAGCGGGCAGGTTAAGGAAGGGTTAGGCTGCGCTCCCTCACGGTCCCGAAGCGCCGCGAGGATATTCGGCGTCGGCGGCGGATAAGCCGGCTGCGCTCAGGCGCTTCTTGCCGCCACCAGCCGCCAAGTCGGGTCGCGGCTGGAAAGGTCGCGTTCGAAGGTCCAGAGATCGGTGATCTCGGTCACCGCCTCGGCGCCGAGTACCGGATGGCCGTCCTTGTCGCGGGTCAGGCTGAGCTGGTCGGAGACGAAGCGGACGGTCACCGAGGCCACCGTGCCGTGCAGCGCCGCGTCCGCGACGGCCACCTGCTCCATGCCGCGGATTTCGCTGACCTGCACGTGGCCGGACGCCTCACGCGCGGTGATCGCCTGCTCGAAGGCGGCATAGGTGTCGTCCGACAGCAGGTTGCGCAGCGTCACCCGGTCGCCGGCGGCGAAGGCGGCGACGATGATGCGAAACGCCTTTTCCGCCCCGTCCAGGAAGCGCGCGGGATCGAAGCTGTTGTCGGCGCCGTGGATCTGCGCCAGCGCCGCACCGGGCGGGCTGGCGGGATCGGGCAGGGTGCGGTTGGAGGGCGGGGCAACCGGCTCCGCCTTGGCGTCGATCACCGGACCGGCCGGCATTGGGCCGCCGGCCGGATGCAGTGGCTGTGGCGGCCGCTCGAAGCCGGTGCGCCGGCCCAGGATGCTGCGCAGGCGCAGAATCAGGAAGGCCGCCACCATGCCGAACAGCACCAGATCGATCGGGAAGCCGCCAGTCGCATCCATCACCGCACTCCTTCAAGCCAACAGATAGGCAGGGCAGCCCCGTGAGACAAACTATTCCGGGCCTGGGGCGGGGTTGCCGGCGCAAAATCGGGCCTGTATGCCGGCGGCATGATCCTGCTGCGCCACGGGCAGAGCGAATTCAACCTGCATTTCACCGCCACGCGCCGCGATCCCGGCATCGTCGATCCGCGGCTGACGGAGCTGGGGCACGCCCAGGCGGCGGAAGCGGCCCGCCAGCTGGCGCGCGAGGCGGTGTCGCGGATCATCGTGTCGCCCTACACGCGGGCGTTGCAGACCGCGGCGCCGCTGGCACGCGTGCTGGGCGTTCCGGTCCTGATCAATCCGCTGGTGCGGGAGCGCTATGCCTTCGCCTGCGATGTCGGCACGCCGCGCACCGCGCTGGAGCTGGCCTGGCCGGAGCACGATTTTTCCGGTGTTGACGAAGTGTGGTGGCCGCCGATCGAGGAGACCGCCGATTCGATCCGCGACCGGGCGGCGCTGTTCCGCATGGAGATGGCCGCGCTGCCGGACTGGGCCGACACCGTGGTGGTCAGCCATTGGGGGTTCATCCTGTCGCTGACCGGACAGAGCGTGATGAACGGGCAGTGGCTGCGCTGCGATCCGACCGCGCCGCCGCCCAAGGAAATTGTCTGGCGCGCCTGATTTCGGGTGCAATCGCGTTGGCGCGCATCGGGCATTCGTGCTACCGCGCGTGCAGGAATGCGCTGGGGTCCGGCGCTGCATCGCGAGTACGGAGAGATTCATGTCCGAGACGACACCCAACCCCCAGCCAGGCGCCCAGCCCACCCAGCCGCCGCTGGTGGTCAACATCCAATACGTCAAGGACCTGTCCTTCGAGGTTCCCGGCGCGCCGCAGATCTACACGCACCTGAAGGCGCAACCGCAGGTCAACATCAACCTGGACGTGCAGGCCCGCCGGGTGCAGGACGGCCAGAGCGTGTTCGAGGTCTCGATCATGATCCGCGCCGAGGCGCATGAGCCGGCGGCGCAGGGCGGCAACGGCCAGGCCAGCGCGGCGCCGGCCACGGTGTTCGTGGCGGAGCTGACCTATGCCGGCGTGTTCACCCTGACCGGACTGCCGGACAACGCGGTGGAGCCCGTGCTGCTGGTCGAGTGCCCGCGCATCCTGTTCCCCTTCGCGCGCAACATCCTCGCCGATGTCACCCGGGACGGCGGCTTCCCGCCGGTGCTGCTGCAGCCGATCGACTTCGTGGCGCTGTGGCAGTCCCGCCGCCAGCAGCAGCAGCCGGCAGCCGGCGCCACCGCATAATTTTTCCCGTGCCATAGCGGGCCATCCGCGTCTTCGACGGAGACGCGGATGGCTGGTGCACGGCAAAGCCAGGCGCGGCAAGATTGCGCGGAACCGCGGATGAATGCGGATTGACCCCCATGGGATCCGGCCGCTTGCCCTGATCCGCGTGCATCGGTGTTTACGGTCGTGCTGCCGCAGCGCTCCCGTCGGCGCGGTCTGGGTCCAGCCGAACGGTACAGGCTATTCCTGCCGTTCCCGATCCGCTTCGAACAGGCTGGCCAGCTCCGCCGTGGCCTGTTGCGTGCTCTGGATGAGCTGCTTTTCGTCCCGATAGATCGCGTGCATTTCCTGCAGCGTGCGTTCGTCGTGCTCGCGGAACAGCGTCACCGCGCGTTCCGCCGCGCCGTGATCGATGCCCAACTCGGTCAAGGCCTGCTCCGCCAGCTTCAGGCTGGAGTGGAAGGTCTCACGCACCAGCCCGTCCACGTTGCGGTCCATCAGCAGATACGCGTGCCGGCGGTTGCGGGCGCGCGCCAGCACGCGCAGCCGCGGGAAATTGCGTTTCGCCACCTCCACCATGCGCAGCACGTCGTCCGGGTGGTCCAGTGCCGCCACCAGCAGCCTGGCGTGTTCGGCGCCGGCGGCACGCAGCACGTCGAGGCGGGTGGGATCGCCAAAATACACCTTGTTGCCGAAGCGGCGGACCACGTCGACCTGGCCCTGGTCGCGCTCCAGCGCGGTGAAGGCAATGCCGTGCATGCGCAGCACGCGGCCGACGATCTGGCCGAAGCGGCCGAAGCCGGCGATGATCACCGGCGTGCCGTCATCCACGATCGTGTCGTAGGCCGGCGGCGTGCGGGTGCGCAGGCGCGGGATCAGCAGCGCCTCGGAGCCGGCGAACAGCACCGGCGTGGCCAGCATGGAGGCGGCGCAGACCAGGGTGGCGAGGCTGCCGAGGTCGCTGCCCAGCACGCCGACGGCGACGGCGGCGCCGAACAGCAGGAAGCTGAACTCGCTGGCCGGTTGCAGCGCCAGGCCGAAGCGCAGCGCGCTGCCCCAATCGTGCCGCATGGCGCGGGCCAGCAGCGTGCCGATCAGCGACTTCGCGGCCAGCAGCGCCGCGGTGGCGGCCAGGATCAGGCCGGGATGCGCCGCGCCCAGGGCCAGGTCCGCCGACATGCCGACGGAAATGAAGAAGAAGCCAAGCAGCAGGCCCTCGAAGGGCTCGATGTCGGCCTGCAGTTCGTGGCGGTATTCCGATTCCGACAGCAGCACGCCGGCCATGAAGGCCCCGAGCGAGGTGGACAGGCCGGCCCGGTCGGCGATCAGCGCGGTGGCGGTGACGACCAGCAGGGCGGTGGCGGTGAACACCTCCGGCGTGCGGGCGCCGCCGACGGCGCGGAACAGCGGCGGCAGCAGGAAGCGGCCGCCCGCCAGGATCGCCACGATCGCCACGGCGGCGCGGGCGACGTCGTGCCACGGCACGTGGTTCGGCAGGCTGTGCTGCACCAGCAGCGGCACCAGCGCGATCAGCGGGATGAAGGACAGGTCCTGGAACAGCAGCACGGCGAAGCCGTCGCGGCCGGCGCGGGAGGCCAGCAGGTCACGCTCCGCCAGCATCGGCAGCACGATGGCGGTGGAGGACATGGCCAGGCCCGCGCCCAGCACGACGGCGCCGGGCCAGGCAATGCCGGTCGCGTGCGCCAGTGCGGCCAGGGTGGCGCCGCACAGCAGCAGGTGACCGGTGCCGAGGCCGAACACGCTGCGGCGCATCACCCACAGGCGCTGCGGGCGGACTTCCAGCCCGATCAGGAACAGCAGCATGACCACGCCGAGGCTGGCGACGTTGGCGATCTGCTGCACGTTGGTGACCAGGCGCAGCCCGCTCGGGCCAATGGCAATCCCCGCCAGCAGATAGCCAAGCACGCTGCCGAACCCCGCCCGTCGGGTCAGCGGCACGGCGACGACGGCGGCGGCAAGCAGGGCGGTGAGGGCGGCGAGCATCGGGCGAGTGGCTACACCATTCCAGCCGGGCAGCGGAATGGGCTGCCGGGTGCCCGTGCCGGGCCAAATGCAATTGCCCTGGGGTGCGCGTCCGCGGGTAGCCGGGTGCTGGTCGCTAAGCGTCTCTGCGGGCTCTGCGTCTCCGCTGCCTCTGCGCATCAATATACCAGCCGCCCACGCCGTCTGCGTAGCATGTCAGGCTGGATGCGGCGCTTGTCCCGATCCCGCCACAGCAGGAACGCCACAGCGGACGCGTTCAGGCGCCGCCGGCGTCGGCCTGCCGTCCGGCCCATGGCGCCTGCCCGGCGACGCGCGCTACGCCGCCGTGGCGACACGCGGGCGGTGGAAGGCTTCCAGCCGGCGCGTCACCTCCTTGCGCGCCAGCTCCAGATTGCGCGTCTTGACGTGGCCGTAGCCGCGCACGCGGTCGTAGGCGGCAACCACCGCCACCGCGTCGGCATGGTTTGCCGCCGACAGTCCGGACAGCAGCTGCTCCACCAGGGCGCGGAATTCCTCCGGCAGGCGGCGTTCCATGCGGCGCTCCTCGGTACGGCCGAACACGTCGAACACCGTGCCGCGCAGCCGGCGCAGCCGGGTCAGCAGCTTCAGCACCGGCAGCAGGCGCAGGCTGTAGCTGCGCTTTTCCGGCAGCCCGGTCTGCTTGTTGCGGCGGGCGAGCAGCGGGGGCGCCATGTTGAAGCTCAGCTTCACCTCGCCGTCGAAGCCGTCGCGCAGCCGGTCGAGGAAGCCGGTCTCGGTGTACAGACGCGCCACTTCGTACTCGTCCTTCACCGCCAGCAGCCGCGCCAGGGTGCGGGCGACGCTCAGGCTCAGCGCGGTCTTGCCGGGCGCGGCGGCGGTTTCCGCCTGGCGCACCCGGGCGACGAAGTCCTGGTAGGACCGCGCCAGCTTCGCGTCCTGGTATTCGGTGAGGAACGCGGCGTGGTGCGCCACCACCTCGTCCAGCGTGTTCGGCAGGCTTTTCCGCGGCGCGGCGGCCAGCGCTTCCAGGCGCGCCGGGTCGGCGACCGCCAGGCGGCCCCAGTCGAAGGCGCGCTGGTTCATCGCCACCGCGACGCCGTTCAACTCGATCGCGCGGCGGATCGCCTCGGCGGAGATCGGCAGGCCGCCGCTCTGCCACGCGGCGCCGACCATGAACATGTTGGTGGCGATCGCGTCGCCCAGCAGGCGGGTGGCGATCACGGTGGCCTCGATGAACCGGGTGCGGCCGGCACCGATCGCGGCATCCAGCGCCGCGTGGTACGGCGCTGTGTCCAGCGCCAGGTCGGGGTCCTGCTGGAACAGCATGGTGGGGACCAGGTGGCCGTTAACCACGCCGCGCGTCTCGCCGCGGCGGAAGGTGGCGCGGGAGTCCGGGCTGGCGGCCACCACCAGGTCGCAGCCGATCAGCATGTCGGTCATGCCGGGCCCAAGCCGGGCGGAGGACAGCGCGGACGGGTCCTCGGCGATGCGCAGGTGGCTGCTGACCGCGCCGTTCTTCTGCGACAGGCCGGTCAGGTCCAGCGCGGTGCAGGCCTTGCCCTCCAGATGCGCGGCCATCGCCAGCACGGCGCCGACCGTCACGACGCCGGTGCCGCCGATGCCGGTGATCAGCACGTTCCAGGTGCCGTCGATCGCCGGCAGCTGCGGAAGCGGCATCGGCCCGGTCTCCGCCGCCGCGGCCTTGCCGCGCTTCGGCTTGCCGCCTTCCACCGTGACGAAGCTCGGGCAGAAGCCTTTGACGCAGGAGTAGTCCTTGTTGCAGCTGGACTGGTCGATCTGCCGCTTGCGGCCGAACGCGGTCTCCACCGGGATGAGGCTGACACAGTTGGACTGCACGGAGCAGTCGCCGCAGCCCTCGCAGACGTCCTCGTTGATGACGTAGCGCTTCGCCGGGTCTTCCATGGTGCCGCGCTTGCGGCGGCGGCGCTTCTCCGCGGCGCAGGTCTGCACATAGACCAGCACGGTGGTGCCGGGCACGTCGCGCAGGTCGCGCTGCACGCTGTCCAGTTCGTCGCGGTGGTGCACCGCCACGCCGGCCGGCAGCGCCCCGTTGCGCCAGTCATCCGGATAGTCCGACACCACGACGACCCGGGCGACACTCTCGGCCAGCACCTGCTGCACGATCAGCGGCACGGAAATCGGACCGTCGACCGGCTGGCCGCCGGTCATTGCCACCGCGTCATTGTACAGGATCTTGTAGGTGATGTTCACTCCGGCGGCGACCGCGGCACGGATCGCCAGCAGGCCGGAGTGGAAATACGTGCCGTCGCCCAGGTTCTGGAACATATGCGGGCGGTCGGTGAAGGGCGCCATGCCGATCCACGTGGCGCCCTCGCCGCCCATCTGGGTGGGCGGCAAGGTGGGGCGGTCCGGCAGCCAGATCGCCATGGTGTGGCAGCCGATGCCGCCCATGGCCATGCTGCCGTCCGGGATTCTGGTCGATGTGTTGTGCGGGCAGCCGGAGCAGAAGCCCGGCGAGCGCACCAGCATAGGGCTGTTGCCCGGCACGGCGGCGGCCGATTTGAGCCGCTGCCGGCGCTCCCGCAGGGCGTCGTCGAGCAGCCCGAACGCGTCCAGCCGGTTGAGCACCGCCTCGGCGATGTCCAGCGGCGACAGGTCGCCGTCGGAACGCAGCAGCGGTTCGCCGGCGGGCGTGGTCTTGCCGGACAAATCGGGGCGCTGGCCGGCGGGCAGGTTGTACAGGATGCGCGCGGCCTGCGGTTCGACGAAGGCGCGCTTCTCCTCGATCACCAGCACTTCGCGGTGGCCACGGGCGAAGTCCAACAGCGTGTCGGGCTCCAGCGGCCAGGTCAGCGCCAGTTTCAGCACGCGGACGCCAAGGGCGGCGAGGCGCTGTCCGTCCAACCCCAGCATTACGAAGGCCTGGCGCAGGTCGGTCCAGGACTTTCCCGCCGCGACGATGCCGAGGGTGCGCTGCGGCGCGTCATGCGTGACGCGGTCCAGCCGGTTGGCGCGGGCATAGGCCTGCACGGCCGGCAGGCGCCAGCGATACGCGGAAAGCTCGTCCTGCTGCGGCGCGAACTGGCGCTTGATGTGCCAGTCGGGATGCGTGCCCTCCGGCAGCACGATGCGCACGCGGCCGGGACCGACCTCGACCGTGGCGCTGCTCTCCACCGTGTCGGTCAGGCACTTCATGCCGGCCCACAGCCCGCTGTAGCGCGACAGGGCGAACGCATGCAGGCCGAGGTCGAGGTAGTCCTGCACGTCCGCCGGGTTCAGCACCGGGATCAGCGCGGCAGCGAGTTCCGGATCGGACTGGTGCGCGGAGGTGGAGCTCTTCGCCGCGTGGTCGTCGCCGGCCAGCACCAGCACGCCGCCATGCGGGCTGGTCCCCGCGAAATTCCCGTGTTTCAGCGCGTCGCCCGCTCGGCTGACGCCGGGCCCCTTGCCGTACCAGATGGCGAACACGCCGTCATGCTTCGCGCCCTCGATCAGCCCGACCTGCTGCGTCCCCCAGCAGGCGGTGGCGGCGAGTTCCTCGTTCACCGCCGGGCGGAACACGATGCCCGCCTCATGGATCGCGCGTCCGGCGTCCCACAGCGCGGCGTCGTAGTTGCCGAGCGGCGAGCCGCGATAGCCGGAGATGAAGCCGCGCGTATCCAGCCCGGCGGCGGTGTCGCGCGCGCGCTGCATCAGCGGCAGCCGCACCAGCGCCTGGTTGCCGGACAGCAGCACACGGCCGGTGTCGCGGGTGTATTTGTCGTCGAGGGTGATCGTGGTGTCGATCACGGCAGACTCCTCTGCTAGCGGCGGCCAGAGTAGGACAGGCGCGCGGCCGACACTATGCCCGGGGAGCCCGTTGCGCTTTGGCGCGTTTCTGCCGCGGGGCTACGGCTGCTTTACTGCCCCCGGAATGTCGCGATTCCGCCGCGCCTTCGGCCCGCACGCTTGCTACCTGCCGCGTGCACGGCAAGGAGAAGTCCGACGATGCGCAAACTGTTCACCACAACGATCGCCCTGGCCGGCGTGCTGGGCCTGGTCCCACTGGCCGCTTCGGCCGCGCCGGCAGCGCTGCCCACGGCACCGCAGGCCATGATTGGCGCGTCGGTGCAGCATGCGGACTGGGACGACGGCGATTGCGGTCCGCGCTGCCAGTACTGGCGTCACCGTCGCTGGGAGCATCAACGGGCGGAGCGCCGGAACGAATGGCGGCGCGAGCATCACGAATGGGATTATGCGCCGCACCACGAGTGGCACGGCGATTATCGCTAGCCAGGGACTGCGATGTTCCCCTTCCCGTGATGGGAGGGGGAATTGCATGGCCCGGCCACTGTCGGGCGCCCTCCCGCTGATGACGCGGTCGCACCTGCCCGGGCCCGCCCCGGCGCAATCAAGCCCTGGACGCAATCAAGCCCCGGACCTGGGCAAGCCCAGGACGCGGGCAGGCCCTGGACGCAGGGGCGCCGGCGGCGCAGCGTCAGGAGGAAAGAAGGGAGGGCCTGACGCATGCAACTCGGCATCCACCTGCCGCATATCGGCCGCAAGGCCAGCCCCGACGCGATCCGCCGCAGCGCCGAACAGGCCGAGGCACTCGGCTTCGCCGACGTATGGGTCAGCGAGCACATCATCGTTCCGAAAGATACGACCTATCCGCCATCGCCGAGCTTCTGGGACCCGGTGCTGACGCTGACCTGGGCCGCCGCCTGCACAAAACGCGTGCGCCTCGGCACCAGCGTGCTGGTGCTGCCGATGCGGCATCCGCTGCCGCTGGCGAAGGAACTCGCCACGCTGCAGAACCTGTCGCAGGGCCGCCTGATCCTCGGCGCCGGCGTCGGCTGGATGGAGGCCGAATTCGCCGCGCTCGGCGTGCCGTTCCGTGAGCGCGGCCGGCGCATGGACGAAGGCATCGCGCTGATGCGCGCCGTGTGGAACGACGATCCGGTGACCTTCCCGACGCGCTGGATTGCCGCGGAGGTGAAGGAAATGCGCATGCAGCCGCTGCCCTGCGCGCCGATCCCGATCTGGATCGGCGGCTCATCCGACGCGGCGATACAGCGGGCGCTGCGATTGGATGGCTGGCACGGCAGCCGTGTGGCGCCGGAGCAGGCGAAAGCGATGGTGCAGCGCCTGCGGCAGGCAAGGCCGGAAGCTTCGTTCACCATTTCGCTGCGCATCGGTTGTTCGGCCGATACGGTCGGCGAGCTGCGCGGCAAACTGGCGGCGTATCAGGAGGCCGGCGTGCAGCACGTGCTGGTGGCGCCGGAGGATCGGGACATCGACACCTACCTGGCGACAACCGAGCAGGTGGCGCGGGCGGTGACGGGGCTGTAGCGCCGCACGAGGTGCCGAACGCACCAGTCAAGGCCGTTATGCGCGGCTTCCGCGCGCGAAGTGTGTCCTCGTCTGCACGCACGGCATCGTTGCCGCGTCGCAGGCCTTTGCTAGCCAAGAACCGCCGCCCCGGTCGGACAAACTTATCTTCGTGTTTTCGTGGTGAAATTCAAAGCAGCCCAGGCCGCACCGGTCCGTCGGTGTTTACCCGGCAGTGCACATTCGCCGGAAGCCACGACGATTTTCCGGGTTAGCACCGCAAACGAGCCGCAAATGAACGCGACTGCTCCAGTGCCGGATGCGATATCGCACCGGATCATCGTGGCACGTCCACGGTTGCGGATACCCTCGGCAGCCGCGAGAAGATGCAAGCGAACCGGAATGCACCTTCCACTGCTGATGAATTTTGGCACGTCACACAATCAGATCCGGCCTATGATGCTGGGTATGTAACCAACGCACCGCAATTGCCCGCACCACCTCAGCATTCGTGTTCATCTGCGGCCATTTGCGTTCATTTGCGTTACCCGCTTTCTTCGCTTGTCCGCGGCTTTACCGGCTGCCGCTTCGCATTGAACAGGGCGCTGGTCAGATGACCTCCGCAAACAAGGCTTCCGGCCCGAACTTGCCGATCATGCCGCGCGTGCTCTCTGATTGCAGGCACTGATTTGGCAACGTAGCATGTTGCAAGCGGTCGTGGAGGCTATGGTGGGACGTGTCAGAGTCGCGGGGTTTTCCCTGTCACTGGATGGGTTCGGAGCAGGCCCGGAACAGAGTCTTCAGGATCCTCTGGGAAAGCGCGGGACGGAGCTCCACCGCTGGTTCGTCGGAACGAAGACCTTCAAGGCCATGTTCGGCAAGGACGGTGGCTCGCTGGGCGTGGACGAGACCTTTGCCCACCGCTCGATGGACGGCTTCGGTGCCTTCATCCTTGGGCGGAACATGTTCGGTCCCCTGCGTGGGGAATGGCCGGACGACAGCTGGAAGGGCTGGTGGGGAGACAATCCACCCTATCACGCTCCGACGTTCGTCCTGACGCACCATGCCCGCGCGCCGATCGTCATGGAGGGCGGCACCATTTTCCACTTCGTCACCGACGGAATTCACGCCGCGCTCGAGCGCGCACGCGACGCTGCGGGAGCACGCGACGTCAAGATTGGAGGTGGCGTCTCGACACTTCGCCAATATCTGCAGGCTGGCCTGATCGATGAACTGCACTTCGCGCTGTCGCCTGTCCTGCTCGGACGGGGCGAGGCGATGTTCGAGGGCTTGGATCTCCCCGCCCTTGGCTATCGCGTGATGGAATCCACCGCCACGGATCTCGCGACGCACGTCGTGCTCGGGCGCGAGGAGAGCGAATAAGCATCCGCTTCTGCAGGTTCGTCGCCGGAGAGCTGTCGGACCGCAAAACCACCCGGACCCGCCGCAACTTGCGAACGCCTTCCCGACCAACTCCCCTGCCCTATCCCGCCAGCACGGCCTTGCTCTGCACCAGCCGGTCGATCTCCGCATCGGAAAATCCCGCTTCCGCCAGCAACTCCCGCGTATGCTGGCCGAGCAGCGGAGGCATGCGGCGAATGCTGGCGGGCGTGGCGGAGAAGCGGGCCGGCGGACGGGCCTGGCGGATCCTGCCCTCGGTCGGGTGCTCCAGCACCGGGAACATCTCCACCGCCTTCAGATGCGGCTGCTCCATCACCTCGGACAGCTTCGCGAACGCGGTGTGCGGCACGTCGATGCTCAGCAGCAATTCCTCCCACTCCGCGGTGGTGCGGGTGGCGGCGATGTCGCGCATCCGGTCGTAGATGCGGTCTATGTTGCGCGCCCGTGCCACCGGGTCGCGCACCGAGAATTCCTCGATGCACTCCGGATGGCCGACCGCCTGGAAGAACGCGCACCAGTTGTCGCCGGAATAGGGCAGCATGGTCAGCCAGCCATCCTTGGTCTTCACCGGCCGGCGTGCCTTCATCCGCTTGTAGCCGGACGGGCCGATCGGCGGCTCGAACGCGATGCCGCCGAACATCTCGATGCTGTTGAACGCCGCCAGCGTCTCCAGCATCGGCACTTCCACCATCTGGCCCTCGCCGGTGCGTTCGCGGCTCAGCAGCGCGGCGGTTACCGCGGCGGTCAGCGCCATGCCGCAGATCTTGTCGCCCACCAGGCTGGGAACGAAGGCTGGCTCGTCATCCGTGCCGATCGCCGAGGCGAAGCCGGACGCCGCCTGGATGATCTCGTCGAACGCCGGACGCGCGCGCCAGGGGCCGTCCTGGCCGAAGCCAGTCGCCACCGCATAGACAATCTTCGGGTTCAGTTCCCGGCAGGTCTCGTAGCTGAAGCCCAGCCGCGCCAGGCCGGCGGGGCGGATGTTGCTGACCAGCGCGTCGGCGGTGGGGATCAGCCGGCGCAGCACCGCCTTGCCGTCCTGGTGCTTCAGGTCCAGCGCGATGCTGCGCTTGTTGCGGTTCGCCGCCATGAACTGGCCGCTCATGCCGCGGTTGCGGAACACGCCGGAGGTGCGCCAGGTGTCGCCGGTGAGGCTCTCGACCTTGATCACCTCGGCGCCCCAGTCGCCCAGCGTCTGCGTGCCGAAAGGGCCGAACAGCACGTTGGTCAGGTCGAGGATGCGGAGGCCCTTCAGCGGCCCGGTCGGTTCGGTCATCGCAATTCGGTCCCTGGTCGGTTTTGCGGCAGGATAGGAAAGGCAGCGGCAAGGCGCGAGAGGGGCAGGCGATGAACGAACACGCATTCCGGGCGGCGGGCTATGACTGGCGCCTGCATTGCGGCCGGCGGGTGATCGAGCAGCAGCTGAAGCAGACGGTGGAGCGCGCGCGGGCGCAGCGCGCCTTCGTGGTGTGCTCGCCGTCGGTCAACCGCCGCACCGATACGGTGCAGCGCATCGCCGCGGCGCTCGGCGACCGCTATGCCGGCGTGTTCGACGGGATCGAAAAGGATTCCACGTTGGCCTCGGTCTCCGCCGCCACCCGGGCGGCGAAGGACGCCGGGGCGGATCTGCTGATCGCCGCCGGCGGCGGCAGCGTCATCGTCGCGACCCGCGCGGTGGCGATCTTCCTCGCCGAACCGGGGAGTCCGTTCGAGCTGATGACGCAGTACCCGGAAGGCAGGCCGGCGTACAGCCCGCGGCTGCTCGCGCCGAAGCCGCCGATCGTCAACATCCCGACCACCCCGAACAGCGCGGTCAACCGCGCCGGGACGGGACTGAAGAATCCCGACCTGGACCACCGGATGGAGTATTTCGATCCCAGGACGCGGCCAGCGGCGATCTTCCTGGACGAGGACGCGCTGCTCACCGCGCCGCAAACGCTGCTGCGATCCACGGCCACCACGGTGTTCGCCGGGCTGGTCGGCGCGATGGCGCAGACCGCGATCAATCCGCTGGCCGAGGGCGACCGCAACCATGCGTTCCGCCTGGCGCATCGCGCCTATCCGCGGCTGGTGGACGAGCCGGACAACCCGCTGCTGCGTATCGAATTGTGCATCGCCGCGTTCCTGCAGAACCGGGCGGAGGACGACGGGGCGCGCCGGTTCCGCGGCGGTGTCTTCTCCGGCAACTATGCGGTGTCCACCGCGCTGCACGTGCGCTATCCGCATGTCGGCCAGGGGGAATCCACGTCGGTGGTGCACGCGCCCCGGATCCGCCTGGCCGACACGGTCGATGTTCAGTCGGCTCGGCAGGTCGCGGAAGCGCTCTGCGTCTGGCGCGACGGGATGGATGCGCGGCAGGCGGCGCTCGCCGTGGCCGACAGGCTGGAAGCGCTGTACGCGCGCATCGGCGTGCCGACCCGGCTGCGCCAGCTGGATATTCCCCGCGACGACCTGCCGAACATCGCCGGCGAGACGGTGAAGAACTTCAACGCCAATGCCGGGATGCGTTCACCCCAGGAGCAGATCGCGGAGGCGCTGCGGCTGCTGGAGGCGGCGTACTGAAGGACGGTCACGGCTGCCACCGCCGCGCCCAGAGCATACCGGCCCCGCGATTACGTCGCCTTCACTTATCGTCCGCATGTCATTAGGCAACCCGCAACCTTCCGGTTCGCCGGGCGGGCCAGGCAACGCGGCAGACGATGAGCTCTTCCACCACCGCCCCCGCCTTGATCCAAAGCGTGCCGCGGCGGGCGCACGCCTACGCACGCCGCTACTGGCTGTTTGCCGTGCCGGCTGCGCTGGTCGTTCTGCTGGTGATCCTGTTCCCCTGGCTGTTCACCCTGTTCATGTCGGTGCACGACTGGAAGGTGACCGGCGCCACGCCTTATGTCGGCATCGCCAACTACAGCAAGATGCTGCAGGACGAGCGCTTCCAATGGGCGGTGATCCGCACGCTGTATTTCACCGCCGCGGCGGTGATCGCACCGGTGCTGCTGGGCATCTGGGCCGCCGTGTGCTTCGCCGCGAAGTTCCGGTGGCGCGGCCTTGCCCGCACCGTCTTCGTGCTGCCGATGATGGCCACCCCCGTGGCCATTGCGCTGGT
>Ga0187809_10000984_pt1 | contig 14001 bp, 10 predicted proteins | sample NC_wetland_sal_i_8_FD_132415 | JGI IMG/M metagenome (GOLD analysis project Ga0187809, IMG submission 132415) | Wetland sediment microbial communities from Neuse River Estuary, North Carolina, USA - ASW_4 | ecosystem: Environmental > Aquatic > Freshwater > Wetlands > Sediment | place: USA: North... | reverse complement strand
CAGTCGCCAGCCGCCCAGGCGTCGTCAACGCCTTTGAGGGTGAGGAATTCGGTGCCGCGCAGGCGGCCCTTCTCATCGAGCGGCAGGTCGCTGCTGGCGAGCACCGGGTTGGGCTTGACGCCGGCTGTCCAGACCAACGTGTCGGCGTCGAATTCCTCGCCGTCCGACAAAACAATGTGATGGTTCTCAGCCGACTCAAGGCGGGTGTTGAGTTTGATGTCCATGCCGCGCGTCTCCAACTCGCGGATGGTGTATTCGGCGAGGTCGCGACTGACCTCAGGCAGGATGCGGTCGGTCGCCTCGACCAGCACCCAACGCATGTCGGAGGGCTCGACGCCGTCGTACGACTTGCACGCGTCGCGCGCCATGTCTTCGAGCTCAGCGAACGCCTCGACACCGGCGTACCCGCCGCCGACAAACACGAAGGTGAGCGCCCGCCGTCGAACGTCGACGTCGGACGTCGAAGCCGCGATGTCAAGTTTCGCGATGACGTGATTGCGCAAGAAGATGGCTTCACCGACGGTCTTGAAACCGATGCCTGACTCGGCGAGGCCGGGAATCGGCAACGTGCGCGCAATCGAACCGAGTGCGACGACGAGGATGTCGTAGGAGATCTCCACGGCCTCCGCGGCATTCGGCAAGAAGGTGACCACGCGGCGGGCGTGCTCGATGCGTGTCACCCGGCCGTTCAACACCTGAGCGTGTGGCAACACGCGTCGCAGTGGAACCACGACGTGTCGTGGCTCGAGGTTCCCGGCCGCGGCCTCCGGCAGGAAAGGCTGGTACGTCATATACGACAGCGGATCGATGACCGTCACCGTCGCCTCGTCGCGACGCAGCTTCTTGTCGAGCTGCAACGCGGTGTACATCCCGACGTAGCCACCGCCGAGGATCAAAATGTGTGGGCGTCGCTGCCTCGTGTCGTCCGCCATGACGTCAGCCTATCCCGCGCTGTTAAGGCGTGCTGTTGGCAATTCTGGCGGCAAGTCCGAGCACGTCGTCGATCATCGGTTCGGTGAGCTTTCCGGTGAAGGTGTTTTGCTGGCTGGGGTGGTAGCAGCCCAGCAGCCGCAAGGACTTCTCCGACCCCTTCGCCAGTTCGACCGACGCGCCGTGGCCGAATCGCGGCGCTGGCCGCGGTATCGCATACCCGGCCTCCGAGAGCACCGGCAACAACGCCTGCCAGCCAAAGGCGCCGAGCACGACGACAACCCGCAATGTGGTTTCCAGCAAAGAGATTTCGCGGGCGAGCCACGGTCGGCAGGTGTCGCGTTCGTCGGTGGTCGGCTTGTTCGCCGGTGGAGCGCAGCGCACCGCCGCCACCACTCGCACCCCGATGAGCCGTTGCCCGTCACCGGCGTGTGTGCTGGTCGGCAGCACGGCGAGGCCGGCGCGATGCAACGCGGCGAACAGCCAGTCGCCGCTGCGGTCGCCGGTGAAGATGCGTCCGGTGCGGTTGCCGCCGTGCGCCGCCGGCGCGAGCCCGACAATCAGCAGCCGCGCCCGAGGGTCGCCCCACCCTGGCACCGGCCGGCCCCAGTACGGCTCGTCGGCGAACGCCCGCCGCTTCGCCCGGGCCACGCCCTCGCGCCACTCGACAAGTCGCGGGCAGGCCCGGCACACCGACACCTTTGCCGTGAGCGACGCGCCACCCGAGTCGAGATCGGACGACGCGGCAGCCAGCCGCCGAACGTCCTGCGCCGACGTCGCCACCGGCGTTGACGGCGTGGCCACGTCGTCCGGCCAGCCACTGCCCGGCGCGACAATCACCGCGCAAGTCTGGCATGTCCGCGTTTGTCGGCGACCGGCTACTCCGGACGGAGGCAGCGGCCGTGCCCGCTCGGCTGATGCGAGAGGTCGCGCCCGTCTTCACACTAGGAGTCACGATGCGTCACGAGCGCATTACGCACAGCTATGGGTGGGGGCAACAGTGGACACAGCCAAGGACGGCACGTCGCTTACCGCAGGGAGGAACAGACCCCGCGGTCTCACATGGGTAGACGGACGACGGCGGTTTGCCGCGGGCAGACTTCTCGTCGGCGCGGTCTCCGCGGCGACCGCCGCGGCGGTCCTCCCGCTCGGCGGGCTCGCGAGCGCCAGCCCGTCAGCTCCGGTTGGCGGCCCGACCGCCTCCTACATCGTGCAAGCGGCCGCCGGCCAGGTCGCACACGCGCGCGCGGACACGATCGCGCTCGGCGGTGACGTCGGCGCGGACCTGCCGATTGTCAACGGTTTCACCGCGACGCTCAGCGCGTCGGCCGCGGAGGCGCTGAGCCACGACGCGGACGTGCGGGTCGTCTCACCTGACTACGCCGGCTCGACGCAGAGCTCGACCTACTCTCCCTACACCGACCCAGGGTCTCCCGTCGGGCTGGCTTACTCAGTCGGCACCGGCGCCTACTGGAACGTCGGCCAGTCGGGCCAAGGCGTCGGCGTCGCGCTGATCGACTCGGGCGTCGCCCCGGTGCCGGCGCTTTCGTCGTCCGGCAAAGTGGTGTACGGGCCGGACTTCACACCGACCGGCTACTTCACGCAGGTGCGCGGGCTCGACACCTTCGGGCACGGCACGTTCATGGCGGGCCTGATCGCCGGGCGCGACCCGGCGGCGCACGCGCCGTACTACGCGAACAGCGGATACTTCCTCGGCGCCGCTCCCGACGCGCACATCGTGAGTGTGAAGGTGGCCGACGCGAGTGGCTCCACCGTCGAGTCCGCCGTCATCTCGGCGATTCAGTGGGTTGTGGCGCACCGCAACGACCCAGGCCTGAACATCAAGGTGCTCAACCTGTCGCTCGGCATCCGCAGCCCCATGCCGTACACCCAAGACCCGCTGGACGCCGCGGTTGAAGCCGCGTGGAAGTCTGGCATCACGGTCGTCGTCGCCGCCGGCAACGACGGCCAGCACGGGATGACCGCGCCCGCCAACGACCCGTACGTCATCGCCGTCGGCGCGGTCGACACCGGCTCGACGATGTCGGTCTCGGACGACGTGGTCGCGAGCTTCTCCAACGTCGGCGACGGAACCCGCAACCCCGACTTCGGGACGCCGGGCACGCACATCGTGAGCTTGCGGGTGCCGGGATCGGCGATCGACCAGAAGTACGGCGCGACCTCCATGGTGAGCCCGCAACTCATGCGCGGCAGCGGGACGTCGGAATCGGCGGCGATCGCGTCGGGTTCAGCGGCGCTGCTGATCGGCCAGCGGCCGGGGATCACGCCAGACCAGGTCAAGGCCACCATGAAGGTGCACTCCATGTGGCTGCCGAACTTGTCGGGCCTGAACCTGGGCGCGGGCGAGCTGAACATGGCGTGGACGCTGAACGCGGCCACCGAGTACCGCACCCAGTCGTTCCCGGCGGCGACCCACAACACCGCACCGGTGTGGTCTGTGATGAGCGCGCAGGCGTCGACGACGCCGGCGGGCTCCACTTGGACCGGCTCGACGTGGACCGCGCGCAACTGGGCGGGCTCTACCTGGACCGGGTCGACGTGGACCGGCTCCACCTGGACCGGGTCGACGTGGACCGGCTCCACCTGGACCGGGTCGACGTGGACCGGCTCGACCTGGACGGGGTCGACCTGGACGGGGTCGACCTGGACCGACGCGGCGTGGACCACCAAGAACTGGAAGTGACCTTCGTTGAGCGGGGCGAGTGCGCCTAAGGCGACGACCAGCGGCATGCGACCGCTTCGGTTGTTCGTCGGCGCACTCGCCGGCTTGGCCGTTGGCGGACTTGCGCTGCTGTGGCGCGACTCCACAACGATCGCGTCATTTCACATCCCGTGGTTGGCGCTGGCCTTCGTCTTCTATCTAGCCGAGACCTGCCTGGTGCACCTGCACTTCCGCAGAGGTGCGCACTCGTTTTCCATGAGTGAGGTGCCGCTAGTCCTGGGCCTCTTCTTCGCCACACCCCGTGAGCTGCTCATCGCCCAGTTCGCGGGGTGTGCCGTTGCGTTGGCGGTTCAACGTCGGCAAAGCCCGCTCAAAGCCGCCTTCAACCTCGCCAACTTCGCCGTGTCGTCGAGCGTCGCCGTCCTCGTGCTGCGCGCGATTGTTCGCCACGGCAGCCACTTCGGCATCACGGTGTGGCTCGCGACCGCCGTCACGATCCTCGCGTCCGCCTTGCTCGGCGCCCTGAACGTCAACGTGGCGATCTCACTCTCGGAGCGTCGAGTACAGCCAGGTCGCATCGGGTTCGCCTTCGTCCTGCTGCTCGGCTCGGCCGTCACAAACGTCAGCATGGGATTGGTGGCGGCAACCGTCGTCGACTACCGGCCATCGGCCGCGTTGCTGTTGGCCATCCCGGCCGCGACGGTGTTCGTCGCGTATCGCGCCTATATCCGCGAGCGGGAAAAGCACGAGATCCTCGAGTTTCTCTACGCTGCCAACCGCATCCTCACGCAGAACCCTGATCTCGAGCAGGCGATCGTCGCGTTGCTCGAGCAAGCGCGGTCGATGTTCCGCACCGAGACGGCCGAGGCCATCGTGGCGCCTCCTGACGCCGCGCCCCTGTTACGCATCCGGGTCGACAACAGCGGCGAGCCAAAGGTCATGGACGTCGTGAGCGAGCCGGCGATCCTCTCCATGTGGGAACGCATCGCCAGCCAGACCTCGCCGATCGTCGTCGGCGCGCATCAGCCCCGGCGCCGGTTTGGTTTGGCGCGTCGGACGGCGGCGAGTGTCACAGCAGAGGACCAGGAGTACCTGGCCGCGCAAGGGCTCCGCAACGCGATGGTGGCGCCGCTTCGCGGTGAGACTCGCGCGATCGGCATGCTGATGCTCGGTGACCGGCTCGGCGAGTCGGCGGCGTTCCAGTCGCAAGACAAACGGCTCTTTGAGGCGCTCGCGAGCCACGTCAGCGTCGCTCTCGAGAACGGACGCCTTGAGCAATCGCTCACGCAACTGCGAGAGCTCGAGCAAAAGCTCACTCAACTCGCGTTTCATGACCCGCTCACCGGGTTGGCGAACCGGACGCGATTCGCCGAACGCGTCGACGACGCCCTCAGCGTCGCGAAAGCCGAAGACCGCACGTGCGCGGTGTTGTTCATCGACCTCGACGATTTCAAGACCGTCAACGACACGCTCGGCCACGAGGCGGGCGACCAACTGCTTCAGGTGGTCGCCGAGCGGATCACCGGCTGCCTTCGACCGTCCGACCAACCGGCCCGGCTCGGCGGCGACGAGTTCGCCATCATCATCGAGGACGCGCTGAACTCGCATGCGGCCGAGCGGGTCGCCGCCCGTATCACCGACGCGCTGCGGCTGCCCATCACGGTGAATGGTTGCGAGTTGTACACGCGCGCCAGCATCGGCATCGCGACGAGTCAGGACGTGCACTCGGCGGACGAGATGCTGCGCAACGCCGACCTCGCGATGTACATGGCGAAGGGCGACGGCAAGGGTCGCTATCGCTGGTTCCGGTCGAGCATGCGAGCAGAGGTTGTGCAGCGCCACCAGTTGAAGTCAGACCTCGAGCGCGCGGCCGACCGCGGCGAGTTCCAGGTGCACTACCAGCCGATCGTCGACCTGCGCACCGGCACTCCGATCGCCGCGGAAGCCTTGGTTCGCTGGGTTCACCCCGACCGCGGCCTCATCTTCCCGAAGTCGTTCATCTCGGCGGCGGAGCAGTCCGGTCTCATCAACGACATCGGGCGATTCGTGCTGCGCAGCGCATGCGCGCATGTCGCCGAGTGGAACCGAATCACCGCGGCGGCAGGTCAGCGCCAGTTCGCCGTGTCGGTCAACCTCTCGCCGGCGCAGTTCTCCCAGCCCGACCTGGTCGCGCAGGTTGAGAACGCCGTCGAGAACGCGCGCATCGATCCGGCCTGCCTGATTCTGGAAGTCACCGAAGGGCTCATGCTGCAAGGCTCAGAGCGGATCACCCGCACGCTGAGCCGGCTCAGCAGGTTTGGCGTGCGCTTGGCGATGGACGACTTCGGCACCGGCTACGCGTCGCTGAGCTCGCTGCGCGAACTTCCCATGGACATGATCAAGATCGCCAAGACGTTCACCGACGACATCAGCGGCAACGAGGAGAAGTCGCCGTTCGTCCGGGCCATGATCGAGCTCGGCGAGGCGCTCGGCCTGGTCACCTTGGCTGAGGGTATTGAAACCGCGCAGCAGGCTCGCGAGCTTCAACGGCTCGGCTGCCAGCTTGGGCAGGGCTACCATTTCGCCCGGCCGGTGCCGGCTGCCGGCATCGACATCTTGCTGCAGCGCCACGTCGAGCCAGCCGGAAATCTGGCGAAGGTCATCGCGTTCCCCGCCTGATTCGACCGCGGAGCTACCCCGCGACCGACAGCGCGATCCCGTCGAGGATGTCGTGCTCGCTGACGACGACCTCGGGCGCGTCGATCCGCCCCATGATTGTGTCGAGCACCAACGCCCCCGCGCCGATGACGTCGGCCCGGCCCGGGTGCATCACCGGCAACGCCTTTCGCTCGGCACAACTCATCGCCAGCAGGCGATCGGTGATCTCGCGCACCGCCGACGCGGCTATTCGCGAATGGTGAATGCGCTGCGCGTCGTATTCCGGCAGCTCGAGCGCCAGCGCGGCGACTGTCGTCACCGACCCGGCAAGCCCGACCAGCGTGCGCGCGGACCCCAACGGCACCGCTTCTTCGACGAGGTCGAGCGCTCGCTCGACGTCGACCCGAGCCGCCCGGATCTCCGCCGCGGTCGCGGGGTCCGAGCGCAGGTGACGCTCGGCGAGCCGCACGCAGCCGACGTCGACGGACCGGGCGGCGTCGACGGCCGTCGACCCGAGCACGAACTCGGTCGAACCGCCACCGATGTCGACCACCAGGTATGGCGGCGAAACATCTTTGTTGGCAAGCAATTCCTGCGTAGCGCCACCGAATGAAAGCGCCGCTTCCTCGTCGCCGCTCACGACCTCGACGTCGACGCCCAGCGCAGCGCGCACGCCGTCGAAGAACTCGTCGCGATTGGTCGCGTCACGCGAGGCGCTGGTGGCCACGAAGCGGATTCTCTCGACATCGAGAGAGGTGATCCTGCGCGCGTAGGCGCGGCACGCGGCCAACGTGCGACCCAGAGCGGCGTCGGAGAACCGACGCGTCTTGTCGACGCCCTCGCCTAATCGGACGATCTCCATGTCGCGAACCAAATCGCTGATCGTTCCGGCGGCTGCGTCGACGTCAGCCACCAAGAGACGCAACGAGTTAGTGCCGCAGTCGATCGCCGCTACTCGCACGCGGTGTCCTCCGCTTCTACATCGACGCAAGGGCCGTTGGCCCACCATTGCGGCAACAACGCCAGCGCCTCGTCGCCGAACGGGTTGACGCCAGCGCCCACGGCGAGCGAATGCGCCACCAGCACGTGCAGGCACTTCACCCGTCGTGGCATGCCGCCCGCCGACGGGTTGCCCGGCAAGGGCTCATGCGCGTCGCGCCGCCGCAGGTAGTCGCGATGCGCCACCTCGTATCGCTCGCGCAACGCCGGATCAGCCTCCAGGCGCTGCGTCATCTCGCGCATCAGACCGCTGGCCTCCAACCGGCCGATCGCGGAGGCGGCCCGCGGGCAGGTCAGGTAGTACAACGTCGGAAACGGGGTTCCGTCGGCGAGCCGCGGCGCCGTCTCGACGACGTCCGGCAATCCGCAGGGACAACGGTGCGCGACCGAGCGCATCGCCCGCGGCGTCCGGCCCAATTGAGCGGCGACGACGGCGCGATCGCGGGCCGAGACCTCGCCGCTCACGGCGTCGGCGCGACCGACGGCGCGGGCGCGGTCGTCGGATGCGGCGAGACGGACGGCTTCGGAGTGGCGTCGGCGCCCTGGATCGACGACCAAAGCTGCGCGTACCACGGCTGATCGACCACCGCCTGCGCGCCACCGGACGCCGACGCCGACGGCGTCGGGGCCAGCGTCACGTATGGCACCTCGCCGGGCAGCACGTAGTGCAGTCGATCACGCGCCTGTTGAGCGACGTACGACGGGTCGGCCCACTGCTTTTGCTGCTCCTGCAGGTTCTTCAGTTGCTGCGTCTGCTGCGCGACGTCCGACCGGAGCGATGAGATCTCCGACCGCTGGCTGATCAACTGCCGCAGCGGGCCGGCCAACGCGATCGCCAGCGCGGCGAGCACGACCGCGAGCACCGCGGCCCGACCGGTGAACGAGGTCTTCCGCTTGGACGTCGCCCGTTGCGCGTCGTCATCGACCGCAGCGGCGGAGCGGCGGCCCGCCCGCCGCGACCTGACCACCCGGTTGGGCGACCGGTTTGCCTGGCGGCGACGGGAAAATCTCACACGCGGTAGCTTCTCACTGACCGCCGGTGAATCGTGGGAACGACGACGCTCCCGCGTAGCGCGCCGCGTCGTCGAGCTCCTCCTCGATGCGCAACAGCTGGTTGTACTTCGCCACCCGCTCCGAGCGCGACGGCGCGCCTGTCTTGATCTGGCCCGCGTTCGTCGCCACCGCGACGTCGGCGATCGTGGTGTCTTCAGTCTCACCCGAGCGGTGCGACGTCATGGTGCGGTAGCCGGCGCGATGTGCGAGCTCGACCGCGTCAAGAGTCTCGGTGAGCGTGCCGATCTGGTTGAGCTTCACCAGCAGCGCGTTGGCGGTGCCGCTCGCGATGCCGCGCGCGAGACGCTCGGGGTTGGTGACGAACAGGTCGTCGCCGACGATCTGCACCTTGGCGCCGAGCGCGTCGGTGACCGCCTTCCAGCCGTCCCAGTCTTCCTCCGACAGCGGGTCTTCGATCGAGACCAGCGGGTAGTTCGCGACCAGATCGCCGTAGTACGAGATCAAGTCGGACGACGCCCGGCGGGCGCCCTCGAACTCATACGCGCCATCACGGAAGAACTCGGTGGCGGCGACGTCGAGGGCGAGCGCGACGTCGCGACCGGGGGCGAAGCCGGCCTTGCCGATCGCCTCGAGGATCAGGTCGAGCGCCTCGCGGTTGCTGCCGAGGTTGGGGGCGAAACCGCCCTCGTCACCAAGGCCGGTGGCTAGCCCGCGACCCTTCAACACCGACTTCAGCGCGTGGTACGTCTCCGCGCCCCAGCGCAGCGCCTCGGCGAACGTCGCCGCGCCGATCGGGGCGACCATGAACTCCTGGATGTCAACGTTGGAGTCGGCGTGCGCGCCGCCGTTCAAGATGTTCATCATCGGCACAGGGAGCAGGTGCGCGTTCGGGCCGCCGAGGTAGCGGAACAGCGGCAGCTCGCTCGACTCGGCGGCAGCCCGGGCGACCGCGAGCGACACACCGAGAATGGCGTTGGCGCCGAGCTTGGCCTTGTTAGGGGTGCCGTCGAGCTCGATCAGCTTCTGGTCGAGCAGCCGCTGCTCGGTCGCCTCGAAGCCGACGATCTCCGGGCCGATGTCGTCGATGACCGCCTGCACGGCCTTCTCGACGCCCTTGCCGCCGTAGCGCTGGCCGCCGTCGCGCAACTCGACCGCCTCAAACGCGCCGGTCGAGGCGCCGCTGGGCACCGCGGCCCGGGCGACGGTGCCGTCGTCAAGCAGCACTTCGACCTCGACGGTCGGATTGCCGCGGGAGTCGAGGATTTCGCGAGCCCCGAGGGCTTCAATGGCGGCCACTGCTGCTCCTAATGTCTGCGGTTTTCTGGGCGACGCGGACCTCGAAGAGCCTACCGAGAGCGATGTTTCGCGCTGCCGCCGCCCTCAGGGCAAGTCGGCGGCGTCGAGGTACGCCGCGGCCTGCAAGCTGAACAAGTCGGCGTACAGGCCTCCGGAGCGCATCAGATCGGCGTGCGCGCCGTCCTCGACGACCCGACCGGCCCGCATCACGTAGATGTGGTCGGCGTAGCGCACGCTGGAAAACCGGTGGGAGATCAGCAGCACGGTGCGACCGGCCAGCAGCGACTGCACCTTCGCGAACAGGTCCGCCTCCGCGCGCGGGTCGAGAGAGGCCGACGGCTCGTCAAGGATCACAAACGGGGCGTCGCGATAGAACGCGCGGGCGAGGGCGACCCGTTGCCACTGCCCGAGCGACAGGTCTTGGCCGCCTTTGAACTGCTTGCTGAGGATCGTCTCGTATCCCAAGGGCAATGACTCGAGGATCTCGGCCGCGCCCGCCTGCCCGGCGGCCTGCTTGATGGCGGCCAGATCGTCGATCGCCGACGGCCTGCCGAGCCCGACGTTCTCGCGGGCCGTGAGCTGGTATTGCACGAAGTCTTGGAAGATGACCGCGGTCGACTCGCGCAGGCTCGCCGGTTCGTACTGCGCGACGTCCACGCCGTCCCATCTGATGACGCCGGCGGTCGGCTCGTACAGGCCGGCCAGCAGCTTGGCGAGCGTGGTCTTGCCCGAGCCGTTCTCGCCGACGAGCGCGACCACCTGCCCGCGCCGCAACGACAGCGACACCTCGTCGAGCGCCTCTCGCTCGCTGCCGGGGTAGTTGAACGACACCCGCTCGACCTCGAGCGCGTCGAAGCCGCGAGGGGCCGGTCGACGCGGAGGGGCGGCTTCCACGCGCGCGTGCTTGCCGCGCGGCTGATCGGGCTCATCCTGCGAGCTGTGCAGGAAGTCGTCGAGGTCTTGCAGAAACAGGCTCGACTCGAAGATCTGTTGCGCGCCCGCCGACAACCCGTTGACCTGCGTCGACAACAGCCGGATGCCGACCACCGCGCCGGCGACTTGAGACAAGCTCACGTGATGGTTTTGCACGAGCCAGATCAGCACCGCGAACGTGCCGATCAGCAGGGCGCCTGAGCCCAGGGCGCCGATGATGCCGAGCGTCTGCTTGACCCGCAGGTGACCGCGAATGGTCGCGGTGAACTCGGCGTAGACCTCGTCGTAGCGCTTGCGCAGCGTTGCGACCGCCCCGAACGCACGTAATTCCTTGGCCTCGCTTCGCCCGGTGAGCGTCGTGTCGAGATAGTCGCGCATCCGCTGGACGGGCGTCACGCCGACCGCGAACGCGAATTCGCGCCGGCTGGCGCGACGGCCGGTGAGCCACAGCGGGACGCCGGAGGCGACGATCAGCGGCAGCAGCATCGGCTGGATCAGGACAACCGCGACCGCCAGGCTGATCGCGCCCGCGAGGCCGCCCACCACGCTGATCAGCCCGAGCGTCAGGAAGTACGGCCTGGTCATCGCGCTGGTCTGCACCCGGCGCAACCGGTCGTAGAAGCTCGACGTCTCGTACGACCACAGGTCGACGGCGCCTGCGACGTCAAGGATGCGGCGGCGGGTGTTCCGCTCCGTCAAGAACGCGAGCAGCCGCTGCTGCTGGCGCACTATCGCGTCCGACACGCCGCTGTAGGTGATCAGCACCGCGAGAGCGATGATCGGCGGCAGCGCTTTGGTGACCGGCTCGCCGCGCTGGGAGTTCAGCAACGCGGCGACCACCTTGGTCACGAAGTAGACCTGAGCGGCAATGGCGAGGCCGCTCACCAGTTCGAGGCCGGTGACGACTGCGAACGCCCGCCGATCGGCGTTCCACGCGAGCCCGACCGCGCTGCGCAGCAGGGCGGGCAGCGCGCGCACCGAGCGTCGCGGCCGCTGCCGACTGTCGCTCACCCGCACCACGTCTGATCCAGCACGGGATCGATTCTCCCGGGCGGGCTGACGCGCCGTCAGCCGGTTGGGGTGATTCCGCCGGTCTCCGCGTCGATCACCCGAGCGCGATACCGACGAGTCGCGGCACGCAGCGCGGTCTCCGCGTCGACGCCCGCTGACCGAGCCAGCGCGACAACGGCGAGCAACAACTCGCCGACGCTCTCGTCGTCCACGTTGGTTGGCGTTTCGACGGACGACGTGACCGGCACGTCAAGCCCCGCCTTCGCGGCGCGCCCGAGCAAGGCGGCGGCGAGGGCGAGCGCGGGCTGGCCCATCGGCACGCCGTCGACCGCGGACGTGCGGCCCTTCTCGACGGCCTTCAACTGCTCCCAGTTAGCCTCGACGTCGCTCGCCGTGGCCGCCGACGCCGAGCCGAAGACGTGCGGATGCCGGCGCACCAGCTTCTCCACGATGTCGTTGGCCACGTCGTCGACGGTCCAGCCGTCGGGCCGCTCGGCGGCGATGCGGGAATGGAAGACCACCTGCAACAACACGTCACCGAGCTCTTCGCGCAGCGCCGCGTCGTCGCCGTCCTCGATGGCGTCGGCCGTCTCGTACGCCTCTTCGAGCAGGTACTTCACCAACGAGGCGTGCGTCTGCTCGGCGTCCCAGGGGCAACCGCCCGGAGATCGCAGCCGATCCATCACCTCGACCAGGTCGAGGAACCGGCTGCCAGGTCGATCGCTTGGCACGGCTGCCGTCACGTCAACGCGCTCGCGCGATCAGCTGGCCGGCGCCGCGCTCGGCCCGGCTGGGCCGGAGGGCGCCGACGACGACAACTTGCCATTGGCCGCGACCACGCCGCCTTGGTCGGCGTCCCAGACGCCGTACCGCGGGTTGACCGTGATGCCGCCCGCCTGCTTGGCCACGCCGTCGAGATAACGCGCGATGATCACGCCTGCGGTCTGCTGAGCGGTCGTTTGGTCGGTGCTTGCGGAGGTGATCTGCGCGAGCGTCTCGTTGGTGCGCGAGATCAGGTGGACGACGTGCCAGCCGAATTGGGTCTGCACGACGAAGTAGCTGCCCACCTGGGCGGCGTCGACCGCGTCGGCGAACTTGCTGACGAACGTCGCGGACGGCGCGGTGCCGAGGTCGCCGCCGTTCGCCGCGCTCCCGGTGTCGGTCGACTGCGCCTTTGCGATGTCGGCGAACGAGCTCGGGTTGGCCTTCACCTCGTCGAGGATCTTTTGCGCGGTCTGCTGGTTCTTGACCAAGATGTGCGCGACGTGGACGACGGGGGTCTCGATCATCGGCGCGAGCTTGTTTTCCAGCAGCGCGTAGTAGAAGTAATCGCGGACGTCGGAGGGCGCGATGCCATGCGCGGCGGCGTCCTTGTCGAGCGCCTGCTGGCTGCCTTCCTGCTTCAGCACGGTCGAGATCTGGTTGCCCACCTCGCCCTCGGTGACCGTGACGCCCTTCTCCCTCGCCGCGAGATCGAGCAGCCGGTGGTTGATCAGGTTGGTCAGCTCTTGCCGCTGGAGGGTGGCCGGGTCAGATCCGTTCGACGCCGCGAAGCTGGGATCGGCCAACGTCCGGTTGGTGAGCCCCTGCAACTGGGCGACGGAGATCCGGTCGCCACCGACCGTGGCGGCCGCGCCGGGGTGCGCGGGCGCGCAGGCGCTCAGCGCCAGCGCCGACACCGAGATCAGGCCGAGCAGACCCGCGGTTGCGCGTCGAGCACGAAACACGACTGTCCTTCCATTCAGGCGCGAACCTGCACGCGAAGCCGCGCCGCCGATCAGGGTACCGGCGCCCCTTATCCCGGCAGCTTGGGCTCCTCGCGCTCGAGCACGTCACCCGCCAACGTCGCGACCCACCGAAGCAGCGCGACATCGCGCAGCGGTTGGCCGCCGAAGCGGCCCGGCGGCGCGTCGGTCGGCCGCGGCACCAAGATCGTGCGCAGCGGCGCCTTCACGATGCTCTTCGGGTAGAGCCGCTGCAGCCGCAGGGTTTGCGACTCCCGCAAGTCAACGGGCGCGAACCGGATCTGGTTCCCCTGCAAGACCACCTCGGTGACGCCGTACGGCCGCAGCTCGACGCGCAGTTTCGCGACCTCGAGCAGGTTCGCGACCGGCTCCGGCAGCGGGCCATACCGGTCGGCCAGCTCCTCGCGCACCGCCTCGACGTCCGCCTCCCTCGCCGCCTCGGCCATCGCGCGGTAAGCCGCGAGCCGCAGCCGCTCGCCGTCGATGTAGTCGTGCGGGATGTGCGCGTCGACCGGCAGGTCGATCTTCACCTCTGCCAGCTCGGCGGCCGCCTCGCCCTTGAAGTCGGCCACCGCCTCGCCGACCAGCTGCACGTAAAGGTCGAAGCCGACCGCGGCGATGTGCCCCGATTGCTCGCCGCCGAGCAGGTTTCCGGCGCCGCGGATCTCGAGGTCTTTCATCGCGACCGCCATGCCTGCGCCGAGGTCGGAGTTTTGCGCGATGGTGGCGAGCCGGTCGTGGGCGGTCTCGGTG
>Ga0187809_10000983_pt1 | contig 14015 bp, 12 predicted proteins | sample NC_wetland_sal_i_8_FD_132415 | JGI IMG/M metagenome (GOLD analysis project Ga0187809, IMG submission 132415) | Wetland sediment microbial communities from Neuse River Estuary, North Carolina, USA - ASW_4 | ecosystem: Environmental > Aquatic > Freshwater > Wetlands > Sediment | place: USA: North... | reverse complement strand
GTGGTTGGTTGCGAGGTGGGAGAGGATGAAGCCGGAGACGCCGGCGAGCGCGAGCTGCACCACCGAGATCTGCCCGACGAAACCGGTGATGACGACGAGCGACAAGCACATCACGGTCGCAAGCAGTGAGGTGATGAGCGCCTGCCGGAAGTCGTACGGGAGCACGATCAGCGCAACTACGGCGACTGCGGCCGCGATCGTCGCAGTCCGCAGGAGGCGGTGCGCGCGCGGTGCGAGCGGCAGGCGCCGCTCTACGAGCTCGCCCCGCGTCGGCAGGTTCGTGCCGCGGACGAACATCGCAACCACCATCAGCACGAAGACGAAGAGCGGCTGCACGCCCGGCAGCGCCACGCCGTGGTCGGTGGGGAACCAGGAGAAGGTCTGGAAGTAGTAGAGGATGTTCTCGAGCATCCCGATCCCGAGCCCGACGAGCGCCGCGATCCAGAACGAGGTGAAGTTCGCGAACAACGCCGCGGTGAGGGCCGGCACGACCTGAAGCGGCAGCGCCGTCGGGTCCAGCTCGGTGATCGAGGCCGCGAGCACGCCGAGCCCTCCGGCGGCGATCGTCGCGAGCAGTGTGTTCGCGAGCGCAAGCTGGTTCGGCGAGAGCCCGATCAGCATCGCACCCACTTCGTTCTCCGAGGCGGCGCGCGTCGCGAGACCGAAGCGGCTGAGCCGGAAGAGGAGTGACAGCACAAGCGTGGCGAAGAGGACGATCCCCGGCAGGATCAGCCGGTCGACCGGGACGGTCGCTCCGAGCAGCGTCACCACGCCGCGCGGGAGCACCGGCGGCTGCGGCTGCGATCCGATCCCGAACGCGAGCGAGACGGCGGCCTGGGCGACGAGCAGCACTCCGAGCGAGGCCGCGAGCTTCGCGAGCGGTGAGGCGGTCCTGAGCGGCCGGAAGGCGACCATCTCGATCAGCACCCCGAGCGCGAGCAGCACGAGCAGGGTGATCGTCAGCCCGGCCCAGGTCGGTGCATGCCAGCCGTACTCGCCCGACGTCAGCGACCAGAAGGAATAGCCGGCGAGCATGGCCACGGCGCCGGTGGAGAGATTGATGATGCCCGAGCCGCGATACGTGAGGACGACGCCGATCGAGATCCCTGCGATCAGCGAGCCGGCCCCGAGACCCAGGAGCGCGAACAGGAGAATTTGCGTCCAGTCCATGCGGCCGTCGAACCGTACGAGAGGGACGGGGCCGCTGTCGCGGCCCCGTCCCCCACCGGGAGGGAGGGCGGGTCTAGCCCTCGGGGGTGAAGTTGCTCGGAGGCCGCAGCCAGCCGGTGAGCCGTTTGAAGACGCCCTTGCCCATGTACTGGAAGAACTGCGTCTGGTCGTTGCACGCAGCCGGCTCCGTCTTGTACTTCCCGCAGTGGAGGCTCGGCGCGCCGAGCGCCTGCGGGCCCTTGAAGTTCCGCAGCGCCGTGGTCATCTTCGCAGGGGTGATATTCGCGACGCCGAGCTTGTTCATCTCCTTGACCGTGGTCAGGAGCTGGCCCCACGAGACGATCACCCACGCGTCCTGCGCGAGCGCCGCCTGGTGGAGCTGGGTCATCGCCTTCACGTACGGCGCGGCGGCGGGGTCCGACTTGTCGCCGGCGAGCGTCGAGGCGATGCCGTAAACCCACTGGGCGAGGTCGCCCCCGAGCCCGGCGGCCACCTGGCCGCTCAGGCAGAGCGGGTTGGAGACGATCTTCGAGCCGGGTACGCCGAGCTGCTGGAGCGTCTTCGCGACGTTGACGCAGTCGGCCGCGTCGCTCTGCGGCACGACGATGTCCGCCGTCTGCGCGCCGGCCGCCGTCAGCGGACCGGTCAAGTCGGTGGAGCTGGGATCGAAGCCGACGAGCTTCGTGGAGATGCCTGCGTCGGTGAGGCTCGTCTTCTCGACCTTTGCTCCGACGTCGATGCCCGGAACCTGCGGGTAGATCACCGCCGCCGTCTTCGCGTGCAGCTGCGTCTTCGCAAACGTGCCCCACGGTCCGAGCACGGAGTCGTTCGTGCCGAAGAGGGCGAACTCGTTCTTCTGCGTCGCATCGACCGGCAACAGCGCGACGCCGCTGACGACCGGCTTCTTGCCGCCGAGCGCCGCGTAGAACGACTGGTTACCGACGGCGACCGCGCCGAACAGGACGACCGAGATGCGCTTGTCGTTCGCGAACTGCTGTCCGCACTTCGTTCCTTCTTCCTCGGCTGACGTCGTATTGCACGTGACGAGCTTGATCGGGTGGCCCTGCACGCCGCCGAGGTACGTGTTGACGTACTGCGTCGCCAGCTGGACGCCCTTCGTCCAGTTCGGGCCGACGAGCACCTGGCCGCCCTGCGTGTTGATCGTGCCGATGTAGATCGGCGAGAGCTTCGAATTCGCCTTGCCGGCCTTGCCGCCGACGTAGGTGAGGTAGTTCGTGACCGGCCCGCCGGCGGCGTTGCGTCCCAGTGCACCCGGGACCGCGGTGACCGCGCAGACGACGGCGAGGACTCCGACGACGGCGGCGAGGCGTCCAAGAGGGGCTCGTCTTGCTGACCTCATGCCCGTTCAGCCTCCTTCCTGCTTCGTTTTGTCGCGCTCGGCCGCTCGTTCGTCCGAGCGGGATCCAACGACCGCTTCCGTCGCGTCCGGGCGGCCGGTAATCGCGAATCTTCGCGCGCGTGCCGATCGCACTCTTAGCACTGGGCGCACACTCTCTGAAGACGGCTGCACCACGCCGATGTTGGCATATGCTCAGCGGCTATGCGCTCGGGCTGGCTCTCCGCGGCAGAGCGATGACGCCGGTTCTCGAGGCGTCCGGGATCTCGGTCAGCTTCGGCGGCGTCCACGCCGTCATCGATGTCGATCTCGAGGTCGATGACGCTCGCCTCGTCGGGCTGATCGGCCCGAACGGAGCCGGAAAGACGACGTTCATCGACGCCATCACCGGCTTCGTCCGCTGCAGCGGACGCGTCCGGCTGGACGGCGAGGAGCTGACGGGGCTGCCGCCGCACGGACGGGCGCGGCGCGGCCTGGCCCGGACCTGGCAGTCGGTCGAGTTGTTCGACGATCTGAGCGTGCGCGAGAACCTCCTCGTCGCCTCGCAGCGTCCCTCGGTCCGGCGGACGCTGAAGGAGATCGTCTCCGTGCCGGACGAGGGCTCGGCGGAGATCGACTCCGCCCTCGAGCTGCTCGGCCTCGCGGCGATCGCCGACGAGCTGCCGAGCGAGCTGTCCCAGGGCCAGCGCAAGCTCGTCGGCATCGCGCGCGCGCTCGTGGCGAAGCCGCGGCTCGTGTGCCTGGACGAGCCCGCGGCCGGACTGGACACACAGGAGAGCGGTGAGCTCGGCAGACGACTGCGCGGCCTCGTCGACGCCGGCCAGGCGATGCTGCTCGTCGACCACGACATGGGGCTCGTGCTCGGGATCTGCGACGAAGTGGTCGTGCTCGAGTTCGGCAAGGTAATCGCCCGCGGCACGCCGGAGGCCGTCCGCCGCGACCCGCAGGTGATCGCCGCCTATCTCGGCAGCGCGGCGTCCGAGCTGGCACCCGCCGTCCTCGATTCCGCCGCCGCGCAGGCGGCCACCGGGAAGGCCGAGCATGCCTGACGACGTCCTCCGCCTCGACGGTCTGACCGCGGGATACGAGGGCGCGGCGGTAATACGCAACCTCGACGTGATCGTCGCTCCGGGCGAGGTGGTCGCGCTGCTCGGCGCGAACGGCGCAGGCAAGACGACGACGCTGCGGGCTGTCTCCGGGCTCGTGAAGCCCATGGGCGGGCGCGTCCTGCTCGAAGGGCGCGACCTTGCGCGCAGCTCGCCGAGCGCGCGCGCCCGCATGGGGATCGCGCACGTCCCGGAGGGCCGCGGACTCTTCTACGGCCTGACGGTCGCCGACCACTTCAGGCTCGGCTATCCCGGCGAGCGGCTCGACGCGGAGCTCGCCTACGAGTACTTCCCCAAGCTCGCAGATCTGCGGAGCCGGCGCGCCGGACTGCTCTCGGGCGGCGAGCAGCAGATGCTCGCGGTCGCGCGCGCACTCGCGCGCCACCCGACGCTGATGCTGCTCGACGAGCTCAGCCTCGGCCTCGCACCGGTGATCGTGGAATGGCTGCTGCCGGTCGTCCGCCGCTTCGCGCAGGACCGCGGCTGCGCCGTTCTCCTCGTCGAGCAGCACGTGCACCTCGCGCTCGAGGTCGCCGACCGCGGCTACGTGCTCTCGCACGGCGAGATCGTGCTCCACAACCACGCCGAGCAGCTGCGCGCGGACCGCCAGCTGCTCGCCGCGAGCTACCTCGGCGAGAAGGTGCAGGCAGCCGCTGCAGCCGAGCCCGCCGGATGAAAGGGAGGAGATCGTGAGTCAGGAGAGCCTCGAGGACGTCCTGGCCGCAGCCGACAGCCCGGTCGAGCTGCTGCGCAACTCGCAGACGGGACCGAACGTCTATCCCGGCGTCCCGGCGGAGTTCACCAACTGGCGGGACGAGCAGCAAGCCTGGCAGCGGACCTGCGTCCTCTTCGACCAGTCGTACCACATGGCCGATCTGGCGGTGGAGGGCCCGGACGCGCTTCGGCTCCTCTCCGACCTCGCGGTGAACAGCTTCGCCGGCTTCGCCGTCGACAAGGCGAAGCACTTCGTCCCCTGCACGCCGGACGGCTACGTCATCGGCGACGTCATCCTGTTCGCGCTCGCCGAGTCGAGCTACAACCTCGTCGGCCGCGCGCCCGCGCTCAACTGGGTCACCTACCACGCCGAGACCGGCGGCTACGACGTCACCGTGCAGCTCGACCAGCGGACGGCGCTGCGCAGCGACGGCCGGCGCAAGTCATACCGCTTCCAGGTGCAAGGTCCGAACGCGATGCTCGTGATCGAGAAGACGCTCGGCCGCACGCCGCCCGAGCTGAAGTTCTTCACCATGACCACGATCGAAGTCGCAGGGAAGACCGTGCGCGCGCTCCGCCACGGCATGGCCGGACAGCCGGGCTGGGAGCTGTTCGGGCCGTGGGACGACGGCGAGGCCGTCCGCGAAGCGCTCGTCGAGGCCGGCGCGGAGTTCGGCCTGCGCCTCGTCGGCGGGCGCGCGTACTCCTCGAACACGCTCGAGTCGGGTTGGATTCCTTCGCCGCTGCCGGCCGTGTACTCCGGCGATTCGCTCAAGGCATACCGCGAGTGGCTGCCCGCGAGCGGCTATGAGGCAAAGGCCTCGATCGGCGGCAGCTTCGTCTCGGAGCGGATCGAGGACTACTACTTCACGCCCTGGGACCTCGGTTACGGCAACTACGTCAAGTTCGACCACGACTTCGTCGGCCGCGACGCGCTCGAGCGGATGGCCGAGGGCGAGCACCGGCAGAAGGTGACGCTGGCGCTCGACGACGACGACGTCGTGCGCACGATCGCGACGATGTTGCGAAAGGACGACCGCGCGAAGTTCATCGACTGGCCGTCCGCCGTCTACTCCATGCACCCGTTCGACCGGGTGACGGTCGACGGCGAGACCGTCGGCGTGTCCACCTGGGTGGGGTACAGCGCGAACGAGGGCAGGATGCTGACGCTCGCCGTGCTCGAGCCCGCGTTCGCCGAGCCCGGAACGGAGGTCACGTTCGTGTGGGGCGAGGAAGACGGAGGCACGAGGAAGCCGACGGTGGAGCCGCACGTGCAGACGGAGCTCCGCGCGATCGTCAGCCCGGTGCCGTACGTCGAGGCGGTGCGCACGTCGTACGCACCCGGCGGCTGGCGCGCGGCGCACGCGAACTAGGCAACCGCGGTCTGCGCCGCTGCGAGCGGCTTTCGCCCGAGGATCAGGTCCGACGCCTTCTCGGCGATCATCATCGTCGGCGCGTGCGTGTTCGAGCGCGTGATCGTCGGCATCACCGACGCGTCCACCACGCGCAGCCCGTCGATCCCGTAGACGCGCAGCTCCGGGTCGACCACCGCGCCGATCGCGCACGTCGAGGTCGGGTGGTACACGGGCTGGCAGTTCCGGCGGCCCCAGGCGAGGATGTCCTCCTCGGAGTCCGAGGCGGGAACGCTGAACGGCTCCTTCATCACCTCCTGCAGCACCGGCTGCGCCGCGACCTCGAGCGCGACGCGGACGCCGTGCACGAACGCGGCCCGGTCCTCCTCGGTGGTGAGGAAGTTGGAGAGCACGCACGGCTTCGACTCGGCCATCGGCGTACGGAGCGAGACCTTGCCGCGCGCGGCCGGCTTCACGAGCACGGGCCCGAAGACGTAGCCGTGGTCGTGCGGCGCGGTCAGGCCCTCGTCGTAGAAGAGCGACGGCGAGAAGTGGAACTGGAGGTCCGGGGCCGGCAGGTCGGGCCGAGAGCGGAAGAACGCGCCGGCCTCCGGCAGGTTGGAGCTGAGCGGGCCTCGACCCTCACCGTGCAGCAGCTCGAAGTTCTCCAGCGTGAAGATCCCGAAGAGACAGGGGGCGGTGCTGAGGTAGTTGAGGTTCGCCATCGCGTGGTCCTGGAGATTGCGCCCGACCGGCAGCTCCTCGCGCACCGGGATCCCGAACGGCTCCAGCTCCTCACGCAGCCCGATCCCGGAGAGCATCAGCAGGACCGGCGACTGGTAGGCGCCGGCGGAGACGATCACCTCGCGCTCGGCCCGGACGGTCTCGCGCACACCGCGTTGGACGAGCTCGACGCCGACCGCGCGCTCGCCGTCGAAGACGATCCGCTCGACGAACACGCTGTCCCGCACCTCGAGGTTCGGCCGTTCCCGCGCCGGATGGAGATACGCGTCGGCGGTGCTGTGCCGCATCCCGTCCTTCTGGGTGAGCTGGAAGCGGCCGGCGCCGTCCTGGACCGCCCCGGTCAGGTCCGGGTTCGCGGGAATGCCCGCGGCGACCGCCGCTTCGAGCATGAGATCGACGAGCGGGTGCATCGAGCGGCTGTCGCTCACCGCCTGCGGGCCGCCGACGCCGTGGAACTCGTTCTCGCCGCGCTCGTTGTCCTCGCCCCGCTTGTAGTACGGGAGGATCTCGTCGTAGCTCCAGCCGGTCGCCCCGTCGGCCGCCCACTCGTCGTAGTCGGCGCGGTTGCCGCGCAGGTAGATCATGGCGTTGATCGAGCTGCAGCCGCCGATCATCCGGCCGCGCGGCAGGTAGAGGCGGCGACGGTCGAGCCCGGGCTCCGCCTCGCCGGTGAGGTCCCAGTCGAGGCTCGACTTGAACATGATCGGGAACATCGCCGGCACGTGGATCTCCGGCGCGGTGTCGGGCCCGCCGGCCTCGAGCAGGAGCACGGTGACGTCCGGGTCCTCGCTCAGCCTGCCGGCGAGCACGCAGCCCGCCGAGCCCGCTCCGACGATCACGTAATCAGCCGCCATCGCCATCCCCTCCGTCGAGTCGCTGCATGCAGCCTAGACGGGTCGGCCCCCGAACATCAACGCGGCCGGCGATTCGCTGGCGGGAAATGTATGCAGAGGTATAGGTTCCCCAGCGATGAGCGCCGACGCCGACGTGATCGGTCTCTATTGGACGATTTCCGGTCCCGTCGAGGTGCACACCGGACGCGAGTGGAGCCTGTTCCCGCTGCGGGACCGCTGCGCGCACGCCGCGCGCGTCGGCTTCAGCGGCATCGGTATCTGGCACGCCGATCTCGAGCACATGCTCGCGAACGGCACGACGCTGGGCGACATCCGCTCGCTCCTCGACGAGCACGGGCTCCGGTACGTCGAGCTCGAGTTCCTCGGCGACTGGTTCCTCGACCCGGGCGACGAGCGACGCAGGGCGGCCGACGCGACCCGGCACCTCGTCTTCGACGCAGCCGAGGTGCTCCCCGTCCACCACATCAAGGCCGGCAACCTCGCCGGGACGAAGTCGGAGCTCCCGCGCATCATCGAGGCCTTCAGCGAGCTCTGCGCGGACGCAGCCGACCACACCGACGCGGCAATCGCCTACGAGTTCATGCCGTACGACGCCGTCGTCAACACGCTCGACAACGCGCTCGCCGTGGCCGAGGGAGCCGACGCGCCGAACGGAGGGCTCGCGTTCGACACGTGGCACCTAGGCAAGCTCGACATCGCGCCGGAGGAGCTCCGCCGCATCCCGCCGCGCTTCGTCTCCTGGGTCGAGCTCAGCGACGGCCCGTACGGGATCGCCGACGAGTGGCTCGACGAGGTGATCAACCGGCGCAAGCTCCCCGGCGAGGGCGACTTCCCGATCCGCGACTACGTCCGTGAGTTCCGTGAGCTCGGCTACCACGGCCCGTGGGGCATCGAGGTCCTCTCCGAGGAGCTCCGCAGCCTGCCGATCGAGCAGATCTTCGACCGCGCGTACGAGACGACCGTGGCACAGCTCGCCTAACGACAGAAAGGAGCCTGCGGTGCCGACGAACGGCCTGGATAGAGAGCGCCTGACATGGATCTTCACGCAGATGCAGCGCATCCGCGAGTTCGAGGAGCGCGTCAAGCGGACCTTCGAGGACCATCCGGGCACGATCCGCGGCCACACGCACCTCGCCGACGGCGCCGAGGCGTCGATCGTCGGCTCGCTGGCTGCGCTCGAGCCCGACGACCAGCTGCTCGCCACGTATCGCTGCCACGGCTATCCGATCGCGCTCGGCACCGATCCGAAGCTGCTCATGGCGGAGATCTACGGCCGCGCGGACGGCATCTGCGGCGGCTACGGCGGGTCGATGCACCTCACGGACGTCTCGCGCGGCTTCCTCGGTACCTCGGGAATCGTCGGCCAAGGGATTCCGCAGGCGACCGGCGCCGCGTACGCCGCGCAGATTCGCGGACGCGGCCAGGTCGTCCTCTCCTTCTTCGGCGACGGCGCCTCGAAGCAGGGGGCGTTCCACGAATCGCTCAACATCGCCTCGCTGTGGAAGCTGCCGATCGTCTACGTGATGGAGAACAACAATTACAACGTCGTCACGCGCGTCGAGCAGGAGGACGCGAACGCGGCCGCCGGCGAACCGCTCGCGGTCAAGGCGAAGGGCTACTCGATGCCCGGCCACACCGTCGACGGCGGCGACCCGGTCGCGGTTTACGACACGGTCTCGGCAGCGGTCGAGCGGGCGCGCTCCGGCGGCGGCCCGACCCTCGTCGAGTCGCTCGTCTACCGGCTGAGCGCGCACGGCAACATCATCGCCCCGCCCGGGGTGCCGCTCCACTATCCCGAGCACGAGGCGATCACCGTCTTCGGCAACAAGGAGGAATACGAGGCGGCGCTGCGCGGCGACCCGGTGCCGCGTTTCCGCGCCAAGCTCGTCACCGAGGGCGTCCTCAGCGCCGAGGAGGCCGATGCGATCGCCGAAGCGGCGCGCGCCGAGATGGAGGGGGCGGTGAAGTTCGGGCTCGCGAGCCCGTTCCCGCCGGCCGAGGACGCCGTCAAGTACGTCTACGCCTAGGAGGACAGACGTGGCAACGCACGAGCTTCCATACATCGCAGCCATCGAGGAGGCGATCCGCGAAGAGATGGAGCGGGACGACTCGGTCCTCTACTTCGGCCAGAACATCGCCACGCACGAGAACGACCCGTTCCTGAAGCAGTTCGGCGGCGACCGCGTGCGCGTCACGCCGATCTCGGAGACCGCGGAGATCGGAATGGCGGTCGGCACCGCGATCGCGGGCTTTCGGCCCGTCGTCGAGCTGTACATGGCCGAGTTCATGCTCGTCGCCATGGACCAGGTCGTGAACGAGGCGAACCGCTTCCACTACATGAGCAAGGGGCAGGTGAAGGTGCCGCTCGTCCTGAAGGCGGGGTACGGTTTCACGTGCGGCTGGGCCGGCCAGCACACCGGGACGATCTACGGGATGTTCACGGGCGTCCCCGGGTTGAAGGTGGTCGTGCCGGCGACCGCCGCCGACGCGAAGGGCCTGATGACCGCCGCGATCCGCGACGACAACCCGGTGTGCTACTTCCACCACTACCTGCTCACGCTCGAGCACGGCGACGTCCCCGACGGCGAGCACGTCGTCCCGCTCGGAAGGGCGAACGTCGTCCGGGAGGGCGCCGACGTCACGATCGTCGCGATCGGCTGGTGCCTCGGGAAGGCGCTCGCGGCGGCGGAGCAGCTCGCGGCGAACGGCGTCGAGGCGGAGGTGATCGACCCGCGCACGGTTGCGCCGCTCGACACCGACACGATCCTCGCCTCCGTCGCGAAGACGGGCCGCCTCGTCGTCGTCGACCAGTCGACACGGCACGGCTCGGTCGCTGCGGTGATCGCAGCGGAGGTCGCCGACGCCGGTTTCGGCTCGCTCAAGGCGCCCGTCAAGCTCGTCACCGCGCTCGACGCGACCGTCCCCTACAGCGAGCCGATGGAGGCGTATCTGCTGCCGGACGAGGCGAAGGTCGCCGACGCCGTGCACCAGGTGCTCGGCAACGCGCCCGTCGCTGCCTAGTGCCCCCGGTGCAGACCGAGGAGGGCCTCGAGCTCCTCCGCTCGATGTGGCGCATTCGCGTGTTCGAAGAACGCGTCGGCGCGCTCGCGCGGGCGAACGAGGTCCACGGCCTGATTCACCTCAGCGTCGGCCAGGAGGCCGTCGCGGTCGGCGTGTGCGGAGCGCTGCGCGACGACGACGCCGTCTACTCGAACCACCGCGCACACGGCCACGCGCTCGCGAAAGGCGCGTCGCCGGCGAAGGTGCTGGCGGAGCTGATGGGGCGCGAAGGCGGGCTCTGCCGCGGCCTCGGTGGCTCGATGCACCTCGTCGACGTCGAGCACGGCCTGCTCGGCGCGACGGGCGTGGTCGGCGGCAACATCCCGCTTGCCCTCGGCAGCGCGCTCGCGGCGAAGCTCGGCGGCTCCGACGCGGTCGCAGTCGTCTTCTTCGGCGACGGCGCGGTGCAGGGCGGGATCTTCGTCGAGTCCGTCAACCTCGCCACGCTCTGGCGGCTGCCGGTGCTGCTCGTCTGCGAGAACAACGGCTTCGCCGAGTTCACGCCCCGCTCCGCGCACACGACAGTCGAACGCGTCAGCGACGTCGTCGCTCCCTATGGGATCGCACGCGAGACCGTCGACGGGAACGACGTCGTCGCGGTCCGCGATGCGTTCACGCGCTTCCTCGGCGCCGCCCGCGCCGGCGAGGGGCCGGCGCTCCTCGAGTGCCTGACGCATCGGCTGCGCGGGCACTACGAGGGCGATCCTCAGCGCTACAGGGAAGCACTCGCCGAGGAGGAGTGGCAGCGACTCGACCCGATCCTGAGGCTCCAGCGGGCGCTCGCAGTCGAGGGCGGGGAGTTCGAGGCGGAGGCGCGCGAAGAGGTCGAAGCGGCCGAGCGGCTCGCGCGCGCGAGCCCGTTCCCGCCGGCGTCGCTCACTGCCGAGCTCGCGTACGCGTGAGCGAGACGACGTATCTCGAGGCGACGCGCCGGGCAATCGCCGCCGCGATGCGCGCCGACCCGCGCGTGCTCGTGCTCGGCGAGGACGTCGCCGAGGGCGGGCCGTGGGGCGCGACCGCCGGGCTCGCGGAGGAGTTCGGGGCGGAGCGCGTCCGCAACACACCGATCAGCGAGGCGGCCATCGCCGGCATCGCGGTCGGCGCGGCGCAGTCGGGACTGCGGCCGGTGGTCGAGATCATGTTCGTCGACTTCGTCACGCTCGCCCTCGACCAGCTCGTCAACCAGGCAGCGAAGGCGCACTTCATGTCGGGCGGCCAGCTCACGTGCCCGCTCGTCCTGCGCACGCAGGGCGGCGCCGGCCAGCGCGGGGGCGCCCAGCACTCGCAGAGCCTCGAAGCCTGGCTGACGCACGTCCCCGGGCTCAAGGTGGCGATGCCGAGCAGCGCCGCCGACGCCTCCGGGCTGCTCGCGAGCGCGATCCTCGATGACAATCCGGTCGTCGTGGTCGAGAACAAGACGCTCTACTTCCGCCGTGAGCGCGTTCCCGATGCGCCGTCACCGGTGCCGCTCGGGCGCGCGCGCGTGGTCCGCCCCGGCCGTGACGCCACCGTCGTCGCGCTCTCGCGCCTCGTGCCCGAAGCCTCCGCGGCGGCCGAGGAGCTCGCCGCAGAGGGCATCGAGATCGAGGTGGTCGACCCGCGCACGCTCGTGCCGCTCGATCTGGAGACGATCGCCGCTTCCGTGGCGCGGACGCACCGGCTCGTCGTCGCGCACGAGGCGGTCGAGCACGGTGGCGTCGGCGCCGAGATCGCAGCCCAGGTGCAGCACGCCTGCTTCGACGACCTCGACGCGCCGGTCGAGCGAGTCGGAGCGCCGTTCACGCCGGTCCCCTTCAGCCCGCCGCTCGAGGACGCATACCTGCCCGGCCGAGCCGAAGTCGCGGCAGCCGTTCGCGCCGCACTGGGCCTGGCCGCGTGACCGTCGTCGCCGTGCTCGGGCTCGGCGAGGCCGGCGGCAGGCTCGCCGCCGACCTCGTCTCCGCGGGCGCCGAGGTGCACGGCTACGACCCGGTAGCCCCCTCTGCCCCGCTGGGCGTCCTCCGCACGTCGACGCCGGAGCCGGCGGTCGCCGCAGCGGACGCGGTCCTGTCCGTGACGAGCGCGGCAGCGGCGCTCGCAGCCGCTGCGCGAGCGGTGCCCGCGCTCCGACCGGACGCGGTGTACGCGGACCTGAACACGACGGCGCCCGCGCTCAAGCGAGAGCTCGGCGCGCTCGTTCCCCGCTTCGCCGACGTCGCCCTTCTCGGGCCCGTGCCGGCGCGCGGCCTGCGCACGCCGGCGCTGGCCTCCGGCGCGGGTGCCGCTGCGTTCGCCGACGCGCTCGGCCCGCTCGGAATGCCGGTCGAGATCGTCTCCGCGGAGCCCGGCGACGCGGCCGCGCTGAAGCTCGTCCGCTCGGTGTTCATGAAGGGCGTCGCCGCGGCCGCGATCGAGAGCCTCGACGCGGCCGAGGCAATCGGCAACCGCGAGTGGGCCGAGCGCCAGCTCGCGGAGGTGATCGGACCGGAGCTGCTCGAGCGCTTCGTCGAAGGCAGCCGGCTACACGCAGCCCGCCGGGTGGACGAGATGGAGTCAGCCTGCGAGCTGCTCCGATCGCTCGGTGTCGAGCCGCACGTCGCTGCCGCCAGCCGTGCGCTGCTGGTCAAGCTCGCCGAGCAACACCGGGACTAGAGTGCGGCGGTGAGCTTCGACGCCCGCCCGCCGAGCGACCGCGGCCGGGAGCTCGTCCGCGGCGCGTACGACCTGCACGTGCATGTCGGCCCGGACGTGCCGACACGGGTGATCGACGACCTCGACCTCGCGCAGCGCTGCCTCGAGCTCGGCCTCGCCGGCTTCGGCCTCAAGTCGCACTACACGTCGACCGCCGAGCGCGCCCGGGTCGTCTCCAAGTCGGTCCCCGGCGTGCGCGTCATCGGCACTTTGACGCTGAACCGCGCCGTCGGCGGGATGAACCCGATCGCCGTCGAAATCGCGGCCCGCGAGGGAGCGCGGATCGTCTGGCTACCGACCTTCGACTCGCCCGCCGAGACCGCCGGCCGCGTCGAGCCGCAGCCGGGCGTGCACGTCCCGATCTGGGCGAAGCTCCAGCACGAGCTGCGCGCCATGGGGATGGACGTCGGGGCGGTGCGCGTGCGCGGAGACGACGGCGCTCTCCTGCCCGAGACGCGGCAGGTGCTCGAGACGATCGCGCGCCACGGGCTCGTGCTCGCGACCGGGCACCTCGGGCGCGACGACGCATTCGCCGTCGTCGACGCCGCCGTCGGCGCCGGTGTCGAGCGAGTGGTGATCACGCATCCGGAGTTTCCGAGCCAGGACTACTCGATCGACGACCAGGTCGCGCTCGCCGACAAGGGATGCCTCTTCGACCGCTGCTTGAGCACGCCGTTGAGCGGCAAGACCACGTGGGACCATGTCATCGACGGCATCCGCGCAGTCGGGCTCGAGCGGAACGTCTTCTCCAGCGACTTCGGCAATCCCGACTATCCGCCGGTCGAGGACGGTCTCGCCATGTGGGCCGACACGCTGCTCGAGGCCAGATTCGCCGAGGACGAGGTGAGGACGATGATCGTGGACGGGTCCCGGAGGCTGGCCGGATGAGCCGGCGCATGCTCGTGATCGGGGCGCACTCCGCCGACTTCGTCTGGCGAGCCGGCGGCGCGATCGCGGTCACGACCGCGAACGGCGGCGTCGCGCGGGT
>Ga0187809_10000982_pt1 | contig 14019 bp, 14 predicted proteins | sample NC_wetland_sal_i_8_FD_132415 | JGI IMG/M metagenome (GOLD analysis project Ga0187809, IMG submission 132415) | Wetland sediment microbial communities from Neuse River Estuary, North Carolina, USA - ASW_4 | ecosystem: Environmental > Aquatic > Freshwater > Wetlands > Sediment | place: USA: North... | reverse complement strand
CGCGGTCGTCTACGGCCACCTGCACATCCCGCGGGTCACCTGGTACGACGGCGTCCGGTTCGAGGAGGTCTCGCTCGGCTACCCGCGTGAATGGCGGCGCCGCGACGTCCCGCCGGGCGTCCCGCGGCAGATCCTGCCCGCCCCGCCGGCCAAGGACCCCGCCGTCACGCCCTGACCTTAGCCAGGTGCGAGTCCAGGACGAGCTCGCCGCTCTCCTTGTCGTACTCGAACAGCTCGCCGTAGCGGCCCCAGTCGATGGCGATGTCCAGCTGCTGGCGGGCCTCGTCGTCGGTGAACCCGCGGCGCAGCAGGTCCAGGAAGAATCCCTCCCGCAAGGTCCCGTCGTTGGTCGCCTGCAGCCCCTTGACGATCGCCTTGATCAGCGGGGCGCGCTCGGCGGCCAGCTTCCCGAACAGGGTCTTGCTGGCGTTGATGTCGGCGGCGACGAACTCGCGGCCGGCCTCGGTGAGTTCCAGGTCCGCGCCGTGCACCTCGGCCAGGTCCACCGGCCGCAGGGTGGGACGACGCCATACGCCCCGTGACGGGAAGGTCCCGGCCATCGACCACCCCACTCTGCACGCCTGTAGGAAGATTCTCACGGGCACCCGACGGCGGAGGTGCCGGATGGTGAACACTTGGTTTCGCGTCGATGGCTACCAGGGGAACGCAAATGGAAATCGCGATCGTGCTGTTCACGCGCGATCTTCGACTGCACGACAACCCGGCGCTGCATCAGGCGTGCTCCCGCGCCCGGCAGGTGGTGCCGCTGTTCGTCCGGGATCCCGCGATCACCGCGCCGCCGAACCGGGCCCGTTTCCTGGCCGAGTCCCTGGCTGACCTCCGCCAGCACCTGCGAGAGCGCCGGGCGGACCTGATCATCCGGACCGGCGACCCCGCGGCCGAGGTGACCAGGCTCGCCGCCGAGCTCAACGCCCACGCCGTCTTTCTCGCCGACGACGTATCGCACTACGCCGCGCGCCGCCGCCGCAACCTCGAGCGCGAGTGCGCCCGGCACCGCCGCGATCTCACCGTCACCCCGGGCCTGACGGTCGTACCCCCCGGTGCCCTCAGACCCGCGACGGGCGGCGCCTACCAGGTCTTCACCCCGTACTGGCGGGCCTGGCGGGCCATCCCGTGGCGCGAACCCTGTCCGGTACCCGAGGTCATCACTTTGCCCGCGATCACCGACCCCGGCCCGGTCCCGTCCACCCCGCCGGGCGCCTCGCCAGGGCTAGCAAAAGGCGGCGAGTCGGCCGGCCGGCGCCGCTTCCTGGACTGGCGACAGCGTCAGCTGGCCGGCTACGCCGAGCACCACGACGACCTCGCCGCCGCCCAGACCTCCCGGCTCAGCGCCTACCTGCGGTTCGGCTGCGTGTCGCCGTTGGAGGTCGCGACCGGCGCCCGCGACCGGCCCGCTGGAGATGAGCCGAGCGAGGAGTTCGCGCGGCAGATCGCATGGCGCGACTTCTTCTACCAGGCCACCGCCGCGTTCCCGGACCTGGCCCGCCGGGATTACCGGCCGGGCCCGGCCTGGTCCGACGACCAAGGTGCCCTCGAAGCCTGGTGCACGGGACGTACCGGGATCCCGATCGTCGATGCCGGGCTGCGTCAGCTGGCCGCCGAGGGCTTCATGCACAACCGGGCCCGGATGATCACCGCCTCGTTCCTGACCCACGGTCTCAAGATCAATTGGCGGCACGGCTACCGGCACTTCGCCCGCCTGCTGGCCGACGGCGACGTGGCCAGCAACGCGGGTAACTGGCAGTGGGTGGCCGGGACCGGCCACAACCGCCGCCCCAACCGGGTCATGAACCCGCTGCGTCAGGCCCAGCGCTTCGACCCGGCTGGCGACTACGTGCGCCGCTACGTCCCCGAACTGTCCAGCCTGCCCGGGGCGGCCGTTCACACCCCGTGGCGGCTGGACCCCGGACTCCGCTGCCGCCTCGCCTACCCCGCCCCGCTCGTCGAACTGGCCAAATTTTTATATGGAACGGGCCGTGGCTCCCGCCTCCCGCGCCTAGTCCGGCGCATACCAGGGTCGGGGCCCGGACCGGGCCTAGCCAGCGGCTGCCATCGAGACCACGCCGAGCCTTTAACCGCCCCGCCGCAACACGATGAAACCCGGGATTCACCCGGTCAAAAGCAGATGAAACCCGGGATTCACCCCGTCAGAACAAGGTGAAACCCGGGATTCACCTGGTAAAGGTCGCGAGCGTGAGGTTCCCTGTGCCACCGGGAGACACCCGGCGTCACACCAGCCCACATCGGCCGGCGCCCCCGCGGACGCGCGGCACCCTGGCCCCGCAGAGAACCCGCTCCTCGCCCACCGGCTCGTCAGCATATGTTGACGACGACGCCCTCGTCAGCATAAGCTGACGGACATGGAAACGACCGTTCAGATCGCCGAAGGCGCCGCCAGTCAGGATCCCGAGGTCGGCCTGCGGGCCGTCGCCGCCCTGCGGACGCTGGCCGAACGCCTGGAACTGCTCCAGGTCCAGAACGCGCGAGACCTCGGCTGGTCCTGGCAGGACATCGCGCGCCGCCTCGGCGTCACCAAGCAGACCGTGCACCGCAAGTACGGCCGGCTGACCGGGAGGCGATGATGTTCGAGCGCTTCACCGACAGTGCCCGGCACCTCGTCGTCCAGGCCCAGCACGAAGCCCGGCGGCTCGGGCACAACTACATCGGCTGCGAGCACCTGCTGCTGGCCGCGGCCGGGCTCGCCGAACCGGCCGGCGCCGTCCTGCGCGACCAGGGCATCACGCCCGAGCGAGTAGAGGCGGAGATCGTGCGCACCGTCGGCCGCGGCCAGGCCGCGGACCCGGACGGCCGAGCCGCGGACCCGGACGGCCGAACCGCCGACCCGACTGGCCGCGGCGACCCGCTGCACGGCCTGGACCGCGAGGCACTGGCCTCGATCGGGATCGACCTGGATGTAGTGCGGGCCAGGCTCGAGGCCGCGTTCGGGCCCGACGCCCTCGACCGGGCCGTCCTGGCCCACCGGCGAGCCGCGCAGGCGTCCCGCCCGCGCCGGCGCCCGGCCTGGCGGAAGGGCCCGGTGGCCGAGCTCATGCGTCGCAGACGCGCCCGCCGGGGCGCGCCTCCGGGCCCCGGGCCGGGCCGGGCGACGCCCGGCCAACGGCTCGGCCCGGTGCCCGGCGGTCATATTCCGTTCACGCCGCGCGCCAAGAAGAGCCTGGAGCTGTCCCTGCGGGAAGCCAAGGCGCTGCATGACGACTACATCGGCGTGCAGCACCTCATCCTCGCCCAGCTCGCCATCGGCGACGGCATGCCGCGGCTGATCCTGTCGGCCCTCGGCGCGTCCGCCGAGTCGCTGCGCGCCGACATCCTGGCCCGCTACCGCAAGGCGAGCTGACGCCGGCCCGCGGAGCCTTTCTCGTTCGCGCAGGTCGCGGGCCAAGACCAGGATCCGCGACGGCCTGATCCGGATGCGTGACTGCATGGAGGTGACCTGGTGAAGCTCACCCGCGACGAGATGCACGTCCTCACCGGCGGTTACGCCCTGGACGCCCTCGCCCCCCAGGAGACGGACGCGTTCGAGCGGCACCTGCAGCACTGCGGACCCTGCGAGGCCGAGGTCCGCGGGCTGCGCGAGACCGCGGCCCGGCTCGCCCTGGCCAAGGCGCGGCGGCCGCCGGCCCGCCTGCAGCGGCGGGTGCTGGCCGCCGCCTACCGGACCCGGCAACTGCCGCCGCTGCCTTCGCCGCACCCGGCCCCGGTCCGGCGGCGCTGGCCGCACCCGGCCCCGGTCCGGCGGCGCGTGCCGCGGCCGGTCCGCATCCTGGCCGCGGTCGCCGGGGCCGCCGCTCTCGTGCTGGGCATGGCCCAGCTCGCCATCGCGCATCGGCCGGACGTCAGCGTCCAGACCGCGTGGACCAGCGCGGGCGGCGCCGTCACCCTGATCGTCACCCGGTCGGACCAGGACGCCCTGCTGACCGCGGCCCGGCTGCCCGCGCCGCCGGACGGCCGGGTCTACCAGGTCTGGGTGATCGGCGCGGCCGGAACCCGCTCGGCCGGTTTCCTGTCCGGGACCGGGCTGGCGCTGACCGGCGTGCGCGCGGGGGAGCGGGTGGGGGTGACGGTCGAGCCCGCGGGCGGGACGTCCCAGCCCACCACCACCCCCATCGTCCTGGTCCCCGTGCCCGTCTAGAGCCTGGTCGCCGTAACGATCCCGGAACGCCGGGGGCGTATCGTCCTCGGCATGAGGGAGGGGAACCCGGTGGCGGGCGCCGGGCATCGCCGCTTCCGGCTGGCCTCGCCCGCCACCGCGCTGGTGCTCGGCGGCGTCCTGCTGGCCCTGGTCGTCGCCGGATGGCCGTTCGCCGGCCTGGCGCACCTGGGCGTGAACACCAGTACCGGCGGCGCGCCGTGGTGGACGTTCACCCCGTTCGGGGTGGTGGGCTTCGTCGTGGCCTGGCGCAAGCCGGGCAACCCGCTCGGGTGGTGCCTGCTCGGCCTGAGCGTCGCGGGGGCGCTCAGCGGGGACGGCAGCTTCTACGCGATCGCCGCCTACCGGGTCCGCCACGGCACGCTGCCGCTGGGCTGGGTGGCCATGCTCGCCCAGCCCGGCTGGGCCATCGCCATCGTGCTGGCCGGGCTGGCCGTCCTGATCTTCCCCGACGGCACGCTGCCGTCCTCGCGGCTGCGGTGGGTGCTGTGGCTGTACCTGACCATGGGCCTGGTCTGGATGGGCAGCGCCTACGTCATCACGCTCGACGCCATCGTCCGGCACCACATCCGCGTGGATTCCGGGGGTAACCTGCTGGCCCTGGACAACGGCGCGGCCTCGCCCGGCTGGTGGAACGTGCTGCAGAACGTGCTCTTGGTGGCGCTGGGGCTGAGCCTGCTGCTGTCGCTGGCCGGGCAGGTGGCCAGCTACCGGCGCTCGTCCGGCGAGCGGCGGCAGCAGCTGAAGTGGCTGCTGGGCGGCTTCGCCGCCGGCGGGGCCGGCGTGATCCTGGCCATCGCGCTGAGTCATACGGTCGGCTTCTGGAGCGTGCTGGACCACGTCGCCATCCTGGTCATCTTCTTCGCGATACCGGTGACCATGGGCGTGGCCATCTTGAAGTACCGGCTGTACGACATCGACCGGATCCTCAGCCGCACGCTGGCCTACGCGATCGTGACCGGCCTGCTGGTCGGGATCTACGCCGGGCTGGTGCTGCTGGCTACGGAGGTGCTCGGGGTCCACGGCACGGTGGCGGTGGCCGGCGCCACGCTGGCCGCGGCCGCGCTGTTCGCACCCGTGCGGCGCTGGGTGCAGCACGCGGTGGACCGCCGGTTCAATCGGGCCCGGTACGACGCCGACCAGACGGTGGCGGCCTTCGCGGCCGGGTTGCAGGACGCGGTGGACCTGGACACCGTCCGCGCGGACCTGGCCGGGGTCGTGCAGGCCGCGCTGGAACCCGCTCACCTCACGATCTGGACCGCGCCCCGGAATCTATAGCGGCTTCCGGCATACTTCAGGGATGTCTTCGACCATCGTGGACGTCGCGGTCCGCGCCGCGGTCAGCGTCGCGGCCCGCTTCGGCCTGGTCACCGAAGCGCCCGTGGTGCTGGCCGACGGCGCGAACATCGTGGTGCACCTGCGGCCCGCCCCGGTGGTGGCCAAGGTCGCCGCGAGCACGCCCGCCGTGCGTGCCGACAACCAGGACTGGCTCCAGCGCGAGCTCGACGTCAGCGCCTTCCTGGCCGCCGAGGGCGCCCCGGTCGTGCCGCCCAGCCCGGAACTGCCCGCCACCACCCACCACGACGACGGCCAGGTGATGTCCTTCTGGCGTTACCAGCCGCCCGCCGACCCGGCGGGCTGGCTGCGGCCGGACGAGGAAACCATCGGGTCGATGCTCCGGGACCTGCACGCCGCCCTGCGCCGCTATCCACGAACCGAGACCTACCTGACTCCGCTGCAGGACATCCCCGCCTACCTGGCCCGCCCGCAGACCCGCATACACCAAAGAGAAAGAGCCGCCGTGGCCGCCGCGTACCAGCGGCTGACCGCCGAGCTCGACCCCGCCGCGACGCGGCAGGTGCTGCACGGCGACGCGGGCGGCGGCAACCTCATGGCCACCGACCAGGGCTGGGTCTGGCACGACTTCGAGGACACCTGTTCCGGACCGGTGGCCTGGGACCTGGCCGCGTCCACCGCGAGCCAGTTCCAGGACGGCCAGCGCGTCCTGGCCGCCTACCGCGATCCCGTTGATCCCGGGCAGCTGGCCGTCTGCGAGCAGCTGCGGCGGCTGCACCTGACCGTCTGGTACAACCTGTACGCCGAGCGCCTGCCCGAGCTCGGCCCGCGCGCCGCTGAGCTGCTGGCCAGCTGGCCCGCGGCCTGACCCTTCACGATCACGACGGAGTCACGGTGACCGCCATCCAGGGCACTCACCAGCGCCGCCAGGGCACCCGGCAGCGGCCTGATGTGGCTGCTCTACCTGGGCGACGCCTGGCTGCCGCTAAACCAGCGCCGCTGAACTAAACGGGCCGCTGATACGTGATCCCTAGGGAGACCAAGAGCACGCCAGCGGCATGACGTTGTACTGGTTCGTGCCGGACACCTCGACCACGTCCAAGTGCACGGGGTCGTGCGCGACGTACTGGCCGCCGGTGACCGGCCCGGTGACCGCCGGGTCCGGCGTGACCGGCACGCTGGGCGTCATCACCCGGCCGGACGGCACGAAGCAGGCCACCTACGACGGGCACCCGCTGTACACCTACGCCGGGGACTCCGCCCCCGGGCAGGCCAACGGCAACGACAAGAACCTCTCTGGCGGCGTGTGGTGGGAGATGACGGTCTCCGGGGCCAAGCCGGCCACCACCACCAGCGGCACCAAGAGCGGTGGCGGCTATGGATACTGATCCCGCTCGTCTCCTTACGTTTTAACGCACAATGCCGGGCCTCCGGGCCCGGCATTGTGCGTTACCCTGCAGCCCGAGGGAGGAGCAGGCCGGTGTCACACGAGGATCATCGCGGCCCGTCGTACGCGACCGGGGCCGCGGCGCTGCAGGCGGGCTGGTATCACGGGCACCGCGACGTATCCGGCGGCTGGCTGCGGCCGGCCGTGTTCGGTGCCGTGGACGGGCTGGTCACGAACGCCTCGCTGATCTCCGGCCTGGGCGGCGGCGGAGTCGGGGCGCACACCGTGGTGCTGACCGGCGTGGCGGCGCTGGTGGCGGGCGCGTTCTCGATGGGGACCGGGGAGTACATTTCGGTGACCAACCAGAACGAACTGGTCCAGTCCGAGGTCTCGCTGGAACGCCAGATGCTCAGCCAGTTCCCGGCGGCCGAGCAGGAGGAGCTGGCGGGCTATTTCCGGCAGTACGGCGCCGACCCGGACACCGCGGCCCGGATGGCGGCCGCGGTATCGGCCGACCCGGGCACGGCGTTGCGGATCCACGCCCGCGAGGAACTCGGGGTGGACCCCGACGAGCTGCCGTCCCCGGTCGTGGCCGGCGGGGCCTCCCTGCTGGCGTTCTCCTGCGGTGCGCTGGTGCCGCTGTTCCCGTACCTGGTCGGCCTGCACGTGCTGTGGGCGTCGCTGCTGCTGACGGGGATCGCGCTCCTGAGCGGGGGAATGGTGGTCGGCCGCCTGACCGGTCGCCCCATGCTCCGGGCGGGCCTGCGCCAGCTCGCCCTGGGCGGCCTGGCCATCGGGGTGACTTTCCTGGTCGGTCACGCGATCGGCAGCCACGGCGCCTGACCGGGTGAACCGGCTCCACGCGGCCGACGTGAACCTAAATGGGGCCGCCGCTGTCACTAGCGCTCCCCCGTTTGGGTGCAGCGGCGGTCACCCTTTGCCGGCCGGTCCGTCGGGCGAGGTACCACGGGTCGTTCAATCAAAATCTTTATCTGGAACGGGCCGTGGTGCGTGCCCCGGGGACCGTCAGCCAGCGCCCGGCCGGGCCGACATCGTGATGAAGTCACGGGCCCACGAGGCCTCGAAGAACGTCCACGGGCCCTGGGCGGTCGAGGCCAGGAGCTTTTGGCCGTTGGCCGGGGCGGCCGGGGTACCGGCCGGCGGGTCGTAGGTCACGAACACCGGCCAGTTCGGGTTGATGTCGAGCTGCATGCCGCGCACCGCCCCGGCGCGGACCAGGAGCTCGGCCAGCTGCAGCGGGTCCAGCGCCGGGCCGGCCACGTAGACCAGGGCCCCGTCGGCGGTGATGCCCAGCCCAGAACGCCACTGATGCTCGATCCCCGGCACCGTCGCCGAGCAGGAGGCCGCGCCGCACGTCGCGCCCCAGGCCCGCCATCGTCTGGTACCGGCCCGGGCGGTCGGGCGCCCGCCGGCCACCAGCGGCAGCAGGTTCTGGCGTACGCTCACCACCTGCGGGGTCATCGTCACGTCGGTGCCCCAGGCGCCGAGGTCGACGCTGCCGTCGGCGTAGATCACCAGTGAGGCCGCTCCGGCCCGCAGCGGGTCGATCACGCGGTCCTCGGCGTAGTAGCCGCCGCGCGCCTGGTTCATTTTGAATCCGCCGTTGAACGCGGCCACCAGCGTGGCAGCCTGAGCAGGCGCGATGGGCGCGGTGTACCGGTAGGGCCCGCCGCCGGGGCTCACCGAGCCGGAGTACAGGCGGGCGGCCAGCAGGCCGGTGTCCAGCCACGCGATCCCGGCCGGCTGCGTGCCGCCCGGCGGGACGAGGGTGGTCTCGTAGACCACGCGCACGCGCTGCCCGTTGACGGCGACCGGGCGTCCGGCCGGGCGCCACGCGCCCGTGGCCGCACCCGGCCCGAACGGCACCAGCGCGGCCGGGGCGGGCAGCGGCCGGCCCGCAACGGCGAGTACTGGTCCGAGCGGCGCGGCGGACGCGGGCGGCCGGGCCGTGGCGCCGGGCCGGGTCGCCGCGCTGGACCGGGTGACCGAGGGCCCCTGGTCAGCCACGCTGCTGGTGCAGGCCGCCAGGGCCAGGCCCAGCGCCGCCAGCGGCAGCCACCCGAGCGTTCGCACGCTTCCAGGATGGCGCCCGACGATGACAGGATCGTGAAGCTACCCGTACCCGAACGCCGCGCTGCCCTGGGCGTCTGGGTCCCGGCTGGCGAAGAACTGGCGGATCGCCAGCGTGAGTTCGGCCGCGTCCAGCACTCCGTTACGGTCTTGGTCCAGTCGGCCGAAGGCCCGTTCGGCTGCATCGGCGTGGGCCCCGTAGACCGCGGCCAGCCGGGTGTACTCCCCGGGGTCGAGCAACCCGTTGCCGTCGGTGTCAGCCACCTGGATCAGGCTGCGGGCGGCGGCTTCGACGGCGGTGTCGAATCCGGCGCGGTGCCCGATACCGGGACCCACCGCGGCGACGAACTCGTCCCGGCTGATCACCCGGTCCCCGTTGGCGTCCATGTGCGCCAGCATGATGTCGAACAGGGCCCGCTGGGCCGTGGCCAGCGCACGCCCCGCCGCGGAATCCGGGTCCCGGCCGAAGGTCTCGCACAGCCGCCGGGTCAGCAGCTGGTAGTCGGCTGGCTGCCACATCCCGTTTCCGTCGGTGTCGACCACCGCGAAGCGGCGCTCGAGCATAGTCCGCGCCGTGCTCGCCGCGGGGGGCCGGCCGGTGAGCACCCCGGCGATGACCGTGGCCGCCAGTACGAAGGCGACCACCAGGACCGACAGCCAGGCCGGGACCAGCGGAACCCCGGGCACCGACACGTGCACGGCCTCCAGCAGCAGCTTCACCCCGATGAAGGCGCAGATGAGGCCGAGACCGGTGTTCAGGTAGGCGAGCCGGCCCAGCACGCCGGCCATCAGCGTGTACACCTGGCGCAGCCCCATCAGCGCGAACACGTTGCACGCCACGACCAGCGGGGCGTTGGTCGTGATGCCGAATACGGCCGGGATGGAATCGAAGGCGAACAGCAGGTCGGCCAGCCCGATGGCGGCGATGAGCAGGAGCAGCGGGGATCCCGGGGCCCCCTGCCGCCCGGACCGCTGCAGGCGCCGCCGCAGCGGCGCGGGCAGCCGGACGTGCCGCTCGGGCCCGCCGTCCGGCCGGTCTCCGGGCCGTGAGATCAGGCCGAACGCGGTCCACACCAGGACCACGCCGAGCGGGTAGAACAGCCAGCCGAAGTGACCGAGTGCGGCCGCCCCGGCCACGATGAGGACCGATCGGAGGACCAGCGCCAGCCCGATACCGAACAGCAGGATGCGGGGCTGGCGATCCGGAGAGACCGCGAACCAGGCCATGATCACGGAGAAGACGAACAGGTTGTCCAGGCTCAGGCTGTATTCGGTGAGGTAACCGGTGTAGAACTGGCCCGCCGTCACCCACCCGGCCGTCACCCCCAGGGCCAGCCCGAACATTCCGGCCAGGGCCACGTAGACCCCGACCCAGCCGGCCGCCCGGCGGGTGGTAAAGATTCCGCGCCCTGGTCGGCCGGTCAGCGCGACCTCGGCGGCGACGGCCACCATCAGGGCCGCCCCCGCGGCCGCCCAGACCCACGTCACCGCAAAATCTTAGTTCAGTCGGCCGGGCCGCTCTAGCGCTGACCGCTTCATGTTCGCGTCAGCAAGAGCCGATAGCCTCGAACCCGAGATGTCGGTCACCATCGCCAGGCACGCGCTGGCGGCGGCCAGCGCGCTGGCCGGATGCTGCGCGCTGGCCGGCTGCGGCGGCGCGCCCGCATCGCCCGCACCGGCGCCGGCGCCGACGCCGGCGCACAGCATGGCCCCGGCCAGGCCCTCGGCGGTCCCGGCCGCGGTGACCCATCCGCCCGCGCAGACCCATCCGCCCGCGCCGACCCCGCCGCCGCCCGCCCCGCCGCGAGTGCGCATCGTCAGGGTCCGCACTACGGACGGGGCCTTGGTGATCCTCGCGACCTTCCTCGGCCCGGTACGGTACGTCCTGCACGACGGTAGCGGCGACCCCGGTCCGGCGGCGGGCCTCCGCGCCGGGCCGGCCGTGACCGGCGCCGAACGCACGCAGTTGCTGGCCGCCTTCAACGGCGGCTTCAAGCTGGCCGCGGGCGTCGGCGGCTACCTGCAGGAAGGCCGCGTGCTCCGCCCGCTGCGGCGGGGGCTGGCCAGCCTGGTGATCGACCGCTCCGGGCAGGCCAGGATCGGAGTCTGGGGCAGCGGGGTGCCCGTACCCGGCGAGGCCGTCTACAGCGTCCGGCAGAACCTCCCGCCGCTGGTGCTGGACGGCCGTCCGACGGCGGCCGCGGCCGACTGGGGCCTGTGGGGCGCGACGCTCGGCGGCGGCGCGAACGTGGCCCGCAGCGCCGTCGGCCAGGACGCCGCCGGCCACCTCATCTACGCGGCGAGCATGTCCGCCGTCCCCGCCGACCTGGCCTCCGCGCTGGCCAGCCACGGCGCCCGGATCGCGATGGAGCTCGACATCAACCCGGAGTGGGTCCAGCTGGACGTCGCGCGCAGGCCCGGCGGCCCGCTGACCGCCGCGATACCTGGCCAGGACCGGCCCGCCGGCCAGTATCTGGAGGGCTGGACCCGGGATTTCTTCACCGTCCTGGCCGCTTCCGCGGTAGCTAAGGCGACCTCGCCGCGCCAGGCCTCTCTGAAGCCGTAGCGTAGTTCCATGACCGGCATCATCGTGAACGGCGAGCAAGGTGATCTGAGCCCGGCGCCGTCCGGACCTTCCGTCCGCGGGCGCGGGCGAGACGCCGCTGATCGCCGTCGCGCCGGGCATCGCGAACGCCGCATTCGCCGCCACCGGCTGGCGCCTGCGGGCCCAAACGCCCAGGTGAACGAGTCAGTACTCTGTTACGTGATCTCAAAGAGGAGACAAACACGGTGAGGAGGAACGTCCCATGCGAAGACATTTGATCGTCGCCAGCCTGGCTGCCGCCGTGCTGGCCCTGACGGCCTGCGGCAGTTCGTCCAGTTCCAGTTCGTCCAGTGCGGCGCCGAGCAGCACCCCGGCCGCGGGCGCGTCGTCCAGCTCATCAGGAACCACCCTGATGGTGCGGACGATCGGTAGCACCCAGGTGCTGACCAACTCGGCCGGCTTGACCCTGTACTGGTTCGCCCCGGACACGTCGACGACGTCCAAGTGCACCGGGTCCTGCGCGACCTACTGGCCGCCGGTCAAGGGGCCCGCCACCGCGGGTTCCGGCGTGACCGGCACCCTGGGCGTGATCACCCGGCCGGACGGCACGATGCAGGCCACGTACGACGGGCACCCGCTGTACACCTACGTCGCGGACAACGCCCCCGGCCAGAACAAGGGCAACGGCCTCAACCTCTCCGGCGGCTTGTGGTACGAGATGACCGTCTCGGGCGCGACGCCGGCCGCCGCCGCCAGCAGTAGTTCCCACGGCGGCGGATACTGACCCCCAAGTTTCCCAAACGGCAAGGAGGCGAGGGTGTCCGTTTCGCAGCTCCAGGTACCGAGCCTGGCCCGCTGGCGGCGGCTGTGCCTCGCCTCCTTCGTGGTGGCCGGGATCACCGCCCTGATCCTGTGGGCCGCGGTCGCCAGCCTGCTCCCGCAGGGCCAGCTCGGGACCGTGCTGTCCGCGGGCCGGGCCGAGCTCGCCGCGCGGCGAGGCCGTGGGCCGGACCGGCCTGGACGGGCGGCCGGTCCCGGTCGAGGAGGACGGCTCGGCCGGCCCGGCCCTGAAACTCCTGGCCGAGCAGCTTATCGAGCCGTTCCAAGCCACTCGCGGATGATCTGAGCGAACCGGGCCGGCTGGTCCAGCGGGATGAGCGTGTAGCTGTCCGCCACCTCGACCAGCCGCGCTTCCGGCAGCAGCCCGGCCAGGCGCCGCCCGTGCTCGGGCGGCATCACCCGGTCCTCGCTGGCCCAGACGATCAGGGCGGGATGCTTGAACTCCGGCAGCCGCTCGGCCGCGCCGACCAGGACTCGCTTATCCGCCGCGGCAGCCCGCAGGACCCGCACCGTGTCGCGGCGGATCGCAGGCTGGGTCAGCACCGGCCTCATCCACCGGGCCGTGGCGGCATCCCCGCGCTTGGTCAGCCAGCCGAACGCGATCGGCAGCCGCCGCACCGGCCGTAGCCGCATCTGCTGCATGAACAGCCCGAACATCCCGGGCGACAGCCTCCCGGTCGCCACCAGCGTCTTGCCGGTCAGCCCGGGCGGGAAGTTGTCGAACGCGTCGCACGAGGCGAGCACCGCCCGCGTGACCCACGGTAGGGTCATGAGCAGCTGGACCAGCGCTCCGCCGGTGTCGTTCCCGACCAGCGTGACGTCGTCGAGGTCCAGCCGGTCGCAGAACTCGGCGACCAGCGCGGCGATCCCGGCCAACGACAGGTCGGCGTCGGGGCGCATCGGCTGCCGGTGCGCCCCGAGCGGCAGCGTCGGCGCCACGCATCGATGATCCCTAGACAGGTCGGCGATCACCCCGTCCCACAGCGACGCGTCCATCATCAGTCCGTGCAGCAGCACCAGCACCGGCCCGCCGCCCCCGGTGTCCGTGTAGTCAATGGTGCCGGCGGACAGCTCGATCTGGTTCATGCCCGCCCCCCGTTTCGACCGGCCTTCTCCCGTACCCCGTATTGCCGCATGCCTGCCTCCGTCGATCAGATTGCTCCCCGTGATAACCAAAGTGAACCACGTGGTTCGCAAAATGTCGACCCAATTATCCCGCCGCGTCCTCCGCCGCTTCCTCCCTGTCCAGGGCCCGGGTCAGGGCCTCGAACCCGGCCTGCACACCCGCGGTGTTCCCGCTGGTCAGCTGGTCGATGAGGAAACCGCGCAGGGCCGCCAGGATCATCTCGGCGACCTCGACCTTGCGCTGCTCGGGCCAATCCGGCGGGCAGACCGACAGCAGGGGCGGCATGTACTGCTGGGTGGCGCCCTGGCCGAGCCCGGCATAACGATCCGAGTCGTACATCATCAGCCCGATCGCCTGGTCCAGGACCCGCGACTCCTCGCCCGCCAGGGCAGACCACACCGCACGCACCCGGTCCGCCAGGGTCGGCGACTGGACCGCGTCGACCGCGGCGAGCGAGTTGACGATGCGCCGTTCGCGCAGCTGCAATATGGCCTGCCGGAGCAGGTCATCGGCCCCGGCGAAGTGGTAGAGCAGCACCTTGTGCG
>Ga0187809_10000981_pt1 | contig 14022 bp, 14 predicted proteins | sample NC_wetland_sal_i_8_FD_132415 | JGI IMG/M metagenome (GOLD analysis project Ga0187809, IMG submission 132415) | Wetland sediment microbial communities from Neuse River Estuary, North Carolina, USA - ASW_4 | ecosystem: Environmental > Aquatic > Freshwater > Wetlands > Sediment | place: USA: North... | reverse complement strand
ATGACGAGAGCGCCTTGGGCCAGATTGACGACCTTCATGATGCCGAAGATCAGGGTCTGGCCCGACGCCATCAGCGCGTACACGCCACCGGTGAGCACTCCGATGATGACCGCTTGAACGAAGTCACGCATTGGTCTGGTTGCCTACTGCCTACGAGGCCCACGGCAACGGCGTGACGACCGGGGAGGCCTTGGCCGCGGACTGCGGGTACACCGGCAAGAGCTGGCCGCCCTGCCATTGCACGAGCGTGTCGCTGCCTTGCGGAGCTCCGTCCGCGTCCCACGACAGGTTGCCCTCTGGCGTTTGCCATGTCCCCTGGTGCAGCGCGGCGATGATCGCCTTGTTGTCCAGGCCTCCGGTCTTGGCGATCGCCTCTTCGAGCAGCACGCCGCAGGAGAACGCCTCGGCCGACGTCGGGTCGATCTGCTGGGCCGTTCCACCGAACTTGGCAAGGTAGGCCTGCACGAACTCCTGGCTGCGGAATGTCGTGGCGTCCGGGAACCAGTCGGCGGCGGAGAAGATGCCGTTCACGTTGCCGGCGCCCACCTTGTCGGGGAAGTTGAGCGGCGAGTTGGCGCCGTTGGCGAAGAAGAGCAGCTTCGGCGCGAACTTCAGCTGCACCATGGCCTTGACCATCGCGTACGCGTCGTCCGACTGGGTGCCTGCGACCACGACGTCGGGGTTCGCCGACTTCATCTTTTGCACGATCGACGTCAGGTCGGTCGCTTCAGGCGGGTAAACCTCTTTATAAACCGTCTTGATGCCCGCCGCCTCGAACTGCGCCCGCACCGTCTCGGAGATCGGCGCGGCGAACGGGTCGTCCAGCTCGGGGTACGCCGCCGTCTTGGGTCGCTGGTCGGCGGGCAGCGAGAGCACGTAATCGGCGAAGACCTTGCCTTCGGAGATGGTCGGCGCGGGTTGGACGAAGAACAGGTTTCCGAGGTGCTGTTGGAAGACCTTGGGACCACCGCCCGCGGGCTCGATGAAGGCGTAGCCGTACCGTTGCGCGACCTGCGCCGCCGGGACGGTCAGCAAGCTGGAGAACGGCCCGAAGGTGAAGTTCACCTTGTCCTTGCTGATCAGGTTTTGGTAGTTCGTCGTCACCTGGTCCGGGCTCGACCGGTCGTCGACAATCTTCAGCTGAACGGGGTGGCCATTGATCCCGCCCTTGGAATTCACCACGGATTCCCAGGTCTGGTAGCCCTTTTGGGCGGCCGTGCCGGGATCGGAGAAGTCGCCGGTCAGCGACAACGAAATGCCAATCGTGATCGGCGACCCGGTCGGGCTGGCGGCTGGCGCGGACGCGGACGCGCCGCCACCAGAACCGGACGACGAACTGGAGGAGCCGCCGCCGGTGGCCGCCGCCGGCGTGGTGGACGTTGAACTCGACGCCTTCGTGCTGTTCGAACTGCACCCGGCCAGCAGAAGGGCGCCTACTGCCAGCACGGCGGTGGATGCGGCTGGCACCGACCGCCTGGCCGCCCCGTGCAATCGATTGTGCGAGACCATCAAAAGCCTCCGCGGGAGATAGAGGGCTGGGAATTCTGGCGTGGTTCGGCGGGAGTCGGCCAGGTGATCGCCGACGCGATGCGCGCCAGCCGGGGTGGCTGCGCAATCGGTTGTGCAGAAGGTTGCGCCGATTCAAGACCCGCTTGTGCTGGCCTGTCAATACCTCGCGAGCAGATTGCCCGGAACTTCCGCGCCAGGGAGCGTTCTGGCCGACGGGCGACCCAGCGCAAGCTCCGCCACCCGGGCGCGCGCCGGTGCGCAATCGGTTGTGCGCAGGACGCACGCCGGGTACGGTCAGCACGTGCCAACGGCCCCAACACTCGACGACGTCGCGCGCGCCGCAGGCGTGCACAAGGCGACCGCGTCGCGGGCGCTGAACCCCAACGGCCCGGGTCGGGTCAGCGAGCAAACCGTCCGACGCGTACGGGCGGTCGCCCAGCGTCTCGGCTATACGCCGAACGCGCTCGCCAAAGGCCTGCGCACGGCACGCACGTCGACGGTTGGCGTCGTGCTGCCCGACCTCACGAACCCGTTGTTTCCGCCCATCGTGCGCGGGATCGAGGACGTACTCGCCCGCCAGGGCTATGTCGCGTTGCTGGCGAACACCGACAACGACGATCAGCGCGAGGTCATGCACATTGACGCGCTGCGAGCCCGCCGCGTCGACGGCTTCATCGTCGCAACGGCACGGCGTGACCACCCCCTGCTTGAGGCGATGGCGCTCGAGGGGGTTCCGATCGTGTTGGTCAATCGCACCACCGACCGCCACGACATCTCGGCCGTGCTCGGAAACGAGACGTCGGGGATCGCGGCAGCCGTTGAACACCTTGTGTCGCTCGGGCACACGTCGATCGCACACGTCGCCGGCCCGCACCAACTGTCGACCGGCCTGACCCGGTCCGACGCGTTCCGCGCGGCGATGCGGTCGCACGGTTTGCGGCTACGGAAGTCCGACGTCATCGAGGCCGACGCGTACACGGTGAGCGCGGGGTTCGCCGCCACGGATCGGTTGCTTGCAACCGGCCGGCCGGTCACCGCCGTCCTCGCCGCCAACGACATGATCGCCGTCGGCGCGCTACAAGCGTTGGCCGCCAAAGGTTTGCGCTGCCCTGACGACGTCTCCGTCGTCGGATTCAACGACATGCCTTTCGTCGACCAGCTCAGCCCGCCGCTGACCACCGTGCGACTGCCGCAGTACGACGTCGGCATGCAGGCCGCCCAACTGCTCCTCGACCGGCTCGCCGACCCGAAGAACACCGCGAAGTCCGTCGTCCTCCCGGTCGCCTTGGTCGTACGGGGCTCGACCGGGCCGTGCCAAGCGCCCGCCGTCGCGGCCGGCTAGGCCGACAGTCGATCACGTGAAGTTGGCGCGCTGCTAGACCGGAGTTCATCTGCCTGTCCACTGGCTCGTGCATGGTGCGCTTCGGATGTCCGCGAACGTCGGCATCCGGAGAGGGCAGGCTCATGCGACGGTGGTCTCGAAAGCTGACTTTGAGTGTGACGGCGGGTGGGGTCGCGCTTGCGACGCTGACCGGCACGGTTCTCGCGTCGCCCTTTGGTAAAGGTGACAACCCCTGGCCGTACGCGGCCGCCAGAACGCCCGTGCTCGTGGCGGTCGGCGACATCGCCTGCCAACCCGACGCCAACAGTCAAGGCAACGAGACGGCCAAGCCGAACGACACATGCACCCAAAGTGACCAGGCCGGCGTCGACCTGCGCAACCAGGCGCAGGCGGCGACCGCCAACCAGGTCGAGAGTTTGCAGCCGAACCTGGTCGCCATCCTCGGCGACGAGCAATACCAGGTCGGCACGTACGCCGACTTCGAAGGCTCGTTCGACCGCACCTACGGCGCGTTCAAGTTCCTGCAGCGCCCAGCGCCTGGGAACCACGAGTTTTACGACGCACACGGGCAAAAGGGTGATGACGGCGTCGGGTACTTCGACTACTACAACGGCGTGCAGCTCGATCCGAACACCGGACAGGCCGTCCTCGCTGCAGACCCCTTCGGCAATTACGTACAGCCGGTGCCGCGACCGAGCGGGCAGGCCGGCAACAGCGACGAAGGCTGGTACTCCTACAACCTCGGCTCCTGGCACGTCATCTCGCTGAACGCCGAGTGCGCCGTCAACGACCCGACGTTCAAGAGCTGCGCAGACGCGCCCGCGTGGTTCGCACAGGAAACCAAGTGGCTGAAGCAGGACCTCGCGAGCAACCACGCGTCATGCACGGTGGCGTACTGGCACCAGCCGACCTTCAGCGCGTCAAAGACGCCCGCCAGCGCCACCCAGCCGGGGTCTGGCGGCGCCGAGGGCACGGCGACCCAGCAATGGTGGCAGTTGCTTTACAGCGCGGGCGCCGATCTGGTGTTGAACGGCCACGAACACCTTTACGCGCGATTCGCGCCGATGAACCCGACCGGCGCGGCAGACCCGAAGAAGGGGATTCGCGAGTTCATCGTCGGAACCGGTGGTGAGGGTCTCGACAACCTCTACACCGACACCGGCGGCAACGTCGCGGTGCCGAACCTGCAGGATGCCCAGGGCCAAGGCGCCGCGTTCGCCCACGGTCAGACGACCAGCTTCCCCGGCGCGTTCGGCGTGATGAAGCTCTCGCTCGACAGCCACGGTTACAGCTGGGATTACCAATCGGCCGCGGCGCCGACGTCGAACGGCACGCCAGCATGGGGTTCGTTCAGCGACACGGGTTCAGCGAGCTGCCACGGCCCGGCGAAGCGCCACGACTGAAAACGCCGGCACTTGGCGCCCGTTCATCCGCCAGCGCACAAGGCGGGTGGACGGGCGCCGCCGCGACTCAGGACGAAACGACGACCTGGGCGCCGCGACACACCACACCAGCGCGCAGCACGTTCGCGTACACGCCGAAGACGGCTGCCTTGCCACGGTCTCCGACAGCGACGCGATGGTGGCGAGCGAGGGCCTTGAGGATTTCGCCGTCCGCCTCGGGCACTCCCGCCTGGGCAAGCGACGGGATCACGCAGCGCGACGCCGGCAGGTCGATGGTCAACTCGACGTCGCCAATGCGGAGGAGTTGACCTGGCTGCGGATCAATCGGCAGGTCAAGCAACAGATTGGGCCGGAAGCGCACCGGATTTGCCGGGTGGCCGAGTTCGGATTCGAGCCGGGCGAGCTCGCCCGTGGTCACGAGATGCACCGGCGCGTAGTCGACGAATCGGCCGCGCGCCGCACCCGCCACCTCGGTCAGCACCGCGTCGCCTGCCTGCGCGTCAGACACCCACTCCGGGAGCATGCCGATCTCACTCGGCCACAACCGATGCAGCCGCAATCCCTCGGGGACGACGTCGGTGAGCGCGACCGGTCGACCCAACCACTCAGACAACAACGCGTCGAGTTGCTTGTCGCCCGCGCGGATGGCCCGGTGGCCCGGCACGGTCACGGTGACCGCGCCGGTGTCGTCGGCATACGACGTCATCACCTCGAGCAGCCGACCGCCTTTGCGGGGATGCTTGGCGCTGACGACGGTGGCGTCGTCGCGCGCGATGGCTGCCGACACCCGGTCGCCGACGACACCGTCCGACGTGACGGTGAGCCGTTCGACATCCTCGGCCGCAGCCGATTTCACGGGATAACGCCAGGCGGCGACAACGGTTGCCATGGCGGCCATTGTGTCAGCCGCCGGCGGTCGCGTAGTGCCGCAGGCTGTAGGACCACACTCGGCGAGCGACCATGAACAGCAGCACGCCGACCAGTGGCGACCAGTGCACGATCACTGACATGACGCCGTGTCTTGGCGCGATGCCAAGGACGACCTCGACCGGGAAGTACGCGACAAACGCCAGTGGCAGCAAGAACGTGAAGAGACCTTGGACGACGCGAGGCAGGATCGAAAGCGGGTAGTTGCCGAACGTCGACATCAATTCATCGACCCAGCTGCCCAACACTCGAGAACCCGGTGAGCGCAACAACAGGCATGCCAGCATCAGTTGCAGCGCGGCCTCGACCAGCAGGCCGCCGATCACCGCCGCGGCGATGTAGAGACCCTTCCCCACGTTCCAATGCGCGTGCACCAACGTGAGCGCGACGCCCAGTGACGAGGCTCCCACCGCGATGTCGCCGATCGCGTTGACGTTGAACTGGCTCAGCAAAAGTTGGGTGAAGACCGGTAGCGGCCGCAAGAAGTAGCCATCCATGCGACCTTCGTCGACGAGCCGCGGCAGCCAGGCGAGGTTTGAATAGAAGAGCACGTACAGGCCGTGCGAGAGCAACCTCATGCCGATGATGAGCAGCACGCCGCTGGCGGGGAAGTTCCCGAGGCCGCCCTTAAACCTGGTGAGCAGCACGCTGGCGAACATCAGGGTCGAGGTCTGCCAGATGATGCCGAACAGCACCGAGATCACGAAGTCGGCCCGGTATTCCATACGCGCGCGAAAGTTCAGCGCCGTGACCTTGCCGACAACGCGCGCGACGTGACGTAGTTCGTGCGCCCGGCTTCGCGGACGGTCGGGTGCGGCCGTGGCAGCAGTCAGCTGGCTCACCCGCCCTGCACGGTGACCCGCTGCGACGCCCGCTGCCACAACCACTTCGTGACGACGGCAAGCACCAGGCACCAGAAAAGCTGCAACGCAAGCTGGCCTGGAGCGTGGGAGAGCGGAGTGCGACCGACGTACAGCGACAACGGAACGTTGACTCCGCTGCTGAACGGCAGCCAGGTCGCGATCGCTAGCATCAACGGCGGCATGAACGGCAACGGCACAAACACACCGGATAGCAGGTCTTGCACGAAGTAGTACATGCGCGCGAGGCCGTTGTTGCTAAGCATCCAGAACATCGTGATGTCGACGATCTGGCCGAGGTAGTAGAGCACCACCTGGCCGAGATAAAGGCTCACCGCGAACACAATCGCACCCGTGACGCCGTGCGGAGGATTGATGACACGGCCGGTAAGCAGGACGACGTAGCCGAGCAACGCCCACATGCCGCCGTACAACACATCGCCCGATTGCCGCCACATGTAGAAGCGCCCGGGCGAGATCGGGCGTAAGAACCAGTAGACGATGGTGCCTTCGCGCACCGCGATCGGGATGCTGTCACGGACGTTGATGGTGCGCGCGTTCCAGCGAATCCGGCCCATCAGCAACGCCATCAGCGAGTAGGTCAGGGTCTGCTTCAGCGTCAGGCCGGCGGCCTTGCCGGTGTGTTGAAACACCGCCGTCCACAGCCGGTCGTACAAGTACAGCTGGACCGCGAGCATCATCGGCGCGACGACGAGCCGGATCCGAAACGCCCGCTCGTTCAAAACGGCGACCCTCAATAGGCGCCATGAGCGGTGCGGGCGCCGCTTTGCGACGTCCGGAATTGCGATGCTCGTCATGCCAGCGGGGTCGCGGACGACGCGGCGTCAAGTTGGGCGAGGTAAACGTCGCGCATGAGGTCTTCGAGGTTGGTTTCCTCGACGCCGACGTTCGCGACGGGGAACCGTGAAATGAGAGCGCGGACGACGTCCTCGGATGTGGTGGCGCCCTCGGGTGCGAGCACGGCGCGCATGCCGTCGTGCGACACAAGTCGCGTGCCTGGCACGCTGACCACTGCGACCGGCTCGACGAACGTGACGTTGACGTGCGAGGTGCCGCCGTGCTCCGCCTTCAACTGGGTGAGCGTGCCGTCGAACATCAACCGCCCGTGGTTGATGAGCAACACCCGCTCGCAAAGCCGGGCGACTTCGGTCATGTCGTGCGTGGTCAAAACGATCGTGCGACCGCGCTCTTGCACCTGCGCGCGAAGGAACTCACGGGTCTGCTCCTTCACCACGACGTCCATGCCAATCGTCGGCTCGTCGAGAAACACGATCGGCGGGTCGTGCAGCATGGCGGCGGCCATCTCGCAGCGCACCCGCTGGCCGAGTGACAGGTTGCGCACCGGGGTGTTCCAGAACTCCGACAGCTCGAGGATGGAGTCGAAGTCGGCGATCTGCCGGTCGTACAGGGCTGACGGCACGTCGAAGATGTCGCGCAGCAGGGCAAACGACTGGCGGGCCGGAAGATCCCACCACAGCTGGGTTTTCTGGCCGAACACGGCGCCAATCGAGCGCGCGTTCGTGGTGCGGTCCTTGTGCGGCACCCGGCCGTCGACATAAACCTCGCCGGACGTGGGCGTCAGGATGCCGGTGAGCATCTTGATGGACGTCGACTTGCCGGCGCCGTTCGGACCAAGCAGCGCCACGAGTTCGCCGCGGGCGACCCGCATGGTGAGCCGGTCGACCACGGTGACCTTCTCGAGCACCGGGTCGAACAACGACCGCAATGCGGCGAAGCGGCCGGCGTGTTTGCGGGCGACCGTGAACGTCTTGGTCAAGTCGCGCGCGACGATCGCGTCGTCAACGTCGCTCACGTCGTCCGGCCTCCGCGCTCGATCAGGGGACGGCGACCATTGTCGCCCACCAAGCGCAATAGTAAACGATATTTACTACCGGTTGGGCGCCGCGTTACGCCGGCGGTTGCGCCGGATCTCGAAGAGCAGGGAGATGACGGACAGCACCACCGCGGCGGCCACGACCGGCAGCACGTACTTCTCGATGTGCAGCTTCTCGCCCGCGTAGTAACCGGCGAGCAAGATCGAGACGGTCCACAGCAGTCCGCCGGTGATGTTCGCGATGGTGAACTTGCGCACCGACATGTCGATGATGCCGGCCATCGGGTTCATGAAGGTGCGCAGCACCGGGATGAACCGGCACAAGAACACCGCCCAGCCCTCGCCGAACCGCTCAAGCAACGGTTCTATCCGGTGGATCGAATGCTCGAACGAGGAGCCGGGCTTGGCCAACAGGTGGCCGCCCCGCACCCCGATGACGTAGCCGACCTGCGCCCCGACGATCGCCGCGATCGGGCAGCCGATCAGCAACCCGGCCAGCGGCAGGTGCACCTGATGGCTGCCGGGGGCGGCGAACGCGCCGGCCAACGCCAGCAGGGTGTCGCCCGGAAGGAAGAAGCCGATCAGCAGGCCGGTCTCGGCGAACAAGATGACGTAGACGCCCACCAGCCCAAAGCTGACGATCATCGACTTCGCGTCGATGGGATTGAGTGCGGCCACATGCGCGCCGGCGTGCGAGAGCGCGGCCAGATTCGGGGGCACTAGCCGACCGTACCGGACGCCGGTCGGGCGGCGGCGGGCCGCGGGCCTTCCGACCGTGCCGGTTCGGACCTCCGCCCCATGCCAGGGCCACGCCGCAATACGAGATACTTGGCCACGACCGCGGGTGCTGCTGGTCGTGCAAATCCGCTTCCCGGCGCCCGCCGCGCCCCTCGCCCACCTCGCTTCGTAGGAGAACCGGAATGCCGATCGCCACCCCAGAGGTCTACGCCGAGATGATCGACCGGGCCAAGGCCGGCCGGTTCGCCTACCCGGCGATCAACGTCACGTCGTCCTCGACCGTCAACGCCGCGATTCAAGGCTTCGCCGAGGCCGAGAGCGACGGCATCATCCAGTTCTCCTGGGGCGGCGCCGAGTTCGCGTCCGGCCAGAAGGTCAAGGACATGGTCACCGGCGCGATCGCGCTGGCCGAGTTCGCCCACGTGGTCGCGGCGAAGTACGACGTCAACATCGCGCTGCACACCGACCACTGCCCGCCGACCAAGCTCGACGGCTACATGCGGCCGCTGATCGAGATCTCAAAGGAGCGGGTCGCCCGCGGCGAGAACCCGCTGTTCGGCTCGCACATGTGGGACGGCTCGGCGGTCGAGCTCGAGGAGAACCTGCAGATCGCGCGCGAGCTGTTGGCCGGCTGCGCCGAGGCAAAGATCATCATGGAGCTGGAGATCGGCGTGGTCGGCGGTGAAGAGGACGGCATCAGCCACGAGATCAACGAGAAGCTCTACACCACGCCGGGCGACGCGCTGCGCACCGCTGAGGTGTTGGGCCTTGGCGAGAACGGCCGCTACCTGCTGGCCGCGACGTTCGGCAACGTCCACGGCGTGTACAAGCCGGGCGGCGTGAAGCTGCGTCCGTCAGTGTTGAAGGACATCCAGGACGAAGTGGGCGCGAAGTACGGCAAGGAGAAGCCGTTCGACCTGGTGTTCCACGGCGGCTCGGGGTCACTGCTCGAGGAGATCCGCGAGACCCTCGACTACGGCGTGGTGAAGATGAACGTCGACACCGACACCCAGTACGCCTACACCCGGCCGGTCGTCGAGCACATGTTCAAGAACTACGACGGCGTGCTCAAGATCGACGGCGAGGTCGGCAACAAGAAGACCTACGACCCGCGCGCCTGGTCGAAGGCAGCGGAGAACGGCATGGCCGCGCGCGTAGTCGAGGCCTGCGAAGACCTCCGCAGCACCGGCACCAAACTCAAGTAACGCCTGCCGCAGTCCCCGCCCCCTCGCGCGGGTTGACCACGTTAACGCGGTCAACACCCCCGACGCGCAGCCAGCTGGCCCCGCGTCGGGGGTGTTTGCCGTGGGATGGCCCGGGCGGAGCCGCAGCGAGGGCCCGGTGAGCCCAGCGAGTCCCCAGCGAGGGCCCTTCGGCGACGGACGCCAAGACACCTGTGGATAACTTCCGCGCGCATTGCGGCGCTGCGGCCAGACTTCGGAGCCATGTCGCTTCCGCCGTCCCTAGCCGTTCACGCCGCCGCGCAAGGCGGCGCCTTCACGACCGCCCAAGCCCTCAGCGCGGGCTATGACGAGCGCGAGATCAGCGCACTCCTCAAGACCCGACGCTGGACTCGCCTCCGGCGCGGCGTCTTCGCCGAGAGCACCCTGATCTCGGACGACGACGCGAAGGTAGCTCGGCTGGCGCTGCAGGCGCTGCAGCTGCGGACGTCGCGCCAGTTCGCCGCGAGTCACGAGACAGCAGCCCTCCTGCACGAGCTGACGCTCCTTCGCCCGGACCTCGACCTCATCCATGTCACTCGGTCATCGCGAGGTGGCGGTCGGATCGAGGCGGGCGTCCACTGGCACAGCGGCGCGCTGCCACAGGATCACGTGACGCAAAGCGGCGACCTCTGCTGCACTACCGTGGCGCGAACCGTTGTCGACATCGCGCGGGAAAGCGATTTCCGCGACGGCCTCGTCGTCGCGGAATCCGCGCTCAATCGCAAACTCACCACACCGGACGAGCTTCGGCAGGTGCATGAGTTCTGCTCGGACTGGCCAGGCGCCCGAACCGCCGGACGAGTGGTCAGCTTCGCCTCGCCGTTGTCGGAGTCACCTGGCGAGACCATGTCCCGGATCGCATTCGCGGACCAAGGGCTACCCGATCCGGAGCAACAGCGTCACATCTACGACGCCCTGGGCTTCATCGGTCGCGTCGATTTCCTTTGGCTCAAACACCACACGATCGGCGAGTTCGACGGAAAGGTGAAATACGTCGGCACTGGCGGAAATGGGCTCGCCGTGGTCTACGACGAGAAGCGCCGAGAGGACCGTCTTCGCGACGCCGGTTTCCAGGTCGTGCGCTTCGGCTGGTACGACGTCGTCAAGCGGCCAGCGTGGGTTGCCAAGAAGATCCGGACGGCGTTCGCCCGAGCCGCGCGCGAGCACGGCTGAATCGCCGGGCACGATGGCTCCTATGACGAACTTGCTTGGCGAGCCGCCCGCCACTTTCTTGCCGGACGACGAGGCGGCGCGCGCGTCGCTTGAGGCAGGCGCGCCCGCGGCCCAAGTCGCGGCTCATCATCCGGCGTACGCGGCGGCATGGGCGGCGCTCGCGGAGGAGTCGCTGCGCTCGGGCGATCCGGTCGCCGCTTACGCCTACGCGCGCACCGGCTATCACCGGTCACTCGACCAGCTTCGACGAGCGGGCTGGAAGGGACATGGTCCGGTGCCGTGGGAGCACGAGCCGAATCGAGGCTTTCTCCGCAGCCTGCACGCGCTTGGTCAGGCGGCCGACGCGATCGGCGAGGACGACGAGGCGGCCCGATGCGCGCAGTTTCTCCGCGACTCCAGCGCGACGGCGGCCGCTGAACTCGGGCGCTAGGGCGCTAGCCGCTAGGGCGCTAGGCCGCTAGGGCGCGGCGGCCCGCTGGCCGATTCCGGCACATCGCACGGTGAACCTCCCCGACGCGGGGCGTGCTCGCCCCGCGTCGGGGAGGTTCGCCCCGTTAACGTGGTCATCCCAGCGTGGGCGGGGGTGAGCCAGGGAGCGCGAATCGGGTAGCCTCGGTTCGCAAGAGGCCCCGGTCGTGCTTGCGCACCCCGCCGGGGTCTTTCCGGTTGAGAGAGGTCTGACGCGAATGCCCGCGATCGTGCTCGTCGGCGCCCAATGGGGCGACGAAGGCAAGGGCAAGGCCACCGACCTGCTTGGCGAGCGCATCGACTACTGCGCCCGTTTCAACGGCGGCAACAACGCCGGGCACACCATCGTGGTCGGTGGCGAGAAGTACGCCGTCCACCTGTTGCCGAGCGGAATCCTCACCCCAACCGTCACGCCGGTCATTGGCAACGGCGTGGTCATCGACCTCAACGTGTTGTTTGAGGAGATCGACCTGCTCAGCCAGCGTGGCATTGACACCGGCCGGCTCGTCGTCAGCGCCAACGCGCACATCATCGCGAGCTACCACCGGACGATCGACAAGGTCACCGAGCGGTTCCTCGGCAAGGCGAAAATCGGCACCACGGGTCGCGGCATCGGTCCGGCCTACGCCGACAAGATGTCGCGGGTCGGCGTCCGGGTCCAGGACCTCTTCGACGAGAAGATCCTGCGGCAGAAGGTCGAAGGCGCGCTCGACCAGAAGAACCACACGCTGGTCAAGATTTACAACCGTCGCGCGATCGACCCCGACGCCGTGGTCACGGAGTTGCTCGAGTACGCCGACCGGCTTCGCCCGATGGTCAAAGACACCGGCAAGCTGCTCAACGACGCGCTCGACGACGGCAAGACCGTGCTGCTCGAAGCCGGCCAAGCCACCTTGCTCGACGTCGACCACGGCACCTACCCGTTCGTCACGTCGTCCAACGCGACGGCCGGCGGCGCCTGCACCGGCTCAGGCATCGGCCCGACCCGCATCGACCGGGTGATGGCCGTCATCAAGGCCTACACCACCCGCGTCGGCAGCGGACCTTTCCCAACCGAACTTGAGAATTCGGACGGCGAGAAGCTTCGCGCGGTCGGCGCCGAGTTTGGCGTCACGACCGGCCGGCCGCGGCGATGCGGGTGGTACGACGCGGTGATCGCGCGTTACGCGGCGCGGGTCAACGGCGTCACCGACTTCGTGCTGACCAAGCTCGACGTGCTTTCGGAGTTCGACACCATCCCGGTTTGCGTCGGATACCGGTTGCCCGGCGGTAGCGTCATCGACGAGATGCCCATGACGCAGACCGACTTTCACCACGCCACACCGGTGTATGAGGAATTCCCTGGCTGGCGCGAGGACATCTCGAAGGCCCGCGAGTTCGACGACCTGCCGAAGAACGCCCGCCGCTACGTCGAGGCGCTGCAAGAGATGTCAGGCGCGCCGTTCAGCGTGATCGGCGTCGGCCCAGCCCGCGACCAGACGCTGCAGCTGCGCAGCCTCACCTGACAATGGCCGACTCCGCGGGCGGCGCGGCAGGCAGTAAACCGCAACGGTTGCCTGATCCTGTCGTGTTGAGCCGGGGCAACGTCCGGCTCGAACCGCTCACTCTTGAGCATGTTCAGGGCCTGCACAACGCGCTCAGCGACCCTGAGGTCTGGCAATGGCTGCAGTATCCGCAGCCGCTCGACGAGACGGGCACCGGCATTCTCGTGGTGAAAGCCCTTGAGCAACAGGAGCAAAACCTGCGGCGTCCCTTTGCCACCTGCGTCGACGGCGCCGTTGTCGGCACCACGTCGTACTGGGACTCCGACATCTTCAGCTCAGGCATCGAGATCGGAGCGACGTTCATCGGAAAACCTTGGTGGCGCACCCACGTCAACACCACCGCCAAGCTGTTGATGCTTGAGCACGCGTTTGAGGTGCATGGCTACGAACGGGTCGCGCTGAAGACGGACGTCGCTAACACCCGGTCGTCCGCCGCCATCGCGAGACTCGGCGCCACCCCCGAGGGCGTCCTGCGCCATCACATCCAACGACCCGACGGCAGCTGGCGCGACAGCGTGATTTTCTCAATCCTGCTTGACGAATGGCCGCCGACCCGGGAGCGGCTCGAGGCCGCCCTGCACCGGCACACGATCGACACCTGATCATCGCGCGCCGGTGCGCGAGGGCGCGCCGCTTACGCAACGGCCCGAGATCGCTTCCGGCTGACGAGCTTGGTCACCGCCAGGTAGATGGCGAGCCCGACAAACGTGAGCAGGGACACCGCGAAGCAGACCCAGGCGGTCGACCCGAGCCATGATGGGCCGCTCTTCCAGAAACTGTCTTCTTGACCGGCCGCGCTAAGGACGAAGAAGACGACCGCGGCCGCGAGCACGATGCCCAAAGTCCGAAACGGGTGGCGCTTGATCATGATGACCTCCGAGTTAGGTGCGGCCCCATGCCGCGATGTGGTCAGCGTGCGGAGCCGAATGCGCGGCCGCCTGAGCCAGCTGTCCCAACTGACCCGGGACGTCGTCCCGGAT
>Ga0187809_10000980_pt1 | contig 14027 bp, 12 predicted proteins | sample NC_wetland_sal_i_8_FD_132415 | JGI IMG/M metagenome (GOLD analysis project Ga0187809, IMG submission 132415) | Wetland sediment microbial communities from Neuse River Estuary, North Carolina, USA - ASW_4 | ecosystem: Environmental > Aquatic > Freshwater > Wetlands > Sediment | place: USA: North... | reverse complement strand
TTGGCGCGATGTCCCTTCGAGGGGAAGCCGTAGTTCAGGCAGGAGGTGTACATGCCCTGGCGGCAGCGTTCGCAGCGGCCGCAGCCGGCATGGATCTCCACCGCGATGCGGTCGCCGACCTGGTATTCATCCACGGTGGGGCCGAGCTTGACGATCGTGCCCATGTATTCGTGGCCGATGGTGAAGTTTTTGTTGAAGGGCGACTCGCCTTCCACCATCGCGGGCAGGCCGTGCTGCATGATCTCCAGGTCGGTGGCGCAGATCGCCACGGCGTCGATGCGCACCAGCACCTCGGCCTTGCCGGGCTCCGGCACCGGCTTTTCCACCATCTTCAGTTCGCCGGGATTGCCCAGCACCCAGGACTTCATCGTCCTGGGGATGGTGAACTCGTTGCTGCTTGCGGCGGTAGCGGACATTGCGGACTCCTGTTTCGGTTGAAACTTATTTGCGCGGCTTCGTGTGGAGCGGGTGCGCGAGGCGATACGCGCGTATCACCGGGATGCAGGCGCCGCTCATGCGGTACTCCCCGCGCCAAGCTCCCGGCTGATCGCCAGCGCAGCCGCCATGACGGCGGCGCGGGTGGCGGCGATCGTGTCGTCGCTGGCGCGCATCATCGGCAGCGACACGCTGAGCGAGCCGGCGACCATGCCCTTGTGAGTGCGGATGGCGGCGCCGGCGGCATAGACGTTGGGCTGGAACTCCTCGCGGTCTTCCGCATAGCCGTAGCGGCGCACCAGGCGCAGCGCTTCGATCAGCGTGTTCCGGTCGCCGATGGTATTCGCGGTGAAGCGCTGCATGCCCTTGGCGGCGAGGACCGCGTCGATCTCAAGTTCCGGCAGCCAGGCCAGGATCGCCTTGCCATCGGCGGTGGCGTGCGCCGCGTGGGCTCGGCTTGCGGCATTCTCCACCCGCACGGCGTGCGCCGAATTCAGCCGGGCCACTGTCATCAGGTCGGTGCCCTCGAGCACCGCCAGCACCACGGCTTCCCCGGTCGCGCGATTCAGCCGGTCCAGATGCGGCATGGCGAGCCTGACCAGGTCGATCTGCCGCGTGCGCGCTTCGCTCAGTTCGAAGATCTTGCTGCTCAGCGCGTAGCGGCGGGTGTCGCGTTCCTGGGTGACGTAGCCACGCTGGCAAATGGTGGCGACGAGGTGATGGCAGGTGCTCAGGTTGAGTCCGACCTGGGCGCTCAGCTCCGCCAGTGACACGGAGCCGGGGGAGCGGGCGAGCGCTTCCATGATGTCGAAACAGCGATCCACCGACTGGATGGTCGGGCGCGGCTTTTCGCGCGCCGGAAGCGGCGGCGCGGCTGGGCCTTGTTCGGGCGGCGGCATTCGGGGGCGTGTGTTCGCCTGGACCATTCACTCCTCGCCGTGGTGCGGCTGGTTCGTCCCTCTGGAGAGATTTCATAATATGAAATGTCATTTCACCATATTCTGCCGACGCGTGTCAATACTCGCGGGTAGCCGACCGCGCGGACGCGCTTGACGACCGTTGGTGAGTGACCGGCAGTGGGTGACCCGGCCGCAATGGATCACGGCGTGTTCGGCATGGCCGGGCTTGGCCGCAGCGTCGTGCCGGCGCCGCGCAACCGGCTCGGAACACTCAACCGCTGCTGCTTTACAGGAACCCGATGCTGAACCAGGGCACCACGGCGACCACCAGCAGCCCGGCCAGCACCGCCAGCAGATACGGCCAGATGCGCCGCATCGGTACATCCGGCGAAACGCGGCCGATGGCGCAGGCTGCGTAGTAGCCAACGCCGAAGGGCGGCGCGAACAGGCCAATGCCCATCGCCAGGATCACCACCATGGCATAGTGCACCTCGTTGATGCCCACCATGCGCGCGGACGGAAACAACAGCGGCCCGAACAGCACGATGGCCGGAATGCCCTCCAGCACGCTGCCCAGCACCATGAAGGCCAGGATGGACACGGCCATGAAGCCGATCCAGCCGCCCGGCATCGACGCCATCCAGTGCGCCAGTTCGCGCGAGAAGCCGGACTGCGTCAGTGCCCAGGCCATGCCGGTGGCGGTGCCGATGATCAGCAGGATCGCGCCGGACAACGCGGCGGTTTCCACCAGCATCGGATACAGCCGGTTCCACGGGAATTGCCGGTACACCAGCAGCCCGACCAGCGCGGCATAGACGATGCCGATGGTGGAGACTTCGGTGGCGGTGGCGACGCCCTCGATCACCGCGGTGCGGATCACCACCGGCAGCACCAGCGCCGGCGCCGCCGCGACGAACGTGCGCAGCACGACGCGTGCCGGGGCGCGGCGGACGCCGGAGATGTCTTCCTTGCGGCTGCGCCAGCGCGCGATCAGGGCGAGCGCAACCGCCAGCACGGCGGCCGGCAGCAATCCGCCGGTGAACAGCGCGGCGATCGACACGCCGGTGACCGACCCAATAGTGATCAGCACGAGGCTCGGCGGAATGGTCTCGCTCATTGCGCCGGAGGCGGCAAGCAGCGATACCAGTTCGCCTTCATCGGCGCCGCGGCGCTTCATCTCCGGGAACAGCACCGGGGCAATCGCGGCCATGTCGGCGGCTTTCGAACCGGAGATGCCGCTGACCAGGTACATCGCCCCGAGCAGCACGTAGTGCATGCCACCGCGGATGTGGCCGAGGAGCGCGGCGAGGAACGCCACCATGGCGCGTGCCATGCCGGTGGCCTCGATCAGCAGGCCGAGGAACACGAACAGCGGCACCGCGAGCAGGATCAGGTTGCTCATGCCCTCGTCCATGCGCGAGGCGACGACCGACAGCGGCATGTGCGTGAGCGTGGCGAGATAGGCGAGCGTGGCGAGGCCGAAAGCGAAGCCGATCGGCACCGACAGCAGCACGCCGGCCCCGAGCAGCAGGACGAAGAACAGCACCAAGTTGAAATTGCCCAGTGCGAGCAATGCCGGCGCGGCGAAGTGCAGCACTGCGGCCAGCACGGCGGTGAGCAGCACGCCGAATGCCGCATCCTTCCAGCCGATGCGCCACAGGCGTTCCAGTGCGGTGGCCAGCATCATCAGTGCGCCGACCACCAGTGCGCCGGAGCGGAACGTGTCGTGCATGTTCAGCGCGGGCGTCTGGATCCACCATTGCTCCGAGGCGTAGTTCCACGCGGCGGGCAGGATCATCAGCAGGAACACGGCGATGCCGGTGATCGCCAGGGCTTCGGCGCGGGCGCGGGCACGCGGCGCGAAGCCGGTGACCACCGCGGTGAGGCGCATGTGCTCGCCGCGCTGCAGCGCGATGACGCTGCCCAGCATGGCGAGCCACAGGAACAGGATGGAGGCGAGTTCGTCCGACCAGACCAGCGGCGCTTCGAACACGTAGCGTGCCATCACGCCGGCAAACAGCACGATGACTTCCACCACCACCAGGATCGCCGCGGGGATTTCCGCGGTGTGGCGGAGCAGGCGGCCGGGCAACCATTCCGCTCCGGCAGTCAGCCGATCCGCACTGTCGGGTACGCAGTCTTCCGCGCTACGCACTTTATCCGCGCCACGTACATTATCGGTCATGGCCGGCTCTATCCGTCATGGCCGGGGTTGACCCGGCCATCTGCCCCCGTCGAAGCGCGCCGCGTTGCATCCCCGCCCGATCGTCACTGGGCGGATGGCCGGGTCAAGCCCGGCCATGACTCCAAGAGCGACGCCAGCCGTCACGACAGCGTCCCGACCTCGCTCTCCAGAATTCCCCAGGCCTGCTCGCCGTACTTCTTCTTCCACTCGGCGTAGAATCCGGCCTTTTTCAGCGCCGCGCGGAACGCCGGCTTGTCGGCATCGATGAACACCAGGCCCTTCTTCTTCAGGTCGGCTTCCACGCTGTCGTTCAGCCTGGCGATGTCCGCCCGCTCATCCAGCGCCGATTTGTTCAGCTCCTGCGCCACGATCTCCTGCATGTTTTTCGGCAGGCGGTTGAAGCTGCCGCGGTTGGCCAGCATCCAGAACCCGTCCCACATGTGGCTGGTCAGCGAGCAATACTTCTGCACCTCGTACAGCTTGGCGATCGCGATCAGCGTCAGCGGGTTCTCCTGGCCTTCCGCGATCTTGGTCTGCAGCGCGGAGTACACCTCGGAGAAATTGATGCTGATCGGCGAGGCGCCGAGCGCGGTGAACATGCTGGTCCACAGCGGCGAAACCGGCACCCGGATCTTGAAGCCCTTCATGTCGGCGGGCGTCTTGATCGCGCGCGTGGAGCTGGTGATCTGCCGGAAGCCGTTGTCCCACATCTTGTCCATGGCAATCAGGCCGCGCTTGCCGATCTCGCCGCGGACGTACGCGCCCAGCTTGCCGTCCATCGCCTTCCACACCGTGGGATAGTCCTTGAACGCGAAGCCCACGCCGTTGATCGAGGCGGCCGGCACCAGCGTGGACAGGATCAGCCCGGACATGGTGAACAGGTCGATGGCGCCCGAGCGCAGCTGCGACAGCATATCCGTATCGGAGCCGAGCTGATTGTTCGGGAACATCTGGATGTCGAGGCGGCCGTTGGTGGCCTGCTTGATGCGGTTTGCCGCCTCCTGCTGGCGCACTGCCATCGGGTGCGTCACCGGAACGTTGTTCGCCAGCTTGTAGCTGAACTCCGCGGCCTCGGCGGGGCGGGTGCGGATGGCGAACAGCGGCAGTGCGGCGGTGCCGGCCAACAAGGCGCGGCGAGGCAGGGCGGACATTGGGGAAAATCCTTGCTTTCCTGGAGGGGAATCCTGACGGACGGCGCGGCCCCTAGCATCGCGGGCAGGTCAGGGCAATAGCTGCCTCATGAAAGCAGCAATGCTTCTTTGCGCAGGACGCAGCGCTTCTCTGCAGAGTACGCAGCGCTTCTGCGCGGAAGACGCAGAACTTGCACGCATTGGGCCGCAACCGAGGTTTCGCCGCCGGCAAAGCCGGTTCGCACTTTGCCGGGGACGCGCTGCCGAGTATATCCGCCCGGCATGTCCGCCGATCCCCCCTCCACTCGCCGCTACGGCCGGTTTGCCACGCTTGCCGGGCTGCTCCTGGCAATCGGGGTCATGACGACCCTGGTGTCGTATTCCGTGACGCTGTACCGGCTGTTCTGCCAGGCGACCGGGGCGCTGGGCACCACCGCCCGCGTCGATCGCGACAGCACGGCCCAGTCGGCCCAGGAAGTCACCGTGGCGTTCGACACCAATGTGGCCCCAGGCCTGCCGTGGCGCTTCCGGCCCTTGCAGGACAGCGTGAAAATCCATCTCGGCCAGGACACCCTGGTGTTCTTCGAGGCGGAGAACCTGTCGGACCAGCCGATCGTCGGACATGCGACGTTCAATGTCGCACCCGGCCGGGTCGGATTGTATTTCAAGAAGATCCAGTGCTTCTGCTTCACCGAGGAGCGGCTTGGCCCGCATGAGAAGGTGGAGATGCCGGTTGACTTCTTCGTCGATCCGAAGATGGCGGACGATGTCGATGCAAAGGACGTGCGCAACATAACCCTGAGCTACACGTTCTTCCGCTCGATGGACCCGCAGGGCGCGCAGGACCTCGCGCGCTTCGATAACGGTCCGGGCGATGCGGCGGCAGGGCGCGAAGTCTTCGACACCACCTGCGGCACCTGCCACGCGCCGGATCGCAACAAGGTGGGTCCGGCATTGGCCGGCGTTTTCGGCCGCAAGGCCGGCAGCGTCCCCGGCTATCCCTATTCCACCGCACTCGCGCATGCCGGCGTGGTCTGGACCGCTGATACGCTGGACAAGTGGCTGGCCGGCCCGCAGCACTTCATTCCGGGCGCCCTGATGCCGTTCAGCCTGCCCGACGCGCTGCGGCGGAAGGACGTCATCACCTACCTGAAGACACTTCAGGCCCCTGCTGCTGTCCGGGAGGGACGGGCATCGGCCATTCCCGCCGCACATCCCGGTTAGGCTTCCCCGCTCTGCCCCTTTGAAACTTGCCCTGGCGGGTCGGCTGGCTACGATCCGCCCGCCGCGAGGACCACGCTTGGAGTTGCCAGAATGATCGCTCTCGCCGAAGCCGCCCGCCAGTTGCTGCCGGAGGACGCGGCCAATGCCGCGCTGGCCGGGAGGGTATGGCGCCCGGACGCGGGCGGCCCTTCGGTCGTGGCGATACGCGACGGTGCGGCGGTGGACATCTCCCGCCATTTCCCGACGATGCGCGATTTGTGCGAGTCCGCCGATCCCGCCGCCGCCCTGCGCGCCGCCGACGGCGACCCGGTCGGCAGCCTGGACGCGTTGCTGGCCAATACGCCGCCGGAGACGCGCGACCCCGCACGCCCCTGGCTGCTGGCCCCGATCGACCTGCAGGCCGTGAAGGCGGCAGGGGTGACCTTCGCCGTCTCCATGCTGGAGCGCGTCATCGAGGAACGCGCCCGCGGCGACATGACCGCCGCCGGCGCGATCCGCGCCGAGGTAGCGCCTGGTCGGCGACGACTTTTCCAAACTCAAGCCGGGCTCCCCCGAGGCGATGCACCTGAAGCAGGTGCTGATCGAGCAGGGCGCCTGGAGCCAGTACCTGGAAGTCGGCATCGGCCCGGACGCCGAGATCTTCACCAAGTGCCAGCCGATGGCCTCGGTCGGCACCGCGACGGACGCGGGAGTCCACCCGAATTCATCCTGGAACAACCCGGAGCCCGAGGTGGTGCTGGCCGCCGCCTCCGACGGCCGCATCGTCGCCGCCACACTCGGCAACGACGTCAACCTGCGCGACGTCGAAGGCCGTTCCGCGCTGCTGCTTGGCAAGGCGAAGGACAATAACGGCTCCTGCGCCATCGGCCCGCTGCTGCGCTTCTTCGACCGCGACTTCACGCTGGACGACATCCGCAATACCACCGTGACGCTGCGCGTGGAGGGCGAGGACGGCTTCGTGCTGCAGGGCGAATCCTCCATCGCGAAGATCAGCCGCGATCCGGCGGAGCTGATTGCGGCCATGGTGAACGAACACCACCGCTATCCGGACGGCGCGGTGCTGTTCCTCGGCACCATGTTCGCGCCGGTGGAGGACCGCGACGCGCCGGGCAAGGGCTTCACCCACAAATCCGGCGACCTGGTCACCATCGCCGCGCCGAAGCTTGGCCGCCTGGTGAACCGCATGCGTCCCACGGATCAATGCGAGCCATGGCGCTTCGGCCCCGGCGCATTGATGCGCAACCTCGCAAAGCGGGGGCTGCTCGCCTGAGCCCGCGCCGTTCGCCTGACCTGACTCCGGCGGAGCAGGAGGCCCTGGAGGCGCTGGTCCCACGCATAGGCCGCCTGCACGTGCGCCAACGCCTGGGACTGGAACGCGACTTTGAGGCGCATGTGTTCGGTCCCGGCCGGCATTTCTTCCACCTGGAGAATTGGGCCAGCATGCGGGGCATGGTGCAGCTGGGCCTGCGGGTGACCGGCCTGACCCAGCGCGCCCGCCGCAACGCGCGCGATATCCAGGTGCGCGAACACGTCGTCACGCTGCCGCATCTGCCCGACGAATTCGACGGCTATACGCTGCTGCACATCACCGATCTGCATCTGGATGCGGCGCCCGACACCGCGGCGGCGCTGATCCGCACGATTCAAGGGCTGGCCTACGATGTGTGCGTGCTGACCGGCGACTATCGCCTGCGCACCTTCGGTGCGTACGACGCTGCGCTGGCCGGACTGGCAGCGCTGCGTCCGCATCTGAACGGCTCGGTATACGCCACGCTCGGCAACCACGACTCGCTGCGCATGGTGCCGGCGATGGAGGCGATGGGCTACACGCTGCTGATCAACGAGTGGACCACGCTGCATCGCGGCGGCGCGGCGATCTACCTGGCCGGCATCGAGGACGCGCATTTCTACCGGCTGGAAAACTTCCATCGCGCCGCCGACGAGATCCCGCCGCATGCGGTATCCATCCTGCTGTCGCACACGCCGGAACCGTACCGCCGCGCCGCACACGCCGATTTCGACCTGATGCTGTGCGGTCATACGCATGGCGGGCAGATTTGCCTGCCGGGCGGCCGGCCGATCCTGACCGACGCCGACAGCCCGCGCCGCATCGCGCGCGGTTCGTGGCGGCACCACCAGATGGCCGGCTACACCTCCACCGGGTCGGGCACCTCGATCCTCGATGCTCGGCTCAACTGCCCGCCCGAGGTTACGCTGCACCGGCTGCGCCGCGGAGGATAGGAGCGGGGCGTTCAGGGACATCTCCAACCGCTTTTTCTTGCTGCGCCGCACAATGCGCGCCACACTCCCCGCATGCTGGATGCCACAGCCAATCCCCTCGGCCCCGCCGCCCAGGACCTCCTGGCCCTGACCGCCCGCATCCGCGAAAGCGCCGACGAAGACCCGTTCGGCAATCCCGTCCTGCTGATTGCCCTCGCCATCAGCCGCCGCATGCGCAGCGGCGAACTGGACGATCCCGGCATCCGCGCGCTGATCGCCGAATTGCGCGACGCTGCCTTCACCGATCGCGCCCGGCGCCTTGCCGCCTATGTCGGCGGCACCGACATGTCGGCCAACCGCGCCGTGCTGGACCATTTGGCGCAGCGGCTGCTGCGACCCGACCCGAAGGACAGCCCGGTGCGCTGGGCGGAGTATCGCGACCTCGTGGCGCGCGCCCGCTTCGCCGCGGTGTTCACCGCCCATCCCACCTTCACGCTGCCCGTCGCGATCGGCCACGCTTTGGCGGAGACCGCCAGCGGCCGGCCCACCAGCATCGCCGGCTCCCACCGCCCGCCGCCCGTCACCTTGCGCGACGAGTTTGAACAGGCCGGCGCCGCCATCGCCAACGCCCGCGACGCGGTGGACCAGTTCAACGCCGCCCTGCTGGCAGTCGCCCGCGATACCTCGATCCGGGGACCTGGCTGGACCAGGCAGCACACGCGCGCGATCCGGCGGCACGTGCAGCTATGGTGTCCGTGGCGCGCGCCTTGGAGCGGCTGAATATCTGGGCGGCGGCACAATCCATGTTCCGCCGGGTGCACGCGGATCACCTCGCATTGCGCGAGGTGTGGCCGCAAGCGCCGAACATGGCGACGCGCGAAGTGCTGCTGCATGCTCTGCGCCTGGCGCTGATCCACCGGATCTGGCTGCTGTCCACGGAAATTTCCGACTTCTCGCCACGCCACGGGGTGACGCGCGAGGTGCTGGAGAGCCCGATCCTGCGGCTGGAGATCGAACCGGCGGTGGAGATGCTGGGACAGATCTTCCCTGCCGCACCGGATCAGGCGATGGAACTCGACTACGCGGAACCCGCCGCGCCGCGCGCATCGGCGGCCTATCTGCGCGAGCATGCAGAGATCTTCCGGCCGATGCAGTCGCTGTTCCAGCTGGTGCGCGAGATCGGCACCGCGGTGACGCACGAGGTCGGTGCATTCGGTTAGCCGCGGTCCCGCAGCCCAAGTACGAGCATGGCGCCGTGCCGCCGATCGGCTACACTCGCCAGCCCCGAGGCACGGACCCGGAGATCGCGCATGTCCCACGCTCGCAGCCGGCTACTGCTGATTCAGCCCTTCACCCTGGCGGAGAACTCGCCGCACTACCTGCGTTCCAGCGGCGGCGGCAAGGAAGCGGAGCTGATGAACTACCCGGACGTCGCGCCGTCGCTGGCGGACGTCGAGTGGGACCTGCATCCGGGGCCGATCGCCCCGATCGGCGATTCCTACGTGGAAACCCGCGAAGAATTCGCCCTGGTCGGCGCCAGGCGCCTGCCGATCGTCCGCGAGGCCTGCGAAACTGGCCGCTACGACGCCATCGTGCTGCTCGGCGGCGGCGATCCGGGCTTCACCGAGGCGCGCGAGATCGGTCAGCGCCACAACATCCCGGTGACCGCCTGCGCACATGCGCAGATGCACATCGCCAGCATGCTGGGCAACAAGTTCAGCGTGATCGACATCTCCGAAGTGCACAACATGCACTATTACAATTTGGCGGTGCAGTACCGCTTCACCGAAAAATGCGCGTCGATCCGCGATATCGACTGCCCGCTGCCGCGTCCCTCGCGTCCCGGCGTGCCGAACATCCAGGCGGAAAAGGCGCAGGCCGAGCGGGGCGAACATTCGGAAATGCTGGCGCGGTCGGTGGAGGAGGCGGTGGCGGCGATCGAGGAGGACGGGGCGGAGGTGATCGTCCTCGGCTGCTCCGCGGCGTTCTGGATGCAGCCGTTCCTGCAGCGGCGGCTGCACGAGATCGGCTGGGAGGTGCCGGTGCTGGAAGGCTATCGCGCCGCGATCGAGATGGCGAAGCTGCTGGCGAATTTGCGGGTATCGGTCAGCGGCCTGGCGTTCCCGCGCGACAACCCGCGCAAGTGGCGGCGGCGGAAGGTGTTCTGACCCCGCAGGCGAGCGGCGCGACCGGACCCTCGCATGCCGGAGGCCGGGTACCTGGCCGGTTTGTGACTTGCGGGCCGCACGGGAACCAAAGACCTGGTGGGATTCTGGTTGACGGGGTTGTCCTGGTTGACACCGTCACCGAGCGAGCCAACATGGTGCATATGCCAACCAGTGGCCTGGCATGTGGAAGTACCATGAAGAACCCAGACCGGGGGGCACGCGACGAAAAGTCCGAACGCCGACAGGATGCGGCAGCAATTGTCGCGGGAGAAGCGAGGGCGGCCGGTCTCGACGTCAGGCGGGACAGACAGGGCAGGTTTCGCATCGTCGGCAGCGTTGCGGAGCTTGGAAGAATTCGCTGGCGCACCCCCGCGATTGCCACAGAGAGGCTCGAAATTCTGGTTGGCCCGGCGGTGCGCAGGCCGTCCGGCGGTGATCCCCGCGGCAATAAGGCGACCGCGCGTTCGTCCGACGTCCGCGCCGAGGATGCCACGGCCGAACCGGCAAACCCCTACGTACCGGGGGCAAAGGCCCGCGCGCTGCTTCGCGGACGTCGGATTGCGGATGCCGACCTGAAGGCCGCCGGTGGCACCTTCGGTCTGCACGAAGTGATGGACCTGCTGCGCATAAGTCGGCAGGCGATCGACAAGAAAGTAAAGCTGGATGCGCTACTGGCAGTGCCTGGCCCCGGCAATGAGCGCCGCTATCCGAGTTGCCAGTTCCATCGCGGCGGCATCGTGCCGGGACTGCGCGCCGTCCTGCAGGCACTGCCAAGCCGCGACCCCTGGTTCCGTCTGAATTTCCTTGTCAATCCCGCACCGAGCCTTGCCAACCGGCGTCCCTGCGATGTGCTGCGGGAGGGCGATCCAGGCACTGTCGTCGCGGCGGCCGAACGGGTTGCCGACATGGGCGCTTGAGCAACTCCGGACCGTTACCGCCCGAACCGCCAGGCAACCTCGCAGGCCGGAAGCCGGCCATCAGGGAATTGCGGGCAGGCACGATCCTGCACCGATTCAGCACGAAACCGCATCACCCTGTCCATTTTGATCGTAGCCGTTCGGGGCGTTTCAACGCGCCAGAAGGAACCTATGGCGTCCTCTACGCGGCGTCCTCCCGGCGCGGTGCCTTCGCGGAAACCTTCCTCCGTCAACCTGGACGCACCTTGTTGCCGCGCGATCTCGTCGGGAGAAAAGAGTATAGCTCGTTCGAACTCAGCAGCACCTTGCGCATGATCCGTCTCTACGGGAGGGGGCTGCCAGTGCTTGGCTGTACGGCTGAGATCACACATGGAAGCCTGCCGTACGATCTGCCGCAAGCGTGGTCCCATGCGCTCCATGAGCATCCGGCGAAAGCAGATGGCATCGCTTACCGTTCTCGGCATGATGACAATGAAGTCTGCTTTGCCATATTCGAACGCTCGCGCGACGCGGTCACTTTGGCAACGCGTGAACCAGACCTCGACCAGGAGTGGTTCTATCGGCTTTGCGAACGCTATGGCGTCGGCATCGCACCCTGATGCAGTCGCCGCAGCAATGGACTAATCGCGCGTTCACCCGCCGCCGATTTTCGGAATCAGCACCACCTCGCTGTCCTCGGAGAAACTTGCGGAATAGGCGTCCTGGAAGATCTCGCCGTCGATGGCGATCGCCATGCCTTCCTCGACCTGCTTGCCAAGGCCGGGGAATTTCTCGTCCAGCTCCCGCACAAGGCGGCGGAAGGTGGTGGCCGTCACCTCGAGTTCCGTCTTGCCATTGGTGAACCGCTGACAGGCGGCGCCGGAGATGAGGACCTTCGGCATCGGATCATCCTGTTAGTGACAGGGTGGGCGGCGGGTGGGCGCTTCCGTGGGCTGACCGATAAGCCGTTGACGCGCGGAGTCCCCACCTCACCTACCCTCTCCGCCCCAACGGGGCGGAGAGGAAGCGTGGCTTCTACTCCGCCGCCATCTTCGGTGCGGCGGCGTCCAGCGCCGCCTTCACGTGCGGCGGCGACATCGGCAGGTCGTGCATCCGCAGCCCGGTGGCGTCGCAGATCGCGTTGCCCACCGCGGCCATCGGCGACACGATCGGCACCTCGCCCACACCGCGCGCACCGAACGGATGACGCGGGTTGGGCACTTCCACCATCACCGCCTCGATCATCGGCAGGTCGGAGGCAACCGGGCAGCGGTAGTCGAGGAACCCGGGGTTATCCATCTTGCCGTTGGCGTCGTAGATGTACTCCTCGTTCAGCGCCCAGCCGATGCCCTGTGCGGCGCCGCCCTGGATCTGGCCTTCCACGTAGCTGGGGTGGATTGCCCGGCCGACGTCCTGCACCGCGGTGTAGCGCAGCACGTTCACCCGGCCGGTTTCGTGATCGACCTCCACGTCGCAGATGTGCACACCAAAGCCCGGACCGGCGCCCTGTGCGTTCAGCGACACCTCCGCCCCGATCGGCCCGCCGGTGCGGCCCGCCTTTGCCGCCAGCGCTGCAAGGTCGAGCGGCTCGAACGCGCCGGCGTTGGAACCCGCCGGATAGGCCTTGCCGTCCTTCCACTCCACCGCTTCGGGGGAAATTTCCCAGATCATCGCGGCGCGCTTCTTCAGTTCTTCCACCGTGCGTTCGGCCGCCTGCGTCGCCGCCATGCCGGTGGCGAAGGTCACGCGGGAACCGCCGGTGACGAAGGTGAAGCCGATCGACGAGGTATCGGGGATGATGGTGCGCACCTTCTCCGCCGGCACGCCGAGCACTTCGGCCACCATCATGCCGATCGAGGCACGCGAGCCGCCGATATCCGGGCTGCCGGAGGTTGCCACCACGGTGCCGTCCTCGGCGATCTGACAACCGGCGGAGGACTCTCCGCCGATATTGAACCAGAAGCCGCAGGCCACGCCGCGGCCCTGACCGGGCTTCAGCGGCGACTTGTAGTGCGGGTGCTCCTTCGCCGCCTTCAGCGTGGCGAGGAAGCCGATGTTCTGGTGCGTCGGCCCGTAATGCGTCTTGGTGCCCTCGCGCGCGCCATTCTGCTCGCGCAGACCGATCGGATCCTTGCCGAGCTTGCGGGCCAAGTCGTCCATCGCACTTTCGACGGCGAAGGAGGACATCGGCGCACCCGGAGCGCGATACGCCGCCACCTTCGGGCGGTTGGACACCACGTCGTAGCCGACGACATCGATGTTCGGGATGTCATACATCGCGAAGCCGCACATGCAGCCTGGCCCGATCGGCGAGCCGGGGAAGGCGCCGGCCTGGTATTTCAGCACCTGCTGCGCCGCGACGATGGTGCCGTCCTTCTTCGCGCCCAGCTTGACATTGATGGCGGCGCCGGAGGTGGGGCCGGACGCGCGGAACACCTCCTCGCGCGTCATCTGCATCTTCACCGGCCGGCCCGACTTCTTCGACAGCATGATCGCCAGCGGTTCGAGATACACCAGCGTCTTGCCGCCGAACCCGCCGCCGATTTCCAGGGGCACGGCTCGGATATTGGAGATGTCAATGCCGCACAGCTTGGCGCAGTAAGCGCGCACCATGAAGTGGCCCTGGCTGCTGCTCCAGATCATAACCTGGCCGTCCGGGTTCCAGGCGCAAACGCAGGCATGCGGCTCGATATAGGCCTGGTGCACCGGCTTGGTGGTGTAATAGCCTTCAACCACCACGTCGGCCTGCTTGAAGCCGGCCTCGACGTCGCCCTTCTGGAACACCAGCTTCTTGGCGATGTTGGACGGCTTGTCCGGCGCCGGCTTCACGCCGGAGGTGAACAGGTCGTCGTGCAGCACCGGCGCGTCCG
>Ga0187809_10000979_pt1 | contig 14047 bp, 15 predicted proteins | sample NC_wetland_sal_i_8_FD_132415 | JGI IMG/M metagenome (GOLD analysis project Ga0187809, IMG submission 132415) | Wetland sediment microbial communities from Neuse River Estuary, North Carolina, USA - ASW_4 | ecosystem: Environmental > Aquatic > Freshwater > Wetlands > Sediment | place: USA: North... | reverse complement strand
GGCAGGTGCTGAAGGCGCAGGTCGAGAAGGCGCGCGCACTCGGGTACGACGCGATGTTCGGCTCGGAGCTCGAGTTCTTCCTCTTCCGCGAGAGCTACCTCGAGGCGCACGCGAGGCACTACCACGACCTCACGCCCTCGGTGCCGTACATCCTCGACTACCACATCCTCGGCGCGAGCTACGACGAGCCGTTCCTGCGCGAGGTGCGAACGTCGATGAAGACCGCCGGCATGGTCGTCGAGTCGTCGAAGGGCGAGGCGTGGGCGGGCCAGCACGAGATCAACTTCCGCTTCGCGGACGCGTTGAAGGCGGCCGACGACCACGTCGTCTACAAGACGGGGATCAAGGAGATCGCGTTCCAGCGCGGCTGCTCCGTCACGTTCATGGCGAAGCCGCACCACGACTGGGTCGGATCCTCGTGCCACATCCACTCGTCGCTGTGGCAGGACGGAAAGGCGGCTTTCGCCGGCGAGTCCGACGTCTTCAAGCACTATCTCGCCGGTCAGATCGCATGCGCCGCCGATCTCGCCATCTTCATCGCGCCGACGATCAACTCGTACAAGCGTTTCGCGGCCGGCAGCTGGGCGCCGACCACGCTCGCGTGGGGCTACGACAACCGCACGTGCGGCTTCCGCATCGTCGGCAGCGGCTCCGCGCTGCGCGCCGAGACGCGCATCCCGGGCGCGGACGCGAACCCGTACCTCGCATTCGCGGCGCTGCTCGGCGCGGGGCTGTACGGGATCGCGCACGAGCTCCCGCTCGGGCCCGCGCTCGAGGGCAATGCGTACGTGTCGGACGCGGAGCGGTTCCCGCACGCGATGCGCGAGGCGATCGCGCGGCTCGAGCAGAGCGCGGTCGCGCGCGAGATCCTCGGGGACGAGGTGGTCGACCACTACCTCAACTACGCGCGCACCGAGCAGGAGCTGTTCGACAAGACGGTCACCGGCTACGAGCGGGAAAGGATGTTCGAGCGCGGTTGAGCAGGCCCGTCGTCGGCATCACGACGTACGTCACCGACGCACGGTGGGGGTACTGGAACCTCGAGGCGGCGCTCATCCCCTTCGACTACGTCAAGGCAGTGGAGAAGGCCGGCGGGCGGCCGGTGCTCGTCCCGCCGTCGACGGAGGGGATCGAGGAGACGCTCGACGCACTCGACGCCGTCGTCTTCACCGGCGGCTCCGACCTCGACCCCGAGTTCTACGGCGAAAAGGCCCATCCGGAGACGGTCGGAGTCGTCCGCATGCGCGACGAGGCGGAGCTCGCGCTCCTGCGGGCCGCGCTCGAGCGCGACATGCCGGTCCTCGGGATCTGCCGCGGCATCCAGGTGCTGAACGTCGGGCTCGGCGGCGACCTGGAGCAGCATCTGGAGGGACACCGGCACGAGCCGCCCGGCCAGTTCATCGCGCACGACGTCGCGATCGAGCCGAACACGAGGCTCGCGGGGATGCTCGGCGAGCGGACGACGGTGATGTCGCACCACCACCAGGGCATCAAGACGCTCGCCCCGGGCCTCGTCGAGACGGCACGCGCCGACGACGGGCTGCTCGAGGCGGTCGAGGCGCCGGAGCGGCGCTTCACCGTCGGCGTGCTCTGGCATCCGGAGGCGGGACAGGACGCGCGGCTGTTCGAGACGCTCGTCGACGAGGCGCGCCGCTACCGGGAGGAGACGTGACCGCGGTCGTCAATCCGGCGACCGAGGAGACGATCGCCGAGGTCCCGGCGGCGAGCGCCGAGGAGACCGACGCCGCCGTCGCGCGGGCGAAGGCCGCGTTCCCCGCGTGGCGCGCGGTGGCGCCGGCCGACCGCGCGCGGCTGCTGCGCCGCCTCGCGACGCTCGTCGAGGAGCATCACGAGGAGCTGTCGCGGATCGAGTCGCGCAACGCGGGCAAGCCGATCTCCGGCGCGCGCGGCGAGGTCGGCATGGTCGCGCAGGTCTTCCACTTCTACGCGGGCGCGGTCGACAAGCACCACGGCGAGACCATCCCGGTCGCGGGCGGCGTCGACATGACGTTCCGCGAGCCGCTCGGCGTCGTCGGCCTTATCGTTCCCTGGAACTTCCCGCTCAACATCTCGTCGTGGAAGCTCGGGCCGGCCTTGGCCGCGGGGAACACCGTCGTCCTGAAGCCGGCGGAGTTGACGCCGCTGTCGGTGCTGCGGCTCGCGGCGCTCGCGCTCGAGGCGGGCATCCCCGAGGGCGTCGTCAACGTCGTCCCCGGTAAGGGCTCCGTCGTCGGGCAGCGCCTGATCGAGCATCCGGACGTGGCGAAGATCGGCTTCACCGGATCGACCGAGGTGGGGCAGCAGGTGATGCGCGGCGCCGCCGGGACGATCAAGCGCGTCACCCTCGAGCTCGGCGGCAAGTCGGCCAACGTCGTCTTCGCGGACGCCGACCTGGAGAAGGCGGCCGCCGCCGCACCCTACGCGGTGTTCGACAACGCCGGCCAGGACTGCTGCGCGCGGTCCCGCATCCTCGTCGAGAAGAGCGCATACGACCGCTTCGCCGAGCTGCTCGTCGAGGCGACCCGTGGCGTCAGGGTGGGGGACACCGACGACGAGGCGACCGAGATGGGGCCGCTCATCTCGGCGGCGCATCGCGAGACGGTGGCGTCGTTCGTCGACGGCGAGCCGCTCTTCCGCGGCGACGTGCCGAACGGCGCCGGCTACTGGTACCCGTGTACGCTCGTCGAGGCCCGGCCGGACGACCGCATCGCGCGCGACGAGGTCTTCGGCCCGGTCGCGGCGCTCATACCGTTCGCCGACGAGGACGAGGCGATCCGGATCGCGAACGACTCCGACTACGGCCTGTCCGGGTCGATCTGGACGCGCGACGGCGGTCGGGCGCTGCGCGTCGCGCGCGCGATCGAGACCGGCGTCATCTCCATCAACTCGAACTCGTCCGTGCGCGTGTCGACGCCGTTCGGCGGGTTCAAGCAGAGCGGCTTCGGCCGCGAGCTCGGCATGCACGCGATGGACGGTTACAGCGAGGTCAAGAACGTGTTCTACTCGACGGAATGAACCGGCTCGACGGGAAGGTCTGCGTCATCACGGGAGCGGGCGGCGGGATGGGCGCCGACGCCGCGCACCTCTTCACGGAGGAGGGGGCCAAGGTCGTCGTCGCGGACGTCGACGGCGACGCGGCCGAGACGGTCGCCGGCGAGGTCGGCGGACTCGGCGTCCAAGTGGACGTCGGTGAGGAGGACTCGGTGAAGGCGATGTACGACGCCGCCGCGAAGAAGTTCGGCGGCATCGACGTTCTCTACAACAACGCAGGCATCTCGCCGGCTGACGACGACTCGATCCTCGACACGTCGCTCGAGGCATGGGAGCGGGTGCAGGCGGTGAACACGCGCGGCGTCTACCTCTGCTGCAAGTACGGAATCCCGCACCTGCTCGAGCGCGGCGGCGGCTCGGTCATCAACGTCGCCTCGTTCGTCGCCATCGTCGGGGCCGCGACCTCGCAGATCTCGTACACCGCGTCGAAGGGCGCCGTCCTGTCGATGAGCCGCGAGCTCGGCGTGCAGTTCGCGCGGCAAGGCGTGCGCGTGAACGCGCTCTGCCCGGGCCCGGTCGAGACGCCGCTGCTGCTTCGCATCTGGAGCGAGACGCCGGGAGCCGCGGAGCGGCGGCTTGTCCACGTGCCGATGGGGCGGATGGCGAAGCCGCGCGAGATCGTCAACGCGGCGCTCTTCCTCGCGAGCGACGAGTCGTCGTACGTGAACGCGGCGACGTTCCTCGTCGACGGCGGCCTGACCGCCGCCTACGTCACGCCGGAATAACGGCTACGTCCCGACGACCTGGACGAGCCAGCGCCGGTCGCGCTCGCGGTCGAGCTCGATGAAGAGCACGCGCTGCCAGGTCCCGAGCTGGAGCTCCCCCTCGCGCACGGGCACCGACTCGCCGGCGGTGCCGAGGAGCATCGCCATGCAGTGCGAGTGGCCGTTCCCGACCTCCATGTCCTCGGGGCAGATGTTCTCGGTACGGCGGTCCCAGTCGTCGTGCGCGTAGTAGGTCTCTCGCGGGACGAGGCGCCGGAGCAGGTTGGTGAAGTCCTCGAGGAAGCCTTCCTCGAGCTCGTTCACCCGGACGCAGCAGGTCGTGTGCGGGGAGTACACGCACGCGATCCCCTCGACGATGCCGCTCAGTCGGACGGCATCTTGGACCTCTTCCGTGATGTCGGTGACGGTGAGGCCCCCGGCCGTCCGCAGCTGCTTCTCGTGCTGGAAGACCTTCATGTTCGGCCCTATTGTGCAATATCCGCGCGGGGCCCGTAGCTCAGCTGGTCAGAGCAGGGGACTCATAATCCCTTGGTCCCTGGTTCGAATCCAGGCGGGCCCACTGGTTCAAACCCGCATAACGGTGCCTGCGGCGCGTCCGTAGTTGACACCGATTGGGCTGCGATGTTGCCGCACTATCTATAGGCGTGCACCCCTACGTCGAAGGGGTGATGCGCAGGCATTCCTGCACAGCAGCCCAGAGTTGCTGAAGGGAAGTGAGAGCCATGAAACGGCTCCTGGTTCTGCTTGCCGCCGCAGCGGTGATGACTTTCGCGGCGCTGGCGGCGGCGACACCGACTTTCGGTGGAGGAGATGGCCACTGGACGCTCACACTCGCTGCGGACCAAACGCAGCTGGCGGTAGGCACCGACGCCAGTTTTTCGGGCGCGCTAGTGACACCGAATAAAGAAGGTGTCCCTGACCAGATAATCGAGGTGCAGGTGACTCCCGGAGCGACTTGCAGCTCGAGCGACTATGGGTCAGTGAGCTGGAAAGACGGGCCGCCCACGACTGATGAGGACGGCGCGTACAGCTTCACGATCTTCAGTCCGGATGATCCCGTCATCTTGTCATTCCAGACGGTGACTGACAACGTCGTGAGCAATTGTGTGACTGTCACGTGGAGTGCGGGCGGTGGCCCGGTCATCACAACCGGGCCGACGGCGCCACCTCCACCGAGCAACGTGTTCCTCTGCTACTCGGCCTCGCAGACTGATCCGGGCGTGTGGCCCGCGAGCATGGCGGCGTCCCTGATGGCGCAGGGCTACTGGTCGCCGTATGCAGTCAAAGGCAACGTGACCGGCGGCACGAACGTCGGTAGCTACCACCTCGTCTGCAACCTCGCTGCCGGGCAGGCGGCGGGTCAGCAGTTCGCCGGAGGTGACGGTTTCGTGTCAGGCGCTGATGCATTCAAGGCCCTGACAGGGGCTCCCGGGTGGTACCCGGTGGTTCCGTAGCAGACAACCGCTCCCAACGAGGGGCTAACGCGAGCGCCCCGGTCCGATGGGCCGGGGCGCTGCCCTACTTGCGTACCGGAGTGGTTGGCGCCGAGGCGAGAGTCGCCGACCCAGTCGCATTGGACGCAGTCACGATGACCCGGAGCCGAGCCGCGAGATCGGCACGACGCGGTGTGTAGGCGGCGCCGGCCCCGACGAGTTGCCAGTGCGTGCCGTCGAAGGAGCGCTGCCAGCGCACGGTGTACGAGACGGCGTCCTGCCAGACTCCCGCTCGTGCAGTGACGCGACGGCCCACGTACGGGGAGACCGTGACGACGGGTCGATGCGACGCCACCGGAGCCGTTCGACGAGGCGCAATTGCGGCGAGGAGCCGTCCGGCGTCCACGACTCCGAGAGTTGCTGTGCTCGAGTCGGTGAGTGGATCGCTCGACGACAGCGCACCGGCGAACTGTGCCGGCGTCAGCGCCGGTTGGAGCGAACGCGCAAGTCCCGCCACCCCGGAAACAAAGGGAGCGGCGGTCGACGTTCCGCAGAAGTCGGAGGTCGAGCCGCCGCCGATCCAGGCCGTCGACGTGCAGCCGGGCGCCGCTACCGTCACCCAGTTTCCGAAGTTCGACCACGGGTACCGCGCGCCGTTCTGATCGATGCCGGCGACGGAGACGACGCCAGGGTCCATCGCCGGGTAGAAGCTCTCGTTCCGCCCGTCGTTCCCTGCGGCCGCGACGACGATGACACCCTTTGCGAGCGCGTAGGCGACCGCGGCGTCGACCGAATCGAGCGTCCGCGGCGAGCCGAGCGAGAGATTGATCACCTGTGCGCCGTGGTCTGCCGCCCACGTGATCCCGGCTGCCACCGCCGTCCACGTGCCGGTCAAGTCCGCACCGAGCACCTTCACCGGCAGGATCTTGCAGCCCGGACACGTTGCGGCGACGATCCCGGCGAGGGCGGTGCCGTGGCCGTTGTCGTCACTCGTGTCCGAGTTGCCGGCTATGAGGTTCCATCCGGGGAGCACGCGGCCGGCAAGCGACGGATGGTCTGCCTGGACGCCGGTGTCGACGATTGCGACAACGGCGCTCGCACTGCCCTGCGTCAGCTGCCACGCCTGCGGTAGAGACAGCTCGGCGGACTGCCAGTCGTTCGCCTGCGGAAGGGGCTGAGCGTTGGCGGCCGTCGCCCCGAGGGCGAGGAGCAGAGGAACGACCGATGCGATGATCCGGAGGCCCAAGTGACGGCGGAAACGATCGAGTGCCGGCCGGGCCGGTGCTCCGAGCGCATCCGGTCGTCAGGGTAGCCTGCCCCGCGCTTAAGCGCGGGGCAGGGTGCGGAAGGCGTTCCAGGCTGGCTTGTGCACGCCGCGGGCCGTTTCGAGGCCCGACTGCCACCCGCCGATCTGAGGCTGGTCGCGAACGAGGAACCACAGCATCATGTCGATGCGCGGGTTCTTGCGCGCGATCGCATACGCCTGCTTGAGGTCGAGGGCCTGCTTGGCCAGACTCGTGCCCATGATCGTGTGATCGGGCGGGTTGGTCTGGTAGCCGTACTCGGTGATCCAGAGGTGCTTCGGGCCGTAGAACTTCGAGATCTCCTTCAGGAGCAACCCGATGTTCCCCATCTGGATGCGGCGCATCGTCTTCCCCTTCGGCACGTAGCTCGGCGCCTCGTTGCCGGCGGACGCATAGGGGTTGTGTGCGTACACGTCGAAGCGCTTCATGCCGTATCGGTGCGCGGCGATGAGGAAGCTGAGCGGATCGACCGACGCCCGGCTGGAACCGGCGTTGTCGTTGCCGCGCGGGTCGGTGACGCCGCACGCCACCTTCTCACCGGTCAGCGGCTCGGTCTGCGACTTCATCGCCGAATGGATCCCGGTGTAGACGGCGTTGCAGATGCGCGCGTAGTCGTATGCGCTCTGCACGCGCCACGTCTTGCCGACCCGCTTGTACTGCGGCGCGAGGAACACCGGGTTGTTCGGCTCGTTCCATGCGGTCCACATCTTCACCGCCGGAAGCGGGTCGGTCGGCCCCGCGAGCGTCGGGTCCTGCTGCGACGCAGGAGGCACGTAGTAGCCGCTGTACCGAATCGCGGCGGCGTGCGCAAAGTTCTGCAGTGTGGTGAAGTCGGTCGGCGCGTGATTCTTTCCCGCGCCGTTATTCGCCCACGACGGGGTGCCGACGATCGAGAAGACGAGCTGGATCCCGTAGGTGGCCGCGTAGCGGGCCAGGCGATCGTAGAGGTGCCAGTTGTAGGACGGATCACCCGGGTCGGTCGCATCGGTGGTCGGCTGCGTGTTCGCGACCGCCCACTTGTTCCCGCCCCAGTACAGGTTGACGCGGAGAACCTGCGTGCGCAGCGACTGGAGCGTCTCGAACGCGGCGGCGGGATTGCCGCCGTACAACGTGAATGCTTCGTCATTGATCCCGACGAGCAGGTGCGACGACTTCGCGGTATGGGACGTCTTCGGAGCCGCGCTGGCGGCCGACGCCGCAAGCGCGGCGGCCAACGCTGTCGCCGTGGCGACACGGGCGATGCGGAAAGTCACGAGCAGTACCCCCCTTTCGGTTCCCCGCCACCGTACCCAGGCGGGGTCGATCCCAACACAAGGGTTCTGTAAATCCGTACCCTTTCCTACATGTTCCTGTTCACAAAACCCACACGAATGGTCACGGCAGACGACGCTCTGCCCGGACGGAGCGAGCCGATGCCCGTCCCCGACCGCCACGAAGTGCTCGCCACGCCGCTCGCCCCGCCGTTCCCCGAGGGGCTCGAGCAGTCCGTCGTCGGCATGGGGTGCTTCTGGGGCGCCGAGCGTGTCTTCTGGACGGCGCCCGGCGTCTACACGACCGCGGTCGGCTACGCCGGCGGCTTCACGCCGAACCCGACGTACGAGGAGGTCTGCTCCGGGCAGACCGGTCACGCCGAGGCCGTCCTCGTCGTCTTCGACCCGAAGCGGACGAGCTACGACGAGATCCTCCGGCTCTTCTGGGAGAACCACGACCCGACGCAGGGCATGCGGCAGGGCAACGACGTCGGCACGCAGTACCGGTCGGCGATCTACTGGACGAGCGAGGAGCAGCGCGAGGCGGCCGAGACGTCGCGCGCGATGTTCCAGCAGGAGCTCGAGAAGGCGGGCTACGGGGAGATCTCGACCGAGATCGCGCAGGCGGGCACCTTCTATTACGCGGAGCCGTACCACCAGCAGTACCTGGCGAAGAACCCGAACGGTTATTGCGGTTTGGGAGGTACTGGCGTGGCCTGCCCGGTGGGCTTGAGGACGACCTAGGCTGTCTCGCCGCCGTCGATCACGATCGCGGCGCCGGTGATGTAGCGCGCCTCGTCGCTTGCGAGGAAGGCGTAGAGCGCCGCGATCTCTTCCGGCTCGGCGTGGCGCTTCAGCGGGATCCGCTCGTCGACGGCGGCGAGCATCTCGTCCGTGTACTCGGCGCGCTGCATCGGCGTCATCACGTAGCCCGGGCAGACGGCGTTGACGCGGATGCGGGGCGCGAGCTCGCGCGCCATCGTGCGTGCGAGCAGGATGACGCCTGCCTTCGACGCGTTGTAGTCCGCGTAGAGCTCGTGGCCGGTGAGCCCGTTCGTCGACGCGGTCATGAGAATGACGCCGTCGTCCATCCGACGCGCCGCCTGCTGAGCGCACCGAAGCACGCCGCCGAGGTTGACGTCGAGCACATGCCGGAAGTCCTCCTCGCGGATGTCGAGGACCGGCGAGCGAACGGAGATCCCGGCGTTGGCGACGAGCACGTCGACGCCGCCGAGAAGCTCGTCGACGCGGGCGAACGCACGCTCCACCTGCGCAGGGTCGGCGACGTCGCAGACGACCGTGTCGCCGCCCTCGTGAAGGGCGATGCTGACGACGCGGGCACCCTCGTCGAGGAACCGGCGGACAGTCGCCTCGCCGATGCCGCTCGTCCCACCGGTGACGACGACGCGCTTGCCCGCCAGGCCCCTCACAGGCGTTCGGCGAGATAGCGGATCGCGAGCGGATACCGGTACTCGATCGCGCCGTGCTTCGCGTCGAAGAGCTCGAAGAAAACGTCGGTGACGCCGATGCGTGCAAGCGCCTTCTTGAATGCCTCCGCACCGAGGTCGAGGTAGTACTCGTCCCGGTTGCCCGCGTCGAGGTAGATCGCGCGCAGGCCGCGGAGCGCTTCGGCGTGCCCGTCGACCATCCGCACCGGGTCCCACGCGAGCCAGCGCGCCCAGACGTCGTCCTTCAGCTGCCCGGTGACGGCGTCGAACGGGAGCTCACCGGCGGAATAGCAGGCCGCCATCGCGTAGGTGTTGAGCAGGACCGGGTCGGCGGGCTTCGTGAACGCAGGCCGCGAGCGGAAGTCCTCCCAGAAGCGGTCGTACGAGCCCTCGTAGTGGTCGCGCAGCGCGCGAACGACCTGCGGGAACTCTGTGAGGTAGCAGAGCTCGAAGAGCGCGTCGCCCGCATGCGTCGCGAGGCCGTGGAAGAGATCCGGCCGGAGCATCGGAGTCACCATCGCGCCGTAGCCGCCGCTCGACTTGCCGGCGATGCCGCGCGCGGAGGTCGGGTACCGCTCGTCGACGAATGTGACGACTTCGTCGCAGAGATACGTGTGGTAGTTCCCGGTCGCGGGCGAGTCGAGGAACTGCGAGCCGCCGAGCGACGTCCAGGCGTCGACGAAGACGACGCGGGCGGGTGGGCAGCCCTCCTCGGCGAACAGGCGGTCGACGAGCTCGAGGAGCGTGGGGCGGAAGGCGGAACGGTTCCTCCACATGTCGATCTGCCCGGTCATGCCCTGTATCAGGTAGACGGCCGGAAGCGCCTCGTCGTCCGTTCCGGGCGGGGAGTACACCCAGAGCGGGCGCCGCGACGGGTCGCCGAGCGGGTTGCCGGTGAGGGCCGCGCTCTCGAGCTCGTGCTCGTCGAGCCTGCCCGCACGCTCCTTCGACCACGGCTCCACGCCGCCGGAGCCTACACTCGCGTCGTGCTTCGATTTCCCCTGCTCGCCGCGGCCCTCCTCGTCCTGGTCCTCGCCGCATGCGGCGGCTCGTCGAGCAAGCCGTACACGGCCGCCGCGACGAAGGCGTGCCTGACGAAGCAGGGCTTCACCGGCGTGACGACGGCGGCGGCCAAGGTCGGCTTCATCGCCGCGTTCGCCCCGAACGGCGGTGTCCAGGGCCGCTCGCCGAGCGGCAACGTGCTGACGATCGCGTTCGCCGACGGGCCGACCTCGGTCCCGGGCATCGAGAAGCAGTACCGCAAGGCCGCGCCGCGGAGCCTGCGGCCGCACATGGGCGACATCATGGAATCGAAGGGCAATGCCGTCCTCGTGTGGACGGTGTCGCCGACGCAGCACGAGCTCTCGGACGCCGAGGGCTGCCTCGCGTCCGGCTAAGCTTTCTCTCATGGCCGAGTACGGAACGATGCGCGTGAAGAGCGGCCTCGCCGAGATGCTCAAGGGCGGGGTGATCATGGACGTCGTCGACGCCGAGCAGGCGAAGATCGCCGAGGCCTCGGGAGCGGTTGCGGTGATGGCGCTGGAGCGTGTGCCCGCGGACATCCGCCGCGACGGCGGCGTCGCGCGCATGTCGGACCCGGAGAAGATCCGGGAGATCCAGGAGTCCGTCACCATCCCGGTGATGGCGAAGTGCCGCATCGGCCACTTCGCCGAGGCCCAGATCCTGCAGGCGCTTGAGATCGACTACATCGACGAGTCGGAGGTGCTGACGCCTGCCGACCTGGAGCACCACGTCGACAAGTGGGGGTTCACCGTCCCGTTCGTGTGCGGCGCGTCGAATCTCGGCGAAGCGCTGCGGCGCATCGCGGAGGGCGCGGCGATGATCCGCACGAAGGGAGAGGCCGGCACGGGCGACATCGTCAACGCGGTGACGCACATGCGCTCGGTGTTCGGGCACATCCGCCGGCTCACGTCTCTCGCCGAGGAGGAGCTGTACTCGGAGGCGAAGGTGCTGCAGGCGCCGTACGAGCTCGTACGCTGGGTGGCAGAGAATGGGAAGCTGCCGGTGGTGACGTTCACCGCGGGCGGCATCGCGACGCCGGCGGATGCGGCGCTCTGCATGCAGCTCGGCGCGGACGGTGTGTTCGTCGGCTCCGGGATCTTCAAGTCCGGCGACCCGGAGCGGCGCGCGAAGGCGATCGTCGAGGCGACGACGCACTACAACGACGCGGAGATCCTGGCGCGCGTGTCCGCGGGTCTCGGCGAGCCGATGGTCGGCATCTCCGCTGCATCCCTCGACCCGAGCGAGCTGCTCGAGTCGCGCGGCTGGTAGCCCGTCCTAACGACCGGTACCAGGTACCGTCACGAATGTGTGACCGGCTGCGCCGCGCCGCGCCTGCGGTCGTGACACATCTGTGACACTTTCGTAGGAGTACCTGGTACCGGTCCTAGTCCGTCCGGGCCGCGGTCGATGATGACGATCGCGTGGAGCAGCGGAAGCCGGTCTGGAGGACGTCGTCCTTTCTCGTCTACACGGGCGGACTGACCGTTCTCGGTGCCGCCAACGCTGCCCTCAGCTATCTCTCCCGGCACTACGGCAGCGGCGCGCTCACCGCGTGGGCGCTGCTCGTCCTCGTCGTCCTCTGGGTGATCGCGGAGTCGCTGCGGCGGCGCGACCGCTGGATCGCGGCCGGAATCTTCGCGTTCGCCTCGGTGATCGCATGGGCGGCCTTCGTCGGGCTCGCCTGGCACTGGTTCGGCTGGCTCGACTCGCCCGGCTCCTTCTCCTCGTTCTCGTTCGCGCGGCTCTCGCTCGAGTTCCTCATCCTCGTGGCCGCCTGGACCGACCGCCGGCGCTGGCGCTTTCCGTTCATCACGCTGATCTCGGCCGTGGTCGGCTGGTTCTTCGTCATCGATCTCATGTCGAGCGGAGGGGCGTGGACGAAGGTCCTGACGCTCATCGTCGGTCTCGTGTACCTGCTCGTCGGGAGCGTCAGCGACCAACCGTCCGCGTTCTGGCTGCACCTCGTCGGCGGCGCGCTCATCGGCGGCGTCCTCCTCGACTGGTGGCACTCGACCGACACCGACTGGGCGCTCATCTCGGCAGCGTCCCTGATCTACGTCTGGATCGCGTACATGACGAAACGCTCGAGCTGGGCGGTATACGCGACGATCGGCTTCCTCGGGGCGACGATCCATTACCTCTTCAGTGCGAGCAGCCGCACGAGTGTCGCCGGCCTGCCCGTCTCGGTGCCCTCGATCAGCGGCTGGGCGCCGTCCGTCGCGTTCGCCTGCCTCGGCTTCTGGCTCGTCCTCCTGGGGATGATGAGCCGGCGTCGCGCCGCATAGCCGCGCCTACAATTCCGTCCGTGGAGAAGCCGCTTCGGATCGGCGTACTCGCCGTGCAGGGGAACTTCCGCGAGCACGCGGCGGTTCTGCGGCGCCTCGGCGCGGAGCCCGTCGAGGTGCGCCTGCCGGAACACCTCGCGGGCCTCGACGGCCTCATCATCCCCGGCGGCGAGTCGACCGCGATCACGCGGCTCATGCGCCTGTACGGCCTCGACGAGGCGCTGCGGGGCTTCGTGCAGCCCATCTTCGGGACCTGCGCGGGGATGATCGTCCTCGACCGCAACCACCTGGGGCTCGCCGACTTCGCCGTCGAGCGGAACGCGTTCGGCCGGCAGGTGCGGAGCTTCGAGGCCGACCTCGACATCGGGATGGGCGAGCCACTGCGCGGCGTCTTCATCCGCGCGCCGTGGATCGAGGACGCCGGCCCCGGCGTCGAGATCCTCGCCGAGGTGGACGGTCATGCCGTGCTCGCGCGCGAGGGCCGCGTGCTCGTCGCCGCGTTCCATCCGGAGCTGACCGACGACACGCGTATCCACGAGCTCTTTCTGAATCTCGTACGGGAGGCGACGAGTGTCCGGGCATAGCAAGTGGTCGACGATCAAGCACAAGAAGGGCGCGGCCGACGCGAAGCGCGGCAAGCTCTTCTCGAAGCTCACGCGCGCGATCATCGTCGCGGCGAAGGAGGGCGGCGGCGATCCGAGCGCCAACCTCGCGCTCCAGAACGCGGTCGAGAAGGCGCGCTCGTACTCCATGCCGAAGGACAACATCGACCGTGCGATCGCGAAGGGGTCCGGCGCCGACGCGGACGCGAGCAGCTTCGAGACGGTCGTGTACGAGGGTTACGGCCCGAGCGGCGTCGCCGTGATCGTCGAGGCGCTGACCGACAACCGGAACCGGACCGCGGGCGAGGTACGGCACGTCTTCGCGAAGAACGACGGGAACCTCGGCGGCTCGGGGGCGGTCGCGTGGCTGTTCGAGCGGCGCGGGGTGGTCATCGTCGACGCGGACGACGTCGACGAGGACGAGCTCATGCTCGCCGCCGCCGAGGGCGGAGCCGACGACGTCGCGCGCGACGGGTCGACGTTCCAGGTGACCTCGGCGCCGGAGCAGCTGGCGGCGGTCCGCGAGGCGGTCGAGGGAGCCGGCTTCACCGTCGACGCGGCGGAGCTGACGATGGTGCCGAAGACGACGGTCGAGGTCGCGGACGAGAACGAGGCGAAGAAGGTGCTCCGGCTGATCGACCAGCTGGAGGACAACGACGACGTCCAGGACGTCTACGCGAACTTCGACATCCCCGAGCGCGTGCTCGAGGCCGTCGCCGGCTGAGCTGCCAAGAAGGAGTCGTCCGACCCCCCGCCTAACCTCTTGCCGTGAAGGTTGTCGGCATCGACCCGGGGACGGCTGCTTGCGGGTACGGGATCGTCCACGAAAGCGGAGGGCGCCTCGAGGGCATTGTCCACGGCTGGTGGCCGACGCGGGCAGGCGAGCGCACCGAGCTCCGCTTGAAGACGATCTACGACGGCGTCGC
>Ga0187809_10000978_pt1 | contig 14050 bp, 9 predicted proteins | sample NC_wetland_sal_i_8_FD_132415 | JGI IMG/M metagenome (GOLD analysis project Ga0187809, IMG submission 132415) | Wetland sediment microbial communities from Neuse River Estuary, North Carolina, USA - ASW_4 | ecosystem: Environmental > Aquatic > Freshwater > Wetlands > Sediment | place: USA: North... | reverse complement strand
CTCGGCTCCTCGCTGACGGTGATGTCCGGCTACCGGTTCGTGCGGCGGGCCGCCAAGTGCGGCGTTCCGGTGGCGATCGTGAATCAGGGCACGACGCGCGGCGACGGCGAGGCGAGCCTCATCATCGAGGCTCCTTTGGCCGAGGCGTTGCCCGAGTTGCTGACCCGCGTCGGCGAGCCTTGCTTTGTCGCCGACTGAGTCGTCCTCCGGCAGCCGAGCGAAGGGTTTGGGCTGCTGAATTTGGCGATTTGACCGCGCAAATCCTTCACTCGGCGCGGAGAGAGGGCACTCGGCGCGGAGACGGGGCCTGACTTGGGGTGAGGGACCGGGCTCGGGCTAGGCTCGGATCATGGAGATCGGCGTCGCGACATTTCCCACCCATGACTCAATCGGCCCGGCGCAGGTCGCCCGGCTCGCCGAGGATCACGGTTACGAGTCGCTGTTCTTCACTGATCACACACACATCCCGGCCAGCCGGCAGACGCCTTACGCCGGTGGCGTTCCGCTGCCGCGCAAATACGTTCACACCTACGACATGTTTGTCGCTCTCACCGCCGCCGCCGTGGTCACCGCGAAAATCCGGATTGGCAGCGGTGTGTGCCTGGTCATCGAGCGCGACCCGATTCAAACCGCGAAGGAGGTGGCGAGCATCGACCACCTCTCCGGAGGACGGTTTGAGTTCGGCGTCGGCGCCGGCTGGAACCGCGAGGAGATGGCCAACCACGGCACTGATCCGCGACGTCGCATGAGCGTGCTGCGTGAACGGGTCGAGGCGATGAAGCAGATCTGGACCCAGGACGAGGCCAGTTACTCCGGGGAGTTCGTCAACTTCGAGCGCATCTGGTCGTGGCCAAAACCGGCGCAGCGGCCGCATCCACCGGTGCTCGTCGGCGGTGGCGGCCCCACAGTCTTCGATCGGGTGCTCGCTTACGGTGACGCGTGGTTTCCCAACTACACGCCCGATGTCATCGACCGAGCGGCCGATCTGCGCCGCCGGGCCGAGCGGCCGATCGACCTTATGGTGATGGGAATTCCGGCTGACCCGGCGACCATCGAGCAGTTCGAGGTGGCTGGCTTTCAGCGAGTGGTGCACTGGCTCCCGTCCGCCGGCAAGTCGGTTGTCGAACGAGCGATGGAGCGTTTCGAATCGGCCGTCGACGAGGTGCACGGGCACTGACGTGAGACTCGACGACGCCGAGGCGCGTCGCAGGTTCGCCCACTCACGCGTCGCGCGGTTGGCCTCCGTCGACGACACGACACGCCCGCACATCGTGCCGGTTGTGTTCGTCGTGCTCGGTCAGCGGATCTACAGCGCGGTCGACGCGAAACCAAAGACCACGAGGGCCTTGCGCCGGCTCGCCAACGTGCGGGCGAACGCCGCTGTGAGCTTGCTCACCGATCATTACGCGGACGACGATTGGGGCGCGTTGTGGTGGGCGCGCGCTGACGGCGACGCCCGTGTGCTCAGCGTCGACGACCCGGAGGCCGAGGCGGCGATCGAGGCGCTGGTCACGCGCTATCCGCAGTACCGTGTGCGGCGGCCGGACGGGCCGGTGCTCGCGGTCGACGTCCGCAAATGGAGTGGTTGGTCGGCGTGATCGCCACCCTGAGAGCGTTCTCCGGGATTACCCGGAGGCACTCGCGGCGGCCGAGATGGCATGCTTGACCGTGTGGACGGGGCGGGTGATCCCAGCAGCAGACATCCATCGGCGACGGCGCTTGCCTCCGCTGACGATTTGGGGTTGCTGCCCCCCGATCCGCTCCCACGGTTAGGCCTTTCTCAGCGGGCGCGTCTCGCTGTCGTGTTCTTGAGCGATCACGCCTGGCTGGTGACGCTTTCGCTGGCGACCGTCGTCGCCTTGGTCGGTTTCCGAGGTGGCGATTTCCCCGCGCAGGACTATCGGGCGTGGGTGTTCAGGACGCATGGCTTTCTGATCTGGGACGTCAACTGGTACGGCGGCCACGCTGACCTCGGCTACAGCGTCCTCGCGCCGGTTGTCGGCGCGGTCTTGGGCACGGTGCCCACCATCGCGCTCGCTTGCGTGCTCTCGACCATCTTGTTCGGTCGGTTGGTCGGACGCTCGAGTAGTTGGGCTTGTGTCGCCTCCCGACTTTGGTTCGCGGTCTTCGTGGTCGGCGACCTCATCATTGGGCGCGGGCCGTTCGCGTGCTCGGTCACCTTCGCGCTCGCCACCGTCTTGATGGTGCGTCACGACGAGCGTTGGCTGGCGCTGGCCGCCGCGATGATCACGTCGTTGTTCAGCCCGCTCGGCGCGTTGTTCCTCCTGTTGGTCGCGGCGGCTTGGTTGCCGTCGATCGGTTGGCGCCGCGCGATGCCGTTCGCGGGCGCGTTCACCGGGCTGGCGATCGCCGCCCTGCTCGGTGACGGCGGACGATTCCCGTTCCCCTGGACCGCGTTTGTCGGCCAACTGGCCATCGTCGGCATCGGGCTCGTCGTCACTCCGCGTCATGAGCGCAACGTGCGCCGCGCGCTGTTGATTTACGGCGTTGTCTGCGTCGGGTTGTTCGCGGTGCCCAACCCGGTCGGCGGCAACATGGCCCGGTTCGCGGGCATCGTCATCGGTCCGGCGGCGGCGTTCTTCTTGCTTCGCAATGGTCGCGTGCGCGGGTTCGCCGTTGTCGCGTTGCCGTTGTTCGCGTTCCAACTTCAGCCGATCGTCACCGCGGTCGTCTCGGCGGCGGGCGACCTTTCGACGAAACCCTTCTACTACCAAGGCGTGACGCGTTTCCTCGTCGCGCATCAGAAGGTGCCGGGCAAGGTCGAGATCCCGTTCACCAAGGACCACTGGGAGGCGACCTACGTCGCTGAGAGCGTGCCGTTGGCGCGCGGATGGGATCGGCAGGTCGATCTGTCGCGCAACGCGGTGCTCTATTCGCCGCTGACGCCGGCTGCGTACGAACAATGGCTGCACGACAACGCCGTGCGCTACGTCGCGCTCCCTGACGCGCCGCTCGACGAGGGTGGTCAGGCCGAGGCGGAGATTTTGCGCACGCCGCCGAGCTGGCTGAAGCAGGTGTACGCCGACCAGCACTGGAAGATCTGGAAGGTCGCCGACCCCACGCCGATGGCGACGGGCGCCGACGCGATGACGCAGCTCGCGCACAACGGTTTCACCTTGACCGGGACGCATCCCGGCGTGACCACGGTGCGGTTGCGCTGGTCGTCGTCGTGGCGGGTGACCAGCGGCGACGCGTGTTTGGCGGAGGCGCCGGGCGGGTGGACCACCGTCGTCACCTTCCAAGCCGGCGTGACGAAGGTCAGCGCGCAGCTGTCGCTGGGAGACAGCGACCAATGCACAGACGCGCAGCTTTCCGACGCTGGGGCGCCGAAACCGCCGTCGCACACCTTCCCCTGACAGCCCACGCGATGCGCCTCGCGTCACAGCGCGGCGGCGACCGCGGCCCAGGTTTGCGGGACGGCGCCCAATCCGTCGCCGGTTTCAGGGTTCCAGTACTCCGCGAAACCTGACTGAAGCGCCCCGCGTTTTGTTTGGTTGGCCAGATCGTCGGCCAGCGCGCGCATGCCGCAGCGGCGAGCGGCGAGCACGGTGAGAAAGTTCAGCTGCGGCCAGGCCGGGCCGCGCCAATACGCGTCCGCGCGATACGCGGGATGGTCGCTGGGGACGAACCGCGGTCCGAATGGCGCGGCGAAGTCGGGGTCGGCCAACCGGCGAAGCGCGGTCGCCGCGTGGTCGCGGTTTTCCACGCACAGCGCCGGCAACACCGCGTCGGTGGTCGGGATTCGCGAGGTGGTGGCCGCGCCGGTGTGCACGACGTCGGCCCATTGGCCGGTCTCGCCGTCCCAGGCTTGCTCGTCGAGGGCTCGCGCGAGCGCGTCGCCGCGCGAGCGCCACTCGTCGTCGCCGGTGAGTTCGCCCAAGGTGATCGCGGCGTCGGCCGCGATCGCGTTGAAACTCGCCGGCGCCACGACGAAGTCGGTGTTGTCGATGGCGACACCGTCGTCCGAAAAAGTCGTGCTGGCAAGTAATCTGCGGTCGGATTTCGACCACCGTCCGCGCTGCCATGTTGTTGATCCGACCCACGCGTCCCATCGTGGCGAGTCGTCGGTGCCCGCCTCCCACGGATGCACGATCACCAGCAGCCCGTCGCGCATCCGCAGCCGCCACAACGAGTCGAGCGCTCGCGTCGCCTGCTCGACCAGCTTCTCGGACGACGCGAGCCCGCTCGCCCGTGCCGCCGCGATCGCGCGGACGTACACCGGTGGTTGGGTGAACGACGACACATGTGGCAGCGGGCCGCGCTTGTAGGTGCGCCGGCCGTAACGCATGTGTGGCAGGAAGCCGTTCGCGAGCTGGCCTTCGAACACCGCCGCCAATTCGACGACCGCGCGCTCGTCGCCGAACGCCGACCAGGCGATCGAGTGAAAGCAGGAGTCCCACAACCACAGGTGGGGATAGGTGCGCCGATGCGGTCGGCAATAACCCAACGCGGGTTGCCAGGCCTGCGACAGCACCTGCCACGCGGCGGCGCGCACTCGCCGGTCGAGGTCGTCTGCACCACTCATGATCGAAGGCTATGCGGTCGCGAATGAGAGAGTTGACGGGTGTCTGTCTCACTCGCCGAGTTGCGTTCGCGCGTCGACGCGCTGCCGTTGCGCGACCGCCGGCCTTTGCATCGGCGGCTGGCCGGCATCGCGCGCGTCAGCGCAGACGAGTCGAAATCCGCTGCCACCCAAGCGATGTTGGCGGACGTCGAGCGAGCTGAGGCGGCGCTCGCGCGTCGGGCGGCGAGCGTGCCGGCGGTGCGGTATCCCGCCGGCCTGCCGATCGTCGACCGCAAAGACGAGATCGCGGCCGCGATTCGCGATCACCAGGTGGTCGTCGTCGCGGGCGAGACCGGTTCTGGGAAGACCACCCAACTGCCAAAGATCTGTCTTGAGCTTGGTCGCGGTGTCCGTGGCGCGATCGGGCACACCCAGCCGCGTCGGATCGCCGCGCGAGCGGTCGCGGAGCGGATTGCCAGCGAACTCGACACGCCGCTCGGCGCCGCGGTCGGCTACAAGGTTCGCTTCACCGATCGGGCGCGTGCCGACACGCTCGTCAAGGTGATGACCGACGGCATCTTGCTCGCCGAGCTTCAGCAGGATCGCTTGCTGAGCGGTTACGACACGATCATCGTCGACGAGGCGCACGAGCGCAGCCTGAACATCGACTTCATCCTTGGCTATCTCAAGCAGTTGCTGCCCCGCCGGCCCGACCTCAAAGTCATCGTCACCTCGGCGACGATCGACCCGCAGCGCTTCGCGGAACACTTCGGCGGCGCGCCGATCGTCGAGGTGTCAGGTCGGATGTACCCGGTGGAGGTGCGGTACCGGCCGCTCGTCGACGACACGACAGACGACGACACGAAAGACGACGAGTCGGACGACGAGAGCGTCGAGCCGCGCGACCAGGTCACTGCGATCTGCGACGCCGTCAATGAGCTCTGCCGCGAAGGGCCGGGCGACATCCTGGTCTTTCTCAGCGGGGAAAGGGAAATCCGCGACACAGCCGAGGCGCTGCGCAAACGCGACTTGCGCGACGTCGACGTCCTTCCGCTGTACGCGCGGCTTTCGTCGTCCGAGCAGCACCGTGTTTTCGAGCCGCATGCCGGACGACGGATCGTGCTCGCGACCAACGTGGCGGAGACGTCGCTCACCGTCCCCGGGATCAGGTACGTCGTTGATCCCGGCGCCGCGCGAATCTCGCGCTACAGCTATCGCACGAAGGTGCAGCGGCTGCCAATCGAACCGATCTCGCAGGCGTCCGCGAAGCAACGGGCGGGCCGATGCGGCCGGGTCGAGGCCGGGGTGTGCATTCGGCTGTACTCGAAGGACGACTTCGCGGGCCGGCCCGAGTTCACCGACCCGGAGATCCTGCGCACCAATCTCGCCGCGGTCATCTTGCAGATGGCTGCGCTCGGACTGGGTGACGTCGCGGCGTTTCCGTTCGTCGAGCCGCCTGACCGGCGCAACATCAAAGATGGCCTTGCCCTGCTGGAAGAACTCGGGGCGGTCGAACAAGCCGGGGGCGCCCCGAAACTCACCGCAGTCGGTCGCAAGCTGGCGGCGCTGCCGGTCGACCCGCGCATCGCCCGGATGATCGTGCACGCCGACTCACTCGGCTGCGTGCGGGAGACCATCGTCATCGCCGCCGCCCTATCGATCGTCGACCCGTGCGAACGCCCGCTCGACGCGCAGCAGGCCGCTGACGAGCAGCACGCCCGGTTCGCAGACGCGGAGTCGGATTTTCTCGGCTACCTGACGCTGTGGGAGTACCTGCGCGAGAAGCAAGCGGAGTTGTCGTCGAGCAAGTTCCGCAGGATGTGCCGCAAGGAGTTCCTTAACTATCTGCGGGTGCGCGAATGGCAGGACCTGGTGGCTCAGCTGCGGCAGGTCGCACGCTCCATCGGCATTCACGTCAACGAGGCGCCGGCGCCGCCGCCGCTCGTGCATCAGGCGCTGCTCAGCGGATTGCTCTCGCACATCGGCCTTCGCGACGTCGAAAAGCGCGACTATCTCGGCGCGCGTGGCGGCCATTTCGCGATTTTCCCGGGCTCCACGCTGTTCAAGAAGCAGCCGCGGTGGGTGATGGCGGCTGAGCTGGTTGAGACGACCAGGCTTTGGGGGCGGGTGTGCGCGCGGATCGAGCCGGAATGGGTGGAGCCGCTCGCCGCTCATCTCGTCAAGCGCAGCTACAGCGAACCGCACTGGGACGCCCGCCGTGGCGCGGCGATGGCTGTCGAGAAAGTGATGCTGTACGGGATTCCGATCGTCGCGGCGCGCCGCGTCGGCTACGCCCGTGTCGATCCCGTTCTCTCTCGGGAGTTGTTCATCCGGCACGCGCTTGTCGAGGGCGATTGGCAAGCCCGCCACGGGTTTCTCGCGGCCAACCAGGCGACGGTCGAAGAGATCGCCGGGCTGGAGGAGCGGGTTCGCCGCCGCGACCTGGTCGTCGACGACGAGGCGACGTTCGAGCTTTACGACAACCGAATCCCGCGCGACGTGGTGTCGGCGCGGCACTTCGACAGTTGGTGGAAGAAAGCGCGCAGACGCGACCCCGAGCTGCTCACGTTTCGCCGCGGCGAGTTGCTCACTCCGGCCGGGCGCGACGTCGACCTGCGCGGGTTCCCTGACGTGTGGCGGCAGGGTGACTTCGGCTTTGCCTTGAGCTACGCGTTCGAGCCCGGCGCCGAGGTAGACGGCGTGACCGTGCACATCCCGGTGGCGGTGTTGAACCAGCTCGTAGACGCCGACTTCAGCTGGCATATCCAAGGCTGGCGCGAAGAACTCGTGGTCGCGCTGATTCGGTCGCTACCCAAAGCGCTGCGTCGCCACTTCGTCCCGGCGCCGGACGTCGCTCGCCAACTCGACCTGCGCGAGACAACTGACGGATCGCTCGAAACCGCGTTGGCGCGGGCGTTGTGGCGACGCGCCGGCGTCGAGGTGAATCCTGGCGACTTCGACGTCGAGCGGCTGCCAGCGCACCTGCGCATCCGGTTCGCCATCGAGTCGGACGACGGGAAACTCCTCGCGGCCGGCCGCGACCTCAACGCGCTGCGCGAGCGGCTCACCGGGTCGATGCGGCAGGCGATCAGCGCCGCGTCGTCCGACATTGAGAAAAACGGCTTGCGGGCGTGGGAATTCGGCGCGTTGCCCGAGCGCGTGGAACAGGTGCGCGCGGGGTTGCGGGTGCGCGGCTATCCGGCCTTGGTCGATCAGGGCAACGCGGTCGGCGTTCGCGTGTTCGAGACGTCCGCGGAGGCGGAACACGCGATGCGGCAAGGTCTGCGCCGGTTGCTGTCTCTCAACGTGGCCTCGCCCGCGAAGGCGTTACAGCGGCAGCTGCCAAACCAGACCAAGTTGGCGCTCAGCAGAAACGCCCCGGGCGGCGTCAGCGAGTTGCTCGACGACTGCTTGGCGTGCGCGATCGACACGATCGCGGCGGCCTTTGGGGAGTGGCCGCGCGACGAGGCGACGTTCAGCCGGCTGCTGGAGCGGGTGCGCGCCGAGCTGCCGGACACGCTGACTAACGTCGTGACGACCGTCGTCGACGTTTTGACCGCGGCGCACGAGGTGGAGGTGGCGCTGAAGGCGGCGACGAAGACGTCCCTCGATCCGCAGCTGTTGCCGGCGCTCGTCGACATGCGCGGCCAGCTGGCCGGGCTGGTGCACCGCGGATTCGCCACGCAGACCGGCGCCGCCAGGCTGCCCGACCTACCGCGCTACCTGACCGCGATCAGCCGCCGGCTTGAGCGATTGCCGGGCGATGTGAATCGCGACCGGGCCCGGATGTGGGAGGTCGAGCAGGCCCAGGAGTTGCTCGAGGAGGCGCGCGGCCGCGGTGACGTCGAGGCGGCCACGCTCGCCGACGCCCGGTGGCTGATCGAGGAGCTGCGGGTCAGCCTGTTCGCCCAGGCGCTCGGCACCGCCCAGCCGGTGTCGTTGCAGCGGATCGCCCGGCTGCTGGCGCCTTAGTCGGCGTGGGGCGCCTTAGCCGCGCCCGCCGCGTCGAGGCCCACGTGAACTAGGCAGTCGCCCGATGTGAGCGGCTACCTCAGACACCGACTCTGAATATGCGGCCAGTTGGGTCGCGGGATTCACGGAGGTGTCACATGGAGGACTTCACATCCGCAGCCGTCTCGGCCCGTCGTGCGGAACTGCGCAAGATCGCCGGTCGGCGGCGCCCCCGGCGCGCCCACCGGGTCGCCGAGCACCGGGCGCCGAAGGTGGCGAAGTCCGTCGGTCACGCCCCTGCCTCGGCGAGTCCCCGAAGCTGCGCCAGCACAGAACTGACGTTCGCCTGCACGCGATGAGCGCTACCGTGGCCGACGTGGCGGTGGTGCGCGGCGGATTGAGCGCGGTCATGGTCGGCCGGGCGGCGGAGCTGCGCCGGCTGCAGGCCATGGCCCTCGGGTTGGTCGAGCCGCGGGTGGCGTTGATCAGCGGCGAGCCCGGCGTCGGCAAGAGCCGGCTGGTCCGCGAGTTCGTCGCCACCCTGGCTGACCAGCCGGTGCTGGTCGGGCACGCCGAGCCGGGCGAGCTGGGCCGGCCGTTCCACGTCGTCCAAAGCGCGTTGCAACCGATCGTCGCTGACTGGACGTCGGTGCCGCCGGCGTTGGAGTCGCGCCAAGCCGCGCTTCGGGTGTTGCTGGCGCCGGTCGCGCCAGGCCTCGGCGCCGAGCCGCGCGGCGACGCCCCGTCGGCCCGCGTCGTGGGCGAGGAGAACATCACCGCCGCGGTCGAGCTCGTGCGCTGCATCCTCGACGGCCGACCGGCGGTCCTGGTCGCCGAAGACCTGCATTGGGCGGACGCCGAAAGCCTGCTGCTGATCAGCCGGCTTGCCACCACCCCTGACCTGCCGCTGCTCGTGGTGGGCACCTTCCGCCCGGGCGTCGCTCGGGGCTGGCGGCTCGCCGACATGCTCGACCGGGTGGCCCGCCAGCGGATGGTCGAACAGTTCGAGCTGCGGCCGCTGTCCGAAGGGCAGGTCGCGGAGTGGCTCGGCATCGTCTACGAGGCGCCGGTGTCGTACCGGGTGGCCAGTGATCTCACCCGGCGCACCTCAGGCAACCCGTTCTTCTTGGAGGAGCTGGTCACGGCCGCTCCCAACGCCACGCTTGACGAGCTGTGCTGCCTGCCGTTGCCGGTGAGCATCAGCGAGGCGGTGTTGCGCCACATCGAAGGTCTGGACGCCGACCAACGGCGCATCGCCGACGCGGCCGCCGTGCTCGGACGCCGGATCCCGTTCGACTTGCTCGCCGCCGTCACCGGCGCAGGCGAGGACGAGCTCATCGACGCGATGCGCTCCCTCGTCGACCGTGGCTTGGTCGTGGAGATCGAACCCGACCTGTTCACCTTCCGGCACGCGCTGACTCGGGAGGCGGTCGCGCAGCGGCTGCTCGGTCGGCAGCGCAGGCGGTTGCACGAGAAGGCTTACGCCGCGCTACTTGAGATGGGCAGCGACGATTGGGGGGCGCTCGCGTATCACGCCGCCGGCGCCCACCTGTGGGAGGAGCTGATCGAGGCGTCCCGCCGCGGCGCCGAAGTCAACTTGCGCACCGGGTCGACCTACGAGGCGTTGCGGTTGGCCGAGCTCGGGTTGACCGAGGCCGAGGCGGATCCGGAGTTGCTGTTACTCGCCACGCGGGCGGCCTGGGCGTGCGGGTTGACCGAAAGCGCCCTCTCTTACGCCACGCAGCTGATGAAACTGGCCGAAGCGGCCGGCGACGACGGTGCGTTGAGCCGCGCGTTGCGCGCGGTGTCGCGGCTGCGGTGGGAGAAAGGCGACATCCACGGTCGCGACGAAGTCATCGACCGTTTGCTGCGGCTGGCCAAGGTGTTGCCGCAAGACGCCGACCTGGCCGCTGTCTACGGGCATCTCGCCGAGGTGCGGATGCTGGACGGCCAATCAGCGGAGGCGGTCGAGTGGGCCGACCGCGCGATCGCGCTCATCAACGCCGGCGCCGACGACTCCGCGTCGTCCGCGCTCCCCGCCGCCTTGGTCAACAAGGGCTCGGCGTTGATCGACATGGCCGGGCACTTCGACGAGGGCGCGAACCTGCTCGCTGAGGCGATCGACGTCGCCGTTGACCGTGGCGACGTGCTCAGCGCGCTGCGCGGCTCGAACAACCTGCTGCAGGGTGTCCTCGTGCGCTGGCCGCGGGAAAAGGTCTCGTCGCTGGTAGGTCGGGCGCAGTCGCTCGCCGAGCGGTTCGGCTGGCAGGACTGGAACATCGACGAACTTGGCGCCAACTACCAATCCGAGGTGGTCGGCGATTTGCCGGCCGCGATCGAGGTCCTCGACAAGGCGCTGGCCGACCCGCTCGCCGACCACTCGGCGAAGCGGGCGTGGGTTTTGGGCGAGCGGGTGTGGCTCGCGCTCGAGGCCGGAGACCCGACTGCGGCCGCGATGTTCGACGAGGTGCGCGCGGCCATCGAGGCGGCGTTCAATCATCAGCACCGGCAGTGGCTCAACACACTTGAGATCGACCTGGCCGCGCGGCTGGGCGACACCGGCCGGGCGTCGCGAGCGCTTGATCAGCTGGCGGCCAACGCCGGCGGCGGCGTCGAGCCGTGCGTGCTGCTCGCCGGAAGCTGGGGCGGGGCGTTGCTCGGCGCGCTGCGTGCGGGCGTTTCCGCGGATCGGGTGCGCGAGGTGTTCGAGCTCGTCCGGGTGAGCGATCGACGAGTGGCGCGTGACGACGACGACGCGTGGACCGCGCATGTCGAAGCCGCGCTGGCGGCGGCGAGCGGCGACCACGAGCGAGCGGTCGCGTTTTACCGGACGGCGTTGGCCGAGCCGCCTCGGCGACCCGGCGTTCCGATCGTCGCCGACGTGCACATGGGGCTCGCTCAATCGCTGCTCGCGATCGGCGACATCGAGGCGGCCCGCGAGAGCGTTGAGGTGGCGGCCGCGTTGCTCAGCCGGTGGAAGGGCTGGCGGGTCGACCAGCTTTCCGCGTTGCAGAGCCGCTTGGCCGGTGGCGGCGCCCGCTCCGCGAGCGGTCAGTTGACCGCGCGCGAGCGCGACGTCGCGGTCTTGGTGGCGCAGGGGCTAAGCAACGGGGAGATCGGTCGCCGGCTTTTCATCTCGACCAAGACCGCCTCGGTACACGTGTCGAACATCCTGGCGAAGCTGAACATGACGTCGCGCTCGCAGATCGCCGCCTGGGTTTCGTCGGAGGGCTTGAACTGATGGGCATCGCCGACGTCGAGCGCGTCGACCCGCCGTTGGTCGCCGACGAGCGTGCGACGCTGATCGGGTTCTTGGAGTATCACCGGCAAACGTTGCTGGTGAAGTGCGCCGACTTGACCGACGAGCAGTTGCGACGCCGCGCTGTTCCGCCGTCCAGCTTGTCTTTGCTCGGGCTGGTGCGGCATCTCTCGGAGGTCGAGCGAGGCTGGTTTCAGCGCGGCGTTCTCGGCGACGACGCGCCGCCGTTGTACTGGACCGAGTCGAACCGCGACGGCGACTTCGACGACGTCGACGACGCGAACGTGGGCGACGCGTTTGACGAGTTCGCGCGCGAATGCGCGCGGTCGCGCGAAATCCTTGCCGCGCGCACACTCGATGACACCTTCGTGCGGCGCGGCGAGACCATCTCGATTCGTTGGCTGTTGGCGCATCTCATCGAGGAGTACGCGCGGCACAACGGTCACGCCGACTTGCTCCGCGAAGTGATTGACGGCGTCACGGGGGAGTAGCGGTCAGCAGCGCGTTGAGCACGCCGAGGTCGACGCCACGCGACGCCGCGTCGAGTGCGGCGATCTGCACGTCGATCGCGGCGACGTCGGATTTTTTCTTATCCCACAGCGCGTGATGCCACGGCAGGATCGTGGTGTTCCACACCGCGTCGCGTGCCTGGCGCAGTTTCGCCGCTTGCTTGGCGGCCTCGTCGTCGATCAGCTTCGCGAGACCGGCGCGCACGGTCGCCGACGACGATGTCACCAGCAGCGGCAGCGTGTATTGCCGAGTCGAGAGCACGGCCGCGCGCGCCGCCGAGGCGGTGGCCTGCGCGTCCGACACACGGGACGAGAGCAGCCGCGACTCATGGTGCTCGAACTGGTAGTCGGTCCATCGCCCGGCAAGCAGGGCGACGATGGCGATGACGACGACAAGCAACGGCCAACGAGGCGCCCGTCGTCCGGACTGCTCTAGGACGTCTTGCTCAGCCGCTGTCACACCTTCATGGTCGCGCGATTGCGGCGGTTCGGTTAGCTGGCTTTGAGCGCGGCCGCAGACTGGCTGAAGACGCTGTCGTTCACCGACACCGTGCCGCCAAACAGCCAAGCGGACGACGCCGACAGCGCGGCCGTCTTGGTCAGGTAACTGGTCGTGCCAGCGGGGACAGTGCCGGTGCTGGGGACCAGCAAGATCGGGCCGCCGTGGTTGGCGGTGACCGCGCCACCGGACAGCGCGTCGGGGAAGTTCATCCCGCTCGCGAGGCCGACCGACAACGGGGCGGTGAAGAACCTCGTCGCGACGAGCACCGAGGTGGCGAACCGGTCGGCGCCGACGAGCGGGGTGGCGCCGGGGTCAGCCTTGGCGGCTGGTCCACCGACCGCGTATCGCACCGACGGATGCGCGGAGAGGTACCCGGCGGTCGCGGCCGATTGCGCGCCGCCGCTGGTGAGCAGCACCGCCGCGCCCTGCTGCGCGGCGGCCGACCCCGCCGACAGCGCGTCGGGGAAGTTGGTGCCGTCGGCTTCGAACACCGTGGTCGGGTTGCCGAGGGCGGCGGCCACGGCGACGGCGGTGGCGTAGCGGTCAGGGCCGGCGAGCCGGGCGACCGAATACCCGAGGCCGGCCAGCTGCGTTTGCACGCCGGTGCTGATCGCGCTGGTGCCGCCGAGCAGGTAAATCGTGTCGCCGCGCGGCAGCACGCGATCGAGTTCGGCGAAGGTCGCGGCCGGCAGCGCCGTGGTGTTGGTGAGCAACAGCGGGCCGCCCTCCTTGGCCGCGAGCGGCGTGCCGGAGAGCGCGTCGGCGAACGAGTCGGCGCGGGCCAGCACCGCGACGCGCGCGCTGTTCGCTTGCGCGAACGCGGCTTGGGAGGCGGCGACACTGGTGGCGATGCGGTCAGCGCCCGCGACCCGGGTCAGGTCTGGGTGGCCGAACCCGCCACCGCCTCCTCCGCCGCTGGGTGGTGGTGGCGTCGTGACGTTGACTTTCGGGCTGGCAGCGAGTGCGGTGGTCGCGACGCCACCGGTGTTGGCCATCTTCGTGGTGAAGGTGGTCGTCTCCGCGCTGGCTGGCGCGGTGGCTTTCGCGCCGCCGTTGCTGGTGTCGCCATAAAGGATCGTCAGTTTCTCACCGGACGCCAGCGTCACGTTGTCGACAACGATGACGGGAGTGGTGCCCGATGTGTCGACACTCACCACGTCGGCGCCCGTGCCGCCGGTCGCTGTGACGTAACCCGCCGCGGGCGTAGCCGAGGGGGTGGTCCACGTTGTGGGGACCGCGACGGTTACCTCACCGTTGGTGACGGTGCCGCCGGTCGGTGGGGTGTAGGTGAAGGTGAGGGTCTG
>Ga0187809_10000977_pt1 | contig 14063 bp, 11 predicted proteins | sample NC_wetland_sal_i_8_FD_132415 | JGI IMG/M metagenome (GOLD analysis project Ga0187809, IMG submission 132415) | Wetland sediment microbial communities from Neuse River Estuary, North Carolina, USA - ASW_4 | ecosystem: Environmental > Aquatic > Freshwater > Wetlands > Sediment | place: USA: North... | reverse complement strand
CGGTTGGCAGCAGGCCGCTATCTTTGAGAAAAAAAAGATGAAGCACATCCTTACGATCCTGGCGCTCTGTTGCGCCATGTCGGCTGCCGCCCAGACGCAGATCGACGCAAAGGACGCATCCCGCCACATCGGTGAGCGCGTCGTCGCCTGTGCCAAAGTGGTCGGGACGCGTTACCTCAGCCGTTCCGGGGTCACGTTCCTAAACCTCGTCGAGGCATATCCTGCCAGCCCGCTAACCGTGGTGATCTTCGATAAGGACAGGGCCCACTTTCCGACGCCGCCGGAAAAACTGTATGCCGACAAGGATATTTGCGTGACGGGCCAGGTCACCAGCTACCAGGGCCGCGCGGAAATCATCATCACACAGCCAGCGGACATTTCCGTCCGGTAACCGGGAAGCGTTGCCGGCACCGGGCACAAAAAAAGCAACCCGGGGAGGATTGCTCTTTTTGTATATGTGGACTTTCGATCTAGCTAAATAAACCACCCTTCCTCAGTTCCTGGGTGCCCTGGCCGATCAGGAATCCGTTCTGGTAGATTTCGATCTTGTAATTCCCTTCCTGGAATTTTCCGGGCGCAAAAGCAAACTGAACGTTCTGCGTCTTGTCGGTTACAACCGTTACAGGCAATTTGGCCGTAAATTCCTTGTCACCATCCGAACGGGTTGTGAACGTGCCGGAATTAAGCGATTGTTCCGAGATGGGTTTGCCGTCCGGTCCCAGCACGACTACATAAACGTCCGTCTGGCCCGGAGTGGCGATACGGTTGCTTACGTCGAATGAGATCACGAGCTTGTCGACGCGGTTCGCCTTCGTAGTCGTTTTCTCCGATCCGTTATGGCGTACCTTGACCGGGGTGATGGCAATATTGGAAGCATTCAGCGTGGAAGCGACATCCACCTTCTGTGCGAGACTGTCCTTGGTCGCCGTAGTAGCGGTCAGGTTATCGGTCAGTTGTTGCTTTTCCTGCGTTAATTGCGCTTTGTCCTGCGTAAGGCCCTGGTTGTCCTGGGTCAGCTGCGCGATCTGTTGTTCCATGCCACTGATCTTGTCGTTGAGGCTGGCGATCAGGGTCCTTGCACGGGCGAGTTCCGAAGCCGTTGCATTTTTCTTGTTAAGGATCCGGCGGATCTCCGTTTTCGTTTCTGCGATCTGCTTGTTGGCATCGGTCAGTTTTCCCTGGAGGCCCGTGTTCACCGTGGAAAAGGAATCCAGGCGCGCCAGCGATGCATCAAAGCTTTTCTGAATATCACTTTTTTGATCGGTCAGGGTGCCGATCTGCGTTTGCTGCTGCTGTATCTGATCATTGCTTCTGCTGGATTTTACGACCAGGGCGGCACCGGTACCAACCAATGCAACTGCCAAAATACCGATGATGAGATTTTTATAGTTTTTCCTGGGTTCTTCTACCTCATTAGTAGCCGTGGGGAAATTGCTGGTGCTCATAATTTTGATTTTTTGTTTAAGAAATTGATTGTAGCAATAACAGGAGCTTACATAGGTTGCGAACTCGGTTAAAAAATATTTTTTTCGATGCAATCAACACATTGTCCAGAATCGTGCCATTTTTTTAATTGCGCAACTGTTCATCCCGATCGGGCCGTTATAAAGGGTTGATCAATAAATTTTTAAGACTGGTTTATTTACCTTGTTAAAAGCAGGTAGTACGGAATGCCCCGAGGGGGCAAAACCCTGCAAAATGTTAGAACGCATCGCGGGAAAGCAAAATCGCTTTGTAACGCCGGGGTCATGTATATATAAAAAAGAAGGTCTTTGAAATCTTTTCATTTCAAAGACCTTTTCATTGAGATTATAAAGCGAGACCAAAACTCAGGGAGTCGTCAACTGGCCGTTCGTGATATACTTGATCTGAACGGACCGGGTGGTGTCGGTCGCCGCGGGTTCGCCTACCAGCAGGATCGTATAGATCTTTCCTTTTTCCACCGTGATGGTACGGTTGGCGAGCGGGGTGGCGGATTCGGAATTCACCGTTACCGCTACGTCGCCCGGCGCAATTCCCTTGAAGCCCGTGACGGTACCGAAGGACGCCGTCGAATCAAACAGGGAGCTTCCGCCGGCAGTGACCGTGATGCCGGGCTGGCCGGTGGAATCGACGATGCCATTCACGTAACGGACATACGCAAGATTGGAAGTGTCCGACAGGCTGTCGAAATGATCCTGTACCAACACGTTCCTGTAAGCGCCGTTCGTTCCAACCAGGAATACGGAGTAATAGGCACTGTCGTTGAAGGCACCCGAGACGGTGGCCAACTGGGTATTGCCATTATAACTGAAGGAAGTGACGTCATGGCTTCCGGGAAAAACGCCCAGGTACGAACCGGTGTAGTTCTGATACATGATCGGGGAGGACGTGAGATTGTTGCCCGATACGGTAAAACCGACCGCGGACTGGTCGGGCGCCAGGTTGAATGCCATCAGCCCGGCGGCAGGATTGTGGGTCGTGGCCTTTTCCTTGTTACAGGCCGTCAGGAAAAAAGTCAGGCCCAGTCCCGCCAGCGCGGCGATCATAAGTGTTTTCTTTGTCATACGTAAGGTTTAATTAGGGTAAGAAAATATGAGAAAATAACAGAAAGAATAGTGCCATGAATTATTAAGAAAACTTTAAACCGGCAGAAATGCCCGCGACCTCTTTTTTGTATGCCGTCTAGGCTTTTTTTAATTTAGCACTAAACAAACGATATGAGACGCGCATTTATCTTCCTGTTCGCCTTGCTGGCCTTTACGACTTCCCGGGGGAAAGGAACCCGACCCGGGGATTCCTGCTACCTGATCATCTACCGGTCCGGCAAGTTCAGTGGTTCGCTTGAGAACTTTACGATCTGGGTGGACAACGTCCGGTTGTGCAAACTGAGTAACGGGCGTTATTTCAAGGTGGGCGTAACACCGGGCAAACACATCCTCACCGCCAAACTCGGGGGCGTCGGCATTGCCAAGAAGCAGACCGAGCTGCCCGTGGACTGCTCCGCCGGCCAGCCGTCCTACGTGTCGTGCATGGTAAAATCGAGCGCCCTTCGGCCGCGGCTGGAACTGGAGTCCGTTCCGGCGGACATGGGCAGTTCCCAGATATCGGCCATGAAAGTGGACGATTGCCAGGGCAGCGTGCAGGATCAGTGACCGGTAAAAGTGATGGTAGTTTCGCCGTTGGTGGACTCGGGCCGCCGGTAATGCCTGTACAGGATCCGCAGGATGGTGGGCAGTACCATCAGGAGCAAGGGCAGGGCGATGATAAAACCTCCGATCACTGCGATCGCCAGGGGCTGGTGCAGTTGGGCGCCCGTGCCGATTCCCAGTGCAAGGGGCATCAGCGCGATGATGGCGCCGATGGCTGTCATGAGTTTGGGACGCAACCGCGTCGAGATCGCATACGCAATGGCATCATCCACCTCCGACTCCTGGAGAGATTTTTTGAATTGCAGGTAGGTGAATATGGAATTCTCCCCGATGATACCGACGATCATGATCAGCCCCGTGTAACTGCCTACGTTCAACGGAGTATGGGTGATGAACAGCGCGAGGTAGCTGCCCGCAATTCCCAGCAGCGCGATCAGCAGGATGGCGACCGAGGATTTGACACTTTTATACAGGAAAAGAATGACGCCAAAAACAAGCAGGCTGGAGGCGATCAGGATGCGTAACAACTCGGCAAACGATTTTTGTTGTTGCTGGTAGTCGCCGCCGTACACAATGCTGTAACCCTGCGGCAGGTGGATCGTACGGGCAATATTTTTCTGAATGTCTTTTATCGTACTACCCAGGTCGCGGCCCTCGAGCCGGGCCGTCACGACGCCCATCGACTGTAGATTTTCCCGCTGGATCTCCGCATCCCCCTGGTTGACCGTGACGGTCGCAAAATCGCTTACCGATTTCAGCCTGCCGTCGGGCAGGAACACCGGCACCTGTTTGAGTCCGTCCACCGTTAGCTGCCGGCTGCCCGGGTAAACCAGCCGAACCGGATACACCCGGTCCCGGTCATAGATATTCCCGATCACGTTCCCTTCCAGGGCGGTCTGGATCTGGTACTGGAGGCTCGCCGGGGAGATGCCGTATTGGGCAGCCCTGGCGTAATCGGGTGACACGCTGACGGAAGGCCCTGCGATCACGATACCGTCGAACACATCGGCCGTGCCCTGCGTATTTTCAACGACGGTGCTCACCTGGCGCGAGAGTGTACCCAATAGCTTTTGGTCGTTGCCAAATATCTTGATTTCCACAGGTTGCACCGATGTCATCAGGTCTCCCAGCATGTCTGCGATCACCTGCCCGAAATCGATCCTCAGCTCCGGTTGGGACGAAGCTATTTTTTCCCGAAGCTCTTCGATGACTGCGTCCGTCGACACGTGGCGACTCTTTTTAAGCTGGATCAGGTAATCGCCACTGTTAGGCTCGGTGATGAAGAAGCCCATTTCCGTACCCGTCCTTCTCGAATAGGCCTGTACGTTAGGGTTCGCCATAATGATCTTTTCGACATCCTGGAGTTCGCGGTCGGTCTCCGCCAGCGACGTACCGGGGATCGATGCATAGTCCAGGACGATACTGCCTTCATCCATGTCCGGTAAAAAGCCCGTCTCCAGCCGGGGCAGGATGAGGATGATCGAGACGATCAGCCCTGCCACGAACACCACGCTGATCCACGGGCGCCGGATCAGCCACAGCACCCATGGTTTTTTGCTAACCTGCACGGGTCGGGGCGCTTTCCGCGGAGGCTTCGGTTTCCCCGCGAACCAGAGATAGACCACCGGGAGGCCGATCCAGGTGACGAAAAACGAACAGACCAGGGTAATGATCATGGTGTTGGTAAGGACATTGAAATAGGCACCAGCCACGCCGCTCATCAGCACGAAGGGAAGAAAGATTACGATAGTGCTCAGCGAAGAGCCGATCATCGCCGGTAACAGGTAGCGGATGGCGTCATGGACAATATTCCGGTAGGGGTCGGTGGGATGCTCCTCGTGGGACCGGTGGATCTGTTCCACGACGACAATGGCGTCATCGATGATCAGGCCGATCGCCGCGGCGATCGCGCCGATGGTCATGATGTTTAAAGTGTACCCGATGCTGTATAGCACGATGATGGTAGCGCCCAGGGTGATGGGAATGGTGATCAGGATCGTGAGGCTGGCCTTCCAGGACCGAAGGAAAATGACGGCTACCACGAGCGCCAGCAGCAACCCGATCCAAAGGCTGTCGGTGACACTCCTGACGGCATCGTTCACGAAATCCGCCTGGTTGTAATACGGTTTAATGGTGACATTTCTGGGCAGGATGTGTTGCAGCGCTGCGATCTTGTCATCGATCTCCCGGGCTACATCGATCAGGTTGCTGCTGGGCTGCTTGATTACGGCGATCAGCAGGCTTTCCTTTCCATTGGCGTTGATCTTGATATACTGGACCGCTTCATTGATCTGCACGTCGGCAATATCCTTCAACCGTACGATGCGCCGGGAATTGTTGCTGACGATCAGGTTCTTCAAATCATCCAGCGACTGGACAGATGCGTCGGTAACGGTCAGGTAGAGGTACTTGTAGTCCGAAAGATAGCCGTCGGATTTGATGAAGTTGGTCTGTGACAGCGCGGTATTCACAGCGTCGGGGGTAATGGAAAGCGCGCTCATTTTCCCTGCGTTCAGGCGCACCCAGAATTCCTTGGACTTGCCGCCGATGACCCGGATCTCGGCTACGCCCGGCACCTGGCTGAGAAAAGGTTTGATGGTATAGGTGGCCAGCTCATTCATGGCGATGGGCGACAACTCGTTGCTCTCCAGGGAGAATCCCATCACCGGCAGGATCGAAGGGTTCATTTTTTTCACCGTGATGTTGGTCTCCGGCGGGAGCGTATTCCTGATTTCTTCGATCTTTCCCTCGATCTGCTGCTGGGAAATGTCGATATCCGCATCCCAGCTGAAGTAAGCCGAGATCTCGCAGCTCCCCCTGCTGGTGCTGCTGCGGATATCGGTGAGTTCGGGAACCTGCTTGATGGCGTTTTCCAGGGGTCGCGTCACGTCCACCATCATCCGGTCCACCGGCTGCAGGCCGGCATCGGCAATGATCTTGATCTTGGGAAAGGTGATCTCGGGGAAAAGCGCGGTCTTCAGGCGGGTATAGGTGAACACACCACCGACCAGCAGCATGGCGATGACGACCGTTAGCGGGCTTTTGTGTGTATGGAAATAGTGATTCAGGGACATGGTCGTAACGTTATTGTTGAACGGTCACCAGGGACGTGTCTGCGAGCCCGTAGTTGCCGGTTAACAGGATCCGGTCACGGGATGTAAAGGACGGTGAAAGGATCTCGACCCGGTCGCCCATTTCCAGGCCCTTTTGAACCGGCACCTTCACCGCGGTGCTGTCGTTGATCATTTTCATGATCCAGAAACTGGATTGGGTTTCATCCGTCAGGATGGACTGGCGGGGCAGGGTGGGCGTCGAAGGCTTCATGACCTTGCGGATGTCTACGGTCGCCACAAGATCCGGCGGGATCTGGTGGTCCGCGTGCACCGTCACCGCGAATTGTTGTGTCTGTGAAACGGAATCAACCACGGGCAAGGCGGAACGCACCGTGCCCGGAAGACGCTCATTACCCGGCAAAACGACCGTGACGGCGACACCTTCTTTCACAAATTGCCGGTCCTCATAAGGTACGCTCATGACGAACTCGAAACTGCCCGCATCGCTGATGACGGCGAGCTGGTCGCCGTCCTGCACATAATCACCCGGCTGGTGATCCAGTTCGGTAATATAACCGCTTGCATTCGCCGCCAGGGTGGTCACCCCTGTAAATTTGAAATCCGGGTTCAGTTTATTCACGGCGTTACCGATGGCCCTGGATTCCTTGGTCTGCATCACAAACAGCGGCTGCCCCGCGTGCACAAAGTCGCCGATCTTTACCTCCGTTTTCATGACATACCCGATCATGTTGCTCTTCACGAAACTTCGCTGCAGGTAAGAGGAAGTGGCGTTGAGCTGCAGGTATTGCTCGAGGGTATCGTAACGGATCGTCGTGACCGTCACGGGAGTGCGGGCTTCCACCGGCGCGTCGTCAGCCTGGTTACTTTGCCCGGCGCATCCCATGAATGCCAGGGCCAGTATGATCACAAGCTTGTTCCCGTCGGATCGTTTCATATACATGATTTTAATAGCCGGATGATTGCCAGTAGTTCAGCTCGTTGATCACCTGGTAGCGCGCCACCAGGTTTTGCACCACCAGGTTTTGCGAAGTAATATAGTTATTCAGCGCAAGGACGTAATCGGATATTTTCAGGTCCCCGGTCTCCAGCAACCGGCCATCGACGCCGATCAGCGCCTTGAGGTAATCGATCTGTTTGCCGATCGGGCCATTCAGGCCGTCCAGTTCGCGCAACTGCTGGCGCAGCATATCGACCTGTTGGGACAGTTGTTGCCGGAAGTAGTCACGGTTGCGGACCCGGGTGCGCTCCAGGATGTCGATCTTCGTGTACTGCAGCTGGCGCTGGTGACCGTCATAAATGGGCACGACCAGGTTGAGCCCTACACTGGCACCGAAATTCCTGTAAGGCTGCACCGTCAGCGAGGACAGGTAGCCGCCGTCCCCGTAAACGCTGACCCTGGGCCGGTATCCCGCCTTAATGCCGGAACGCAAATTATTCAACTGCAGGCTATCGACCCGGTATTGTTGCAGAAACGCCGAGGTATCATATTGATAGGCCCCGCTGTACAGAAGCGCGGGATCCTGCAGGGAAATGGCGGTCGAGGTGTCGTTCATCCCCGCGAGGTAGTTGAGTGTGCCGTAATCCGTTTTGAATTGCACGTTGAGCTGGCCAAGAGAAAGTTCCTGTTGCTGCAGCGTCACCAGGAAGCCGAGATAGTCCGCCTGTTTGTAAACGTTCCGCTGGGTCATCGTTTTCAGCACGCTGTCCTCGTGGCGCAGCAGGGTAAGCAGTTCCTGCGTGAAGGCGATCTGCAACTGGTCACTGTAAGTCAGGATATATTGTGCCGTGACCGCCTTCCGGATATCCTGCGCCGTGATGGCCGAAGCGATCCGCAGGGAATCGTTCTGCAGCCTCAGGCCCTCATACTGGACCGCCAGGGACCGTTTGTTGTAGAGCTGTTTGGTGACGGAAACCAGGGCCTGCAGCTGCTGGCCGTTGGTAATCACGCGGTCATACCCCACGCCGCCGATGACGGGCGCATAGAAGGAATTGCTGACACCGTTGACCTGGAACCTGTTGCCGGCCGCAATGACCTGGCTATCGATCCGATTGGACAGGATCATGTTGCGGTTGGCATACAGCTGCGGGCTCACGGTCAGGGCGGTGTCGGTAAAATAGCGGAGATCCCTTTGCTGGCTAACCGCCACAAAGCCTGCCAGGCACCCGAGCACCGCAAGAAGAATTTTATTCCACATGCTTAAAAATAGTCTTTCTTCAGAAATCCGTACAGGCCCGGATCGGCCTGGTGGCTTCGTCGCCGTACGCGTGGTTTCAGCAACGCACCGGTTTCTGCATTGGCTTGTTTTGGGGATCAAAATTACAGGTGGAATTTGGGGAAAATCTGAAGTCAGGAAGGGCGGGGAAATTCCACGGTGACGCGGTGTTCCCCTTCCGTGAAATCGTACCGGATGAAAAATCCGTAGGCGTGGCAGATCTTTTTTACGATCGACAGGCCTAGCCCGAGGGAATCCGGGCGCGCCGATCCTTTCCGGAACCGTTCGAAATAGACCTGGGGGTCTTCCGTTGGGGGCGCCCCGGTATTGCTCATGACAAGCTGGTGGGAGGCAACGATGATGCGGATGGAGCCGCCATCGAAGTTGTGTTTGATCGCGTTGGTAAGCAGGTTCAGGACCAGTACGTCGGCGAGCGTTTCATTCATGTCTACGACGCCGGAATCGGAAAGCTCGAGCGACAACCGGATGTCCCGGGCCAGGAGCAATTCCTCGAAATGGGCCGCCTGCGCCCGTACGACGCCGGCCAGGGAAATGGATCGTTTCCCCGCAAACTGCCGGTTATCGATCCGGGTCAGCAGGATGAGCGACTGGTTGAGTTTGGACAGGCGGTTCACGGTCCCGGCCAGTGCTGCCACGTGCTGCGCCTGGGCCTCGTCCAGTTCAGTCTGGTGCAGCAGTTCCAGCTTGGAAGAGAGGATCGCCAGCGGTGTCTGCATTTCATGGGACGCGTTTTCGGTAAAATGTTTTACTTCATTGTATTCGTCAACCGCCTGCGTTGCCATCTGGCTCACGGCTTCATTGAGTTGCCTGAATTCATTGATCGAGGTGGGCTCGAGCTGCATCGCCTGGCCGCCCGCGAGGTTGAACTGCTGCAGCTTGCGCAGGGTGCTGTAAAAGGGTCGCCAAAGCCGGTTCAGCACCAGCCGGTTGATGGCGAACAGCGCGACCAGGAGCAGGGCAATGATCAGCAGGGTGATCTTCAGGGTAAGCTCGATAAGGTCTTCGGTCTTTTCCTCGGATTTTCTCACCACCGCCCGGTACCACGCCCCAGCAACATTCACCGGGAATTCGAGCTGCCGGAAATACGCGTGACGGCTGTGGACGTGACCGACGTATACGCTGGAAAAGCGGCGCGGCGTGGTGGCGCTACCCGGGTAGTATTCTTCCTGTTCTTCGTCCGAATAGGAAGCCTCGGGCAACTGCCCGTGCTCGGTAACCTCGTCCCGGATCTCCTGTTCTTCCACGACCAGGCTCTGGTCCAGCTGGCGGGTCAGCACGGCCCTGATGGACACATAATATACCGCGCCGCCGACAAGCAGCACGCAGATGGCTGCCAGGATGCCCAGGCGGTTATATTTGTCCAATAATCTCATTCTGCCGTGAACTTGTATCCCATCCCGTAGATTGATTTAATGAAGTCCCCCCCGGCCCCATCCGTAATCTTCTTGCGCAGGTTCTTGATATGGGTGTAGATGAAATCTACATTCCCCTCCAGGTCTTCTCCCCAAAGATGCTCTACAATGGCGTTCTTGGAAAGCACCCGGTTACGGTTCACCATAAAATAAAGCAGTAACTGGTATTCCTTCCGGGTCAGCTCCACGGGGCGTCCCTGCAGGGTGACGGACTTGGCCACAGTGTCCACTATGATCGGGCCAGCCTTGACCAGGTTGCTGCCGGAGAAGTTCCTCCGGCGGATGATCGCAGCCACCCGGGCGCTGAGCTCCGAAAGGTGGAAGGGTTTGGGAAGGTAATCGTCCGCCCCGAGCGTGAGCCCCGCCACCTTGTCGTCCAGCGAATTTTTTGCAGAAATGATCAGGACGCCATCCATCTTTTCCATTGCCTTGAGTTCCTTCAGGATGCTCAGTCCGCTGCCGCCCGGCAGCGACAGGTCCAGGATGATGCAGTCATAGTCGAACAAGGTCGCTTTATCCAGGGCGTTTTTGAAATCCGGGGCTGTTTCGCAAACATAGTTTTCGCCTCCCAGGTAGGTTGCGATGCTGCTGCACAGTTCCGGTTCATCCTCGACAATTAATATTTTCACCGGCCGTTTTTTGCAAAAATCACGAAACATTCTGAAGTTATTTTGAAGAATTCCGTCAGTCCGACCAGGGGCCTTTCCCGGGCACTTTAGGTTTTCTTCAGAATTATGTCGAACCTTTGAACAAAATCTACATCGATGTCTGCAAAAAATCTCCTGCTCGCCGCTACCTGGTTGCTCGTTAGCGGCGCAATGGCCCAGCGAACCGACTACCACGTACTTCATTCATTTTCCATTAAAAGCCCGGGGTGGTGGGACTATATTGCCGTCAATGACGGCCGCATATACGTCTCGCACGGCACCCAGGTAAATGTCCTGGATGAACGCACGGGGGATTCGCTCGGCGTGATCCCCGACACCAGGGGGGTGCACGGCATCGCTTTTGATAACGCGCTGCACCGGGGTTATACCAGCAATGGCGCACTGAATAATGTGACCGTGTTCGACCTTGCGACCAACCAGGTCCTTGCCCAGGTCCCGACGGCCGCGGGCCCGGACGCCATCATGTTCGAACCGTTCACCGGGTTCATCGTTACCAACAATGGTCATGCTAAAAGCCTATCCTTCATTGATCCTTCCCGCAACCAGGTCGTGGACTCCGTGGACGTGGGCGGCAAGCCCGAGACCGGCGTATCGGATGGCAAGGGCAGGCTTTTTGTGAATATCGAAGACAAAAACGAGATCGCCGTGATCGACCTGCATTCCTTCAAGGTGGTTGACCGGTGGCCCCTTTCGCCGGGCGAAGGTCCCTCCGGTCTTTCGATCGATCCCCGCACCCACCGGCTGTTTTCCGCGTGCTCGGAAAGCAAGCTACTGGTGGTCATGGACGCCTCCAACGGCACGATCCTGGCAAAGTTGCCCATGGGCGCCGGTTGCGACGGAACGGCGTTCGACGAGAAAAAAGATCTGGTGTTCGCTCCTGCGGGCCGCGATGGAACGATCTGGGTATATCATGAAGGGGCTTCCGGGCACTTTGATTCCCTGGGTACTATTGAGACCAAGAAAGGTGCGCGCACCATCACCATCGATCCTGGCAATGGCGAGTTGTTCCTTCCTACCGCCGAGTTCGGTGCACCCGATCCCCAGAATCCGCGGCGTCCCGCGATGATCCCCGGGACGTTCCAGGTGCTGGTCGTCGGTAAATGACGTGAGCGGGAATATCCTACCTGCCGGGGTCATCCACGAAGTAGGACACGACCTTGTCGCGGATCATCCCGGGCATGTCACATCGCTTCATGCCCGTCGCATCCATGAAAAAAAGGGTCACCGTCCCTGCGTTCAGCAGTTCTGCTGCCTCGTTGAAGATCTGCCCGTGGAAGATGATCTTGTGATGGGAGGGCAGTTCCTTTACGGTCGTGACCACGGTAATGAGGTCGTCGTACCGGGCGGGCCGCAGGAACTTGGTGTGGATCTCCACCACCGGCATGATGACGCCCGCCGATTCGACATCCTTATAGGTAACGCCCAGGCTGCGCAGCGCCTCTGTTCTGCCGATCTCGTAGAATTGCGCAAAATGCCCGTGATAGACAAATCCCATCTGGTCGGTCAGCGCGTAGTGAATCCTGATCTGGGTCTGGTGTGTAAACAAGTATCGTGAAATTAGTGTTGTGGCAATTTGGTTTTGGATGCTCCGGCAACCCGCGAAAGCCCCGTTATTTTCCCGCCAGCCCGTCCACGCTGATCCTGCCGGGGCCCAGGAAGGCCAGCACGATGCAGCAGGTCAGGTAGATAGCGGCGCGCTCCCCCGCGCCAAAGAGGGCGCCCCCGTGCACTTTGAACAGCGCCACGCACATGGCAATGCCGATGGGGATCACTGCCCACCGGGTGAAAAGACCGAGCATCACGAATATCGAACAGAAGAATTCCGCCAGCAGGTCCAGTGACAGCGAGATCAGCGGGCCGAGCCCCAGAAAATTGATGAAATGCGACCTGTAATACGAAAAATGCATGAGCTTGTCCAGGCCGTGATGAAACATCAGAACCCCGAAACCGAGTCGTAAAACGAGCATCGAAAAATTGAAGGCGCCCGCCGAATATTTGGTCGAAAGAAATTTGGCCATACGATTTTTTACAATTGTCTTAACAAAGATTGGTGCAATTTAAAGTGTTTTATTTTCATCATAGCAGGGAGAGGTAAGAAGGTGTTTGTATTTTTGCGCTCAATGAAAGTATGGAAGGAACGCAGGGTTTTTTTATCCTGTCTGAAAAACTAAAACCTTTATTAATGAAACGTTTCCTGTTGCCCCTGGCATTCGTGTGCATGTGCCACCGGGTTTTTTCGCAGGCCAATTATTCCGTTACCGATCCGGAAAAGGGGTTCAAGGAGGCCAAGGAGTATTTCATGAAGGGTGATTACAGCCTTGCCTACCCGCTGCTGAAGGACCTGCGGGACCGGTACCCGGAAAACACCCAGAGCGAGCACGCCTACCTGAACCAGGACATCCAGTATTATTACATCGTGTGCGGCCTGAAAATGAACCAGTCGGTGGCCGAAGATGCCGCGCACCGTTATATTGATAACGCCAACAACGAACCGCGCCAGCAAATGATGAGTTTTCACCTGGCCCGGTACTATTTCAACCGGAACGACTATGCGCGCGCCGTGGTGTTTTACGAACGCGCCGGATATGATAACCTGAGCAATGACGAGATCGCCAATGCGAAATTCGAACTGGCGTATTCCTATTTCAACCTGAAACAGTTCGATAAGGCGAAACCCCTGTTCAACGAAGTACACCAGCTTCCACAGAACCAGTATTATTATGACGCCAACTACTATTACGGCTTCATCTGTTACCGCGAGCAGCAGTATAACGACGCGCTCGCGGCCTTCCAGAAGGTCGAGGACCGCGACAAGTTCAAGGGGATCGTGCCCTACTACATCGCTCAGATCTACTACTTCCAGGGAGACCGCGACCAGGCATTGAAGTACGGGGAACAGGCCCTGGCACGAAAGGATATCTATTACCGCAATGACCTGGACCTGCTCACCGGTCAGCTCTATTTTGAAAAGAAGGAATTTGCCAAAGCGCTGCCCTACCTCAAGAATTATGTCGCGGGCAGCGACAAGGTGTCCAAGGAGGTCATGTACGAGCTGAGTTACTGTTACTATGACCAGAACCAGGTGGACCAGGCCATCGAGGGGTTCAAGCAGCTCAGTAATGAAAAGGACTCCATGGGACAGAATTCGATGTACCTGCTCGGCGACCTGTACCTGCGCACCGGGCAGAAGGAAAATGCCCGCAACGCTTTCCTGTACAGTGCCAACAACAACAGCAACCGCAAGCAGCAGGAAATTTCACGGTTCAATTATGCGAAGCTTTCCTATGAACTCGGCTACCAGGATGTCGCGCTGAGCGAACTCAACAAGTTCATCGACCTGTACCCTGAGTCGGAATATGCCCCGGAAGCCAAGGAGATCCTGATCAGCCTGCTGGCCAATACCAACAATTACAAGGAAGCGCTCGCACTCTATGCCTCTTTCGGGAAACCGACGCCCGCCATGCAGAAAGTATACCCGCGCCTGCTGTTCGGGCAAAGCACGGAATATATCAACAACCAGCAACTCAATGACGCGGATGCGCTG
>Ga0187809_10000976_pt1 | contig 14067 bp, 13 predicted proteins | sample NC_wetland_sal_i_8_FD_132415 | JGI IMG/M metagenome (GOLD analysis project Ga0187809, IMG submission 132415) | Wetland sediment microbial communities from Neuse River Estuary, North Carolina, USA - ASW_4 | ecosystem: Environmental > Aquatic > Freshwater > Wetlands > Sediment | place: USA: North... | reverse complement strand
CTGAGGGCCGACTCATTCATATTTGCCCGGAAGTAGCCGGCGGGTTGCCGACGCCGCGGCCGCGAGCGCGCATCGACGTCGAGAACAACCGGGTCGTGACCGTGTTCGGCAATGACGTCACGGCCGAGTACGAACGCGGTGCGCAGGCCGCGCTCGCGCTCGCGAAACAGCACGGTATCACCCTCGCGATCCTCAAACAGTCGAGCCCGTCGTGCGGCTCGCGGGTGATCTACGGCGCCAACTTCATCGACCAAGTGCCGGGCCAGGGCCGCACGGCTGCGTTGTTGCGTGCCAACGACATCAAGGTTTTTGGTGAAGATCAGCTCGACGACTTGGAGCGTGAACTCGCGCAGGACGATCGATAGCTAGCCCCGCTCGCGCAATAGCCGCGCCCGGGACCGTTGCCAATCGCGCTCTTTTTCGGCCTCGCGTTTGTCGGCCTTGCGCTTGCCCTTGGCGACGCCGAGGGCCAACTTGGCGCGGCCGTGCTCGTTGAAGTAGATCGAGAGCGGCACTAACGTAATGCCCTCCCGCTTCACAGCGCCCAACAGCTTTGCAATCTCCCGCTTGCGCAACAGCAGTTTGCGCGGCCGGCGTGGCTCGTGATTGATGCGTGCCGCCGGATAGGCGGGAAAGTGCGCATTGAGCAGATAGATCGCGCCGTCTTTTTCCGCGGCATAGGCTTCGGCGATGCTTGCAAGCCCGGCGCGCAACACCTTGACCTCAGTGCCGGTCAGCATCAAGCCGGCCTCGAGCGTCTCCTGGACCGCGTAATCGTGGCGGGCACGCCGATTTTGCGCGACGTACTTCTCGTCGCCCCGCAAGGCCATCGATGCGTCAGTTCAGCAGCCCGGCGGAGCGCATCGCGTCCTTGACGCGCGCCTGCGCCGCCGGCGACGCGGGCACCAGCGGCAGCCGTACGTCAGGCAACGACTTGCCGAGCAACGAAGCCGCATACTTCACCGGCGCTGGACTGGTTTCGACGAACAACGCATCGTGCAACGCGGCCAAGCGCATGTTGGTCTTCATCGCGCCGGCGGTGTCACCTTTTTCCCAAGCTTCGTGCATTTCCGCGCAAGCGCGCGGCGCGACGTTGGCGGTGACTGAGATGCATCCGTCGCCGCCATTGGCGCGATAGGGCAAAGCCGTCGCATCCTCACCCGACAGCATGCAGAACGCGTCGCCGCACGTCGCGCGTGTCTTCAGCGGCCGCGCCAAATCGTTCGTCGCGTCCTTGACGCCGACAATATTCGGCAGCTTGGCCAGCCGCGCCATGGTGTCGACGTTCATGTCGACGACGCAGCGGCCGGGAATGTTGTAGATCAACAGCGGCAGATCCACGGCATCATTGATCGCCTTGTAGTGCTGATAGAGGCCTTCCTGTGTTGGCTTGTTGTAATACGGGGTCACGACCAGTGCGGCATCGACCCCTGCCCGCTTCGCATGCTGTGTCAGTTCGATTGCTTCAGCAGTCGAATTCGAGCCCGTACCGGCGATCACCGGCACGCGGCCCCGCGCGGCCTCGACGCACAGCTCGACCACGCGCTTGTGTTCGGCGTGCGACAGCGTCGGCGATTCGCCGGTTGTGCCGCATGGAACGACGCCGTGCGTACCTTGCGTGATCTGCCAGTCGACAAAGCCCTGGAACGCTTTCTCATCGACCGCTCCATTGCGGAACGGCGTGATGAGCGCGACCAGTGAACCCTTGAACATTCCAGCCTCCTGCGATGCGGCCTGTTCGGGCCGCATCGTGGGCCAAAATAGCGCCCGTCCATGCCCGAGGGCAATCGCGCTTCTCCGCTGGCGCAACCGGACCTGACAGCCGGCGCCGCCGCGGCTAATATCGCCGTGGGGAGCCCCACTTGGAATTGGTTGTGAAGCGACGGTTGGGCGTCTGTCTGGCCGTTACCATTGCCAGCGCGTCGCTGGGCGTGGGCCTTGCGTACGCGCAAGCTCTCTCTACCAACGACAAGCGCGCCTATCACGCCGCCTTTGCCGATGCACAAAAGAGCAACTGGAAAGGAGCGGCGCGCGAAGCCGCGATGGCGCGCGATCCGCTGCCGCGCGAGGCGTTGCACTGGTTGGCGATCATCCGCGGCGCCAATGGCGCCAGCTTCGGCGAGATCACGCATTTCATCGTTACCCACCCAGATTGGCCAGGACAGTCCGCGCTCGAGCAAGCCGCCGAAGAAGCGATGAACGGCGTGCCGGACGGTACGCTCATCGATTGGTTTGCCACCCACCCGCCGATCACGGCAGCCGGCAAATTGCGGCAGGCCGACATTTGGATATCGACCGGACATGCCGAAGAAGCGCAAGCACGCATCCGTGATGTCTGGGTCAACGGTGATTTTTCGGCTTTCGACGAGCGCTCGATTTATCAACGCTACCACGATTTCCTGCGCGTTGAAGATCACGAGCGGCGGCTCGATCGTCTGCTGTGGAACGGCCAGATCGCCGCGGCGCAGCGCATGCTTCCGCTCGTTCCAGCGGGCCCGAGCGCCGTAGCCCAGGCGCGTCTGGCGTTGATGACGTTTGCAGGCGATGCCGACAGCTTCGTCGATCGCATCCCGCCGGAATATCGCAATGACCCCGGTCTACTGTACGACCGCGTTCGCTGGCGCCGGGTCAAGAACCTGGACGATGGCGCGCTCGACCTTCTGGTGGTGGCCCCGCCGGATCCGGCGCACGCGACGCAATGGGCGAACGAACGTCAGATCATGGCCCGGCGCGCGCTGGCCATGGGACGTCCCGATATCGCCTATCGTGTCGCCGAGCAGCACCAAGCGACGACCGGCCAAAATTTCGCCGAGCTCGAGTTCCTGTCGGGATGGATCGCGCTGCGCTTTCTGCATCAGCCAGATGTTGCTTACGCCCATTTCGTCAAGCTCTACGACGCGGGAACCCTGCCGATCACGTTGGCGCGCGGCGCCTATTGGGCCGGCCGTGCCGCCGAAGCCAAGGATTACCACCAGCTTGCAATGGCGTGGTTTGACACCGCGGCCGCGCGATTCACGACATACTACGGCCAGCTGGCCGCTTCGATGCCTGGCGTCAAAGCCATTCGGTCCGTGCGTGAGCCGCAGCCCTCGGTGGTCGAAACCAGCGCCTTCAACCGCCTCGAGCTGGTGCGGCTCACGCGCGATCTCGCCGAAGCCGGCGCCGACGAAGTGGTCACGCCGTTCTTCCGTCATCTGCTCCAGCGTTCCACGACTCCCGCGCAATATATGCTGATGGCGCGGCTCGGGCGGGAAATCGGTCGGCCCGATCTCGAAGTCGAAGCGGCAAAGCGGGCGAGCTATGCCGGCATCAACCTGATTGCCGAGGGGTATCCCATCCCGCCGTTACCGAAGGGCGGCAACGTCGAGACGCCGCTGCTACTGGCGATGACGCGGCAGGAAAGTGCATTCTCGCATGAGGCAGTCAGTCGCGTCGGCGCACGTGGCCTGATGCAGCTGATGCCGCATACCGCCAGCCTGATCGCCAAGGCGCTGCACCTCCGGTTCTCGCAAAAGCGATTGACGACCGACCAGCGCTACAATGTCACGCTCGGACGCGCCTATCTCGACCAGTTGCTCGCAGATTTCTCGGGGTCGTACGTGCTCGCGATTGCCGCCTACAACGCCGGGCCGTCGCACGTGAAAGACTGGATGAGCCTGTACGGCGATCCGCGCGCGGATGGCGTGAACGTCATCGACTGGGTTGAATCGATCCCTTATGCCGAGACACGCAATTACGTGCAGCGCGTGCTCGAAAATTTGCAGATATACCGCATGCGCCTCGGCCAGACGGGATTTACATTCACCCTCGCCAGCGATTTGAAACGCTGATATGGCGCATCCTGAACTGAGCATGATCGAAGCCTGCGTCTTCGACGCCTATGGCACGTTGTTCGACGTCGGATCGGCAGCTAAGCGCTGCGCGGATGTTCTCGGCGGCAAAGCCGAGACTCTAGCGGCGCAGTGGCGCACGTCGCAGTTGCAATATACATGGCTGCGCAGCCTCATGGGCCGGCACGCCGATTTCTGGCAGGTCACCGGCGAATCGCTCGATTTCGCGATGGACACGCTGGGCATCGCGGACAACGGCCTCAAGGCGCGACTGATGGACCTCTACCTCAAACTGGCGGCTTATCCCGATGCGCAAGTCGCGCTCGCGGCGCTGCGCCGTGGAAACCATCGGGCGGCGATCCTGTCCAATGGCACGCCAAAGATGCTGGCTGCCGCGGTCAAATCGGCCGGCCTTACGGCGCTGGTCGATCCCATTCTGTCGGTCGAGGAGGTCGGAATATACAAGCCGCATCCGCGCGTCTATCAACTCGCGGCCGATCGGCTTGGCGTCAACCCCGAGCGAATTTGCTTCGTTTCGTCGAACGGCTGGGACGTCGCCGGCGCCAGTGCGTTCGGCTTCAGAGCTGTCTGGGTGGATCGCACGGACGCGAAACGGGAACGATTGCCGGCCCAGCCGATCGCTCAAATCAAACGTCTCGATGAACTGCCGCCGCTCCTCGAGATTTAGCGATGACTGACGACGCTGTAGCGCTCTTGCCCGACATCGCGGCGATCGAAGCCGCCGCACAGCGCCTATCGGGCCAAGCCGTCGTGACGCCCCTGTTGTCCTCGCCGCTGCTCGATGCCCGTGTCGGCCGACGCGTTCTCGTCAAGGCCGAGACGCTGCAGTGCACGGGTTCATTCAAGTTCCGCGGCGCGCTCAATACTTTGCTCTCGCTCGACGCCGAATCACGCAAGCACGGTGTCGTCGCGTTTTCGTCGGGCAATCACGCGCAAGGTGTGGCGGCGGCCGCGCAACATTTGGGTATACGCGCGACGATTGTCATGCCGGCTGATGCCCCGGCGATCAAGACAGCGAATACGCGCGCCTACGGCGCGACGATCGTGCCTTATGACCGCCATCGCGAGAGCCGCGAAGCGATCGCCGAGCGTATCGCGCGCGAACAACAGGCGGCCCTCATTCCGCCGTTCGACGATTTGCGCGTCATTGCCGGTCAAGGCACGGTTGGGCTCGAGATCATCCGTCAAGCAAAAGAGCTCGGCTGCACGCCGGACGCCGTCGTTGCACCGTGCAGCGGCGGTGGCCTCGTCGGCGGAATCGCTCTTGCCCTCGCCGCAGTACGGCAAAAGATCCGCATCTATGCCGCGGAACCAGAAGGCTTCGACGATATGCGTCGCTCGCTCGCTGCCGGACATCGCGTCGCCAATAGTGCCGGCGGGCGATCGATCTGCGACTGTTTGCTGGCACCGATGCCGGGCGTGTTGCCATTTACGATCGCACAGCGCCATCTCGCCGGCAGTCTGACGGTCAACGACGACGACGTCCGCCGCGCAATGGCGGTCGCGTTCACCGACCTCAAGCTGGTACTCGAACCGGGAGGCGCCGCGGCACTGGCCGCAGTCTTGGCGGGCAAGCTCGGCGACGCGGGAAAAAGCGTCGTCGTCGTCGCTTCCGGCGGCAACGTCGACCGGGAAATGTTCGAAAGCGCCCTCGAACGCAGCGCCGAATAGCTAGTCGGCGTTGCCGGCGACTTCGGCGTGCGGCGTGCGCAGGCGTTCGATTTGCTGACGCAGCGGCGGCGACAGCTGCATCTGCTCCGCGGCGAAAGTGTCGATGGTCTCGACTCGGCGGCTGTAGCCTTCATACGAGGCGCCTGGCTCCACGCGCATCTGGACATAGACGATATCGGCCGTGACCGAAGCCGCGCGACCAAGCACGACCGAGGTTGCCGAAACCCGGCCTGAAAGTGTGCCGTTGATGACGACGTTCTCGGCTTCGATGGTGCCGGTGACCGCGCCGCCGTCGCCAATCGTAACCCGGCGCGCGACGATATTGCCCGAATGGTGGCCGAGGATATGGACCTCGCCGTCGCTCACGATATCGCCTTCGAGCTTGAGCCCAGCGCTGAAAATCGACGGCACGGAGCGCCTTCCGTCTCCGCTCGAGAAACCGTGGCCGGCCGGACTAGTGTGCGCTCGCTTGAACCACATTTTTGCCAGCCTCCAGGAACTTCTCGGGATTGACCGGTCTGCCGTCGAGACGGATCTCGTAATGGAGATGGGGGCCGGTGCTGCGGCCGGTGCTGCCCAATTGGGCGATCTTCATGTGTGTCGGGACGCGCTCACCCATCGCCACCAGAATGCGATGAAGATGGGCATAGAGCGTTACGATACCGTGACCGTGATCGATTTCGACCGTGCGGCCGTAGCCTTCCTTCCAACCCGTGAACACGACAACGCCTGGCGCCGTGCTGTAAATCGTGGAGCGGTATGGCGCGTCCAGATCGATGCCGGTGTGGAATTCTTCGCGGCCATTGAAGGGGTCATGCCGCGCACCAAATGGGCTGCCGACCGTGTAATGCATATCGAGCGGCGACCGCAGCGGCAGCAGCTTGGCTACATTGAGCAGCGCGGCGACGCGCTGCTGTTCGAGCGCGCTGCTACGCATGCTGTCGAGCGAAACGAACGGGCCGCCCATGGCCGGTTCGGGTTGCGGGCTGACACGTCCAATGATCTTGTCGAGATCGACGCCGGTTGAAGCCAATATCTGTTCGAGCTTGCTCGTCGGCTGGTGCCTATTGGCTGGCGCCACCGATGCCACCGGCGCCTCCGGCGTGGTGAGTGAGGCGCCCTCGCCGACTGTATCCGGAGCTAGTGCGCTATGCTTGCCGGGTTCGGTGACCAACGAATCCGAATCAGGCTTCGACGCCGGCGCATTAGCCGGCGGAACGGCGCCAACCTGCTCGCCCGGCTTGGCAAGCTGCGCGCGCAGCCTGGCGAGTTGCTCGTCCTTGCTGTCGGCAATCGCTTTCAGGAGATTGGCGCGCGCCGTGAGCGTCTGCATTGCGTCTTCCAGCTGACGCGTGTGCGTCACTTCGGCGGTCCGCGCTTGTTCCGACCGTTTCAGGTCGGCGCGCAATTCGTCGATCGATTTCTTCAACTGCGCGACATTGCCGCTATTGTTGGCCAGCTGCTGCTGCGCCGCGGCGAGCTTCTGTTGCAGATCCTGTTGCGCCTGATCGGTCGCACTCACATTCGCCGATTGGCCGGCGATGACCGCGTCGTAGTGCTGCTTGAGCGCCGTATATTGCGCGCTGATGGCGGCAAGCTGCTGATTGAGCGCGGCGACTGCCTCGGTCTCGGAATTCGGTTGGGTCTGTGGGCCGCTCTCGGAAGTGCGGTTGTTGGACGCCATTCGGCCCGCGCGATCGAGCTCGCGATGCATGGCGAAATAGCCGACGGTCAAATAGCTTGCGGCACCGAAAGTGCCGATACAGGCGACCACGATCATCGCCTGCAGCCAGCTCGGCAGCAGCACAGACCGGACGCGTTCCGTAGAGCGCAACAAAATCTGGCGCTCGGGAAACAGACGTCCCCCTAAATCACGCAGACCACCGACCAATGGCCCCCCATTAGACCAACTGGATACACCCGGTGGTGCCGCCTCCCTCGCGGAGATTGCACCAAAACAAGCCGGCGCCGTCATCGGGCGCCGAGCATTTAGAGAATGGGGGTTGCGGCGTTTGCCGTCCCTGTCCGCCGGTCTTTGCCGACTTTGACGCGAGCGGGTCGACGTTCGGCACCCGCCGCCATTCACCACAAAAACCGTAGCGGATTTGCGGCCAATTGCGCAAGCCAATTCGGCCTATGGGGCCGGTTTTTGGCCCCTGCCGTCGGCGGATTTTACGGCCGTAAACCGCACAACACCAGCCAACCCTAACGCCATATTACCGGTTTGCCACCTGCCGGCTGAGAGTTTGCGGCATCAGCGGGTTCGGCAGATGCAACCACCAACCAGATTCGTTGATCGAATAATACGCTCGGTAATCAGGATTAGACGCAGCCGAGACGATCCGCGGCGCCAAATTGTCGAGCATCAAGCTCTGACCCGCGACGGTGACGACGAGCACAGCATGATCGACCTGGCGCCGCATATCGCGCAGGACGACCAGCCGCATCGCATCGTCGGGAACGCCGAGCGCGCGGAGCAGCAAGAATTTGGTGATCGCGTAATCCTGGCACTGACCGTTGCGGCGTATGAATTCGAATGGCGTTTCCCATCGCCCCGCATCGCCCCAGTTGTCGAGCGCCGAGACGTAAGGATGCGCGTTGATCGCCGCGTTGACGCCCTCGATCTGCGCGCGTAACGGCTGGCCGCGGAAGCGCGCGATTAAAGCGATCCACTCACGCGGCGGACATGGCGGCGCGCTGTCGTGTGCCGACACGCAGGACTCCACTGCATCCTCCTGCTCGTGTTGCCAGCGTGACAACAATGTCGTCCAGCGCGCGAACGGTGTGAGATCCGCGGAGTAGATCTGATGCGTGCCGAACATCGGGATTGCCGGCAGCGACTGCACCGGCATCGGCGGCGACAGCGACGCGAGTTCCTGCGCCGGCACATGAGCCGGCAATCCGACGCTCAACAACAGGCCAAGTACGATTCCGACTGTCGTCGCGCGCCAGCGCATGTCGCACCTCGGTCCGTGAATCCGAGGCCGACGCTAGGGACTCGAGCCTTAACGCAATGCTAAGCAACGCAAGTTGTCGCACGGCAGACGATTAAAATTTGCGCCGCTATTTCGTGATCCAAATCACGCAAAGCAGTTTGCGGCGCACCGCGAACACGGGCGCCAGCCGCACATTGGCGGCGAGAACGCGTCCTGGCGCGATGTGAATCATGCGGGCGCATTCGACCTCGGTCCAGTCACCGCCCAATTTTTGCCACAGCGCTTCGATGGTGCAGCCCGCCCGGAGGTGGAAACGAAAGTGCCGCAGCAGTGGCGTGCCGATCGGCGGTTGGGACGCTCCGCCGAGCCAAGCAAGAAACGGGGCGTTGACGACGATAATCCGTCCCCGTGCGTCAGCAGCAAGCGCCGGCGCCGGAGCATTTTCGATCAAGGTGATGACGCTGGTGCGCTCCGACGTGAATTCGCGCGACACGGTGGCGTGGCGGGATTCTTCGAGGCAAAAAACCCGCAACCGCGACGCCAAGTTCGCGCCGTCGGCACGCGCCGCGATTTCGGCAACCAGCCGGTTGAGCCGCTGGCGTCGTCGCGCGGCGATCGCTGTCAGCGTCTCCCAATAACAGGTTTCGAGCCGCAACGAATAACGCCGGCCGCCAGCCTGCAGGATGCGCTGCCGTATGCGGCCGCCGGGCGAACTCGCCGTGATCCCGCCGTCTGCCATGACGATCGCCGTCCTAAATCACATCAGGCTGTATAGGATTACCGGGAATTCCTTTTGTGCAGTTAATTTCGCCGTGCCAGGGTAACGGCATTAACCGTTATTGGAGGGCTGCGGAGAATGGGCACCGGCATTCGCATTCCCGGTATCACCGCCGGTGACGAGCCGATTGCGCTCGGCGGCCTCGAACAACAGCCTTCAACCACCGACCTCAACCATTCCATGCAGCCGGCGACGCTGTCGTTGTCGCTCGGCGATCTCATACCCGATGCTCGCAACGAGATCGTAATTCTCGACGGCAGCGGCAGTAACCTTGCGGTCGTCACCGACAATGCGGTTTCGTCGCACGGTATCGCCGGCAGCCATGTCACCGTCACTGGCTTCGATGTCTCCGGTTTCGCTTATTGCACGTTCGAGGGGGGTGTCACCGTCTTTTACCCGGCGACACACCAGCTGATCGTCACCAACGATACGTGAGCGGCCTTCAGCTGAAAATCGGCAGCGCCGGCGCGATCAGCACACCAGCAACGGCGATCGGAATGCCGTAGGGGATCGGCAAATTCTTGTGTGCGAAGACCGGCAGCCGGCGCAGCGTCGCCAGGATGGCCGTCTGCACGAACGGATGGCGGAGCAGCACGCAGACGAGCGCGAAAATACCGCCAACGAATGCGACCAGCATCAGGAACGGCAGCAACTGTCCGAACCCGACCCACAATGCGGTGGCGCCCAGCAGTTTGACGTCGCCGCCGCCCATGAGCCGAAAGGCGAACAGCACCGCGGCAACGGCGAAGACGGCGAGGCCCGCGCCGACGTGCGACAGCCAGTTCACCGGCTGTCCTGCCGCCAGCGCCGCAATTGGAAACGCCAGCGCCAACGCGCCCGTCAGCCAGTTGGGAATGCGCAGCGTGCGGAAGTCACTGACGCCCGCCATCACCAGCGCCACGACGTAAATCGCGAGCGCCGCTTCGCCGCCGAGGCCGAGATGCGTGAAAGCCCAAGTATGATCCATGGCGGGATCATCAATAGGCTTGGTTAGCGAAACCTTAAAGAGCTGCGTTCAGCGCTCGGTCAGCGCGGTGTTTTTGGCGTCGAGAATCGGCTTCAGAAGGTAGCCGAGCACGGTGCGGTGGCCGGTGAGGATTTCGACCTGTGCTGTCATGCCGGGCATGATCGGCAGCGGATGCGCCTGCGTCCCGAGATAATTCTTGTCGGTACGGAGCATAACGCGGAAGAAGGTTTGCGCGCGGCCGCCGTCCCGTTCGCTGATACTGTCGGCGCTAATCCGCTCCACCTTCGCCTTGAGACCGCCATAAACCGCAAAGTCGTAGGCGGTGATCTTGATCATCGCGTCCTGGCCGGGGTGCAGGAACGCAACATCGGACGGCCGGATTTTGGCTTCGACGAGCAGCGTGTCGTCGAGCGGCACGATTTCGACCAGATCCTGCCCCGGCTGGATCGCAGCGCCGATCGTGTTCACCTTGATGTCCTTGATGATGCCGCGCACCGGCGAGCGAACCTCGGTGCGCTGGACGCGATCCTTCTCGGCGAACGCTTTCTGCACCATCGCCTGGAGCTCCGCCTCGTGCCGATTGAGCTCGGCGCGCGCGTCGGAATGGAAGCTGTCGATCTTTTCCTGGATGCGGCGTTGCGCTTCGTCGCGCGCTGCTTCTGCCTTGGGCAGTGCTACCTGGGCCTCGTCAAGCTGGCCCTCGAGATCGTTGACCTGCTGGTCGATCTTGACCAGGTCGAGCTGCGCGGCAGCGCCCTTGGCGACAAGCGGCGCGGTGATATCGCGCTCCTTCTTGGCCAGCGCCAACGACCGCGACAGCGCGGCCTGCCGCGTCTTTAATTCGGTGATGTCCTGCTGGCGCTGCGTCAACTGATCGTTGAGTACGCCGATTGCAGTCTTGATTTGCGCGATTTGCGTCTTGTACAGCGCGGCTTCGCTGTCGACGACCTGCGGCGCATCCTTTGCGACGTCGGCCGGAAACGCCGGCGCCTTATCTTCGCTTTCGGCGGCCAGACGCGCGATCATCGCCTTGAGCGTCAGCGCCTGAATCCGGCTATCGCGATAGGCCGCCTCGGCACTGGTATTGGCAATGCGCAGCAGAACATCACCCTTCTGCACGACCTGACTGTCGTGCACCAGCATCTCGGAAAGGATGCCGCCTTCGAGATTCTGGATGACCTGAACGTGCTGCGACGGGATCACGCTGGCGTCGCCGCGTGTCACCTCGTCGAGCGTGGCGAAACCCGCCCAAAATAGGAACAACCCGAAAAACGCGACGATGCTGACTGTGAGCAGATAGGCGAAACGATTGACCTGGCCGCGGAACGCGCGCTCGGCATCCGGCAGGAAATCGGCATCGATCTTGTGGGTCAGGCTCACGGCGCGCCTCCAGCGGCCACGCGCAGTCCGCCCTCGCCCAATTTCTGCAGCACACGATCCTTCGGGCCGTAGGCGACGATCCGGCCGCCGTCAACCACGATCAGGCGATCCACCAGCGACAACATCGAGGTGCGATGGGTCACCAGCAGCAGCGTCTTGCGCGCGAGCACCGGCAGCAACCGCGCGCGCAATTTGTTCTCGGCGGTGTTGTCCATCGCGCCGGTCGGCTCGTCCATCACCAGGATCGGCGGATCGAAGAGCATGGCACGAGCGATCGTCACTGCCTCACGCTGGCCGCCAGACAGATAGCGGCCGTGTTCGCCGACCTGCATGTCGAAGCCTTCGGGATGGCGTTTGGCAAAATCGTCGACGCCGGCGATCGTCGCGGCTTCGAGGATCGCGCGGTGATCGGCGTGCGGCGCGGCCAATGCGATATTGTCTTTGATCGAGCCGAAGAACAGAAACGCATCTTGCGGCACATAGCCGAGATTGCGGCGCAGATCGGCCGGATCGATCTGGCGCAGATCGGTACCGTCGAGCAGGATCGCACCGGCGCTCGGCTGATAAAGGCCGGCGAGCAGCCGCGCCAGCGTGCTCTTTCCCGAGCCGATGCGACCGATGATGCCGACCTTCTCACCTGGCTCGATACGGAATGAAACCCCATTCAACGCCGTGTGGCCGTTGCCGGGATAAGCGAAGCCAACGTTGCGGAATTCGATCGCACCTTCGAGGCGCGGGCGGTGCAGGAAAGTTTTGCCGGCCGGACGCTCAAGCGGCAGGTTCATCACCTTGTTAAGCGCGCCGAGCGACAGTGTCGACTGATGGATCTTCACCAGCAGCGCGGCAATCTGCGACAGCGGCGACATGGCCCGCGAGGCCAGCAGCGACGCCGCAACCAGCGCACCGACGGTCAACTCGCCGCGCGCAATTTCGTACACGCCGACCACGACGACCAACACACTGACGACGTTCTGCACGAGCACGGCTGCGTTGACGCCGATCGTGGACAGGAAGCGCGCTGTCATCGCGGTGCGCGCGGTGGCGCCGACGAAGCGCTCCCACAGGCGCTGGGCGCGGCCTTCGGCGCCGGTGATCTTGACCGTGTCGAGCCCTTCCAGGGATTCGACCAGGATGGCGTGCTTCTGGAAGCCTTCGCGCATGGTGTCGTGGATCACACCGCGCAACGACGCCTGCAGCAGGAATCCGATGCCGAGCAACAACGGCACGGCCAACAGCGGCACTAACGCAACCATCGGCCCCGCAACCAGCGCAATGATCAGGATGAACAGCGCAGCGAACGGCAGGTCGGCGATCGCCATCAGCGTCGACGACGTCACCAGCTCGCGCAGGGTTTCGAACTCGCGCAAATTCGCGGCCAAGGCGCCAACCGAGGCAGGCCGCGCGTCGTAACGCATGCCGAGAACGTGGGCAAAGATGCGGCTTGCCAGCACGACATCGGCGTTCTTGCCGGCGCTGTCGACAAAATAACTGCGCGCCGTGCGCAGGACGAAATCGAATCCAAAAACCACCAGCACGCCGCTCGCCAGCACCCACAGCGTTGCGACGGCATTGTTCGGAACGACGCGGTCGTAGACGTTCATCACGAACAGCGGGCTGGCAATCGTGAGCAGATTAATGACGATCGACGCCACCGCGGCATGGGCATAGACGCGCCATAATTGTTTGAGCGTGCCCCAGAACCACGAAACCTGTTTCTGCGGTACGACATCCTCGGTGCGCGCGTCGAAGCGGTATTCGGCGCGCGCGAAGAGCGCGTATCCGACGTAAAGGTCCTCGATCTCATGCAATGCCAGGCGAAGCGGCTCGCCCGCCGTACCCGGCAGAATGATGGTTGCCTCGTCACCGGCGAGCGCCGCGAGGACACAGCCGCCGCCGTCCTGCAACATGAGCACGCACGGCAGATTGGCAGGCGCGATTTCGCGCAGCGCGCGGCGACGCCACGCGGCAGTGATGCCCACCCGCTGTGCTGCGCGCACGAGCATTTCGGGCGCCAGGCGCTGATCGAGCACGGGCAACCCGGCCCGCAACGCTTCGGCCGAGATCGGACGCTCGAACAAGCCGGCCAGAATCGATAGCGATTGCAGCAGCGGGTCGTGCGGCGCCGGCGGTGGCGCCACCGGACGCCGCGTCTCGCGCTGCGAAGAACCGACCTCGTCGACATTAATAGTCATTTGGTGAACGCCTCGTCATGCGCCGCTGCGGCCGGATGCTGTGGCTGTGTCGTTCAGGTGCCTTCGGGCCGGATCGGCCGCGGCATCGGAGTGGACGGATCGGCCTGCGGCGGCGCCGGCACGTTCAGCGCCTGCAGCAAGTTCCCCTGGATGGCGAGGATCTTGTACGCCTGAAAAACCGCCTGGCTCTGGGCGTTCTCGGCATTGATCTGCGCCTGGAAGTAGTCGTTCTGCGCGTCCAGCAGGTCGAGCAGGCTGCGCTGGCTCAGCTGGTACTGTTCACTGTAAGCGG
>Ga0187809_10000975_pt1 | contig 14069 bp, 15 predicted proteins | sample NC_wetland_sal_i_8_FD_132415 | JGI IMG/M metagenome (GOLD analysis project Ga0187809, IMG submission 132415) | Wetland sediment microbial communities from Neuse River Estuary, North Carolina, USA - ASW_4 | ecosystem: Environmental > Aquatic > Freshwater > Wetlands > Sediment | place: USA: North... | reverse complement strand
TTCCCCTGCTCTGTTTTATTGCGGTGCTGTATTTCGGCATCCGTGGTTATAAAATCAAATCGATCCAGTCAAACGCATCCGCATGAAACGGTATGGACTCGCCCTCGACCTCAAAAACGACGACCGGCTCATTCAGGAATATGAAGCGTATCATAAAGCTGTCTGGCCCGAGATCCTGGAAAGTATCCGGGATGCCGGCATCACTCATATGGAAATCTACCGCCACGGCACGCGGTTGTTCATGCTGATGGAAACCACCGACGGGTTTACTTTTGAATCCAAATCCCTCGCCGATGCCGCTAATCCAAAAGTGCAGCAATGGGAAACGCTCATGTGGAACTACCAGCAGGCAGTCCCCGGCGCCCGGCCCGGGGAAAAATGGTCGCTGATGGAGCGCATCTTTTCAACGCCGTCCACCGTGCTGAAGGATTGATCATTCAGCAGGTATCCTGTACCTTTATCATTTCCATGACCTTTAAATCAAATGGCCCTTGTTCAGTTTAAAAGACAAGCTCGCAATCATTACCGGAGGCGGCAGTGGCATCGGCCGTGCCGTGGCACGGGTATTTGCCCGCCAGGAGGCAATCGTTCATGTGCTGGACATTAACAGGGACGCGGCAGCGACCGTCGCCCGGGAAATAAACGATCATGGCGGTCACGCAGCTGCTCACCGTTGCGACGTTACCAGCCAGCAGGAAGTCCTCGGCCTGTTCAACAGCATCGGCAGCGTCGATGCGCTCGTAAACAGTGCAGGGGTTTCGCACATCGGTACCGTGGAAAACACCACGGAGGAAGATTTTGACCGGGTATTCAGTGTCAACGTCAAGGGCGTTTATAATTGCCTGCACGCCGCGGTGCCGATCATGCGAAAAAAAGGAGGCGGCGCTATTGTAAACCTGTGCTCGGTGGCGGCATGGACGGGCCTGCCCGATCGCTTTGCCTACTCCATGAGCAAGGGGGCGGTGGGCGCAATGACACTGGCGGTTGCCAGGGATACCGTACAGGATCATATCCGTTGCAATTCCATCTCTCCGGGACGGGTGCACACGCCGTTCGTAGATGATTTCCTGGCCAGGAACTATCCCGGGCGTGAAAAAGAGATCTATGACAAGCTGGCAAAGACACAGCCTGTGGGCCGGATGGGAACTCCCGAGGAGATCGCGACTTTGGTTTTATTCCTTTGCAGCGATGAGGCGGATTTCATCACAGGCACCGATTACCCCATCGACGGTGGCTTTATAAAATTGAACACCCCATAAACCTTCCATCCTGAAGGATCCAGGAGGCAACATATGAAACTGATACGTTTTGGCGACCCCGGCCATGAAAAAACAGGCATCGCTGCCGGTGACCGGCTTTACAGCACCGGGGCATTCGGGGAAGATTACGATGAACGCTTTTTTCAGACCGGCGGGTTGGCCCGGTTACAGGCCTTTATCGCCCGGCAGGGAAATGAACTCCCTCCCCTCCCCGCGGGGATTCGCCTGGGAAGCCCGGTGGCGAGGCCTTCCAAGATCGTATGCATCGGGCTGAACTACGCAGACCATGCCAGGGAAACCAACGCGACCCCGCCGCCGGAGCCCGTCATCTTTCTGAAAGCCACCACGGCGCTCACAGGTCCCAATGATCCCATTATGCTTCCCAGGGAGTCGGCAAAGACTGACTGGGAAGTCGAACTTGCCATCGTCATGGCGAAAAAGGCCTCGTATGTGACCGAAGCGGAAGCCCTGGAATATATTGCCGGGTATGTGTTGCACAACGATGTCAGCGAACGGGAATTCCAGATCGAACGAAGCGGTACCTGGGACAAGGGAAAGGGATGTGATACGTTTGCTCCCCTGGGGCCCTGGCTCGTTACCCCGGATGAGATCAAAAATGTAGACAACCTGCGTTTATGGCTGAACGTCAACGGCCGGAAGATGCAGGACGGCACGACTGCCAACCTCATCTTCAAAATCCCATTCCTGATTTCCTATATCAGCCGGTTCATGACCCTTTTACCCGGCGATGTCATATCCACCGGGACGCCGGCGGGCGTAGGCCTGGGCATGAAGCCCCCTTTGTACCTGAAGCCCGGCGACGTAGTGGAACTGGGTATTGACGGGCTGGGGGTAGCCAAACAAACTGTCGTGGCTTATGCAGATCATTGATGCGCACCAGCACTTCTGGGTATACGAAAAGGAAGAACATGCCTGGATCGGCGATGACATGCACGCCATCCGCCGTAATTTCCTGCCACCCGATCTAAAGGAAGTCTTTGCCGGGAACAAAGTGGACGGCTCGGTGGCGGTGCAGGTCGCCCAGACCGAAGGCGAAAATGCCTTCCTGCTTGCCAATGCCGAAGCCGCCGGTTTTATAAAGGGCGTCGTCGGTTGGGTCGATCTGCAGGCGCAGGACCTGGCAGGCCGCCTGGAATATTACCGGCTATTCCCAAAGATGAAAGGGTTCCGGCATATTCTCCAGGGGGAGGCCGATCGGGCCCTGATGCTGAGGCCGTCCTTCCTGGCAGGGATCGGGCTGTTAGACCGGTACGGGTTTACCTATGATATCCTGATCTACCCGGATCAATTGCCTTATGCGCTGGAACTCGCTCGTACATTACCCGGTCAACGGTTCGTCATCGATCACCTTGCCAAACCGCCGATCCGGGAACATCGGATTGATGACTGGCAAAAGCACATGCGCGGATTTGCATCCCTGGACAATGTTTCCTGCAAGATATCCGGCATGGTCACTGAAGCGCACTGGAACAACTGGAAGTATGAAGATTTTATTCCTTACCTTGATGTGATCCTGGAGACGTTCGGCACCAAAAGGATTCTTTTTGGCTCCGACTGGCCTGTATGCCTGGTGGCCGCCACTTATGAAAAAATGCTGGGCTTGATGCAACGGTATTTTACAGCTTTTTCGCCCGGTGAACAGGAAGATTTCTTTGGCAGGAACGCAACCAGATTTTATAACCTGTAAAAGTCCGGTCCCCCCAACTGGGCGGAACGGTCAGTCAAAACAATGGATTTATTCTTAAAAGACAAAGTGATCATCGTCAGCGGGGGCGCCAAAGGCATCGGCGAGGGGATCGTAAAGGTCCTTGCCGCCGAAGGGGCCATTCCGTTTATTATCGGCAGGAATTCCGCGGATAACCTCCATACGCTTGACCTGGTGGCTGCCGAAGGGGGCAAGGCGTTCCAGGCCGTTGCCGAGCTGACGGATCCCATAGCCAGTGAACAGGCGGTGCGGACAGTGATCGAGACCTGCGGTCGCATTGACGGGTTGGTCAACAACGCGGGCGTAAATGATGGGGTGGACCTGGAACACGGCAGCTATGACCGGTTCATGGCTTCCCTTCACAAGAACGTCATTCACTATTACCTGCTGGCGCACCATGCGCTACCCGAACTGATCAAAAGCAAGGGTGCGATCGTCAATATCAGCTCCAAGACCGCGGAGACCGGACAGGGAGGCACCTCGGCGTATGCAGCCGCCAATGGTGCCCGCAATGCATTGACCAGGGAGTGGGCCGTGGAGCTGCTGAAATACGGGATCCGGGTAAATGCGATCGTCGTCGCAGAAAGCTGGACGCCGCTTTACGAAAAATGGATCGCCACCCTGCCGGATCCCAAAGGCAAACTGGAAGAAATCGTATCGAAGATCCCGTTAGGGCGCCGGATGACCACCCCCGGGGAAATTGCCAATATGGTGGCCTTCCTGCTTTCGGAGCGGTCCAGTCATACCACGGGTCAGCTGATCCACGTGGACGGCGGCTATGTACACCTTGACCGCGCACTCGCCAGCGCCTAATTTGCAAGTCATGAAATCACTCATTTGTATGACGCCGGGCCGGATGGAATGCACGGAGGTTCCTGAACCCCCCGTGAAGGAAGGGCACGTCGTGTTACGTATCAATACCATCGGGATCTGCGGAACAGACCTGCATGCCTTCGAGGGCACACAGCCGTTTTTCCGGTACCCGAGGGTGCTCGGTCATGAGCTGTCGGGAGAGATCGCGGCAGGCGCCGCGAACGGATTTTCCGATGGAGAACGGGTGACCTTTCTTCCTTACTTCCATTGCGGCACCTGCATCGCCTGCCGCAACGGGAAAAGCAATTGCTGCATGAACCTGGATGTGTGCGGGGTCCATATCGATGGCGGTATGGCAGAATACTATTCCGTACCCGTGTCCCACCTGGTGCATGGGGACGGCCTTACTGATGAACAACTGGCGCTTGTAGAACCGCTGGCCATCGGGGCGCACGGTATCCGGAGAGCTGCCGTGGCACCCGGCGAACCTGTGCTGGTGATGGGAGCAGGCCCCATCGGTCTGGCCGCCATGTCCTTCGCCATCATTGCGGGGGCAAAGGTCATTGCCATGGATGTGCGTGAAAGCCGGCTGGCGTATGCCGCAGCGCGGCTACCGCTCACCGCCCGGCTGAACCCACTGGACCCGGAAACCCCCGAAAAGCTGGCGGCCATTACGCATCGTGAAATGGCTCCGGTCGTGATCGACGCCACGGGCAACCTGGCTGCGATCCGCCAGGGATTTCACTATATGGCACATGGCGGCCGCTATGTCCTCATCGGGCTACAGAAGGAGGACATCTCCTTTTCGCATCCTGAATTTCACAAAAGAGAAGGCACGCTGATGAGCAGCAGGAATGCAACAAGGGACGATTTTGAACGGGTCATCAGGTCGATCAGGGACGGCAGCGTTGACCCCCTCTCATGGATCACCCACAGGCTGCCCTTTTCCGAAGCAGCCGGACGATTTTCGTCACTGCTGGATCCCGCCGGCGAAGTGGTCAAAGCCATGATCGCTTTTTGAGCGGCCCGCAGTGGGCATAGGCGAGCCCCCGGAAACGGGTGCAACACACAGGCAAACGATCATCCGGAAGGAATAAAATGCCACGCCGTTATTTCCTGCCGTTAATCAAATTTATATATATCATGATCAGGCGACTCCTCTTGCAATTACTTGCATTTTTCCCCTTTACATCGATCACTGCACAAAGGGCAATGGAACTATGGTACCGCCAACCGGCGGATACCTGGACGGAAGCCCTACCGGTCGGTAATGGCAGGCTCGGCGCCATGGTTTTTGGAGGGGTGGAAAAAGAACTGTTACAATTGAATGAAGCAACGCTCTGGACCGGTGGACCGGTCTCCTACCCCATCAATCCGGATGCTAAGAACTACCTGCCACAAATCCGCGCGGCCCTCTTCCGGGGGGCCTACGACACAGCCGCCCTGCTGACCAAAAAGATGCAGGGGTTGTATTCGGAAAGCTATCTTCCCATGGCGGATGTGACCCTGGACCAGGATTTTAACGGGAAACAACCCTCCGCTTACCGGCGCTCGCTCGATATTCGTAATGCGATCGCCACGACCACCTTTACGATCGGCAAAGTGACGTACCAGCGCACGGTGTTCGTCTCCGCACCTGCACAGGTCATTGTAATAAAGATCACCGCCGATCAGCCACATGCCATCGAACTCGGGATCCATGCCTCCAGCCAGATGCCTTTTCTTGACAGCGTCGCGGGGGAGGACCTGCTGTCTCTTCGGGGCCGGGCTCCCTCGCATGCAGACCCCAGTTATGTCAACGACAAAGAAGATCCCATCCAATATGGCGATGCCGCTGGTTGCAAGGGCATGCGATTTGAAATGCTCGTGAAGGCACTTCATGACGGCGGCGACATCCATACCGACCCGTCGGGAATACGGGTCCGCCATGCCAACAGCGTAACCCTGCTGATCTCCGCGGCAACCAGCTTTAACGGTTTCGACAGATGCCCGGTATCGGATGGAAAGAACGAAAAGAAAATCGCCCTGGATAACCTGGAAAATGCCTGCAGACATCCCTACCCCGTGCTGCTCGCCCAGCATGAAAAGGACTTTCACCACTTCTTTGACCGCGTTTCCCTGCAACTCAATGGAGGTGACCGAGAGGAAGCCACCCTGCCGACAGATGACCGCCTGGAGGCCTATACCCGTGGCGGCAGGGATTTCGGGCTGGAGGCGCTCTATTTTCAATACGGGAGATACCTGCTGATCAGTTCTTCCCGGACACCCGGCGTGCCGGCCAACCTGCAGGGGATCTGGAATAAGGACATGCGGCCACCGTGGAGCGCTAACTATACTACGAATATCAATGTTGAAATGAACTACTGGCCTGCGGAGGAAACCAATCTCTCCGAAATGTGCCGCCCCCTGTTCGATCTTATCAGGCACCTTGCCGTGACGGGCGCTAAAACCGCCCGTGAGTTCTATGGCCTGCCCGGGTGGGTGGTCCACCATAATTCCGATATATGGGCCATGTCGAACCCTGTTGGCGACCGGGGGAAGGGCGACCCGAAATGGGCCAACTGGACCATGGGAGCCAACTGGCTGTGCCGTGACCTTTGGGAGCATTACCAGTTTACCGGCGACCGGCGTTTCCTCAGCGATACCGCGTACCCGCTGATGAAGGGAGCTGCCCTGTTTACACTGAACTGGCTGGTACCCGACAGCGGCTACCTGGTCACCGCTCCTTCGGTTTCTCCCGAAAATGTATTTTATTATGACGGGAAAAAAATCGGCGAGGTCTCCATTGCTACCACCATGGATATGGAAATTATCCGGGATTTGTTTTCCAACTTGATCACAGCTTCAAACGTATTGAACCGCGATCCCGCTTTCCGGGATTCGCTGATCGCGGCCCGAAGCAAGCTGTATCCCTTCAAAATCGGTCATCTGGGAAACCTGCAGGAATGGTACAGGGATTTCGAGGACGTCGAACCTCATCACCGGCACGTATCGCATTTGTTCGGACTCTACCCGTCGGACCAGATTTCGCCGATCACGACCCCTTTGCTGGCGCAGGCGGCTGAAAAAACACTGGCCCTTCGGGGTGACGACGGCACCGGCTGGAGCCTGGCCTGGAAGGTCAATTTCTGGGCACGGCTGCTCGACGGTGACCATGCCTACCGGCTTTTCAGGGACCTGTTTCGCCTGACACGTGAAAAAGGGTACAATATGCAAAATGGCGGCGGAGTATATCCCGACCTCCTGGACGCCCATCCCCCTTTCCAGATCGATGGCAATTTCGGTGGCACCGCAGGTGTCACCGAGATGCTGTTACAGTCACAACAGGGCGAACTGCACCTGTTACCCGCGCTTCCCGGCGCATGGCAAAGCGGTCTGGTGAAGGGTCTGTGCGCACGCGGCGGATTTGTAGTGACGATCCGGTGGAAACTTCACCGGCTGCAATCCGCTGAGCTGTATTCCGTGAGCGGGAATCCATGTGTGGTGCGGACCAGTGTACCCGTCATGCTGGTGGGAACACCATTGAAATCCAGGAAAGCAACTTTCGGTTACTTACTGTCGTTCCCGACCGTAAAAGGAAAACATTATCTGCTGCAACGGGTTGAGCAATGACAGGACCCGCGCAGGAATCCCGGAGTTTGTAGCGATTGTGTGTTGACGGCCCAACTGACGAAAATTTAATTCCCCACCTGCGGCAAGCGCCGGCCGCATGGCGTAAATTGCGCGGGTAACCTATCTTATGCGCTGAACATGAGCCAGCACGAACATTTTAAATTTAACGGTGCACTGCTGGATAACTATCTCGCGGCGGGCTATTACAGGATGGGGCAATATATTTTTACAACCGATACGATCCTGCACGACGCTCGTCGATATTTTGTTTTCTGGTTGCGGTTTCCCCTGGCGAATTTCCAGTTCGAAAAAAAAGCACAGAAGCTGCTTTGGCAAAACCGCATGTTCAGGATCCTCTTCCGGGATTTCTCGATCGACCCGGAACTGGAGCAGTTATACGCCAGGTACACAGAGTATGTGAACTTTGACGCACCCCCCACGCTGCAATCGGTCCTGTTCGGAGAGATGGCAGACCGGGATACCCGCAACGCGTTCGATTCGGGTATGATCGAAGTCAGGGACGGCGACACCCTGGTGGCGGCCGGCATCTATGACCAGGGGGCCCGTTCGCTGGCCGGCATTATGAATTTTTACGATCCTCTTTACAAGCGTTACAGTCCCGGAAAGTTTCTGATGTTGCAGAAGATCAGGTACGCGATGGACCGGAACATGGAATATTACTACCCCGGCTATATTGCCCACGGCTACCCGAAGTTCGACTACAAATTATTTCCCAACCCGTCCATGGCCCAGATGTATGATCCCGTCACCAGGGTCTGGATGGCCTTCTCTGCTGATCACTGTGAAGCATTAGTGAGGCAATTTCTCAAACAAATGAAATAGGGTACGCCCATCGGTACACGGGAATCATTTTTTTATTTGACGACCGTCATAGGTACCCAAAAGATCCCGGTGTAAAATTGTAGCACCCTGCAACCACGGCATCATACTACACTAACCCGTGATTTCGGTGGAGCGTTGCAACCCGAAAAACACCTGGTTAAGAACCATGAATTACCCGGATGAACCTGAATGGTTTGAGCTAACCCTTGAAAGCCCCCGGTAACCAGGTTAAGAAAACACTGCTTACTGAAAACAAATGGCCTTCGCGTTGAAGGCCTTTTGCATTCTCACAGGGATTTATAATAGGTTGGTGGAACGGCGACCCCGCCTGCCGGTTTAAAACGGTTGTATTTTCAGGGTAAACAGGACTCCTCCGCTGCCCAGCCGGACCTTGCCGGCTCCGACCCCAGCAAGGGGCAATTGCACATACGGTTCCGCCAGGAACGAAGTTTTCCGGCCGAGACGCTTCTCGTACGCGGCGGACAGATCCAGCACGGAAAAGTAATGGTGGTTCTGGTTATAGATGGTCCAGCTTTTTTCATCGGTATAACCGGAAGGATATTTGTAGACGTACCGGTAATGTTCCTTTTTCATCAAATAGGACGAAAGTCCGGCAGACACCAGCCAATCGTGGCGCTTCATGCCGCCCAACCGGTAGCTGACCCGCAGCGGGATGTCATAGACGATGCAATTGGCCAGGACATCCGACAAATAATTACTGCTACCCCCATAAGGAATGCGGTATTGGCTGGTATCCGCTGAATAGATCTTGTCGGCCACATAGAAACCTGCCCGGATGGTCCACCTGGGCGAAACAGCATAACCCAGTCCGATCCCATAGTCCAGGTCCATCCTCCCGATCCTGTTCATGGACACACCGCTGACGTCGGGGCCCGCCGAGACTGTGATGAAAAAATTCCGGCTGAAACGGCCCTGGCCCGGCTGCTTCTTTTTGCCGGAGGATGGTTTCCCCGCGTCTGCAACCGGATGCATGTCCCTTACCGGCTTTCCTGCAACGGTCAACTGCGTGTCCCGGGTTACCGGAACATTATGGGCCGCGTCCCGTCCGTCGGGTGGATGGATACGGTTAGCGGTGGTATCACCCTTGGTACCGTCATTGTTTTCAGGGCTGGAGTGAAGGGCCGGCGTCTCTTCTGCCTTTGCACCTGAATATGTCTCAGCAGGTGACGAGGGCGTGTTTCCGTTCAACGGCGCAGCGGAGGACCTTCGTTGCGGGGATAACCCGGTTGTGCGTATGGTTACGCGTGCGGTTGACGGTTGCAGACGGCCGGAATGTCCCGCGGGGACATCACCGGTCATGGTCGCCGATGAAGGCGTCCGGGTGATGCCGGTTGGTTCGCCGGGCTGCCGTACGATGATCGGGTTGTTGCCTGCGACATCATGGTGCGGTACCGGCGCCTGCGCTTTCGATAGGGCGGTGGAATGACCCGGAATCCTTCTGGAGCCGATGGTGCGCGGGCCCGCGTGATAGAAATACCAAAGGCCGGCGCCGCCTCCCAGCAGCAGGAAAAGAGGCAGATAGAAAAACCTTCGTCTCCTTTTCCTTTCCGGCAGTTGGGAGTCCAGCAACGATGCCATCTTTTCCCAGGCGTCTTCTTCGTACGACGGGTGGTATTGTTCTGCGGCTTCCCGGATCTTTTTATTTAATGCGTCATCCGACATTCTTTGTCAATATGATTTGATTATCTTTTTTTAAAATTTTTTGAAGGTGCTGTCGCGCCTTCGACAGGTTTGACTTGGACGTGCCCACGGCGATGCCGAGTTGCCCGGCGATCTCTTCATGACTGAACCCGTCAATAATGAAAAGGTTGATCGCTACCCGGTAGGCCGGCGACAGTTCCCTGATGGCATTGATGATCTCGTCATAGGAGATCATATCATAAGCATTTTCATCCTCCGAGGGCAGGTAAATGATCGTCTTGTCCAGCTCCGCCGTAAAATCATGTTTGCTGTATTTGCGGTTGTGGTCGATCGCCGTGTAGATCATGATACGGCGGATCCAGCCCTTGAAGGAATTCATCTCGTCTGCATAAGCAGGTTTGTACCGGTGGATCTCTTTAAATATTTTCAGGAAACTGTCATTAAAGATCTCGATCGCGTCATCCTTCGTCCTGCTATAGCGGTCACAGATGGACATACCATAGCTATAGAAAGAGTTGTACAGTTTTTTCTGGCTCTCTCTCTGGTTGAGGGAACATCCCTGGATCAACTGGTTCAATTCTTCGACAGCGATCAATTGCATTGGTTTCAGGAAGATAAACGAATTTCAGGCGGGAAAGGTTGCCCCGGGAAGAGAAAAATCGCCAGCCATTCCGGTGGCATTCTCCCGGAGGGCCCAAAAAAGATATATTAATTTGAATATCAGTAACTAACCCGAATCAGGCGCCTAATACAACCTTGTTGGCCAGCCTGATCTCGGGTGCGGAAATCGTATGCCCCATGCCGGGGTAGACCTGGAGCGTGACATCGGCATGCAGGTCGCGGAGGACCGCGGCGGACTCCCGGACGCGCGCCACGGGTACGTGTGGGTCTGGATCGCTGGTGCCTATGAAGACGGGTGTTTTCCCGAAATCTCCCGAATAATGCTCACGATGGACCTGATCGCCAATCAACCCGCCGGTAAAAGCAATGATGCCTCCATACCGGCGCGCATGGCGGGCGGCAAATTCCAGGGTCAGGCAGGCACCTTGTGAAAATCCCAGCAGGAAGAGATGCTCCCAACGGATGCCGTGCTCATGAACCTCGCGGGTCATCTCGTCCAGCAGCCCGAGTGCAGAAGAAAGCCAGGGTTCATTCAATTCAGCCGGGGCCAGGAAGGAAGCCGGATACCAGGTCTGGTGGGTCGCCTGGGGAGCCAGGAGCGCAAAGCCGGCTACTTCGAGATGGGTTGCCAGCGGCAGGATATCGGATGCAAGGGCGCCCCGGCCATGTACCATGATCAGCACCTTGTCCGCCTTATCCAGCGGTTGGCCGCCGGTGAAGATCTGCTTTTCATGAAGACGCTGCTGTTCCATCCGGTAGGGCATTAAGCGGCCTTTTTCACCTTTCGTTTCCGGGTGTTCTGGTTAATGAAGTCGGTCAGGGCTTTTTCCGTCAGGTGTCCTTCAAATTTTTCGCCATTGATGAAAAATGCGGGAACGTCGGTCACGCCCATTTCAATTCCGCAACGGATATCGTCCTGCACGTTCCATCCGTACTTACCGTTGATCAGGTCATTGAGATACGATTTGCTCTTGACGCCCAGTTCCTTTGCATAGGAATGCAGCGAGATGGTACCCAGGTGGCGCCGGTTCTTCAATAACATTTCATGCATTTCAAAGAATTTTCCTTCCTGCGCTGCACCAATGGCTGCTTCTGCCGCCTTGTGCGCTTTCTGGTGAACGCGAACCATCGGAAAATGCCGGAAATTGTAATTTACCTTGCCCTGGAAATTCTCCATTACTTTCTTCACCACCACATGGGCTTTTTCCGATTTTTCGCTTTCATAGTCCACAAACTCAATCAGTGTAAAAGGAGCATCGGCATTCCCTACCAGGACTTCGCCGGGCCCAATTACAGGTATTTCCTCTTTCTTTTTCATATATATAATTTATGTCAAATTGTCTTTTTTTTGTTTCCATATGTCAGCAAACTCTGCCGGGTGGCGCTGAAATTGCTTAAATACGAAGGGGCAAAGTGCGGTCACCTGCAGATGATTTTTCCTCGCGTAAGCTGCCATGGCAGCCAGAAGATCTTTCGCAAGGCCCCGGCCACCCGCTTCTGGCGAGACTTCCGTGTGATAAACAATCAGGTTGCCATTCGACTCCTGAACGTCCATCCAGGCCATAGGTTGCTCTCCCGTTGAAATGGAGAATTGACCGCTACCATCTGGCCTCAAATTCAATGCCACGTCTTGCATATTTCGTGTAGGCATTTACGTTACTCAGGACAGCGCCGGAAGCACGGATTCAATGTGTTGCCGGGCTGCCTCATACTGTCTCGGCAGCTTTAAATGACGGCCCAGTTCTTCAAGGGGTTCGTCCCGGGTAAACCCCGGATTATCAGTGGCCAGTTCGAACAGAACTCCGCCCGGCTCTCTGAAATACACCGAAAAGAAATAATCCCGGTCGATCTTGCCCGTCGGCTGTAGCCCCGCATCCAGCACTTTCTGCCTGTATTCCATCAGTTCTTCTTCATTTTTAACGCGGAACGCAACATGATGAAAAGTGCCGGCACCCTGTACGCCACGCGTACCCGCCGACATTTCCTCCAGATCGACCACCGATGCCGTATCAATAGCCGGGACGCGGTACCGGAACTGGTTACCCTCGCTCCTTTCTAACCGGTACCCGAAGACCCCGGTCAGGATCCGGGCGGTCACATCTGGTCTCTGGAGCAACAGGGTGACCCCGTGAAACCCCTTTAATGCCACCTCCTCCGGAACGCCGGAGGTCTGCCAGCCTTGCCGGGGATCCACCTGCCCCACAAGGTTAATGGCCAGGCCGTCGGGATCCTGAAACTGCAGTTGCCGCTCGCCATATTTTTCCCCCTCGGTCACCTGTACACCGGCACCGGCCAGCCGCTTCTTCCAGAAGTCCACACTGGCGGGTGATACCGCGTAGTTCACGCTACTCACCATCCCGGTGCCGGTCACACCCCGGCGGATGCCTTCCCACGGAAAAAAGGTGAGAATGGTTCCGGGCGAACCTTTTTCATCTCCAAAATAGAAATGGTACGTGCCGGGGTCATCGAAATTGACGGTTTTCTTGACCAGTCGTAAACCCAGGACGCGTGAATAAAAATCGAGGTTTCGCCGGGCATTGCCGGCGATGGCCGTTACATGGTGAAGGCCTGCTATAGGATGTTCCATAATAAAGTTTAATCTTCGCCCAGTACCTCCCTGAAGGAAGGAGGAATGTCGGGAAGGTCGGTAACCCTGGAATAGGGCAACAGTTCCTGGAGCTTTTTATCCGGGCAATCCCGGCTGATATGGATCACGACTTTTTGCGTAGCTACTTCCCTGATCAAAGAGGCGACTTCCGCTTCTTCGCTGCCCGCGACGTCCATAATAATGGCATCCGCCTCCCAGCAGCCGTCCTTCATGCACCGGTGCACCTCGGTCCTGCACAGCCTGCTCTTCTTTTTCAATTCCGTGGCCACGGCATCATAGCCTTCCTTTTCCGGGGCCAGCAACAACAGGTTACACCGCTCATGCAGGAACGTGCCTGCAATGGCGGAGGCTCTTGAAGGAGAAGAAGCAATCACCGCGATCGTCTTTCTTGCTGCCATATTAAATTTTTCATCCAACGAATTTACATCTCCCGGCAGGACTTGCCCGTTACCCGAGGTTAATAAATTGTATTGACCTGAATCAACGACTTTTTTTACCCTTTTCGGCAATCTGGCTCCTGATCCTGCTTAATGTTTCCTTGGTGATCCCGAGGTAGGAAGCGATCATCCGCTGGGATACGCGTTGCATACAGCCAGGATGGTCATTCATAAAATTAAGATATTTTTCTTCCGCTGTCTCGCTCATATGGCTGATGAGCCGCTTCTGCGTGACAATCAGGCTGTTCTGCGTAAGAATCCGAAAAAACTTTTCAAATACCGGCAGCTTTGCCAGGAGCACTTCCCAGGAGTTCCACGTGATCAGCAGCAATTCGCAATCCTCCATCGCCTCAATGTTCAGCGAGGAAGGCTCGCGGCGAAGGAAGCTGGCGAGGTCCGCGACCCACCATCCTTCGAAGGCAAACTGCAGGATGTGCTCGGTACCCTTCTGATCCACGGCATAGGTCCGCAGCAGACCCTTTTCCACG
>Ga0187809_10000974_pt1 | contig 14098 bp, 8 predicted proteins | sample NC_wetland_sal_i_8_FD_132415 | JGI IMG/M metagenome (GOLD analysis project Ga0187809, IMG submission 132415) | Wetland sediment microbial communities from Neuse River Estuary, North Carolina, USA - ASW_4 | ecosystem: Environmental > Aquatic > Freshwater > Wetlands > Sediment | place: USA: North... | reverse complement strand
CGGCCTGGCCCAGGCGGCCGCCGTGATGAACGCGAACCGGCTGAACTGCCAGGAGTACCGGGCGCAGTTCAGCGAGCGGCGCGCGTACATGTCCGGCCGGCCGGTCGACGGCGTCTCCCCGGCCATCCTGGCCACCTGGTCGCTGGCCGCCGAGTGCGCGCACCAGCTCGCACCCCCCGGTCTGGCCTGGCCGGGCCTGGCCCTGACCGCCGTGCTCGATCCGCACGGGATCCCCGGGGCCGTGTTGACCAGCCCGGCCGCGTGCGGCTTTATCGCGGGCCGGCCGAGCAGCGCCACGGGCCCGGATCAGGACCTGGCGCGGACGGCCGTCACCAACCTAGCTCGGGCCGGCCTGGTCAGCATCGACCCCGCCAACGCGATCCGGACCGTGCGGATGCACCGCAGTGTGCAGGCGGCCGTGCGCGCCTACCTGCCGCCCGCGGACATCGATCAGGTCCTCCTGGCCGCCGCGGATGCCCTGGTGCAAGCCTGGCCGGAGCCGGGCAGCGGCCGAAGCGGCTCAGCCGCGCTCGACCAGGCCCTGCGCGACTGCGCGATCAGCCTGCGGGCCGCCCAGCCGATCCCGGCCGAGGCCGGGACGTCGGCCGGGGACGTGCTGCGCGATGTCCCGCGAGAGGCTTCATCCGGGCCGCCGGGCAGTATCCAGCCGGGGCCGCCGGAAGGCCAGCACCTCGTGCCCGCGCACGATGCACTGTGGCAGCCGGGGGCCCATCCGCTGCTGTTCCGCCTGGGCCGGAGCCTGGAGGACAACCGGCTGGACGAATCCGCGATGGTGTACTGGCAGTCCATGGTGGCCACCAGCACCGGGCGGCTCGGGTCGGCGCACGCCGACTCGCTGGCGGCCAAAGAGCGGCTCGCCGTCGCCTACGAAGCAGCGGGCCGCCTCGGTGACGCCATCGCGATGTTCGCCGGCGCCCTGAGTGACCGGGAGCGCAGCCAGGGATCCGAATTTCCCGACACCATCGCGGCCCGCGGCCGGCTCGCGCACGCGTACGCCAGCGCGGGACTGCCAGCCGAGGCGGTGGCGCTTTACGAGCGCATGGTGGCGGACGCCAGCCGGCAACTCGGCCTCGGGCATCCGCTCACCCTGACCGCGCGGGCCGGTCTGGCCGACGCCTACGCCGAGGCCGGCCGGACCGGAGAGTCGCTCACCGCCCACCAGACGGTCAGCGCCGACGCCGAACGGCTCCTCGGCCCGCGGCACCCGACCACGCTGGCCGCGCGGGACAACCTGGCCGCCGCGTTCCTGGCCCACGGCCAGGCCAAGGAGGCGGTGGACCGATACAAGAGCCTGGTGGCCGACTACGAGGCGCTGAACGGCCGGGATCATCCCGACGCGATCTTGGCCCGGGCCAGCCTGGCCTCGGCGTACCGTCAGGGCGGGAAGTCCAAGGACGCGATCGCGCAGTACAAGCGGGTGCTCGAGGATCGCGAGCGGACCGCCGGGCCCGATCATCCGAACACGATCGCCGCCCGGGCCAACCTGGCCTTCGCCTACCGCAGCGCCGGGCAGCTGCGCGAGGCGATCCGCGAATACGAACGCACGCTCGCCGACCGGGAGCGGCTGCAGGGACCCGATCACCTGGATACCCGCACCGCGCGCTGCAACCTAGCTGCCGCCTACCAGCAGGCCCACCGGCTCAGCGAGGCGGTCCAGCATTACGAGCGCGCACTGACCGACAGCGAGCGCATGGTCGGCCCCGGAGACCTGGAGACGCTGACCACCCGGACCGGCCTGGCCTCGGCCCTGTACGACGGCGGCCGGCTGATGGAGGTCGTCGCGGTGCTGCAGCGCGCGCTGGCCGACAGCGAGCGCTACCTCGGCCCCGATCATCCGATGACCAAGACCGTGCGGGACAACCTCGAGGCGGCGACGCGGACCTGAACCAGGAAACCCCCGACCACGCGCTTATCAGTATCTGAGATCGGCCTTAGATCCTTGAAATTGAAAGGAACAGGTAAGAACCAGTGGGACCGGAGAGATTCACGATGAAACGCCTGGGCCGTCGCGTCGGTTAAGAGCCCTTTAAAGCATCCTTAAAGACCGCTGACAAGCGTCAACGGCCCGTGCGGCCCAGCGGGAGTCGCTAGACTCGGCCGAACGAGCAGGTACGGACGGCGCCCAGGAGGACACGGCTCGGCTGGGCCAGGCCATAGCGTGACTTATCGCGACTTATGATCACGCCACGAAAATCCAAATTATCATGCGATATGGGACACCCGCTTGCGCCGCATGGGTGAGCTGGTGCTCATGAGTCCGCGTAACACGGATGTGAAAGCGGTTAAGAGAGGTTGCCTCAAGTGGTCGCGCAGCAACCCGGAACGTCCACGCAACCGGGGGTCCTGCTGTCCGGGATCGTGCCCCCGCTCGCGGACACCCACTACACGCGGACGGAGACCGGGCAGAATCTGGCCGGCAGCCTGCAGCCCGGGGAGACCGCCGTGCTGGTGCACGGCGACGAGAGCGACGCCGTGCCGATCGCCCAGGGCGGCACCGGCAAGACCCAGCTCGCGGTGGAGTTCACCCACGCCATGTGGAACGGCCGGCTGGTCGAGGTTCTGGTCTGGGTCACCGCGACCAACGCCGAATCGATCATCACCGGCTTCGCGCAGGCGGCGAACACGGTCGACGCGGCCAACCCCGGCGAGGGCGCGGAGGCGGCCGCGGCCAGGTTCGTCTCCTGGCTGGCGCACACCAAGCGCCCGTGGGCGCTGATCATCGATGACCTGAACGACGTGGCCGACCTGGAGAACCTGTGGCCGGGCGGCGCGTCCGGCCGGATCCTGATCACCACCCGGCTGCCGGCCGAGTCATTTGACACGCGGGACGTCAGGATCGTCCCGGTGCCCGGGCTGAGCCGGCGGGAGGCGCTGTCCTTCCTGTCCGCCCGGCTCACCGACCATCCCGACCAGCGGATCGAGGCGCTGGACCTGGGCGAGGACCTCGACGGCCTCCCGCTCGCCCTGGGCCAGGCCACCGCGGTGATCAACGCCCGCCAGCAGGGTTGCCGGGAGTACCGGGTCGCGCTGGCCGAGCGCCGCAAGCACATGACCGCGGTGGACGGGGCGTCGGCCACGGTACTGGCCACCTGGTCGCTGGCCGCCGAGTGCGCGCACGAGCTGCCGCCGTCCGGCCTGGCCTGGCCGACGCTCGTGCTGGCCGCCATGATGGACCACCACGGGATCCCCGGTGCGGTGCTGACCAGCCCCGCCGCCTGCGGCTACATCGCCGGCCGCCCGAGCACGGCGGGCGGGGCGGACCAGAATATGGTCCGGGCCGCTATCAATAACCTGGCCGCGGTCGGCCTGGTCACCATCGATCCGGTCAGCCCCGTGCGCACCGTGCAGATGCACGCCAGCGTCCAGGCCGCCGTACGGTCCTACCTGCCGCAGGCCGACCTGGAGCAGGTCGCGCTGGCCGCCGCCGACGCGCTGCTGGAGACGTGGCCGGAGGGCGAGGGCGGGCCGCAGCTCGACCAAGCCCTGCGAGACTGCGCCGAGACGCTGCGGGCCAACGACGGCGGGATGCTGTGGAAGACCGAGGCCCATCCGCTGCTGTTCCGCGCCGGGCTGTCCCTGGAGAACAGCAGGCTGTCTGACGCCGCCATCGCGTACTGGCAGTCCATGCTGACCACCAGTACCCATCTGCTCGGCTCCGCGCACGCGAATGCCGTGGTGGCCAGGGACCGGCTCGCCGCGGCCTACGAATCGGCGAGGCGGTCCGGCGAGGCCATCTCGGTGTTCCAGACCGCGCTGGCCGACCGGGAGCGGAACCAGGGACCCGAGCACCCGGAGACCATCGCGGCCCGGGGCCACCTGGCGCACGCCTACCAAAGCGCCGGGCGGCCAGCGGACGCCGTCGGCCTGTACGAGCGCACGGTAGCCGACTCCGACCGGCTGCTCGGCGCCGGCCATCCGGTCACGCTTGGGTCCCGCGCCAGCCTGGCGGACGCGTACCAGACGGCGGGCAAGGTCCGGGAGGCCGTCACCGGCTACGAGAAGTTGCTGGGCGACGCCGAGCGCGTACTCGGCGCGGGTCACCCGACCACGCTGAGCGCGCGGGCCAGCCTGGCCGCCGCCTACACGGCCAACGGACAGGCCAAGCCCGCGATCGAGCAGTACGAACGGGTGCTGGCCGACCAGGAGCGGATGCACGGGCGCGACCATCCGGACGCCATCGCGGCCCGGGCCAGCCTGGCCTCGGCGTACCGCGCCGCCGGGAAGCTGAAGGACGCCATCACGCAGTACGAACGGGTGCTCGCCGACCGGGAACGGGTCGAGGGCGCCGATCACCCGGACACGATCGCGGCCCGCGCCAACCTGGCCTTCGCGTATCGCAGCGCAGGACGGTTCCGGGAGGCGATCCCGCGGTACGAGCGCACGCTCGCCGACCGGGAACGGGTGCAGGGACGGGATCACCGGGACACCCTGACCGCACGCTCCAACCTGGCCGCCTGCTACCAGCAGGCCCGCCGGCTGACCGACGCCATCCCGCACTACGAGCGGGCGCTGGCCGACAGCGAGCGGATGCTCGGGGCCGGAGACATGGAAACCCTGACCACCCGGTGCAACCTGGCCTCCGCGTACTATACCGCGGGCCGCCTGTCCGACGTGGTCGCGATCCTGCAGCACGCCCTGACCGACTGCGAGCGCTACCTGGGACCCGATCATCAGATGACGCAGACCGTGCGCCAAAACCTGGACGCCGCCACCCAGGCGTAACATTTCTCGCCAAGGGCGCAGCGATGCCCGGACTGTGTTTCCCCACAGGCCCACCCCAGGAGCGAGGTACGAGCGACGAGGGAAGGCAGCGCGTCAAGAGCGCCCGGCGGCGAAAAGAGGCAGAGCACCGATGGGTACGTACGACTTTGTCATCGTGGGCGGCGGATCCGCAGGCAGCGCGCTGGCCAACCGGCTGTCCGCCGATCCCGGCGCGCGGGTGCTGGTGCTCGAGGCGGGACGGCCCGACTACATCTGGGATCCGTACATCCACATGCCGGCCGCGCTGACCTTCCCGATCGGTAACCGGTTCTACGACTGGAAGTACGAAAGCGAGCCCGAGCCGTTCATGAACGGCCGGCGGATCTACCATGCCCGGGGCAAGGTCCTGGGCGGGTCGAGCAGCATCAACGGGATGATCTTCCAGCGCGGCAACCCGCTGGACTACGAGCGCTGGGGCGCCGACCCGGGGATGGCCGACTGGGACTACGCGCACTGCCTGCCCTACTTCAAGCGGATGGAGTCGTGCCTGGCCGCGGACGACACCGACGAGTACCGCGGCAAGCACGGGCCGCTGGTGCTCGAGCGCGGCCCCGCGAGCAGCCCGCTGTTCCAGGCCTTCTTCGGCGCGGTGCAGCAGGCCGGATACGTGCTCACCCAGGACGTGAACGGCTACCGCCAGGAAGGCTTCGCCGCCTTCGACCGGAACATCCACCGGGGCAGGCGGCTGTCCGCGGCGCGCGCCTACCTGTATCCGGTGATGAGCCGGGCCAACCTCACCGTGGCCTGCCGGGCCATGGTCACGCGGGTCATCTTCCGCGGCCAGCGCGCCGTCGGCGTCGAGTTCAAGCACCAGGGAAAGGTCAAGAAGGTCCGGGCCAACGAGATCATCCTGTGCGGGGGCGCGATCAACTCGCCGCAGCTGCTGCAGCTGTCCGGCGTCGGCAACGCGGCCGAGCTGGGCGCCCTCGGCATCGACGTGGTGGCCGACCTGCCCGGCGTAGGCGAGAACCTGCAGGACCACCTGGAGGTCTACATTCAGTACGGCTCGAAGCAGCCGGTTTCGGTCGCGCCCGCGCTCAAGATGCGCAACCGCCCGATCGTCGGCGCGAAGTGGCTGTTCCTGCGGAGCGGGCCCGGCGCGACCAACCACTTCGAGGGCGGCGGCTTCGCGTGCAGCAACGACGATGTGGCCTATCCCAACCTGATGTTCCACTTCCTGCCCATCGCGATCCGGTACGACGGCTCGCAGCCCGCGGGCGGGCACGGCTACCAGGTGCACATCGGGCCGATGTACTCCGACTCGCGCGGCACGGTGAAGATCACCTCGCGCGACCCGCTGGTCCATCCGGCGCTGCGGTTCAATTACCTGTCGACGCCGACCGACCGGCGGGAATGGACCGAGGCGGTCCAGGTCGCCCGGAAGATCTTGACCCAGCCAGCCTTCGACGACTACAACGCGGGCGAGCTGTCACCCGGTCCTGAGGTCCAGACCGAGGAGGAGATCCTAGCCTGGGTGGCCAAGGACGCCGAGACCGCGCTGCACCCGTCGTGCACGACCAAGATGGGGACCGACGCGATGGCGGTGACCGACCCTGGCTCACTACGGGTCCACGGCCTGCACGGGCTGCGGGTGGTCGACGCGTCGGTCATGCCCTACGTCACCAACGGCAACATCTACGCGCCGGTCATGATGACCGCGGAAAAGGCGGCCGACCTGATCCTGGGCCAGACCCCGCTGCCGCCCGAACCGGTGCCGTTCTACCGCCGCCAGCACGCAGTGGGCCGGGCCGCACAGACCCAGGTCCGCTCGGAAGATTAAATGATCTTTTCGTGGAGCGCAGCTCCAAGCGGGGGGTTCCGGGCGGTCGTCCCCCCGGGTCGATGCTGTACCGAACGGACGGTGGTGTGCGGCCAGCACCACAACGTGGGATTCTTAATCCGGAAACTAGACAGACCGGCTATCACGTCACCATGATCGAATTGCACCGGTGGCATGCGACATCGGTGCGCGCACAGCGAGGAGCGAAGCAGGCATGACCACACCGAAAGGGCCTGCGGGCGGTCCCACGGACGATCCGCTGCCCGAGGCCATGATGCTGGTGCAGGGCGCGGCCGATGCGGGCTATCAGCTCAAGATCCTAGGCGGCATGGGGGTGCGGGTGCTGTGCCCCGAATTCCCGCCCCGGCAGCGCGCGGGCCAGGACATCGACCTGGCCTGCCTGGGCAAGACCTGGCGCAAGGTGGCCGACCATCTCGAAAAGGCAGGCTGCACGCCCGACAAGCGGTTCAACGCCCTGAACGGCCACCAGCAAATGTACTTCAACGCCCCGTCCGGGCGGCCGATCGACGTCATGGTGGACAAGCTGTCGATGTGCCACACGCTGGACCTGCGGCCGTCGTTCGCCTCCGCCTCGCCGACCCTCGACCCGGCCGACCTGCTGCTGTCCAAGCTGCAGATCGTGGAGCTCAACGCCAAGGACGCGCACGACATCACCCACCTGCTGTCCGGGGTGCGGGTCGGGCGCGACGCGACCCGGCCGTTCATCGACACCGACCGGTTCGCTTCGGTGCTGGCCGGTGACTGGGGCTGGTGGCGCACCGTGACCGGCAACCTGAACAAGCTGCCCGGCCTGCTTTCGGAACAGCCGGGCCTGGCCCCGCCGTACCCGAAGTTCGACCCGCTGACCCAGGCCAAGCAGTTGCAGGAGGTCGCGGAGACGGTGCCGAAGGGCCTGAAGTGGAAGACCAGGGCCAGGATGGGCGACCGGGTCCGCTGGTACGAGCTACCCGAAGAAGTCGGCCACTGATCCCGGCCGGGAGCAGTGGGCATATTTGTTACTACTGGAAGGCGCGGCATCACGATGAAAGTCTTCTTCGCCACGGACATCCACGGTTCTGAGATCTGCTGGCGAAAGTTCCTGAACGCCGCCGCCTTCTACAAGGCCGACATGGTCATCCTCGGCGGGGACGTTACCGGCAAGGTCATGGTGCCGATCGTCAGTTCCTCCCCCGGCCATTGGGAGGTCACGTTCGGCACCCAGCGACTGCAGCTCAGCACCCAGGCCGAGTTGGACGACATCAAGCGCCGGATCCGGGACCGCGGGTACTACCCGGCCGTGATGTCCACCGACGAGCTCGACTCCCTCAACGAAGAGGACGGCTCGATTGACCGCCGGTTCACCCAGGAGATGACCAAGGGTCTGGAGATGTGGCTGGACATGGCCGACAGCAAGCTGCGCGGCGGCGAGATCCCGTGCGTCTTGAACGGCGGGAACGACGACATCTGGGAGATCGACGACATCATCGAGCAGTCCCCGAACGTCAGCTTCGGCGAGGCCAGGGTGATCGACATCGGCGGCTTCTATCTGGCCTCCATGGGCTGGACCAATCCGACGCCGTGGAACACGTTCCGCGAGGCTCCGGAGGACGTGCTGACGACCAAGATCGACGCGGTGGTCTCGCAGATCCCCGACATGAGCCGGGCGGTGTTCAACTTCCACGCGCCGCCGTACGGCACTGGGCTGGATGAGGCGCCCGCACTGGACGAGAACATGCGGCCGACGCATGGCGGCGCGGTGATGAAGCCGGTGGGCTCGACCGCGGTGCGGGCGGCCATCCTCAAGTACCAGCCAATGCTGTCGGTGCACGGGCACATCCACGAGAGCAAGGGGGTCAAGAAGATGGGCCAGACCCTCGCGATGAACCCGGGCAGCTCCTACACCGACGGCGTGCTGCAGGGCGCCGTTTTGGATCTGAACGAGAAGAAGGGAAAGGTCGCCAGGTACATCATGGTGAACGGCTGAGGCCAGAGCCTTGGGGTTGCTTGCGGCCGCTGAGGGCCGCGGCAGGCGGGCCGGGCGGCGGCGGCTGGTGTTCTCGCGTCATGAGGCCCTCAGCCAGTGACGATGTCAGACCGTGACCTGGCAACTTCGCAGATCACAGCGCCCGGACGTCCCCAGAGTCCTATATTGACGCTAGATAAATACCGACGCTCACCGATATAACGCTCTTACCATCGTTAACCCGCCCTAACTCCCAAAAATCCAGACAAAAACGGATAAACCTGGTTAACCGGAGGATACACATGACGGCAGGAGCTCTCGGCGAAGAGAGACCGACTCTCTTCCTCCGTAATGCAACGGGCCTGGTCCGCGGCTGGTCTGTCAGGGACTCGCTGATCTACGCCTGCCTGGCCACCAACTTCGTGACGCTCGGCCTCTACGAGTTCACCTTCGCCGGGCCGGCGTTCCCGAAGGGCCAGCTGATAACGGCGACGCTTATCGGGGGAATCTGGGTTTCGTTCCTGGTGATCGCCTACACCGGGCTCGTCGTGACGATCCCGCGGGCCGGCGGCGACTACGTCTGGCAGACCAGGATCCTGACCAGCGGCATCGGCTTCGTGATGGCCGTGACCGGCTGGTGGTTCATCCTGTGGCTATGGGCGCCGATCTACGGCAACATCCTGGCGGTGCAGCTGTTCCAGCCGATCTGGGCAACGCTCAAGTGGACCTGGCCGACCGGCGGGGCGGCGTGGTTCGGCACGCACAACGGGGTCTTCATCGTGACCCTGATCACGATCGTCGTGGCCGGTCTCCTGGTCTCCATCGGAATGGCGGGGTACGCCAAGGTGCAGAGGTGGTGCTTCATCGGTGGCGTGCTCGGCTTCGCCGTCGTCGTGATCCTGCTGCTGATTAACTCCAAGGCCGACTTCATCGCCGCGTTCAACCGGGAAGGGCAGCACCTGTTCGGCGTCAGCAACGCCTACGCGGCCACTAACCACGCGGCCGCCAAGGCCGGCTATTCCACATACCCGATCAACTTCGGCCCGCTCGGGCCTACGATGCTCCTCGTCCCGGCGCTGATGTTCTTCCTCCTGTGGCCGAACTGGGGCACCACCTTGTACGGCGAGGTCCGCGGCGCGAGCGACTTCAGGCGAGTGTTCAGCGGCATGTTCATCGGCCTGTGGCTCACGGTCCTCTTCACGGTCATCACCCTGCTGCTGATCAACAAGACCATGGGCTGGGACTTCTACCAGAACGCCAACGCACTGGACTACAACCTCACCCCACAGTTCGGCATCTGGCCGTACCCATTCATGTTCGCCGGCTGGCTAGTCAACAATGCCGCCTTCCAGGTGGTGCTGTTGCTGGTGCTGAGCCTGTGGTTCTTCGGATGGGTGGGAACGCTGTTCCTGTCCTCGACCCGGGTCATCTTCGCGGCCGCGTTCGACCGGGTGCTCCCCGACCGGGCCGCTGAGGTCTCCGAGAGGCGCAGGGTACCGCTGTACTCTCTGCTGCTGATGCTGCTGCCCGCGGTCGGGCTGGCCGCGTTGTACGCGTACAACTCGAGTTTCCACACCTATACTCTGGACGCCACGCTGGTCATCGCGGTGACGTACCTGTTCAGCGCCATCGCCGTGGTCATCCTGCCGCTGCGCAAACCGGACCTGTGGTACGCCTCCCCGGCCAGCAAGATCAAGCTGTTCGGCGTGCCGATCGTGCCGGTGGCCGGGGTAGTGACGATCGCGCTGCTCGTGTTCTGCCTCATCGAGTGGCTGTCTAACGACCTGTACTTCGTGAACAACACGTCCTCGCTCATCTACATGGGCGCGAACTACGTGCTGGCCATCGTCATCTTCGTGACCGCCCGCATCGTCCGCAACCGCCAGGGCATCGACCTGTCCCTCATCAACAAGGAAATCCCGGTCGAGTAGCGTCCATCCGTTTCGTCCGGTCGTTATCGTGGGCCGTTACCTGCGTCAGAGCGCGGGTAACGGCCCACGATCGTTCTCGGGGAGTTGCGCGTGAGCGAGCAGACGTTTCTGGTGACGGGGGCGAATACCGGGATCGGGAGGGCGACGGCGGCGGGGCTGGCCCGGCAGGGCGGGAAGGTGTACATAACGGCCCGGTCCGCGGCCAAGGGCGAAGCCGCGGTGGCTTCCATCAGGGCGGCCGCCGGTTCGGATGCCGTGTTCTTCCTGGCGCTGGATCTGGCCGACCTGGGATCCGTGCGGGCGTGCGCGGAGGGGTTCCTGGCCCGTGGGGAGCCGCTGCACGTGCTGGTGAACAACGCGGGGATCGGGGGCGCGCGGGGGCTGACCAAGCAGGGGTTCGAGCTGATGTTCGGAGTGAACCACCTCGGGCACTTCCTGCTGACTCAGTTGCTGCTGGAGCGGATGACCTCGAGCGCTCCAGCGCGGGTGGTGACGGTGGCCAGCGACGCGCACTACCAGGCACGTGGCATCGACTGGGAGGCGCTGCGGCGCCCCGCGCGGGGCATCACCGGACTGGGTGAGTACGCGGTCTCCAAGCTGTGCAACGTGCTGTTCTCGCAGGAGCTGGCGCGCCGCACGACGGGCACCGGGGTGACCACGTACGCGCTGCACCCGGGCGTGGTGGCCTCAGACATCTGGCGGCGGGTGCCGTGGCCGGTGCGGCCCTTGATCACCCGGCGCATGCTGTCGGTGGACCAGGGCGCGGCGACGTCGCTGTACTGCGCGACCTCGCCGGAGGTGGCGGAGGCCAGCGGGCTGTTCTACGACAAGTGCGCGCCGCGGCCGCCCAGCCCGGTGGCGACCCCGGAGCTCGCGACGGAGCTGTGGCAGCGTAGCGAGGCCTGGACCGCTGCTTATGGGCCGGGCGCGGCATTATCGTGGGCAGTAAACGTTCATAGGCCTTAGTGATCAGGGGAAGCTGGGGGCATGGATCTTCCTGTCAATCCGCCGGTGGCGCCGATGCTGGCCAAGCCGGTGGACAAGATCCCGGACGGGGACTACGTATTCGAGCCGAAGTGGGACGGCTTCCGGTCGATCGTGTTCCGCGACGGCGACGAGGTCGAGATCGGCAGCCGCAACGAGCGGCCGATGACGCGCTACTTCCCGGAGCTGGTCGCGGCGATCCGCGCGCAACTGCCGGAGCGCTGCGTGATCGACGGGGAGATCGTGGTCCCGGACGCGGCCGGCCGGAGGCTGGACTTCGAGGCGCTGCAGCTGCGCATCCACCCGGCGGCCAGCCGGGTCTCGCTGCTGGCGGAGCAGACGCCCGGCCACTTCATCGCGTTCGACCTGCTCGCTTTGGGGGACTCTGACTTCATGGAGCGGCCGTTCGCCGAGCGGCGGGCGCTGCTCGAGGACGCCCTGGCCGGGGTCCGCTCCCCCATTCACCTGACCCTGGCCACCACGGACCGTTCGGTGGCGTCCGGCTGGTTCGGCCAGTTCGAGGGGGCCGGGCTGGACGGGCTGATCGCCAAGCCGGCCGACGGCGTGTACGAGCCGGATCGGCGGGTGATGAAGAAGATCAAGCACGAGCGCACCGCGGACTGCGTGGTGGCAGGTTACCGGGTGCACAAGAGCGGGCCGGATCGCATCGGTTCCCTGCTGCTCGGGCTGTATAAAGATGACGGCCGCCTGGCCAGCGTGGGCGTGGTCGGCGCGCTCCCGATGGAGCAGCGGATCTCGCTGTTCGCGGAGCTGCAGCCGCTGGTCACGGGATTTGAGGGGCACCCGTGGGACTGGGGGGCGCATGTGGCCGGGCAGCGGACCCCGCGGGCGGCCATGGCCAGCCGGTGGAACGCGGACAAGGACCTGTCCTTCGTCCCGTTGCGCCCCGAGCGCGTGCTCGAGGTCCGCTACGACCATATGGAAGGACCGCGGTTCCGGCACACGGCCCAGTTCGTCCGGTGGCGGCCGGACCGCGAGCCCCGCTCGTGCACGTATGAGCAGCTGGAGGAGCCGGTCAGCTTCAACCTGGCTGAGATCCTGCGAGGGGGCGGCGCCTGATGGCCGAGCCGAAACTCGTGCTGGAACTGGCCGGCCGTGAGGTGGCGATCAGCAACCCGAGCAAGGTGTTCTTTCCGCGGGCCGGGGTCACCAAGCTGGACATGGTGCGCTACTACCTTTCGGTCGCTGACGGGGCCCTGGGCGGGGTCCGGGAGCGGCCGATGGCGCTGAAGCGGTTCGTGAACGGGGCCGAGAGTGAGCCGTTCTTCCAGAAGCGGGCCCCGGACAAGCGCCCGGACTGGGTCGAGACCGTCGAGCTGCGCTTTCCCTCCGGGCGCACCGCGGACGAGGTGGTGGTCAGCGACGAGGCCGCGCTGGCCTGGGTGATCAACCTCGGCTGTATCGACCTGAACCCGCATCCGGTCCGGTCGTCCGACCTCGAGCACCCCGACGAGCTGCGGGTCGACCTGGACCCGGTCCCCGGCGTGGAGTGGCCGCAGATCAGGGACGTGGCCATGGTGGCGGCCGGCGTGCTGGCCGATTTCGGGCTGACCGGCTGGCCAAAGACCTCCGGGTCACGTGGCATGCACATCTACGCCCGGATCCAGCCCAGCTGGTCGTTCGGCGAGGTGCGCCGCGCGGCGGTCGCGGTAGCGCGGGAGATCGAGCGGCGGGCGCCGGACATCGCCACCTCCAAGTGGTGGAAGGAGGAGCGGCACGGCGTCTTCGTGGACTACAACCAGAACGCCAAGGACCGGACGGTCGCGTCGGCGTATTCGGTCCGCCCGGTCCCCGACGTCCGGGTATCGGCCCCGCTGACCTGGGACGAGGTGCCGGAGTGCGATCCGGCGGCGTACACCATCTTCACCGTGCCGGCGCGGTTCGCTGAGGTGGGCGATCCCTGGGCCGGGATGGACGAGGCGGCCGGGTCGCTGCAGGCGCTGCTCGAGCAGGCGGCCAGGGACGAGGCGGCGGGCCTGCCCGATGCGCCGTGGCCGCCTATGTACGACAAGCAGGCCGGCGAGGCGCCGCGGGTGCAGCCGTCCAAGCGCCGTTCCGATGCCGAGGTCCCGGCGCCGGCGCCGGGGAAGACGGCCGGGCCGACGGGGCGGCGGCGCAGCACGATGCCGCTGATCGAGATCGCTCGCGCGGAGACCAAGGACCAGGCGATGGCGGGGCTGGAACGCTGGAAGGCCAGGCATCCGTCGGTATGGCCGCTGCTCGAGCCCCGGGACGTCCTGGTCGACGCGATGCGCGGGCGCAGCTCCCTGTGGTACCGGATCCGGGTCAACCTCCAGCACGTCCCGGAGGCCGAGCGCCCGCCGCAGGAGCCGCTGGAGGTGGACTACGATCCCTGGGCGGGCTTCAGGCCCTAGCCGCTGGCGATCGCCCGGCCGCGTCGCCCCTCCACCCCGTCGCACTACGCGCCGCGGAGCGGCGGCGTCCGCCGTCGGCTGCTGCTCGCCAGGACCACCGGTCTCAGCCGTCACGACACGGCCTCATAGGCCATCCGGGCTAACCGACCCGATGGCCCATCGGCCCGGTTATAACCGACCCGATGGGCCATTGGAGCGGTTGCTCAAGGCCCCGAGCGTCAAGGTTGCGTGGCGTAAGAGGCCGGTGATGCTAAAGAGCATG
>Ga0187809_10000972_pt1 | contig 14101 bp, 11 predicted proteins | sample NC_wetland_sal_i_8_FD_132415 | JGI IMG/M metagenome (GOLD analysis project Ga0187809, IMG submission 132415) | Wetland sediment microbial communities from Neuse River Estuary, North Carolina, USA - ASW_4 | ecosystem: Environmental > Aquatic > Freshwater > Wetlands > Sediment | place: USA: North... | reverse complement strand
TCGAAGAAGAGGTACGCGGCGGGCAGGCCGACCAGCAGCGGGATCGAGGCGAGGAAGATGCCGACGGCGCCGCGCAGGCCGACCCAGGAGATGAACAGCTTCTCGCGCCACTGGAAATTGAACGGCGCCAGGCACAGGAACACGGCCGCCGGCCGCGCCACCAGGGTGAGCACCACCGCGACGACGATCGCGCCCGAGAGGCTGTCGGCGAGCCGGTGCGGCCAGGCAAGCAGCCCGAGCAGCACGAACATCGCGATCTGCGCCAGCCAGGTGATGGCGTCGAGGAACACGACGACCGAATTGTGCGCGCGGGTCTGCTGGTTGCCGACGACGAGACCGGCGAGATACACGGCGAGGAAGCCCGATGTGTGCACGGCGTTGCAGAAGGCGAACACAGCGACGGCGCCGACCGCGACGAACGGCGCATGCAGGCCCTGCGCGAGGTTGACGCGATTGAGCACGGCGGCAATCAGCTTGCCGCCGGTGTAGCCGAACAGGACGCCCAGCAGCGTGTCGCGGACCAGCGTGACGATCGCGTGCGCCCAGCTTTGATGCTTGGCGAGCAGCATCTCGACGAGGAGCAGCGCCAGGAACACGGCGAAGGGATCGTTGGTGCCCGACTCGACCTCGAGCACCGCGCGCACGCGCGGACGCAGGCGCAGGCCGCGGGCGTTGATCAGGAAGAACACCGCCGCGGCGTCGGTCGAGGCGACCACCGCGCCGACAAGCATCGCCTGCAGCCAGCCGATGCCGAGCACGACCTTGGCGACAGGGGCGGTGATCAGCGTCGTGACCAGCACCCCGACGGTCGCCAGCATCACCGACGGCGCCAGCACGTTGCGGAACGTGGCGAAGCGGGTGCGCAGGCCGCCGTCGAACAGGATCAGAGCGAGCGCGATCGAGCCGACCACGTAGGTGACGTGGACGTCGTCGAATTTCAGGCCGCCGGGCCCGCCTTCGCCGGCCAGCATGCCGACCAGCAGGAACACCAGCAGCAGCGGCGCGCCGAAACGCAGCGCGATCAGGCTCGACAGGATGCCGGCCAGCACCAGCAGGCTGCCGAGCAGGATAGCGATGCTGATCGCGTCGAGAGCGGCCATAGGCGGCGAATCTCCTCCCCGTATAGGAGGATTTCATGGCCGGAAGGGCAATGGGGAACGTCATCTCCCGTAGCTTCTGTCATGGCCGGGCTTGTCCCGGCCATCTCGCTTAGGCGGGCACTTTGCCATCCTAAGCGAGATCACCGGGTCACGGCGCGTTTCGCGCCGGCCCGGTGATGACAACCGCAAAGATATCGCCGCGCGGGCGGTCTCAGAAATTGACCTTATCGCCACCCTTGAGCGCGAGGATCTCGCGCGCCTCGTCCGGCGAGGCGACCTCAAGGCCAAGGCCCTCGACGATCTTGCGCACCTTCATGACCTGCTGCGCGTTCGACTCGGCCAGTTGGCCGGCGCCGACCCACAGCGAGTCCTCCATGCCGACCCGGACGTTGCCGCCCATCGCCAGCACCTGCGCGGCGATGCGCATTTGCGAGGAGCCCGCACCCAGCGCCGACCATTCGTAATTGTCGCCGAGCAGCCGGTCGGCCGTGCGCTTCATCATCATGACGTCTTCCGGATGCGTGCCGATGCCGCCGAGGATGCCGAACACGCCCTGCACGAAGATCGGCGGCTTGATCAGGCCGCGGTCGAGGAAGTGGCGCAGGGTGTAGAGATGACCGACGTCGTAGCACTCGACCTCGAAGCGCGTGCCGTTCTCGGCGCAGGTCGCAAGGATGTACTCGATGTCGGCGAACGTGTTCTTGAACATGCCCGCGCGCGACTTCTCGAGGTACGGCTCTTCCCAGTCGTATTTGAACTTGCCCTCGTAGCGCGGGATCATCGGGTAGAGGCCGAAGTTCATCGTGCCCATGTTGAGCGAAGCGACTTCCGGCTTGAATGCGGCGGCCGGGCGCACGCGCTCTTCCGCAGTCATTGTCGGCGCGCCGCCGGTGGTGATGTTCACGACGACGTTCGAGCGCTGCTTGATCACCTTGAGGAACGGCGCGAACGCCTCCGGCGATTGATCCGGACGGCCGTCCTGCGGATTGCGCGCGTGCAGATGCACGACCGAGGCGCCGGCCTCGGCGGCGCCGATGGCGGCGTCGGCGATCTCCTGCGGCGTGACCGGCAGGTGCGGCGACATGGACGGCGTGTGAATCGAGCCGGTGACGGCACAGGTGATGATGATTTTGCGCGACTTGGCCATGGAGCGTTCGATCCCGGTGAAGCGTGACTTTTGGTTTCGCGATTGGACTTGCAGGCCGATCCTAGAGTATCAGCCGGGCCCAAGTCACCACCGAGTCACCACCGAGCCGCCATTGCCCGTGCCGTCAGGACTTTGCCGTGGATGAAAAGACGCAGACCGCCCGGCCCGTCCTGATCGGCACGCTCTGCGGCATCGGCGCCGCGCTCGGGTGGGCCGCCGGCTTCGTCGCCGCCAAGCACGGCGTGGCCGTCGGTTTCACGCCGGCGGACCTCGCGCTGCATCGCTTCTTCTGGTCCGGGCTGCTGCTGACGCCATGGGCGTTCCGGCACGGCGTGATCAAGCTCGGCGGCATCGGCTGGGGCCGCGGCGTGATCATGACCATCCTCTCCGGGCCGGTGCAGGCGATGCTCGCCTATACCGGCTTCATGCTGGTGCCGCTCGGCCACGGCACCACCATCCAGCCGGCCTGCGCCGCGCTGTTCGGCCTGATCCTCGCCAGCCTCGTGCTGCGCGAACGCGCGACGCCACAGCGGATTTTCGGCGGCGTCATCATCGTCGGCGGCCTCGTCGTGTTCGGCATCGAGTCGCTGACCACGATCGGCAGCCACGGCATCGGCGGCGACCTGCTGTTCGCGTGCGCGGGCCTGTTCTGGGCCATCTTCGGCACGCTGCTGCGGTACTGGCGGGTGCCCGGCATGCAGGCCGCCGCCGTGGTCGGCGCGCTGTCGGTGATGGTTTTCGCGCCGTTGCACGCGATCTTCGTCGGCTATTCCCACATCCTGCACCTGAGCCTCGGCGAGAACCTGCTCCAGATCGTGGTACAGGGCGTGCTCGCCGGCGCGTTGCCGATCTATCTGTTCGCGCGCTCGGTGATCCTGCTCGGCGCCGGCCGCGCCGCCACATTCCCGGCTCTGGTGCCGGGCTTCGGCATGATCATCGGCTTCCTCGCGCTCGGCGTCGTGCCGAGCCTGGCGCAGGTCGCAGGCCTGGTGATCGTCGTTGTGGGATTCAGGTTCGTGGTGAAGTGACGATGTTCACGTAGCAACCTTTCGGTTGTCATGCGCGGGCTCGACCCGCGCACGCCGCTCGGGAATGCACTGCGCCCCCCCCTGAGCGAGATGGCCGGCGCAAGCCCGGCCATGACACCTGAGAAGGGCGTCGCCGGGTTCACTCCGGCCCCGCGTATTTCCCCGCCGTCTGCGGGAACAGCGACTTCACAATCTTGAAGCGTGAAATATCGACCGTCGCGTCCATGTGCAGGAAGATGACCGCGTCGCGCAGCACCTTCTCGATGCCGAAGTCGAGCATGATGCCGTTGCCGCCGTGCAGCTCGACCGCGTGCTGCGCCACCTTCATGATCTCTTCCGAGGCGAACATCTTGGCCATGTTGACGAGCGTGTCCGCGTCCGGCGCGTCGTCGTCGACGGCCGCGGCGGCGCGGTCGAGCAGCGCGCGCACCGCCTCGATCTTGGTCGCCATGTCGGCGAGGCGGATCGCCACGGCCTGATGCTTGATCAGGATGCGGCCGCCCTGCACGTAGTTCTGCACGTAATCCGCCGTCGCTTCGAAGGCGCGCACGCCGACGCCCAGATTCTTCGCGGCCTGGATGATCTTGCCGGGGCGGAAGTAGACGCCGGCCGAGCCCATGGCCGTGTCCTGCACGAGGCAATGGTCGTCGGGCACGAACATGTCCTCGAACACCATCTCGCCGTTGTTCATGAAGCGGCAGCCGAGGGTCTCGTTGCAGCGTGCGACCGAGAAGCCCTTGGTGTCGCGCGGCACCAGGAACGACGACGTGCCCTGCATCATGCCGACGCCGGGTCTGGTATTCGCGTAGACGACGTAGAGCGAGGCATCGTAGCCGTTGGAGATGAACTGCTTGCGGCCGTTGATCACCCAGCCGCCGTTCACCTTGACGCCCTTCGTCTGCATCGCCGCTTCCGGCACGTTGTAGGGCAGCCAACGGTCGGAGGCGCCGCGTGGCTCGGTCAGGCAGTGCGCCATCAGGAATTTCGGGTTGTTCACCAGCTCGGGGAACCACTTGTCCTGCAGGTGCTTCGGCGCAAGCTGCCGCAACAGCACCGACACCTTCCAGTTCTGCACCATCTTGTCGGCGAGGCCGGAATCGCCGCGCGCGATCTCCTCGGAGATGATCGCGAAGGTCTTGACCTCCGTGCCCTTCTCCAATTCGACGCCGCCATACTCCTCCGGCACGCCGAGGGTGCGGATACCGATCTTGTCGGCTTCTTCGAGGATGGAGATGGGCAGCCGCTCTTCCGGCACCATCGACCATTCCTTCTGCCAGTTCTGCTTGATGAAGGGCAGCACGATGTCGTCGACGAACTGGCGGCAGCTCTGCCGCATCATGCGCAATTCTTCGGACAAGTTCCGGTCGTACATGAGCATTTCCCCCTGAGGACCTGCCGGCACCTGTCGTCCGGCTGCGGTCCTCCTGCTTGATATTGACCGGTCTTGCGGGCAGTTTCCAAGTGGGGTCGGTCGGAGGGAACCTTGGATCTCAACATTCAGCAGGAGATCGGATCCGTCGGTGATTCGCTGAGAGCAGCGTTCCACGACCTGTTCTCGATCTGGCTCGCGATCCAGGTCGCCGAGATAGGCATCGCCGCCGCCGTCGCGGCCGTGACCGCGCGCGTCGTGCAGCGGCGCGTCAAGCTCATCGACCTGACGATGGGCTGGCCGGCGCCGCTGCGGCTGTTCGCCCGGCTGCTGCTCGAGCACATCGGCACCCCGGTGTTCATCATGGCCGTCGCGATCATGCATGTGGGCATGCTGTCGGCGACCTGGCCGAGCCGCTCCTACCTGCTCGGCGTCGCCGAGAGCCTCGCCACCGCCTGGTTCGTGATCGCCATGCTGGCCGGGCTCATCCGCAACCAGTTCGTCTACCGGCTCGTCGCCGTCTCCGCCTGGACCATCGCCGCGCTGAGCATCCTCGGGCTGCTGCAGCCGACGATGACGGCACTCGATTCGGTCGCCGTGGTGGTCGGCGGGCTGCGCATCTCGCCGTTGCTCGTGATCAAGACGGCCGTACTGCTGATGCTGGCGTTGCGGGCGGCGTCGGCCGCCAGCGACTTTCTCGACCGCCGCGTGCGCAGCGCGTCGGAGCTCACGCCGTCGATCCAGGTGCTGATCGGCAAGGTGACGCGGCTGCTGCTGATCACCTTCGCCATCCTGATCACGCTCTCGACGGTCGGCATTGACCTGTCGGCGCTGGCGCTGTTCTCGGGCGCGGTCGGCGTCGGCATCGGCTTCGGCCTGCAGAAGATCGTGTCCAACCTGGTGAGCGGCATCATCCTGCTCGCCGACAAGTCGATCAAACCGGGCGACGTGATCTCCGTCGGCGACCAGTTCGGCTGGGTCACCAACATGGGCGCCCGCTACATTTCGGTCGACACCCGCGACGGCCGCGAGATCCTGATCCCGAACGAGGACTTCGTCACCCAGCAGGTCGTCAACTGGTCCTACTCGAACTACAAGATGATGCTGAAGGCGACGTTCGGCGTCAGCTACGACAGCAACCCGCACAAGGTACGCGAGATCGCGGTCGCCGCGGCACTGAAGGTGCCGCGCGTGATCAAGGAGCCGATGCCGGTCTGCTATTTCGAGGAGTTCGGCGATTCCTCGCTGAACTTCAGTTTGCGCTACTGGATCGCCGACCCGGAAAACGGCATCGTCACAGTGCGCGCGCCGGTCATGCTGGCGCTGTGGGACGCGTTCAACGAGGCCGGGATCGAGATCCCGTTCCCGCAGCGCGACCTCAACCCGCGCAAGCCGTTCAAGGTGGTGATCGAGCGCGACGACCGCGGCCCGCCGGCGGCCGGCTAGGCCGCCTTGCGGCTCGACAGGAAGTCGCCCATGCGGGCGAGCGCCTTGAGAATGTTCTCGGTCGAATTGGCGTAGGACAGACGCAGATAGCCCTCGCCGAGGATGCCGAAGTCGGGCCCGCCGATCGTCACGACGCCGGTGTCGTTGAGCAGCGTGTTCGCGAGCTCCTTCGCCTTCCAGCCGGTACCCTTGATGTTCGGGAACGCGTAGAACGCGCCCTTCGGCACAACGCAGGACACGCCCGGCAATTTGTTCAGGCCGTCGACCACGACTTTGCGCCGCCTGTCGAACTCGGCGATCATCTTCACGACTTCGTCCTGCGGGCCTGTGAGCGCCGCGAGCCCGGCGTACTGCGCCGAGGCGTTGACGCAGGAGTGCAGGTTCACCGACAGCTTGCGCGCGTAGTCGTAAAGCTTGCCCGGCCACACGGCGTAGCCGAGACGCCAGCCGGTCATGGCGTAGGTCTTCGACCAGCCGTTCAGGAGGATGAGCCGGTCGCGGATCGACGGATACGACAAGAGGCAGACGTGCGTCTCGCCGTCATAGACCATGTGGTCGTAGATCTCGTCCGACATGATCGCGACGTCCGGCCATTTCTCGAGGCCGGCGACCAGCCTGTCGACTTCCGCCTTCGGCGTGACGCCGCCGGTCGGGTTCGCCGGGGAGTTGACGATGATGAGCCGCGTCTTCGGCGTGATCAGCTTGAGCGTCTCTTCGGCGGAGAAGGCGAAGCCGTTCTCCTCGCGGATCGGCACCGGGATGGGTGTCGCGCCAGTGAACTCGATCATCGACCGATAGATCGGGAAACCCGGGTCCGGATACATGATCTCGACGCCCGGCTCGCCGAACATCAGGATCGACATGAACATGGTCGGCTTGCCGCCGGGCATGATCATGACGCTGTCGGGCGAGACCTCGACGCCGTAGCGCTTGTTGAGGTCCGCGGCGACCGCCTCGCGCAGTTGCGGGATGCCGTTCGCCGCGGTGTAGCCGTGATGGCCGTCGCGCAGCGCCTTGATCGCCGCCTCGACGATGAAGTCCGGCGTGCGGAAGTCCGGCTGGCCGATGCCGAGGCTGATGATGTCGCGCCCCTGCGCGGCCAGCGCATTCGCGCGGGCGAGCACGGCGAAGGCGTTCTCCTCACCGATGCGGTCGAAGGCGGCGATGGTCTTCAGCATGGACGGTCCTCCGTCGGGCCGGCCGGCCCGCTCTACTGTGGCGGCGGAGTTCACCCGATCGGGCGGAAAAAATCAACGCGATCAAAGGGCCAGCAGGTCCCTGGTGGCGTCGGCGATCGAGGCGGTGCCGGTGAGCTGCATGGCGCGGACGAGCTCGATGCGGAAGTGCTCGAGCACGTCGCGCACCCCGTCGGCGCCCGCCACGGTCAGGCCCCAGATCGCCGGGCGGCCGATCAGCACGGCGTTGGCGCCGAGCGCCAGCGCCTTGAGGATGTCGGTGCCGCGGCGGATGCCACCGTCGACATAGACCTCGGCCTTGCCCTTGAGCGCCGGCGCGATCTCGGCGACGGCCGCGGCCGTCGTCACCGTGGTGTCGAGATGGCGGCCGCCGTGATTGGAGACGATGACCGCGCTGGCGCCGTGCTCGACGCAGGCGACCGCGTCGTCGGCGCGCAGCACGCCCTTGACCAGCACCGGCATCGGCGAACGCTTCACCAGCCATTCGAGCTCGCGCCAGGTCGCGGGGTACATCACCTTGCCGACGAAGTCGGGATGATAGGCCGTGCGCGCCATCGGCTGGCCGGGCATGTTGATGTTGCGGATGTCGGGCGACGGCTCGTGCTGCTCGCGCGCAGCCATCGGCGCCCAACCCGGCACCGGCGCGTCGACCGTGAGCACCAGCGCGCTGAAGCCGGCGGCGGCGATGCGGTCGATCAGCGCTTCCACCTCGGCGACGTTCGGCCAGTAGTAGAGCTGGAACCATTGCGGCGCGCTCTTGCGCTCGGCCGCGACGTCCTCGAGCAAGACGTTGGAATTGCTCGCGATCACGTAAGGCACGTTGGCCGCGGCGGCGCCGCGTGCGGTGGCGCGCTCGCCTTCGGGGTGGAAGAGCTTGTGACGGCCGGTTGGCGCCACCATGATCGGCGTCGGCATCGTCTGGCCGAGGATGGAAGCGGTCGTGTCGATCGCCGTCACGTCGCGCAGCACCCGCGGCCGCAGGCGCAAGCTTCGCCACGCGTCGAGGCTTTCGGCCAGGCTGATCTCGTCGTCGGCGCCGCAGGCGCAGAACGCATAGGACGCCGGCGCCATTTTCGCGCGAGCCTGGTGCTCCAGCGCATCGAGATCGACACAGTCCATTGTTTGCCTCCCTGAAGGGTGGCGAGTGTGGCGCAAAGAATGGCCCCGAGCCAGTCATAGGCCGATTGCATCGGATGCAGCCTTCGGCGCATGCTGGCTTGTTTCATGATCTAAAAACCGGGGCGGAGGGGATCATGGGAGTCGTCGCAGCCAATCGCGCTTACGAGGCCTGGCTGAAGGAGCAACTCGACGGCGATGTCGTCGTGCGCGATCTCAAGCTCAAGCGCGCCAAAATGGGCGAGGACGCCTTCTCGTTCCTGCGCGCCACCTATTGGCTGTGGGCCGAGACGATCCTCGATGCCTGCCCCGACCTCGCTACCCTGCCGGCGGTGCTGGCCGTCGGCGACACGCATCTTGAAAATTTCGGCACCTGGACCGACCGCGAAGGCCGCATCGTCTGGGGCATGAACGACTACGACGAATGCGCCGCGATGCCCTATCTGCTCGACATCGTGCGGCTGGCGGCGAGCGCAGCCCTGGCCGGTGTGCCGCGGCACATGTCCCTGAAGGCGGTTTGCGCCACGCTGCTCGACGGCTATCGCGAAGGCCTGACCAAGCCGCTAGCCTTCGTGCTCGACCGCAGCCATCTGTGGCTGCGCACGCGCTTCGTCGTCGACGAGCGGCAGCGCGCGGCGTTCTGGAAGAAGATCGAGACGCAGCGCGATGCCGCGAAGCGCGCGGCCAGGCGGCCGCCGGCGGCAAGTCGCGCGCTGCTCGAGAAGGCGCTGCCGGGGCCCGGCATCGCCCTCGCCTGTTGGCCGCACACGGCCGGCACCGGCAGCCTCGGCCGGCCGCGCTGGCTCGGCTACGGTGTGTGGCGCAGCGCGCCGGTACTCCGCGAGACCAAGGCGCTGGTGCCGTCCGGATGGGTGCGGGTGCATGGCGGACCGGCCAAACCACGCCTGAACGAGCTCGCGCAGGGACGCTTCCGCGCGCCCGATCCCTGGTACTCAGCCGAGGGCTCGCTGCTCGTGCGGCGGCTGTCGCCGAACAGCCGCAAGATCAACGTCGAAAGCCGGCGCGACATCGCCGTGCTGTTGCAGCCCGAGTTGCTGCGCGCGATGGGGCGCGACCTCGCCGCCGTGCATCTCGGCACCGGCAACCACAGCGACGCCCTGCGTGCGGACCTCGACACGCGCGAGCAGCGCTGGTTCCGCGCCCAGGTGGCCGCGGCGATGGACATGGTGCACCGGCAGTACGAGGAATGGCGCAAGGCGGCGAAGTAGCTGGCTCAGCCGCGCGGCTTGCACAGACCGAAGCTCAATTCGGCCATGCGCATCACCTCGAAGATGACCGCAACCGACCAGCCGATCAGCAACACGCCATTGAGCGCCGTAATCGGTCCGATGAGACGATTGCCGTCGATCGGCAACGCATCGCCATATCCGAGCGCGGTGTAATTCTCGAAGGCGAATGCGAAGTAGGAATCGTTCTTGTTCAGCTCCAGCGCCATCACGTCGTAATAGCCGCTCCACACGGCGATTTCGAGCAGATGCGCCCCCATCAACGCCACCATCGTAATCGTCAGCAACGATATCAGCCGCACGAACATGCCGCTTTCGCTGGTCGCATGGGCGGTATGCCGCGTCGCGACCACGACCATCGCGGTGACGATGGCGTGAATGGCGAAATTGACGAGGCTGACTGCTGCCCCCGCAAGAAGCTGGCTTCCCATCTGTCCCGTTCCGTGGCCGCCCGGAACCGGTCGGGCCCGGCCATTGCAACGCCCGGGCCGCCCTCGGGTTTCAGCGGCCGCCCCGCATCAACGCCGCTGATAAATGGATCATTGAAACGCATTGTCCTTCCGGGGTGGGACATGCCACCGTCCTCAGGCCTTTTGCCGGAGTATTGGCCGATGCCCCGCCCTTCGCCTGCCGACAAGTGCCGGACGTTCCACGCGTTGCACCGGAGCGGCTGCTTCGTCATCCCGAATCCCTGGAACGTCGGCAGCGCCCGTTATCTTCAGGGCCTCGGCTTCAAGGCGCTGGCGACGACCTCGTCGGGCTACGCGCATTCGCTCGGTCTCGCCGACGGCGCCATCACGCTCGACATGGCGCTGGCGCATTATCGCGAGCTCGCCGAGGCCGCCGACGTGCCGCTCAATGCCGACTTCGAGAACGGCTACGCCGACGATCCCGACGAAGTCGCCGCCAACGTTCAGCTTTGCGTCGACACCGGCGTCGCCGGTCTGTCGATCGAGGACTTCACCGGCGACGAAGCCGACCCGCTGTACGACTTCGACCTGGCGCTGAAGCGCGTGCGCGCGGCACGCGCGGCGATCGACGCGAGCGGCAGTGGCGTCGTGTTCACCGCGCGCAGCGAGGGCTTCATCCACGGCCTCCCCGACCTCGACGAGACCGTCCGTCGGCTGAAGGCCTTCGCCGACGCCGGCGCCGACTGCCTCTACGCGCCGGGCATCAAGACGCGGGAGCAGATCGAAGCGGTCTGCAAGGCCGTCGCACCGAAGGCCGTCAATTTCCTCAACAGCGGCGCCTTCGGCTTCACCGTCGCGGACATCGCCGCCATGGGCGTGCGGCGCATCAGCGTCGGCGGCACGCTCGCGCGTGTCGCCATGCACGCCTTCATCGGCTCGGCGCGAACGATCGCGGCGGACGGCCGGTTCGACAGCTTCGCCGGCGTCGTCTCGAACGGCGAGCTCAACGCCTTCTTCAGCGACGATGTGCAGACGCGGTCGTGAGCGAGCCGAGGCGCCAGCTAAGGACCTGCCATTCCGCACCTCGGTAGGCGCGTCGGCGAATTCCCGATATAAGGGCGCTCCCGCCATTCGGAGTCCGGCGTGCCGGTCGCGCCGGCCCGGAGCATTTTTGCCTTCATGGACACGGCCCCGGTTCCACCGCTTCGGCTGATGCAACAGCGCCATTTCGTGCTGTTCTGGATCGCCCGGCTCGCCTCGACCGTGGGCTACCAGATGCTGGCGCTGATGATCGGCTGGCAGGTCTACGCGCTGACCGGCAGCGCCTTCGACCTCGGCCTCGTCGGGCTCATCCAGTTCGTCCCCGCCGTGGTGCTGACGCTGCTGATCGGCCACGCCGCCGACCGCTACAACCGCCTGACCATCGTGCGCGTGGCGCAGTGCGTCCACGCGCTCGCCGCCGCGACCATCACGACGGCCCTGGTGATGCACGTGCTCAGCCGCGACCTTCTATTCGTCGCCGTGTTCATGATCGGCTGCGCACGCGCCTTCGAGATGCCGACGGCGCATTCGCTGGTGCCGTCGCTGGTGCCGGCCAGGCTGCTCGCGCGCGCGGTCGCCGCCTGGACGTCGGCCAACCAGGTGGCCGTGATCTGCGGACCGGCGCTCGGCGGCGTCATCTACGTGCTGAACCCGGTCATCGTCAGCGCGCTGTGCGCGGTGTTCTTCCTCACGTCGGTAACCCTGCTCGCCTTCGTGCGCGCGCGCGGCCCCGCGGAAAAGCGCGAGCCGCCGACCCTGCGCTCGGCGCTGATCGGCTTCGACTTCATCCGGCATCGCAGACGCCTGCTCGGCGTCATCACGCTCGATCTGTTCGTCGTGCTGCTCGGCGGCGCCACCGCGCTGCTGCCGGTCTATGCCCGCGACATCCTCGCGTCCGGGCCGATCGGCCTCGGCCTGTTGCGCTCGGCGCCGGCGGTCGGCGCGCTCACCATGACGGTGCTGCTGTCGCGCTGGCCGATCGAGCGGCACATCGGCGTGAAGATGTTCGCGGCCGTCGCCGTCTACGGGCTCGCGACCATCGTCTTCGGGCTCTCGACCTGGTTCCCGCTGTCGCTGCTGGCGCTGGTCGTGCTCGGCGCCTCCGACGCGATCAGCGTGGTGATCCGCTTCTCGCTGGTGCAGATCGAGACGCCGGAGGAGAAGCGCGGCCGCGTCAGCGCGGTGAACTATCTGTTCGTCGGCTCCTCGAACACGCTCGGCGACTTCGAGTCGGGCACGGTCGCCGCCTGGCTGGGCGCCGTGCCGTCGGTGCTGATCGGCGGCATCGGGTCGTTGCTTATCGCCGGCCTCTGGATGCTATTCTTTCCGACGTTGCGCCGCATCGACCGGTTCGAACCGGCGGACGAGAGCGAGGGAATCTGATGCACATCCTGATCACGGGGGCGGCCGGGATGATCGGCCGCAAGCTGACCGAGCGGCTGATCATCGACCGCGCGATCGGCGGCCAGCCGATCGAAAAGCTGACCTTGATCGACGTCGTCGCACCGACCCGGCCCGCAGGATTCTCGGACCACGTGAAGGCGCGTGCCGCCGACCTCGCCGACCCCGGCGTCGCCGAGAAAGCGGTGTCCGAGCGGCCGGACCTGATCTTCCACCTCGCGGGCGTCGTGTCGGGCGAGGCCGAGACCGATTTCGAGAAGGGCTATCACGTCAACCTCGATGGCACGCGGGCGTTGCTCGACGCCGTGCGCCACGCCGGCGGCGGCTACAAGCCGAAGGTCGTGTTCACCTCGTCGATTGCCGTATTCGGCGCGCCGTTTCCCGAAGCGATCCCGGACGACTTCCACCTGACGCCGCTTACGTCGTACGGCACGCAGAAGGCAATCAGCGAACTGCTCCTCGCCGACTACAATCGTCGCGGCTTCCTCGACGGCGTCGGCATTCGCCTGCCGTCGATCGTGGTGCGGCCGGGCAAGCCCAACAAGGCCGCCTCCGGCTTCTTCTCGGGCATCATCCGCGAGCCGCTGGCCGGTCAGGAGGCAAACCTGCCGGTAGCCGACAGCGTGCTGCACTGGCATGCAAGCCCGCGATCGGCGGTCGGCTTCCTCCTCCACGCCGCCGGCCTGACGCGCGAGCAACTCGGCGACCGCATCAACCTGACGATGCCGGGCGTGTGCTGCACTGTCGGCGAGCAAATTGCAGCGCTCAAGCGGGTGGCCGGCGAGAAGGTCGCCGCCCGTATCCGGCGCGCGCCGGACCCGCTGGTCGAGCGCATCGTCGCCGGCTGGCCGAGCCGTTTCGACGCCCGTCGGGCGGTCGAGCTCGGCTTCACGGTCGAGGGCAGCTTCGACGAGATCATCCGCGCCCATATCGACGACGAGCTGGGCGGTAAAATCGCCTGATTTCACAGGCGGCCGGGCAACTTGCCGGCTCCGGCCGCAATCCCTAGATTGCAGCCATGACCTACGTCGACGCCACCCTGGCGCCCCTCCGCAAAACCGGCCAGATCAAGATACACGGCGCCCCCGCCTTCGACGGCATGCGCAAGGCCGGGCAACTGACCGCCCGCTGCCTCGACATGCTCGCGGAACACGTGGCGCCGGGCGTACCGACCGCCACCATCGACAAGCTGGTCTACGACTTCGCCATGGATCACGGTGCGCTGCCGGCGACGCTGATGTACCGCGGATACCGCAAGTCGACCTGCACCTCGCTCAACCACGTCGTCTGCCACGGCATCCCGAACGAGAAGCCGATGAAGGAAGGCGACATCGTCAACATCGACGTGACGCTGATCCTCGACGGCTGGCACGGCGATTCCAGCCGCATGTACCCGGTCGGCGAGATTCCGCGCCGCGCCGAGCGGTTGATCGAGGTCACGCACGAGGCGATGATGCGCGGTATCGCCGTGATCCGTCCGGGCGCCACCACCGGCGACATCGGCCACGCCATCCAGGCCTTCGTCGAGGCGCAGCACATGAGCGTGGTGCGCGACTTCTGCGGCCACGGCCTCGGCCGGCTGTTCCACGACGAGCCGAAC
>Ga0187809_10000971_pt1 | contig 14103 bp, 14 predicted proteins | sample NC_wetland_sal_i_8_FD_132415 | JGI IMG/M metagenome (GOLD analysis project Ga0187809, IMG submission 132415) | Wetland sediment microbial communities from Neuse River Estuary, North Carolina, USA - ASW_4 | ecosystem: Environmental > Aquatic > Freshwater > Wetlands > Sediment | place: USA: North... | reverse complement strand
GCGGCGGAGGCGGCGCGGGCCGCCGTCTCGTCCCCGCTGCTCGAGACGTCGATCGAGGGCGCGACTGGGATCCTCCTCAACATCACGGGCGGTCCCGATATCGGGCTCTTCGAGGTGAACGAGGCGGCCGAGGTCGTGACGAGCGCCGCCGACCAGAACGCGAACGTCATCTTCGGCGCGGTCATCGACGAGGCCCTCGGAAGCGACATCCGCGTCACGGTCATCGCCACCGGCTTCGGGGCGTCGCGCCGCCGCCGGCGCCGCGAGGGCGGCCTCGAGGCACCCGTCCCGAGCGGCGTCCCCGGGGGCGGGTTCGAGATCCCGGACGAGGCGCTCGACGTGCCCTCGTTCCTGCGCGAGGACTAGTCCGAAATCGAAGGTTTGACCGCGCCGGGCGCGCGGTACAGAGCAGGTGCCCTCAAGGGTTGGCGACCATCAAACGCCAACCCCACGACCCGGTCCGCCGCCCCGGTATGGCTCCGCCGTATCGGGGCGGCCCCGTTTTTGGGGCCAACGACCGGTACCAGGTACTCGTACCGAAGGCGTACGAAAGGCGTACGAGAGTGTCACCGGCGGCGGAGCCATGCGGCCCGTCTCGTGACACTTTCGTAGGAGTACCTGGTACCGGCCGTCTCCGCACTAGGATCGGCGGTGCATGGCGCAGACGCTGCTACGCACACCGCTGCACGACCGGCACGTCGAGCTCGGCGCCCGGATGGTTCCCTTCGCCGGCTGGGAGATGCCCGTCCAGTACGAGGGCGTCATCCAGGAGCACCGGGCCGTGCGCACCGACGCCGGGGTCTTCGACGTCTCCCACATGGGCGAGATCATGGTCGAGGGCCCGCAGGCGACCGTGCTCCTCCAGGGGCTCCTCTCGAACGACCTCGACAGGATCGGCCCCGGCGAGGCGCAGTACACACTCCTGACGAACGAGCAGGGCGGGATCGTCGACGACCTGATCGCCTACCGCCTCGGAGAGTTCCGGTACCTCCTCGTCGTCAACGCCTCGAACCGCGACACCGACTTCCGTTGGATGAAGGAGCGCGAGATCCGCGGCTCCGAGGTGACGGACGTCTCCGACGAGCACGCCCTCCTCGCCGTGCAGGGCCCGAACGCGATCGAGCGGCTCGGCCTGCCGCCCGCGAAGGCATTCACCTTCGCCGAGGCCGCGGTCGACGGCATCGACGCCATGGTGAACCGGACCGGTTACACCGGCGAGGACGGGTGCGAGCTCCTGTGCATGGCCGAGGACGCGGTGGCGCTCTTCGACGCCGTCCTCGCGCGCGGCGTCGTCCCGTGTGGGCTCGGCGCGCGGGACACGCTTCGCCTGGAGGCGTGCTACCCGCTGCACGGCAACGACATCGGGCCCGACACCGATCCGATCTCGGCGGCGCTCGGATGGACGTGCGCTCTCGCAAAGGAGTTCACCGGAGTGGAGGTCATCCGTCGCGTGAAGGAGGAAGGCCCCGCGCGCAGGCTCGTGCCGTTCGTGATGGAGGAGCGTGCGATCCCGCGGCACGGGATGACGATCGAGGGCGGAGGCGAGGTCACCTCCGGGACGCACTCGCCGATGCTCGACATCGGGATCGGCATGGGCTACGTCCCAGCCGCGCAGGCCGCGAGCGGGACCGAGCTCGCGATCGACGTGCGCGGCAAGACACGCACTGCCAGGGTCGTGAAGCGACCGATCTACTCGAGGGAGGGCTGAATGGCCGCGGCGGAGACGTATCCGGACGACCTCAAGTACCACGAAGAGCACGACTGGGCACGCGTGGACGGCGACGAGGCCGTGCTCGGCATCACGTGGTTCGCCGCCGACGCGCTCGGCGAGCTCGTCCACTTCGAGCCCCCGGAAACGGGCGCGACCGTGGCGAAGGACGCGGCGTACGGCGAGGTGGAGTCGGTGAAGGCCGTCTCGGATCTCATCGCACCTCTGTCCGGAGAGGTGCTCGAGGTCAACCAGAAGGTCGTCGACGCGCCCGAGACGGTGAACGAGGACCCGTACGGCGAGGGCTGGCTCATCCGCATCCGCCTGAGCGATCCCTCCGAGGTCGACGGGCTGCTCGACGTGCTTGCGTACAAGAACGTCCTCGCCGAGTCGTGAGCCACCCCTTCCTCGCTCTCACCGACAGCGACAAGGAGGAGATGCTTCGAACGATCGGCGTCTCGTCGATGGACGAGCTATTCGGGGATTTGCCCGCAGGCGTGCGACTCGGCCGCGAGCTCGACCTCGAGCCGCCGCTGTCGGAGCAGGAGCTCTCCGCGCACATGGCCGGGCTCGCGTCGCGAAACGTCGACACGACGCGCGAGCTCTCGTTCCTCGGCGCCGGGATCTACGACCACTACGTTCCCGCCGTCGTCGACACGGTGCTCCAGCGCGGTGAGTTCCTCACCGCCTACACGCCGTACCAGCCTGAGATGAGCCAGGGCGTCCTTCAGTCGATCTTCGAGTACCAGACGGCGATCTGCGAGCTAACCGGCATGGACGTCTCCAACGCGTCGGGCTACGACGGGACGACGGTCACCGCTGACGCGTGCTACATCGCGAAGCACGCGACCGGGCGCACGAAGGTCGTCGTCACCGAGGCGACGAACCCGCAGGTGCGGCAGGTGGTGAAGACGTACGCACCCGGCTTCGGCCTCGACGTCGTCGAGGTGCCGCATCGCGGCGGCGTCACCGATCCGGAGGCGATCGCGGCCGCATCGCACGACGCAGCCGCCGTCATCTTCCAGCAGCCGAACTTCTTCGGGTGCCTCGAGCCGGCGCCCGATCTCGCCGCGGCGGCGAACGAGGCGGAGGCTCTCTCGATCGCGCACGTCGACCCGCTCTCGCTCGGCGTGCTGGAGGCACCGGGGCGCTACGGCTGCGCGATCGCCCTCGGCGAGGGCCAGGCGGCCGGGAACCTGATGGCCTACGGCGGGCCGCACTACGGGTTCCTCGCCGCGCGGCAGGAGTTCATCCGGCGAATGCCGGGCCGCATCGTCGGCGAGACGGTCGACGTGGAGGGAAAGCGCGGATACGTCCTGACGCTGCAGACGCGTGAGCAGCACATCCGGCGCGAGAAGGCGACGTCGAACATCACGACGAACCAGACGCTGCTCGCGCTCGGAGGGCTCGTCTATCTCTCCTGGCTCGGCCCGCACGGCCTGCGCGAGGTGGGGGAGGCTTGCCTGTCGCTCGCCGAGCACGCGAAGCGGCGCCTGCAGGAACGTGGGCTCGAGCTCGTCTTCGAGAGGCCGACGTTCAAGGAGTTCGCAATCCGCGTCAGGCGCAACGCGCGCGAGGTGGTCCGCGAGGCGCGTGCGCGCGGCGTGCATCCCGGCTACGCGCTCGGCCGCGACTACGCGGGGATGGACGACGTGCTGCTCGTCGCCGTCACCGAGAAGCGCACGGCCGAAGAGATCGACCGGCTCGCCGACGTCCTCGCCGAGGTCGCGCGATGAAGGTCATCTTCGAGAAGTCGCAGCCGGGCCGTCGTGCGTCCGTCATCCCGAGGCCGGGCGTGCCCGCGGCGGAGATCCCGGAGGAACTGCGCCGTGCCGAGCCGCCGCGGCTGCCCGAGGTGACCGAGTTCGAGGTCATCCGCCACTTCACCGAGCTCTCGACGCGCAACTTCGGCGTCGACACCGGCTTCTATCCGCTCGGCTCGTGCACGATGAAGTACAACCCTCGGATCAACGAGCGGCTGGTGACGCTGCCCGGCTTCGCGCAGATGCATCCGCTCCAGGAGGAAGACGGGGCGCAGGGCGCGCTCGAGCTCGAGTGGCGGCTCCAGGAGATCCTCGAGGAGGTCACCGGGCTCGACGCCGTGTCCCTCCAGCCCGCCGCCGGCTCCCAAGGCGAGCTGACCGGGCTCATGCTCGTCCGGGCGTACTTCGCCGATCGAGGCGAGAGTGAGCAGCGGCGCAAGGTCGTCATCCCCGACACCGCGCACGGAACGAATCCGGCGTCCGTGACGATGGCGGGCTTCGAGCTGACGCACGTGCAGACGGACGCGCGAGGGAACGTCGACGTCGAGGATCTCCGGGCGAAGGTCGACGAGCACACCGCGGCTTTGATGCTCACGAACCCGTCGACGCTCGGCCTGTTCGACGAGAACATCGAGGAGATCGAGCGCATCTTCCACGGCGCCGGCGCGCTCATGTACTACGACGGCGCCAACCTCAACGCCGTCTGCGGCATATCGAGGCCCGGCGACATGGGCTTCGACATCGTCCACATCAACCTGCACAAGACGTTCTCGCAGCCGCACGGCGGCGGCGGGCCGGGCGGCGGACCGATCGCGGTGCGCGCGATGCTCGAGCCGTTCCTCCCGACGCCGACCGTCGTCAGGCGGGACGACGGCAGCTTCGGCCTCGACCACGGCCGCCCGAAGTCGATCGGAAAGGTACGCGGCTACACGGGGCCGTTCGGCGTCTTCGTGCGTTCGTACGCGTACATGCGGTCGTACGGCCCGCGCCTGCGCGAGATGTCGGAGGCGGCGGTGCTGAACGCGAACTACGTGCTCGCGCGGCTGAAGGAGGCCTACGACCTACCGTTCGACCGGCTCTGCATGCACGAGTTCGTGCTGTCGGCGCGGAGCCTGAAGCGCGACCACGGTGCGACGGCAACCGACGTCGCGAAGCGTCTCATGGACTACGGCTTCCATCCGCCGACGGTGTACTTCCCGCTCATCGTCCCCGAGGCGTTGATGATCGAGCCCACCGAGACGGAGACGAAGGAGACCCTCGACGCCTTCTGCGACGCGATGCTCGCGATCGCACGCGAGGCCGCCCAGGACGTGGCCGTCCTCAAGGAGGCGCCCCATCACCGCCCCGTCCGGCGTTTGGACGAGGTGCGAGCGGCCAAGAATCCCGTCGTCAAGTACGAATTCGAGGCCGCGAAAGCGCCGCAGGAGGTGTGAGGTGCCGAACCTGCTCGACCGCCTGGCAGCGAAGCTCACAAGGAAGATGACGCCGACCGCGGTCGCGATGGGAGCCGAGAACGCTCCCACGACCGCGACCCCGGCGGCGGTGACCGAGATCCGCGAGGAAGAGTCCGAGGAGGCTGAGACCGACTAGCTCAGGGCTTCTTCTTGGCGCTCCAGGAGCCGCCCTTCGGCGCCGCGTTGTACGTACCCGACATCGAGGTCCCGGATACCGTGCCGGTGTAGGTCGCTCCGACGTCGACGGCTCCGAAGCTGATCGCGCCGCCGTGGACGCTGCCGCTGATGCCGTAAGTGCCATTGGGAGAGGAGAGCGTGATCGTTCCGATCAGCCTCGACCCGACCTGCCTCCACTGGATCGTGAAGGTGCCGTTGTAGCCGCCGCTGTACTGCCCCAACCAGGTTCCGGCGAGCGTGCTGACCTTGTGGACCGGCTTGTGCTTGGGCTTGTTCTTGGCCCAGCCGGTGCCCGCGCCGACGGTGAGCACGGCCGCGACCGACGCGGCGAGTGCCAGGACGACGAGCTTGCGTCGCATCGAATGCATCCGTAGGGATTATCCGGCAACCACGCCGCGAGTTCAAGCTCCGGCGAGCGTCCGCCTGCGGCGTGACCTCGGGGCTGCGGCGAGCTGCCCGCAGGCGGCCTCGATGTCACGCCCGCGGGTGAGGCGCACCGTGACGGGGACGCGCGCCTTCTCGAGCTCCTCGCGGAAGCCGGCGATGCGCTCGCGCGACGAGCCGTCGTACATCCCGGTCGGGTTGTACGGGATGAGGTTCACCTTGAAGCCGTCGCGGCCGAGCAGGGAGGCGAGCGCGCGCGCCTGCGCGCGCGAGTCGTTGACTCCTGCCAGCAGCACGTACTCGACGAAGACGCGCCGGTGCCGTTTCGACACGTATCGCCTGCACTCGGCGACGACCTCGCGCAAGGGATAGCGGTCGTTCACCGGCATGATCCGCGAGCGGAGCTCGTCGTCGGGCGCGTGCAGGGAGAGCGCGAGCCGTATCGGCTCGTCCACCTCGTCGACGAACCGCGTGAGGCCGGGCATCCAACCGACCGTGGACACGGTCGTCCGCCGGTGCGTGACTCCGACGTCGGGGAGGCGGCGCGCGGCGGCGAGCACCTCGTCGAGGTTCAGCATCGGCTCGCCCATCCCCATGAAGACGGCGTGGTCGACCTCGGTGATCCGCCGGAAGTGGAGCGCCTGGTCGAGGATCTCCGAGGACGTGAGGTTGCGGCCGAAGGCCATCTGCCCCGTCGCGCAGAACGTGCACGTGAGGGGGCAGCCGGACTGCGACGAGAGGCAGAGGGAGCGGCGCCCGTCGCGGTAGCGCATGAGCACCGCCTCGACGGGATGGCCGTCCGCGGTCCGGAAAAGGGCCTTCATCGTGCCGTCTCGCGACTCGCGCACGGTCTCCACGGCCAGCGTCGAGAACGGGACTCGGCCTGCCAGCTCCTCGCGCAGGCCGCGCGGGAGGTCGGTCATCGCCTCGTAGCCGGCGGCGCCGCGGGCCGTCCACGACCAGACCTGACGCGCGCGGTATGCCGGCTGGCCGAGCTCCGCTAGCGTCGCCTCGAGCAGCCCGAGATCCATGTGGTCACGGTACAGGGGAGATGCGTAGTTGGCCCCGATGCCCGGACCGCCACCTGAGGCCACGCTTTCGTCATGAACATCGAATCCCTCATGACGAAGCACGTCGTCACCGTCTCACCCGAGACGTCTCTGAAACGCGTCGCCCGCCTCCTGACCCGGTACCGCATTTCCGGCCTTCCGGTGTGCGACGCAGATGGCGCGGTCCTCGGCGTCGTCACCGAAGCGGACATCCTTTGCAAGGAGCAGGGCGTCTCGCCGGCTCCGGGCGGGCTCCTCGGCTGGCTGTTCGAGAAGGCCGACGGCGAGGGCGCGCGCATCGGGGCGCACACGGCAGGCCAGGCGATGACGTCGCCGGCGATCACCATCGCTCCCGATGCGTCCGTGAACGAAGCGGCGCGCATCATGACGACCCGCCACATCAACCGGCTACCGGTCGTGCGCGACGGCACGCTCGCCGGGATCATCAGCCGCGCCGACCTCGTCCGGGCCTTCCACCGCTCCGACCAGGAGATCGAGCACGAGCTCAGCGAGGACGTCCTTCTCCACCGCCTGTGGCTCTCGCCGAAGGACGTCGAGGTCACGGTGGAGGACGGCGTCGTAAAGATCAGCGGCATGGTCGAGAACAGGACGCAGGCCGAGCTCGTCGCCGCGTACGCCGTGCGCGTGCCGGGCGTGGTCGAGGTCATCTCGCACGTGACGTGGCGCGTCGACGATCAGGCTCGGCGGCTGCCGCGCATGCCGCAGCGCGTCTGAGCCCTACTCGTACTGCAGCGCTTCGAGGACGTTGAGCCTCGAGGCGCGCCGCGCGGGGAGGATGGCGGCGATGATCCCGGCGACGATCGCAGCGATCACGAACACGACGATCGTGCCCCACGGCACCGTGAACGCCGGGTACTTGATCGCCCGGCCGACCATGACGGCGAGGACGACCCCGACGGGGATGCCGAGGACCGCGCCGATGAGCGCCGTGACGATGCTCTCGTGGCGGATCATGCTTCGCACCTGCCGCCGGGTCATTCCGACCGCGCGCAGCATCCCGAGCTCGCGCGTGCGCTCGTAGACCGTCAGGACAAGCGTGTTCACGATCCCGAACAGGCTGAAGATGATCGAGAGCGACAGGAGCACGAACAGGAGGTTGAGGAGCGTGTCGATGCCCTGCTCCTGGTTCTTCTTGAACTCGCTCTCGGTCGCGATCTTCGCGTCGGGAAACGGCTTGAGGGCGTTCGCCAGCTTGGCGGAGTTCGCGGGCGTCACGCCGCCCTTGATGTCGACGAACGCGTAGATGTCCTGCGGGTTCTGGTACTCCCGGTCGAAGCGCTGCGTCGAGATGGTGACGTCACCGTAGGGGGCGCCGCCCTTCGGCGGCGCGAAGACGCCGCGGATGACGAGGTGCATCGTCTTCCCGGTGGGCGTCTCGACGGCGACGGGCGAGCCGACCGCGAGGTGGTGCTTCTTCGCGTAGTCCTTCGCGACGAAGGCGCCGTCGCTTCCGAGCTGGGCGGGCACGGATTGCGAGCCGGCCTGCCACTTCACCGTGATCACCTTGCTGATGTCGCCGGTGACGCCGGTGACGCCGATCTTGCTGCCGAACGCCTTGCCCTGGCCGGCACGCACACCCGAGACGACGCTGACGCCGGGCACCTTCTTCAGCGCGGTCGCGGGAGCGGCGGCGAAGGGCGAGAAGTTATCGGTCGCAGTGAGCGCGTAGTCGCCCTTGAACACGCTGTTGACGGCGTTCTCGAACGTCGTCTTCAGGCCCGAGGCGAGGACGGAGACGAGCGTCACGAGCGCGAGGCCGATCATGAGAGCGGCGGAGGCGGCGGCAGTTCGCGACGGGTTCCGCATGGCGTTGCCGCGTGCGAGCGAGCCGGCAGCGCCGCCGATCCTCGTCGCGGGCCAGCCGAGCACGTTGGCCAGCGGCGGAACCAGCACCTTGGCGAGAAGAGCGACGCCGAGGAACACGGCGGCGGCGCCGATGCCGACGGCCAGCAGGCGCTGCGTCGTCGAGAGCGAGCCGACGAACAGCCCGACGAGCATGAGAGCGACGGCGCCCGCGATGGTCGAGAGCGCGACCGTCGTCACTGCGGGGCCCGACAGCAACGGCTGGAGAACGGCGCCCTCGCGGACCGCCGAGACCGGCGGGACCCGCGTGGCCCTGAACGCGGGCCAGAGCGCGGCGAGAACCGTCACGACGATCCCGACCACGAGCGAGACGACGATCGTCCGCGTCGCGAAGACGGTGCCGGCCTGCGGCAGGTCGATGCCTAGGTGGACGAAGAGGGCGTTGAGGCCCTTCGCGAGACCGAGGCCGATGAAGAGACCCGTCACGGACGCGAGCGCGCCGATCACGCCCGCCTCGAGCAGGACGGACGCCTGGACCTGGCGCTTGTAGGCGCCGAGAGTCCTCAGCGTCGCCAGCTCGCGCGTGCGCTGCGTCACCGTGATCGAGAGCGTGTTGGCGATGACGAAGACGCCGACGAAGAGCGCGACGCCCGCGAACGCGAGCAGGAAGTCGTTGAAGATCGAGAGGAACCCGTTTGTGTCCTTCGTCGCCTGCTGCGCCTCGCCCTGAGCGGTCCGCACCTGGGCGGTCGGCGGCAGGATCGGCTGGATCTGCTTCACGAGCTGCGTCGGCTTCACCCCGGGCTTCGCGGCGATGTCGATCGCGTCGAGCTTGCCTTCCTTGTGGAAGATCCTCTGCGCGGTCGGGAAGTCGAAGATCGCCATCGTCGCTCCGCCGAGCGACGAGACGCCGCCGATCTTGACGATGCCCGCGATCTTGTAGTCGACGACCGGGCCGCGCGCGATCACGCCGATGGTGTCGCCGACGGCGTAGTGGTCCTTGCTCGCGGTGTTGGCGTCGATGTCGACCTCGTGCGCGCCGACCGGCCACGCACCGCTCGTGAGCGTGAGCGGGTTGAACCGCTGGCTTCCTTGCGAATGGACGCTGAATGCGAGCCCGGGCGCGCCGTGGCCGGAGATGACCTTCCCGTCGCGGCCGACGAGGTGTGCGAGATCGCTGATGCCGCCGGACGCCGCGGCGACACCGGGAAGCCTCTGCACCCTCGGGAGGAGCGACTCCGAGAACGACGGCGGAAGCCCGTTGTTGGAGTTGTTGTTCCCGAGCGCGTCCTTGCCGCTGATGACCGCGTCGGTCTTCGCGTAGACGGTCGTGAAGACGGTCGAGAACGCCGACTTGATCGTGTCCGTGAGGACGTACGTGCCGCTGATCATCGCGACGCCGAGAACGATCGCGAGCCCCGTGAGGAAGGCGCGGAGCTTGCGCCCGAGCAGTCCTTTCAGCGCAACGCGTGTCACGAGCTCAGATGGCTCATGACGCCGAGCACGTCGGCGGTCGTCGCCTCCTTGAGCTCCTGAACGATGAGGCCGTCGGCGATGAACAGGATGCGGTCGGCGATGAGAGCGGCGCGCGCCTCGTGCGTGACCATGACGATCGTCTGGCCGTAGGAGTCGACCGAGTCCCGGACGAGGTCGAGGATCTCGCCGCCGGTCTTCGAGTCGAGGTTGCCGGTCGGCTCGTCGGCGAAGAGGATCGTCGGCCTCGTCACCAGCGCGCGCGAGATCGCGACGCGTTGCTGCTCGCCGCCGGAGAGCTCCGACGGCCGATGCGAGCGGCGCTTCGCGATGCCGGTGCGGTCGAGCAGGTCGTCGAGCCACGCGCGGTCCGGCTTCTCGCCGGCGATCGACAGGGGGAGGACGACGTTCTCCTCCGCGGTGAGCATGGGGAGCAGGTTGAAGAACTGGAAGACGAAGCCGATGTGGTCGCGCCGGAGGCGGGTGAGCATGGCGTCGCTCAGGTCGATGATCTCGGTGCCCGCGATCTCGACCGTGCCGCTGGTCGGCTTGTCGAGCCCTGCGAGGATGTGCATGAGCGTCGACTTGCCGGAGCCGGACGGGCCCATGACCGCGACGAGCTCTCCTGCGCGCACGGAGAGCGAGACTCCGCGGAGCGCGTCGACGGCCGTCTCGCCCTCGCCGTAGCGCCGCGTCAGATCGTGCGCGGCGACGACCACGTCGCCTGCGCCGGAAGGGCTCGGTTGTCGCTTCTCTTGGGCTGTTGCCATGCGGTCACGGTATCAGCGGTTACCGGCGACGAGGAAACCAACGACGACGAGTGCATAGGCGACGATCAAGACGATGCCGTCGCGGCGGCTCGTTCGTCCGCCTGCGACCGTCTTGCCGGTGAGTACGACGGCGCCGCCCATCGCCGTGAGCTCCTCCCAGCGGAAGCTGAGCGGCAGCGGGTGTGTGAAGAAAAGTGACAAAAGCGTTACGATCGGCACGACGAGCAGCGCGACCTGTGCGCTCGACGAGATCGCGATCTCGCTTGCGAGCTTCATCTTCCCGGCGCGCGCGATGACGACGGCGCCGCCGTGCTCGGCTGCGTTCCCGACGATCGCGACGATGACGGCGGCGATGAAGAACTCGGTGGCGCCGATCGCAGACGCGAACCCCTTGATCGAGTGCACGAGGATCTCGCTCACGAATGCGGTCGCCACAGTCGCCACCGCGAGCACGCCGAGCGCGAGAGGCAAGGGCCACGCACGTTCGGACGCCTCCGCCCGGTCGAGCCCGCGGTGGCGGCGGAGATTGCGGAGCGTGACTGCGACGTAGAGCACAAGCAGCGCGACTGCGATCGGGATTGCAACGAGAACCGCCGAGTGGCGCTCGGGCGCGCCGGTGTACCCGACGATCGTCGTCGGGACGAACAGGAGGACGGAGACGGCGACGAGCCCGACCTGCGCCGAGAGCGAACGCCGGTCGATCGCTTTCTCGGGCCCTACTGCCTGCGCGACCCCGAACACGAGCAACAGGTTCGAGATGACGCTGCCGGCGAGTGACCCGCGGACGACTTGCGGCAGGCCGTCGCCGATCGCGAAGAGGGCGATGATGAGCTCGGGCGCGTTCCCGAAGCTCGCGTTGAGAAAGCCGCCGATTCCCGGACCGGTGTGCTCGGCGGCGTGCTCCGTCGTCTCGCCGATGAGCCAGGCGAGCGGGATGAGCGCCGCGGCCGCGAGCACGAACATCGCCGCGTTGCCGGGATGCGCCAGATACTTGACCGCGATCGTGGCGGGCGCGAGGGCCAGCGACGCCCAGAGAATCCTTCGAGCCACGTCGCGGGTAGGTTAGTTGGACTCGTGCTGCAGGCCGTCCTCTTCGACTGGGGCGACACGCTCATGCGCTGGGCGTGGGAGCCCGAGCTCCTCTCGGCCGGTCACGTCGCAGGCCTGCGGGCGATCGGCCGCGAGCCCGTGAGGTCGATGACGGAGTGCTTCCGCGACGCGTACCTGCCGCTGCTGTGGGTCCCGGGCACGCTGGAGGAGGTCGAGTACCCGAGCCTCGTACGAAGGCTGCTCGGCGAAGAGGGGATCGAGGTGAGCGACGAGGAGCTGGATGCGTTCCTCGAGGCGGAGCACGCGGCGTGGCAGCCGGCGCGCATGCTCGCCTCGACGACACATGCGCTGCTCGAGACGCTTCGGGACCGCGGGCTGAAGGTGGGGCTCGTCTCGAACGCGCTCGACCCGCCGCATCTTCTGCATCGCGATCTCGAGCAGATGGGCGTCGCGCAGCGGCTCGACTTCGCCGTCTTCTCCTCCGAGGTCGGTTGGCGAAAGCCGCACCCGGAGATCTTCCGGCGCGCGACCGACGCGCTCGCCGTCGAGCCGGCGCAGACGCTCTTCGTCGGCGACACGGTCGCGACCGACATCGCGGGTGCGTCCGCACTCGACATGCGCACCTGCCAGGCGCTGTGGTTCCGGGCGGATGAGGACGGCGAGCCAGAGCCCGACTTCCGCGCCTTCACGCAGATGGACGTGCTGACGGCCGTCCGACGCCTCTCCTGAGCCTGCGTAAGCGCAAAACGGCCGATCTGTCAAGTCTTGCGGGATCCGAAATCTCTCCCACACAATGGAGGGCGATGAGTAGCCTGACGCTCCGTCCGCAGGACGCCGTCGAGTGCCGCGCATGTGGGGTCCACTGCGACAAGGTCGTGTACCCCTCCGCCTGCATCGAGCGCTCGTGCCCGTTCGTGTACGCATACGAGGAGCACGGACATACCTTCATGGGCTGCATGCAGAAGGTCTTCGAGGCGGAGATCGACCTGCACATGCTCCGCGCGGCCGAGGCACGGCGGGCGGGCTTCGGCGCCGTCAAGGCGATGCGCAACCCGTTGCCGATGTGCCATTCCGAGGTCGAGGCGTGCTACGAGCAGCGCACGGGCGAGCTCGGCTGCGTCAACCCGGAGTTCAACGAGCTGCCTGCCGGGTCGCCGACGTTCCGCGTGTTCGCGCGGCTCTCGTCCTAGACTCCGGCACGGCCGACAGCAGCAGGACGCCGGCCAGCGGGCCGAGCGCGGAGAGTGCGAACGCGGCCCGCCACGAAGACGCGGCCACCGCCGCGAACGCGGGCGGCGCCGCGGCCACGACCACGCCGAGCAGCGTCTGCTGGAAGCCGAGCGCCGCGCCGGTGCGCGACGCTCCAGCAGCCTCGGCGGCGGCCGCGAACGCGAGCCCGTTCCACGCCATGCTGAGCACGCCGGCGACGGCGAACGCCGTGACGAGCGCCGGGAGGGGCGCATCCGTCAGCGCCGCCACCGCCGCCGTCGTGGCGGCGAGCGAGATCCCGATCGCGCGCAAGGGACGCAGCCGCGTCTGCAGCCGGTCGGAGATGCGGCCGGACCCGATACGGGCGCCGATCGCGGCGACGTTGATGCCCGCGAGCAGCGCCGCGGCCGCGTGCGTCGACACGTGCCGGTGCTCGTGCAGGAACAGCACGACGAAGCCGGTGATGGCGATCTGCGCCGTCAGGTAGAGCGCCGTGCCGCCCCCGAGGAGCCACATGCGCGGGTCGTGGAGCGGCCGTCCGACCTCGGTCAGCTCCGGCTCGCTCGACGGCGAGCCGCGCATGAAGAGCGCGGCGATCACGGCGCCTGCGATGCACGCACCGCCGAGGGCGAAGAACGCAGGCCGCGTCCCGCCGAGAGCGGGGAGGACGGCTGCGCCGAGCGCGCCGCCGATCGGGATCGCCGTCTGCCGGATCCCGAGCGCGAGGCCGAGCTCGCCTGGAGGGAACCAGCTCATGATCGCGCGGCCGCTCGCCGCGTTCACGCTCGCGCCGAGCGCGCCCGCACCGACGAGCGCCGCCGCGAGCGTCCCGAGCCCATGCGTCGGCGCTGCACCGGCGAGCGCGGCGCCGGCGCCGACCAGCCCGGCGACGATCACCCAGCGCTCGTCGAACCGGTCGGCGAGGAGGCCCCACGGGAGCAGCGTGAAGAGCATCCCGATGCCGATCGCGGCGAGGACGACGCCGGTCTCGCTGAGCGAGAGCCGGTAGTGCGCGCGGATCGCCGGGCCGAGCGCAGGCAGGCCGACGGACGCGGTCGCGAAGCTCGCCTGCGCGAGCGTCCCCGCGGCGAGGACTACCCAGCGATAGCGCGTGAGTGAATCTCCTTGGCCTTGCGGACCTCGTTCGCGTCCGGCCCGTGGTTGTCCGGGCCCGCCGTCTCGAGCACGGCGGGAAGGGTCTGCAGCCGCGGGTTCCCGAGGAACACGCCGAGCTGCTCCCCG
>Ga0187809_10000970_pt1 | contig 14103 bp, 13 predicted proteins | sample NC_wetland_sal_i_8_FD_132415 | JGI IMG/M metagenome (GOLD analysis project Ga0187809, IMG submission 132415) | Wetland sediment microbial communities from Neuse River Estuary, North Carolina, USA - ASW_4 | ecosystem: Environmental > Aquatic > Freshwater > Wetlands > Sediment | place: USA: North... | reverse complement strand
CGATCCCGACGCCGGCACGCCGAAGGGCCTGGTCATCGGCAGGCGCGAGCCCACCATGGGCCTGCGCGGCATCCCGGAAGCCGAGGTGATCTGCGACAATCTGGAAGTCTCCGACGAGATGGTGCTGCGCACCGGCGCCGGCACGCCGGTTGGCTTCGGTGCCCTGATGAACGCCTACAACAGCCAGCGTGTCGGCGCCGCCACCGTGGCACTCGGGCTGGCGCAGGGCGCGTTCGATACCGCGCTGCCCTGGATCCAGCGGCGCCAGCAGTTCGGCCGGCCGATCGCCGAGTTCCAGGGGCTGCAATGGATGCTCGCCGACATGGCGATCCAGCTGAACGCCGCGCGCCTCGGCATCCACCAGGCTGCCGCCAGCGCCGACCCGTTCCCCGATCCGCTGCTGGCAGCGCAGGCGAAAGTGTTCGCCTCGGAAATGGCGATCAAGGTCACCAACGACGCGCTGCAGATGTTCGGCGCCCGCGGCTATTCGCGGGATCTGCCGCTGGAGCGAATGGTGCGCGACGCGCGGATGTTCACTATCGGCGGCGGCACCGCGCAGGTGCTGCGCACACTGATCGCCGGCCGCATCCTGGGCTGGAAACTGCCGCAGACCCGGCAGGGGACTGCCGGGCCGGGCCAAGCCTGATCTCAGCCTGCGCCGGCCGGTGGGATTGGATGCGGCTGGCGCGACCCATGGCCGGATGCGCGATACCGGGTCAGCCCGGGCGCGTGCGTAATCCGGCTGTAGCACCGGGCCGGATACGATCGGCGTCATGCCCCGCGCACCGGACATCACAGACGCGCCGCTGACCGCGAGACCCGCCGCCCGGCCTGGCGACCTGCACTGGCTGACGGCCGAACGCGCCTGCCTCTACGCCGCCGGGGTTGCGCTGATCTGGATGGCCCTGGTCGGCAAGACGGTCTGGCTGTTCACCGGCGCGCACAACCACACCGGCGACGTGTTCGGCGAGGATTTCGTCAGCTTCTGGGCGGCGTCGCGCCTGGTGCTGTCGGGCCACCCCGCCGACGCCTATGTCCAGGCGATGCACCGGCTGGCGGAACTGCCGGTGCTCAGCGGCAAGTACGAAGCGTTCTACTATCCACCCTCATTCCTGCTGCTTTGCGCGCCGCTGGCTCTGCTGCCGTTTTTCGCCGCATTGGCGGTGTTCCAGGCGCTGACCGGCCTGGCCTTCCTGGCGGTGATCCGTGGCATCCTGCGCCGCCGCTGGGCGATCGTCGCGGCGCTGGCCTTCCCTGCCGTACCGCTGAACATCGTCCCCGGGCAGAACGGCTTCCTCACCGCGGCGATTACCGGCGGCGGGCTGATGCTGCTGGACCGGCGGCCGCGGCTGGCGGGCCTCATCCTCGGCCTGATGGTGATCAAGCCGCATCTGGCGCTGGCCGTGCCGGTCGCGCTGCTGGCGTCGCGACGATGGCGCGTGCTCTGCTGGGCGGCGATCAGCGCGCTTGCAGTGCTGGCCGTGACCTGGCTGGCGTTCGGGTCCGGCTGCTGGGCCAACTTCCTGGCCAATGCGCACGCGGCGCGGGCGACGCTGGAGCTTGGCCGCGTTGGCTTCGCCAAGATGGAAAGCGCGTTCGCCGTCGCTCGCCTGGCCGGGATGGGCATCCCGGGCGCCTATGCGGTGCAGGCACTCATCGCCGGGATTGCCGTCTGCGCGCTGCTGTGGGTGCAGCGGCGGTCGCCGTCAGCCGCGCTGGAGCGGTCGTGCATCTGCCTGGCATCGCTGCTGATGACGCCCTTCGTGCTGCACTACGACATGGTGCTGCTGGCCCTGCCACTCGCCTGGATGCTGCGGGAATGGCTCGACCGCGGGTTTCCGGCCTGGAGCAAGCCGGTGCTGCTCGCCGTGTTCTGCGCCCCGGCCGCGTATCTGTGGACCCCGGTGCCCTTCGGCCTGCCCGCCGCGCTGCTGTTGGGCGGTTACCTGCTGTGCCACGCCGCCCCGGCAGGGCAGCGCGGGAAGGATTTGGCTCACGCCGCCGGTGCGGTACACTCCCCTGCATGAGCAAACCCAGGATCGCCTTCATCGGCACCGGCGGCACCATTGCCTCGATCGGCAAGCATCCGCTGGACCTCCAGGACTACGGCGCCAACGGCAAGGTGATGCACGCCGACGAGATCGTCGCGAAGTTCCCGGACATTGCGAGCGTCGCCGACGTGCTGCCCGTGCGCTACCGCAACGTGCCGAGCACCGCGATCGGGTTCGCGGATTGGAAGGCGCTGGTGCTGCTGTGCGACAGGCTGGTGGGCGAGCACCCCGATCTTGCCGGTATCGTCATCGGCCACGGCACGGCGACGCTGGAGGAAACCGCCTATGCGCTGAACCTGACGCTGAAGGTGCCGATCCCGGTGGTGCTGGTCGGCGCCCAGCGCCCGGCCAGCGCGTTGTCCACGGACGCCGGCATGAACCTGGTGAACGCCATGCGCGTCGCCGCCAGTCCGGAGGCGCGCGGCCTGGGCGTGCTGGCCGTGGTGAATGACGAAATCCAGGCGGCCCGGGAAGTCACCAAGACCTCCACCCTGCGCCTGCAGACCTTCCGCTCCCCCGATTTCGGCGTGCTTGGCCATGCCGACGGCGACGCGGTGGCGTTCTACCGCCGCCCGCTGCGCCGATCCGCGCCGGATACCGAGTTCGACATCCGCACGCTGGATGCGCTGCCGCGGGTCGATATCGCGTACGCCTATGCCGGCGCCGATGGCACCGCGGTGCGCGCCTTCGTCGCCGCGGGGGCGCGCGGCATCGTCTCCGCCGGGTTCGCGCCCGGCTTCCCACCACCGGGAGACTTCGACGCGCTGAAGGAAGCGGTTGCGAAGGGCCTGGTGGTGGTGCAGTCCACCCGCGCCGGCAGCGGCCGCACCTTTCGCGGCACGCGGCTGCGGGAGGCCGGCTTCCTGATCGCCGACAACCTCAATCCGCAGAAGGCCCGCATCCTGCTGGCTCTGGCGCTCAGCGTCACGCAGGACCCGGACGAGATCGCCCGCATCTTCCGCACGTATTGAGTCCCTGCCGCCTGAGAGCGGCCAACGAACCCGCGCGCTTGCAAGGAGGAACCGCCATGCCGCTTCTCGCCCTTCCCGCCGTGTTCATGCGCGGCGGCACCAGCCGCGCGGTGATGTTCCGCGCCCAGGACCTGCCGGACCGGACGGAATGGGACCCGATCTTCCTGGCGGCGATGGGCAGTCCCGATCCGAACGGTCGGCAGCTGAACGGCATGGGCGGCGGCATATCCTCGCTGTCGAAGGTCTGCATCATGGCGCCGTCGCAGCGGGACGATGCCGATGTGGACTACACCTTCGCCCAGGTGCAGATCCGCGAGGCAGTCGTGGACTACCGTGCCACCTGCGGCAACATGAGTTCCGCGGTGGGCCCCTTCGCTGTGGACGAAGGAATCGTGCGGCCGAACGGCGACACCGCCGTGGTGCGCATTTTCAACACCAACACGCAGCGCATCATCCGCTCCAGTTTTCCGCTGGAGGACGGCCGCGCGGCGGTGGACGGCGACCTGTCGATCCCCGGCGTGGCCGGCACCGGCGCACCGGTGCGGCTGGATTTCCTGGCGCCCGGCGGGGCGACCACCGGCCGGCTGCTGCCCACCGGCCAGGTATCGGACCGGATGGAACTGCCGGGAATCGGCGCGATCGACCTGTCGCTGGTGGATGCCGCCAATGCCTGCGTGTTCGTGCGGGCGCGCGACCTGGGACTGCGCGGCGACGAACTGCCGGATGAACTGGAACGCGACAGCGCGTTGCTGGACAAGCTGCAGGTGATCCGCCGCGCCGGTTCGGTGGCGATGGGAATTGCCCGGGACGATGCGGCGGCGCGGGCGATCAATGCCGTGCCCTTCATCGGCTTCGTCGCGCCGGCGATGGATGCCGCCACGCTGGCCGGCGCGCCAATCGCGACCGACCAGGTGGACCTGACCGTGCGCTTCCTGTCCAACGGCCAGCCGCACCGGGCGCTGCCGCTGACCGCCTCGCTCTGCACCGCCATCGCGGCGCGCATCGGCGGCACCGTGGTCAACGAAGCGTTGCGACCCGGCGCGGGAGAAAGCATCCGGCTCGGCATGCCGTCAGGCATACTGACGGTGGGCGCGGATGTGGCGCAGGACGCGACCGGCGCCTGGGAGGCGCGCAGCGGCGCATTCTACCGCACCGCGCGGCGGCTCTTCGACGGCCGGATCCATGTGCCGCGCCCGTCCTGAACGCGCATGCCGTGCGCGCGCCGGCTGAACCGGGGCGGCCGAACGGTTGCTGAGCGTTCCGGGGGAATCGAAGGTGTGGTCGGAAATCCTTGCGACCGGACCTCACCGGCACGGCGGGCCTCGGCACTCCCCGGAGTGGAACGCACCGCGGGGGGCATAACGCCCATGCGGGTTCGGCCCGCCACGCCATCCGCCAGCCGCCGATCGGGTCAATCCAGCGCTTCGACCTCGGCCACAAGCTCCGCCGTCATGCGCTGCCGGCAATAGCCCTTGTTGTTCTCGATCGAACTCCGGTGGCGGACCTCGTTCTGCGTCGCGCACGCATCCGTCACCAGGGTCACCAGGTAGCCGTAGTCGCAGGCATCCCGCACGGTGGAATCGACACACTGATCGGTCAGCGCACCCGCGACGATCAGGTGCTTCACGCCAAGATTGCCGAGCACGTAATGGATGTTGGTGGATATGAACACGGAGGAGGAGGTCTTCGGGATGACGATCTCATCGCCATGCGGCGCGATGGCATCGATCACCTGCGCATCGCGCGATCCCTTCGCGCAGAACAGACCGGAGATCTTGTAGTCGAGCGAAAGGTCGCGTCCGTCCTGCGTGAGTGCCTCGATGACGGTGTACATCACCTCGATGCCCGCGGTTCGGCAGGCCTGCTGCAGGCGTTGCATGTTCGGCACCGCCTGCTCGCGCATGGTGCGGAAGAAATAGCCATAGCGGGCCTCGACCGCCGCGTGGTCGAGGCCCGCATATTCGCCGCCGCCTTCCGCCGTGTAGTTCTGCACATCGACGAACAGCAGCGCGGTTGCGCCGCGCCGGACGGGCACGTCGCGGGAAAGGCCGAAATCCTTCATGCGAGCCCCTGTGCGGCTGTTGCGTTACCGGTGCCGGCGGCAGTCAGAACAGCCGTGTCGAAGCGCCCAGCATCGCAGCGGCGGCGTTGTCGCGCGTGCGGCCGCCGCATGCCAGCCGCATGGCAATGCCGATCACGGCGACAAACAGCAAATATGATGCCAGGGCGAGCATTCTCACCTCCGATGTCACACCCGGCAATGCTTGCGCTGGCAAGCCAGGTTCTGCAACCCCGCCGCCCCGGTCAGTCGCCCGCCGCCGCGACCGCCGGCCGCCGTTCGTGCCGGCGCATGATGAACAGCAGCAGCATCGGCGGCACCACGGTCAGCGTCATCAGGCGGAAATCGTTGCTGTAGGCGATGATCTGCGCCTGGTGGTTGATCATCCGGTCCAGCAGTGCGGCGCCGTGCTGCGTCGCCGGGTTCAGCGCGTGCGACACCGCGTCGTTGCCCTGCAGCACGCGGTCGAACGGCGTGATGCCGGCGGCGATGTCGGCGTGGGTGGTCTGCACGCTGCGGGTCAGGCTGAACGATGTCACCGATATGCCGATGGCGGAGCCGATATTGCGGGCCAGCGACTGCATTGAAGTGCCCTCGCCGCGCAGCTGCGGCGACAGCGTCGTGTAGGCCATGACGGTCATCGGGTTGAACACCAGCCCGACCGAGAAGCCCTGCAGCACCAGGGTCAGCATCATCTCAGCCTCGGTGACGTCGGGCGTCCAGTCGCTCATCACCCACAGCGCCCAGCCGAGTATCACCAGCCCCACCGCCATGATCTTGCGCTGGTCCACCCGCATGCCAAGCCGGCTGGCGAGCCACATGGAAGCCATGGTGCCGATGCTGCGTGGCGCCAGCGCCCAGCCGGCGGTGTAAACCGGGTAGCCGGCCAGGTTCTGCAGGTACGGCGCCAGCAGGGCGGAGGTGGCCAGCATCACCGAGGAGACGCAGAACACCATCACCATGCCGGCGGCGAAGTTGCGGTCGGCGAACAGGCCGGGCGGCAGGAACGGCTTGTTGGCGGTGAACATGTGCACGCAGAAAAGGTAGAAGCCGAGGCCGGCCAGCAGTGCCTCGGCAATGATCTCGCGCGAGCCGAACCAGTCCAGCGTCTGGCCGCGGTCCAGCATCATCTGCAATGCGCCGCAGCCCAGTGCCAGCACGGCGAAGCCGTACCAGCTGAAACGCAGGCTGGCGCGCGGCGGCGTGGATGGCATGAAGAACAGCAGCCCGAGCGCGGAGAGAATCCCGAAGGGCAGGTTGACGTAGAACACCCAGCGCCAGCTGTACATGTCGGTCAGATAACCGCCGAGGGTCGGGCCCACCATCGGCCCCATGGTGACGCCCATGGAGAAGATCGCCATTGCCTGGGCGCGCCGGGAGAACGGGTAGATATCCAGCATGACGGCCTGCGACAGCGGTGCCAGCGCGGCGCCGAACATGCCTTGCACCAGGCGGAAGCCGACCAGCTGTTCCAGCGTCTGCGCCGCGCCGCACAGCATGGAGGCGACGGTAAAGCCGGCGATGCAGATGATGAACAGCCGCTTGCGGCCGAACCGCACCGCCATCCAGCCGACCGGCGCGGTCATGATGGCCGCGGCGATCACGTAGGAGGTCAGCACCCAGGTGATCTCGTCGGAGCTCGCGGACATGCTGCCCTGCATGTACGGCAGCGCGACGTTGGCGATGGTGGAATCCAACGTCTGCATGAACATCGCCAGCATTGCGGAGGCGGTGATCAGCCCGCGATAGGGGACGCGCGTCGGGTCCGAGGCGAGATCAGGAGCGGCGGGCACGATGGCGGGGCTCGCTGTGATGAGGCTGCATGCGACTGGACGTTTTTCCCAAAGGGCAATACTGCGCCGACTGGCCTGGCGGCGCTACTGCCCGTGCAGCGATGGCAGCCGAGCGGGCGTGGAATGCCCGGGCGGCTTCGGGTTGCCTTCACCGCATCGGGGCGGCGCGGAGGCGGGCCGCGCCCGCTTGCGCCGCCGTGCCGCCCGGGGGAGCATTGCGCGCAGGTTCCAGGAGCGCGCCCAATCATGCCCCGCAGCATCGCCATCGGCCTCGGCATCATGGAGTTCCCGTTCGACGGCGCCGAGGGGTTCTGGCGCTGGGTCGATCTGTGCGAGGCCGGCGGCGTCGATTCGCTGTGGCAGACCGACCGGCTGGTCAGCCGCGCGCCGATCCTGGAGAGCATGAGCGCGCTCGCCGCGATTGCCGGCCGAACGCGGCGGATCAAGTTCGGGGTGAACGTGGTGTCGGTGGCAATGCGCGAGCCGGTGCTGCTGGCCAAGCAGTGCGCCACGATCGACATGCTGTCCGGCGGACGGCTGCTGCCGGGGTTCGGCATCGGCAGTCCGCGCGGCCCGGAATGGGGCGCGATGCACCTCGATCCCACCACGCGCGGCCGCAAGACCGACGAGGCGCTGGAGATCATCCAGCGGCTGTGGACGGGGGAGAAGCTGGATTTCGCGGGGAGGCACTTCAGGCTGACCGGGGCGCAGATCGCGCCTTTGCCGGCACAGCCGGATCTGCCGATGTGGATCGGCGGCTCGTCCGCCGCGGCGGTGCGGCGCACCGCGCGCTATGGCACCGGCTGGCAGGCCGGCTCGGAGCCGCCGGACGAGGTCGGCCGCACCATTGCCGCGATCCGTGCAGCGCTGGCGGAGGCCGGCCGCAGCATCGACGAGGACCACTATGGCGCGGCGCTGGCGTATCGGTTCGGCACCTGGGGCGATCCCGGCATGGGTCGCATGGCGGAGGCCTACCAGGCCCGCACCGGCCGCGATGCGCGCGAGGTCTTCGCGGTGGGCGACGCCGCCACCGTGATGGAGCGGATCGCCGCTTACGTGGAGGCGGGCGCCTCCAAGTTCATCCTGCGTCCGGTGGCGCAGGGCGATGCCGACATGCTGGCGCAGACCCGGCAGCTGATCGAGCAGGTGCTGCCGCAGGTCGCCGCGCGCTGGCCGCGTCCGGCCCGGGTGGCCGCGTAGCGGGGGGGCAAAGGAACGCGGGCCGGTTGCGGCCTGCCGGGCCGGGGCTGCGTCTTCGCTTTACCTGCCGGCCGGGCGGACCTATTGATCCCGGCTGCGTGCCGGCCGGATGGGGCGTCGCCAAGTGGTAAGGCAGCGGATTTTGATTCCGCCATTCGGAGGTTCGAATCCTCCCGCCCCAGCCAGCCTGTCAGGGTCCGATGCCGGGCGCGGCGGCGCGGCGGCAATGGGCCGTCACGGATGGCACCGGTTCCAGCGCCGGTTGGACGAACTCCGGCCGCTCAGGATACCGCCGCCGGCCTCGGCGATTTGGCCGGGGATGAGCAACGCGCGGGAGGCCCCGCGGCTCGACGATGCCGCCGACAAACTCCGGTCAGCCCACCGGCTCGAAGCAGCTGACCCGGCCACGGCCGCCGCATTTGGCCTCATACAAGGCGAGGTCCGCGTTGCGCAGCAGCTCATCCAACTGCGGCGAACCGCGCGCCAGGTCAGGAACGAACGTGGCGCCGATGCTGGCGCCGATCTGCACGCTGCGACCCAGCACGCAGAACGGCGCCCGAATTGCTTCGAGCAGCCGCGCGGCCAGCTCGAGCGCGTCGGATCTGACATTCCGGCCGCAGATCAGCACCACGAACTCGTCCCCGCCCAGGCGGGCGACGTGATCGCTGCGGCGAACGCAGGCGCGCAACCGCACAGCGACTTCCTTCAGCAGGTCGTCGCCGGCGCCATGCCCGAGCGAATCGTTGACGTCCTTGAAGTGATCCAGGTCCACGTAGAGCAAGGCTGCCTCGAGTTCCGGTTCCGCGCCCGAGACGGCGTCTTCCAAGCGCCGCTGCAGCATCCGACGGTTCGCCAGGCCGGTCAGCGAATCATGTCCTGCGAGGTGGACCAGTTCCTCGGTGGCCCGGGCGAGCTGAACGTTGCGCGAGCGTGCTTCGAGCAGTTCGATCGCGGTGCCGGCCAGGCTTCCCAGGATCTCCATCCTGCCGGCGTCGAAATCGTGGTGCGGCCTGGTGTCCAGCACGCAGAGCGACCCGATCGGCTGTCCGCCCGGGGCGATCAGCGGGAAACCGGCATAGAACCGGAAGCCTGGCCGACCGGCGACGATCGGGGCTTCGGCGAACCGGTGATCCGCCGCCGCGTCGGGCACGACGAAGCCGTGGTCGCGGCGCAGGGTCTCGTCGCAGAACGACATCCGCCGCGGTATTTCGGTTGCATCGACGCCGTGGTGCGATTTGAACCAATGCCTGTCGGCATCGGCCAGGCTCATCGTGCAGACGGGCAGACCGAAGATGGCCGAGGCCAGCCGGGTGATCCGGTCGAAATTTGGTTCGGGCTCAGTGTCGAGGACCGCGTAACTGTAAAGCGCCCGCAGCCGCGCTGCCTCATCGTAGCTCATGGCGACCCTCTGCATACCGCAGTACGCCCGCCTGTCAGCAAAAGGCGGCCTGCGACAAGGCACGACTCTACTGTGAAACTCCGGGAGCGTAAAGAATAAAAAGCAGAACTATAACGTGATCCGTTAACCATTGCGACACACAAATTGACGATTGAATAACGTACCGTGAAGCCGGCCGAAACCGCTGCGAATCTGCTTCGCCCGCGGCCCGCACGACGGCATGCCGCGGCGCAAGGCGCCGCATCCCGACCGCCCGCCGCCGCCAGCCTCAATGGCTGCCGACGAAGCGCTCCAGCCAATGGATGGTGTAGTCGCCCGCCTGGAACTCCGGCGCGTCGACAATGCGCTGATGCAGCGGAATCGTGGTCTGGATGCCGACCACCACGAACTCGTCCAGCGCGCGCCGCATCCGATTGATCGCATCAATCCGCGTCGGCGCGTGCACGATCAGCTTGGCCACCATGCTGTCGTAATAGGGCGGCACGAAATATCCGGCGTACAGCGCGGAATCCACCCGCACGCCCAGGCCGCCCGGCGCATGGAACACGCTCACCCGGCCCGGCGTCGGCACGAAAGTCGCCGGATCCTCCGCGGTGATGCGGCACTCGATGGCGTGGCCGGTGAAGCGGATGTCCTCCTGGCCATAGTCCAGTTCGGCGCCGGCGGCGATGCGGATCTGCTCGCGCACCAGGTCGATGCCGCACACCATCTCGGTAACCGGATGCTCCACCTGCAGCCGGGTGTTCATTTCGATGAAGGCGAACTGGCCGTCCTGGTAGAGGAACTCCAGCGTGCCGGCGTTGCGGTAGCCGAGCTTGCGCAGCGCCGCGGTGGCGGTGCGGCCCAGGCCGTCGCGCGCCGCCGCGTTCAGGGCAGGCGAGCCGGCCTCCTCGAGCAGCTTCTGGTGGCGCCGCTGCAGGCTGCAGTCGCGTTCGCCGAAGTGCACAACGTTGCCGTGCGCGTCGGCGAACACCTGCAGCTCGATGTGGCGCGGCCGGTCGAGGTATTTCTCCAGGTACACCGCGTCGTTGCCGAAGGCGGCCGCGGCCTCGCTGCGGGCAACGCGAAATGCCTCCTCCAGGCCGGCGGCATCCTGCGCCACCTTCATGCCGCGCCCGCCGCCGCCCGCTGCCGCCTTGATCAACACCGGGTAACCGACCCGCGCCGCCACCGCGCGCGCCGTCTCCAAATCCGCCACCGCGCCGTCCGAGCCGGGCACCAGCGGCACGCCCAGCGCGCCCATCGCCTCCTTGGCGGCGATCTTGTCGCCCATCATGGCGATGTGCTCGGGCGAGGGACCGATGAAGGCCATGCCGTGCGCTTCCACCATGTCGGCGAAGCGGGCGTTCTCCGACAGGAAGCCGTAGCCGGGATGGATCGCGTCGGCGCCGGTGATGCTGGCGGCGGACAGGATCGCCGGAATGTTCAGGTAGCTGTCCCGCGCCGGCGGCGGGCCGATGCACACGCTCTCATCGGCCAGCCGGACATGCATCGCTTCGGCATCGGCGGTGGAGTGCACCGCGACGGTGGGGATGCCCAGTTCGCGGCATGCGCGCTGGATGCGAAGCGCGATCTCGCCGCGATTGGCGATGAGAATCTTCTGGAACAAAGCCGGGTACCGATCCGTCGATAAGGTCAGGCCGTCGATAAGGTCAGGCCTTGATAAGGTCAGGCCATCGATAAGGTCAGGGCTCCAGGATCATCAGCACCTCGCCGTACTCGACGGGCGAGCCGTTGCTTACCAGCACGCGGGCGACGGTTCCGGCCTTGGGCGCCTTGATCTGGTTGAACGTCTTCATTGCTTCGATCAGCAGCAGGGTCTGTCCGGCGGTCACCGTCTGCCCCACGCTGACGAAGGCCGGGCTGCCCGGTTCCGGCGACAGGTAGGCGACGCCGACCATCGGGCTGACCACCGCTCCGGGATGCGCCGCGAGGTCCGCCTCCGACGTGCCGGCGCCGGCAGCAGCCTGCGCCGGCACTGTGACCGTGGCGGCAGCCGTCGGGATCGTGGCCGGCGCGCCCGCCATGGCGGTGCCTGCACGCACCACGCGGATGCTGCTGTCCTTGTCGGAAATTTCGATCTCGCTGAGCCCGGTCTCCGTCAGCACGGCGGCCAGCATGCGGATCGCGTCGGGATCGATCGGGATGCGGGTCATGGATGCTTCCGGGCACAGGCCCGGCCTTCGTGTGTCATGGCCACGTTCGATCCGGCTGTCATACCTCGGCCTCGATCAGCTCGGCCATGGCGGTCAACGCCAGGGCGTAGCCGCGGATCCCCAGCCCGGCGATCACGCCCACCGCCGCCTTGGAGACATAGGAGTGCTGGCGGAATTCCTCCCGCCGGTGGATGTTGGTCACGTGCACCTCGATCACCGGCAGATCGCTGGCGAGCAGGGCGTCCATCAGCGCGATCGAGGTCGTGGTGTAGCCGGCCGGATTGATCACAATTCCGGCTGCCCGGCCGCGGCATTCCTGCACCCAGGAGACAAGCTCGCCCTCGCCGTTGGTCTGGCGGAAGTCGATGGCGAGGCCAAGCGCCTCCCCGGTTTCGGCGCAGAGCTGCTCGACATCGTCCAGGGTGGCGCTGCCATACAGATGCGGCTGGCGCAGGCCGAGCATGTTCATGTTCGGGCCGTTGAGGACCGCGACCAACGGGCGGGGGGCGGTATGGGACATGACGACCGCGGGTAGCATAGCAGGCCGGCGCTGGCCAGAGGCGGACCGGACGGTTCCCTCTCCGGCCCAGAGGGCGGAGTGAGGCCGGAGAGGGGTCTTATCGCCTCATTTGGCGTAGTTCTTGCCCAGGTACTCCGCGATCTCCTTGGCCGTGCCGTCGTCCATCGGCGCGCCGAACACTTTCTGCATCTTGGTCACCTCGGCCTTCCACTGGTCCGGTGTCAGGAATGCCGAGTTCATCCGGATATACTCCGGCGAGTGGCAGACGCCGCAGGTCGTGGCGGTGGTCTCCTGGCCCGGGCCCGGCTTCATCCAATTCGGCGTCTGCTGGGCCAGCGCCGGCGTGGCCAGCAGCAGCGTGCCAAGGATCATGCTTCGCAGCATCGTCGCGTTCCTCATGCCACGGTCACCGTCACGGTCTGCGGCACGTTGTTGTGGTAGCCGGCCGGGTTCCACTTCAGCTTGTCCGCCTGCGTCTCGCCGGCATTGCTGGTCGCCCGCGCGGACACCTTGCAGGGACCCGGCGGCAGCTTGCCGGTGGCGAGACTGAACCCGCGGAAAGCGAAGGGCCCGTGATCCTCCCCAAGCTGTGCGGGCTTCCAGGTCTTCCCGTCATCGGTGGAGACCTCGACCTGCTTGACGCCGTGCCCGCGATCCCAGGCCACGCCATGCACCGTGAATCCCGCCTGCGGCACGTGGGCGCCATCGAGCGGATCGGCGATCACGCTGTTCACCACCATCTCGGTAATCGGCCAGCTCTTGGCGTCGTTCTGGCTCAGGAAAGGCAGGTCCACCCCGAACATCCCTGCCGGCACGCGGTACGCCGTCGCCATCCAGAAGCTCGGCTGCGGCTTGCTGCTGATCTCGATGGAACTGAGATGCTTCATCCAGTAGGTGGCGGTCCAGCCCGGCACCACCAGCCGCACCGGATAGCCATTATAGTGCGGCAGGGGCTGGCCGTTCATCGCGTAGGCGATCAGCACCTCGTCCGCCATCGCCTTGGCCATCGGCAGGCTTTTGTGGAACGCCGGCGTGGTCGGCAGCACCGGGCCGTCCATGCCGTGGATCCACACCTCCACCGCATTCGACTTCACCCCGGCCTTCTCCAGCACGTCCTTCAGCCGCACGCCGCGCCAGACGGCGTTGCCCATGGCGCCATAGCCCCATTCCACCCCAGCGACATGCGGATCGGACAGGCCGCGCCGGTTGCCGGAGCACTGGCACACGGCGGTGACCTCGTGCTCGGGAAAGCCCTTGCGCAGCTCATCGACGCTGGCGAAGTGCAGAGAGTGCTCCGCCGCGTCGCCGCCGACCGACAGCGACCACTTGTTCAGCCCCGCCATGTCCGGGATGGCCGCCAGATGATAGCGGACGAAGAATTCATCGTTCGGCGTGATCGGGGTGCGGAAGCTCTGGATCAGCGCCTCGTAGTTCGGCGGCCGGTCGGTGAGCTGGATCAGTGGCTGCTTGCCCGGCAGGCGCGCCAGCTTCGCTTCGGCCCGCGTCCCGTCCGGGAGCATCGGACTGAGCCATAACGACCTGTCCGTGGCGGCACGTGCCATGGGACCGCCGAGCGTAGCCAATCCCAGGCCCGTCAGCATAGTGCGCCGGTGCATGGTATGCGTGTCCCCCGGAAGTGGTTTGTTGTGCGATAAATTTGCCCTGTGCACGGTTTTTCTGCAACAGGATTTCCGTGGTCTCGACCCCCGTGGCGCCGGCTGCCACGCGCGGCTGATTTTGTTCAAGGACAGCAACGGGGAGAAGGAGCGTCTCGCGCGCGTTTCGGCCGAACAGATTGAGGTGACGCGTGACAGGCGGCGAGGTGGATGGCACAGCCTCTTACCGCGATCGACCTCGGCGCGGGTCCCCGGTCTGGGTCCTACTGCGCGGTGCCGGAGGGGCCGATAAGCGTTCTTTTTTAACACAGTCAGCCAGCCCGTGCCGGGCACCCCGT
>Ga0187809_10000969_pt1 | contig 14106 bp, 12 predicted proteins | sample NC_wetland_sal_i_8_FD_132415 | JGI IMG/M metagenome (GOLD analysis project Ga0187809, IMG submission 132415) | Wetland sediment microbial communities from Neuse River Estuary, North Carolina, USA - ASW_4 | ecosystem: Environmental > Aquatic > Freshwater > Wetlands > Sediment | place: USA: North... | reverse complement strand
GTGTAGGGCGTGTTGGCGATGGTCACGCTCTGCCCGACCGGATCGGCGAAGCCGAACAGCTCGCTGGCCGTGGTCGGTCCGAGCACGGTGACCGCAGCCGCGGAGTCGTCGTCGGCCTGGCTGATGAAGCGGCCGGCGCTCAGGCTGCGGGCCCGGACCGAGAGCCAGTCCGGTGTCGTCCCGACCACCGCGGTGGTCCAGTTCGTGTTACCGGCGGTCAACGACTCCGAGCGCTGGACGGCCGGCGCGACCGCCGCGATGTCTGGCGCATTGACCTTGGAACTCAAGGCCGAGGCGTCCTCCACGGTCAGGGTCGAGGACGATCCCAAGCCGCCGCGGATGCCGCCGGTGCTGGTCGAACTGCCGGGCGAGATCAGCAGCAGGTTGCTGCCGAGCGCGCTGATCTGGGCGCTCACCTTCTGCTGGGCGCCTTCGCCGAGCCCGACCGTCAGCACCACGGCCGCGATCCCGATCAGGATGCCCAGCGTGGTCAGCGCCGAGCGCAGCCGGTGCGAGCGGATCGCGTCCCAGCCGGTGCGCAAGGTCTCCCACCAGCTCATCGCCGCACCCCGCCGGCCAGCTGGACCTGCCCGTCCCGGACCAGGATGACCCGGCCGGCCCGCTCGGCGACCTCGGCCTCGTGGGTGATCAGCACGATGGTCCGACCCTGCGCGTGCAACTCGTCGAACAGGGCCAGCACGTCGGCAGTCGCAGTCGAATCGAGGTTGCCGGTCGGCTCGTCGGCCAGGATCAGCGCCGGATTGCTGACCAGGGCCCGCGCCACCGCGACCCGCTGCTGTTGGCCACCGGACAGCTCGCCCGGCCGGTGGTCGACCCGGTCGGCCAGACCGACCCGGTCCAGGGCCGCCAGCGCCCGGCGGCGCCGCTCTTCCCGTCCCAGACCGGCATAGGCCAGCGGCAGCTCGACGTTGCGCCAGGCGGTGAGGGAAGGCAGCAGGTTGAACTGCTGGAACACGAAGCCGACCCGGCGGTTGCGGATCTCGGCCAGTTCGGTCTCGTTCAGCGCGCTGACGTCGTCGCCGGCCAGCCAGTAGCTGCCGGCGCTGGGCACGTCCAGGCAGCCGATGATGTGCATCAGGGTCGATTTGCCGGACCCGGACGGGCCCATGATCGCTACGTACTCGCCTTCGTCGATGCGCAGGCTGACCCCGCGCAAGGCCGCGACCTCCAGCGAGCCGGTGCGATAGACCTTGGTGATTCCGGCCAGATCGATGACCGGGAAGTCCAGGCCGGGCACCGGCTGCAGCCCGAGCTCAGTCATCAGCCACCACCGCCACCGCGGCCGGTGAAGCCACCACCGCCACCTCGGCCGCCGAGGCCGCCGCCGCCGCCGAGGCCGCCGCCGCCGAACCCGCCGCCGCCGAACCCGCCGCCGCCGAACCCGCCGCCGCCGAACCGCCCGGTCCGGTTGCCGCCGGTGTTGCCGCTGCCGCCGGTGCGACCGGTGACCTTCGGCAGCTGGATCACGACCTGGGTGCCCGCGGTCAGGCCGGCGGTGATCTGGGTGCTACCGCCGGAGGAAAGCCCGACGCCCACGTCGTGCGCGACCTGCGTGCTGCCATTCAGCTCGTAGACCACGCTCTTGCCGTTGACCACGTGCACCGCGGTGCTGGGCACCGTGAGCACGTTGTAGAGCTGCTTGTAGATCAGGCTGACGGTCCCGGTGGCCCCGGCGTGCAGCCCGGCCGGGTTACCGGTCACGTTGACCACGACCGGGTAGCTGGCCACCCCGCTGCTGCTGCTGGCGATCAGTCCGACCGAGGACACCGTGCCGTAGACGGTGCCGGTGGCTGACGTCCCGGTCACCTCGGCCTGATCACCACTGGCGATCAGACCGACCTGGGTGTCGTCGACGGTGGTGTTCACGATCCAGGAGTTGTTGCTGATGACCTCCACCTGAGCCGTGGCACTGGTCGAGGACGAACTCGAGGAGTTCGAGTTGGCGCTGTTCCCGCCCCCACCGAAGGAACCCGATCCCGATCCGCCACCCGATCCGCCTGAGCCCGACCCACCCGAGCCCGCCCCGCCGGAACTGGAGGAGCTGGCGCTACCGCTGACCTGCTGGCCGACGGTCAGGTTGACCGAGGCGACGACGCCGGCGATCGGCGAGGTGAGGTTGGCTTCGGTCAGGTTGCTCTGGGCCGAGTTCACCTGGCCCTGGGCCGCGGTCAGCGCGGCCTGGTCGGCCGCGAGCTGGGTCGAGCTCGCGCTGGTGTCCGCGGCGACCTTGGCCTCGGCCGTGGCCAGGCTGGCCTGGGCTTGGGCCAGGCTGGCCTTGAGCGAGGCCGAGTCGATCGTGGCCAGCACCGCGCCGGCCGCGACCTTCTGCCCGGCGCTGACCTTGACGCTGGTGACCTGGCCGGAGACGCCGAAGTTGAGCTGGTCCTGCACCGCCGGCTCGATCGTGCCGGAGGAGGTGAGTGCCTGCCGGATCGTGCCGGTGCTGGCCGCGACCAGCCGATAGCTCTGTGCCGTGGCCGCCGTCGCGCCGCGGCCGTTCCACCAGAATGCCCCGGCTCCGGCGGCGACGACCACCACTGCGATTGTGGCCGCCAGCCACGGCTTGCTCCTGACCCGACGCCACAGCCCGCGCATGCATCCTCCGGTTCTGCTCGGCGCGCCAGGACGCGCGCTGAGCCGGGTAAAGAATGGGAAGCCAGACTGAGCGGACGTCGTCAGAATGCTGTGGATCGGCAATGGAACAAGGAGGCGGCAGGCATGCGAGTGGCGGTACTGGCCGACACCCACGGACCCCGGTTCTGGAAGCGCTGCCCGGCACCGGTGGCCCGCCAGCTGTCCGGGGTCGACCTCATCCTGCACGCCGGTGACGTGTGCACCGACGCCGTGCTGCGCGAGCTGGCCGGCTACGCACCGGTGCGGGTGGTGCTGGGCAACAACGACGGGCCCGATATCGCCGCCTGGCCGGCGCCCGCGGTCGCCGAGTTCGAGCTGGCCGGTCTGCCGGTGGCGATGCTGCACGACAGCGGGCCGGCGGCCGGCCGCGGGCCGAGGCTGCGGCGCCGGTTCCCGGCGGCGCGGCTGGTGGTGTTCGGCCATTCCCATATTCCTTGGGATGAAACCTACGACGGGCAGCGTGCGTTCAATCCCGGCTCACCGACCGACAAGCGCCGCCAGCCGCGAGCAACGATGGGGCTGCTGCAGATCCGGGACGGTGAGCTGCACTCGGCCGAGATCGTCCCGGTCACCGAGCTGACGCCGGCTCGGTGAGGCTGGGCCGGATCAGGCCAGCTCGAAGTCGGCGAAGTCGAAGCCGGGACTGACCAGGCAGCCGACCACGACCGGCCGCCCGGCGGCCGGTTGGGCACTCTGCCACACTCCGGCCGGCACCAGGAACTGATCACCGGGGCCGAGCTCGATCACCTGTTCCAGCGCCGGGCGATCGGCGGAGCCGCCCAGACTCAGTTGCACCGGACCGCCGCCCTGCCAGAGCCAGAGCTCGTCCGAGGCCACCCGGTGCCAGGCCGAGACCTCCGTGGCCAGCAGCAGAAACGTCACCGACGTGGCCAGCGGCCGTGGCCCACGGGCGGTCTGGACGACCATCGGTGAGCGATAGGTCTCGCGGTACCAGCCGCCCTCCGGGTGCCGGGCCAGGCCCAGCGCTGCCGGATCGGCCGGGAGCGGTTCGGATTCGGTCATGCCGTCGGCGCTCATCGCTCAGCGGCCCCCGGGGCGGACGAACGGGAAGGCCAGGGTCTGTCGGATCGAGGCGCCGAGCAGCAGCATGACCAGCCGGTCCACCCCGATGCCCAGGCCGCCGGTCGGTGGCATCGCGTACTCCAGGGCCGAGAGGAAGGACTCGTCGACCTGCATGGCCTCGTGGTCGCCGTCGGCGGCGCGCAGCGACTGCTCAGTGAGTCGGTTGCGCTGGTCGATCGGGTCGATCAGCTCGGAGTAGGCCGTGCCGATCTCGGTGCCGAAAGCGACCAGGTCCCAGCGTTCGGCCAGCCGCGGATCGGTTCGATGCCGGCGGGTCAACGGTGAGGTTTCGATCGGAAAATCAAGGTAGAACGTCGGCCGCACCGTCTGCTTCTCGACCAGGGCCTCGTACAGTTCGAGTACCACCTGCCCGGCCTCGGCGTCGGCCGGCACGGCAACCCCGTGGCGCTGGGCCAGCGGACGCAACTCGGCGGCCTCGGTGTCGGGCGTGACGACCGCCCCGACCGCCCGGCCGACCGCATCGTGCACCGTCATCGATTCCCACTCGCCGGACAGGTCGATCTCGATCGGGCGGCCGTCCGGACCGGGTCGGTGGGCGACCGGGCGCCCGTGGACGGCCGTCGCCACTTCCAGGATCAGCTCGCGGGTCAGCGTGCGCATGTCCAGGTAGTCGGCGTAGGCCTGATAGGCCTCGACCGAGGTGAACTCGGGATTGTGGGTGGCGTCGGCGCCCTCGTTGCGGAAGTTTCGGTTCAGCTCGAAGACCCGGCGCATGCCGCCGACACAGAGCCGTTTCAGGAACAGCTCGGGTGCGATCCGGAGGTAGAGGGTGGCGTCATAGGCGTTGATGTGGGTGACGAAGGGGCGGGCGTTGGCCCCGCCGTGCACCGACTGCAGCATCGGCGTTTCCACCTCGAGGAAATCCCTCCGGCCGAACGCCTGGCGGATCTCCCGGACCGCGACCGAGCGCTTGACCAAGGCGTCCATCGCCTCGGGATTGACGATCAGATCGACGTGACGCTGCCGGACCCGGGCATCGGGATCGGCGAAACCGGCGTGGGCGTCGGGCAGCGGATGCAAGCACTTGGCCGCCATCTGCCAATGCCGGGCCAGCACCGACAGCTCGCCGCGCCGGCTGGTCACGATCTGTCCGGTGGCGGAGATGAAGTCGCCGAGGTCGATGCTGCGCCGGGCCAGTTCGTGCTGATCCGGGCCGAGTTCGGTCCGCTCCAGCATGACCTGCAACCGGGCCGGCCCGTCCTGGATGACTGCGAACACCAGGCCGCCGAGGTCGCGCAGGGCCCGCACCCGGCCGGCGACCGAAACCTGCTCGCCGGTTCGGCTGTCGGGTCCCGACCCGGAGAACTTATCGACAATGCTGGCCAGATCTCGATCGCGGGGGACCCGGACCGGATAGCCGCAGCTGCCGGCGGCCGCGAGGGTAGCCAGCTTCTCGACCCGAACCCGCTGTTGCTGGGACAGCCGCCGAACCGGTCGGGCCGAGTTCCGGGCCGCCCGTTGCAGCGCGGCGACCGCGTCGGCGAAGGGCAGCTGCTGACCCTCGAAGACAACCAGCCCGTCCTCGGCTCGCTCGGCCGGACCGCCCAGTGCCGGCAGGAATCCCTCGGCCGAACCGGCGGCCACCGCGATCCGGGTCAGGGTCAGCGAGGAGTCGTAGCAGAGATAGCGGCGGGCCCAGTGCGGCAGGTAGCGCGCGTTGGAGCGGTACAGGCTCTCGATCTGCCAGAACCGGGAGGCGAAGGTCAGCACCCGGCTGGTCAGCCGGACCACCGGCCCGGCCCCGACTCGCTCGGCCGCGCCGAATACCCCACGGAACATGGCGAAGTTCAGCGAGATGGCCCGGATGCCGAACTCGTCCCGGCCGACGCTGACCAGCTCGGCCACCATCGCCTCGATCACGCCGTTCTCGGCCTCGCGGCTGCGCCGCATCAGGTCCAGCGACAGGCCGCGCCGCCCCCACGGCACCATCGACAGCACGCCGCGCAGCTGGCCGTCGCGGTCGTGGGCCAGCACCGCCACGCAGTCGCCGTCGACCGGATCGCCCAACCTCCCGAGGGCCATCGAGAACCCGCGCTCGGTGTCGTCTCCTCGCCACAGCTCGGCGACCTGCTCGATCTCGGCCAGCTGTTCCGGTGCGAGGTCGGCGTGGCGGCTCACCGTGATCGTGTAACCGGCCCGCTGGACCCGGCGCACCGCCCGCCGGACCGGCTGCATGGTCGGACCTTCCAGGGTGAAGGTCTCGGTGTCGATGATGGCCTCGTCACCGATCGGCAAGGCCTTGAGCCCGGCCGCGACGTAGGCCTCGGCGCCCTGCTCGCTGGCTGACAGCACTGCCGGGAACCAGCCGAAGGAGCGGGCCTCGGCCAGCCAGGCCTCGATCGCGCTCGGCCAGGCCGCGACCGGGCCGAGCGGATCGGCGCTGGCCAGGCTGACGTTGGCCAGCACCCGGTAGGTGACCGCGGCCGAGCGGTCGGCGTTGAAGATGACCGACTTGTCGTGCCGGGTGGCGAAGTAGCCGAGCGAATCCCGTTCGCCGTGGCCGAGCAGCAGCCGGCGGATGTCGAGTTCGTCCTGGGCCGACAGGTAGGCCTTGGACCGGGCCGAGCGCAGGAAGATCACCGCGGCCGCGACCAGGGCCAGCGCGGACAGCAGGCCGGACAGGGCAGCGACCCAGTGATGTCCGTGCTGGCCGTTCCAGCCGACGTCGGAACTGGAGGGCTCCAGGCCGAGCGCAACCCGGACCGACCAGCTCAGCCGGCGACCGATGCCGTGCAGCTTGGCCGGGAAGGCCAGGTCCAGCACCACCGCGACCGCGATCGAAGCCAGCAACCCGGAGGTCAGCACGCCCAGGGCCAGCCAGCGCGCGCCCGGCTCGAGCCGGGAGGAGAAGGCGTGCCGGCTCAGCCACAGCAGCACCACCAGAACCACGGTCAGGCCGGCGTTGAGCACCAGTTCGACCGCCGACAGCATGCTGATGTCGCGGGCGTCGCGGACGTTCAACCCGACCGCGAACAGGATCGCGACGAGGTAGGCCGCGGCCAGGGTCTGGAAGGCCAGCAACAGCCACCAGACGAAACGCACCCGGCGCCGGACCGCACCTCCGATGACGAACAGCAACACGATCGAGAACAGGCTCGGTCCGACCGGCAGGTTGACCAGGCCGAACACGTCGTCCACCCGGTGGACCCAACTCACCGGGCGGAGCACCAGGCTCACCAGCGACCAGAAGCCGCCGAGCACGATGACCCGCCCGCACAACGCGGCGAAGCGCTCCCGCCAGCCGGTGACCACCGGAGCCGGGTTGCCTGCGACCGCAGCGGTTGTGCTCACCCGGATTCCTTTCCCGCCATCGCGAAACTGCGGCTCTGACGCTACGGCACGGTTCGGCTCGAGCTTGACAAGGTCCGTCGGCAGCCTCAACATATGACACCTGAATCAACTGTCATGTTTGGAGATGCCTGGTGCGGAAGATGCTCACGGCGGCGCTGGCGCTGACCGTCGCCACCTCGTTGACGGCCTGTGCCTCGGCCAAGCAGAAAGCCGGCTCGTCCGCCGGGGATGCGGTCAAGGTTGCCGTCATCTACAGCAAGACCGGACTGCTCGCCGCTTACGGCCAGGAATACCTGCAGGGTTTCCAGGCCGGCCTGGACTACGCGACCAAGGGCAGCGGGACGGTCGACGGGCACAAGCTCTCGGTCACCTACGTGGATGACACCGGCACGCCGAGCACGGCCGTGAACGCGGCCAAGCAGTACATCGGACAGGGCTACAAGATCATCGCCGGCACCACCGACTCCGGCATCGCCGCGCAACTGGCGCCGCTGGCGGCCCAGAACAAGGTGCTCTACATCGACGGCCCGGCCGCCACCGACGCCATCACCGGAGCCAACCACTACACCTTCCGCTCCGGCCGCCAGTCCTACCAGGACGTCGCGACCGCCGGCTCGTTCATCGGCAACCCGAGCGGCAAGAAGGTGCTGGTCTTCGCCCAGGACACCACCTTCGGGCAGGGCAACGCCGCCGCGGTCAAGGCGGTGCTCGGGGCCAAGGGGGCGACAGTGTCCTCGATCCTGGTCCCGGCGGCGAGTACCGACTTCACCCCGTTCGCCCACCAGGCCGCTCAGGCCAAGGCCGACCTGGTCTTCGTCGCCTGGGCCGGTGCCACCACCTCGGCGATGTGGCAGGCCTTGGACCAGCAGCAGGTGCTGGCCAGCACGACGGTCGTCACCGGGCTGGCCAACACCGCCTCTTACGGTGCCTACGGTCCGGCCGCCAGCAAGATCGACTTCCTGAGCTACTACTTCCCGGGCGCGACCGACAATCCCGTGAACAGCGCGATGAAGTCGGCCATCACCAAGGCCGGCGGCACGCCCGACCTGTTCTCTCCGGACGGCTTCGTGGCTGCGCAGATGATCGTGCATGCGGTGCAGGCCGCCAACGGCGACGACGTGGACAAGATGATCTCCGGCCTGGAGGGGTGGACCTTCGACGCACCCAAGGGCCAGGAGACGATCCGCCCCGGCGACCACGCCATGCTGCAGCCGATGTTCCAGGCCAAGCTGACCCAGTCCGGCGGGAACTGGACGCCGAGTCTGGTCACCACGGTGCCGGCTTCGGTCACGGCGCCGCCGACCAGCGGCTCGTGAGTGCGGCCCTGGCCGTCCACGAGCTGCGGCTGTCCATCGGTGGTGCGGTCATCCTCGACGGCATCGAGTTGACCGTGCCGGGCGGGGAGTTGCTCGGGGTGATCGGGCCGAACGGGGCCGGCAAGACCACCCTGTTCAACGTGCTCAGCGGGATCGTGGCCCCGAGCGTCGGCCGGGTCGAACTCGACGGCGTCGAGATCACCGCCGCCAGCCCCGACCGCCGGGCCCGGTCCGGGCTGGGCCGATCGTTTCAGACGTCGTCGCTGTTCGCGAAGTTGCCGGTGCTGGAGAACGTCCGGATCGCGGCCGAATCGGCCGGTGGCCATCGCCTGGGCGTGCGGGCACTGGTGACCCGGCCCCGCCCGGACGACGCGGCCACCACCGCCGCGCGCGAACTGTTGGCCCGGGTCGGCCTGCAGGGCCGGGCGGCGGTCCCGGCCGCAGCGCTGTCGCACGGCGAGCAGCGCAAGCTCGAGATCGCCATGCTGCTGGCCAGCCAGGCCCGGGTGTTGCTGCTCGACGAGCCGATGGCCGGGGTGGCCGCCGGCGACGTGGACGAGCTGGTGGAGCTGATCCGGGCCGTGCACCGCGACACCGGGTGCACGCTGCTGATGGTCGAGCACCACATGCCGGTGGTGCTCGGGTTGGCCCAGCGGGTCGCGGTACTGCACCACGGACGGTTGCTGGCCTGTGCCGCCCCCGAGGCGGTCATGGCCGACCCCGAGGTGCAGGCGGCCTACCTGGGGCGGAGCGCGTGAGCGCCCCGGCCGTGGCCACCGCAACCGTGCTGACGGTGGATCGCCTGCACGCCTGGATCGGCCCGCAACAGATCCTGCGCGACGTCAGCTTCTCGGTTCCGGCCACCGGCATCACCGCCCTGCTCGGCCGCAACGGCGTCGGCAAGACCACGACCCTGCGCGCTGTGCTCGGCCTGATCCGCCGGCGCGGCTCGGTCCGGCTGGCCGGGGCCGAGATCGGCGCCGAGCCGACCCACCGGATCGTGCGCCGGGGCGTGGGTTACGTGCCGGAGAACCGGGAGGTCTTCGCCGGGCTGACCGTGGCCGAGAACCTGCGGTTGGCCCGGCGCCAGGGCAATGCCGCCGAGACCGTGATCGCCGAGCTGTTCCCGGAGCTGGTCCGCCGCCGCGAGCAGCTCGCCGGCACGCTGTCCGGCGGCCAGCAACAGATGGTCGCGCTGGCCCGGGCGCTGCTCAACGACAACGCCCTGCTGCTCATCGACGAACCGACCCAGGGGCTGGCACCGAAGATCGTGATTGAGGTGACGGCCACCCTGCAGGCGGCCGCAGCTCGGGTTCCGATGCTGCTGGTCGAGCAGGACCTGGCCGTGGTGGCTCAGCTGGCCAGCTCGGTGGTGGTGATGGCCGAGGGCCAGGTGGTGCACACCGGTCCGGCCGAGGAATTCCTGTCCGACCAGCGGGCGGTACGCGCGGCGCTGGGCGTGAGCGGGCGACAGTGGTGAACGCGGGGGCGGTTTCGTGAGCACCGTCGTGCTGCTGGCGGTCACCGGCCTCGGCCTGGGCGGTCTGTACTTCCTGGCCGCAGCCGGTCTGTCTTTGATCTACGGGGTGATGCGGATCCTGAACTTCGCCCATGGCGCGCTGCTCACCGTCGGTGGCTACCTGGGCTATCAGGTCGGCCTGGCCACCGGGCACTCCCGGAGCTGGCCGGTGTTCGCGCTGATGCTCGTGGTCGGGGCCGGTTCCGGAGCGGTGCTGGCGGCGGTGGTCGAGCTCGGGCTGATCCGGCGGCTGTATCAGCGCGAGATCGAGCAGGTGCTGGTCACGGTCGGGCTCGGCCTGGCCGCGGTCGCACTGGTCAGCGGAACCTGGGGCGCCGATGCCCGGCCGATGCCGGCCCCGGACTGGATGAGCCGGACCACCACCATCGCCGGGGCCGACATCCCCAACCTGCGCTTCGTCTGCATCGCGGCCGCAGTGCTGGTGCTGGCCGGACTGCAGTGGCTGCTGCGGCGCACCCGATACGGCCTGATCATCCGGGCCGGGGTCGAGAACCGGGCCATGGTCAGCGCGCTCGGGGTCGACGTCGGGCGCACGTTCACCGCTGTCTTCACCCTCGGCGGCGCGCTGGCCGGGCTCGGCGGGGTGCTGACCGGGCTGTACAACAGCAGCGTCAGCCCCGGCATGGGTGACACCTTGCTCATCTTCGCCTTCATCGTGGTGGTCATCGGTGGCTTGGGCTCGGTGACCGGCTCGGCCCTGGCCGCGGCCGCGGTCGCCTTGCTGCAGCAGTTCGCCAACTACTACGCCGCAACCGGAATCGGTGATCTGGCCGTGGTCATCGCGCTGGCCGCGGTGCTGCTGGCCCGCCCCGGTGGCGTCATCGGACGGCAGGTGCGACTGGCATGAACCTGACCGAGGAACCGACGATCGGATCGGACCAATCGCCGCCGGTGGCCGGGGCGGCCCGGCGCCGGATCGGGGGCTGGCTGCGCCCGCTGGTCGCGGTGCTGCTGCTGGCCGGGCTGATCGCGGTGCCGAGCCTGCAGCTGCAGCTGCCCGGAGTGCTGCCGGGACCGACCTATGCCGCGGGGACGCTGCAGCTGCTGGCCAGTTGCCTGCTGATCGGTGCCCTGGCCGTCACCTACAACCTGGTCTTCGCGGTGTCCGGTCTGCTGTCCTTCGGACACGCCCTGTTCTTCGCCCTGGGCTGCTACGTGTTCGGGATGCTGCTCGAGCACGCACGGATGGCCCCGATCCCGGCCGCGTGCATCACGCTGGTGGTGGGCATCCTGACCTCGCTCGTGGTCGGCCTGATCAACCTGCGGGTCAGCGGGATCGCCTTCGCCATGGTGTCGCTGGCCTTCGCCCAGGCCGCCTCGGTACTGGTGTTGCGCAACGTGCACGGCCTGACCGGCGGTGAGGAAGGGCTGGGCCTGACGCACGCCGACCTGCCCGGCTGGCTGCTCGGAGTGGCCAACACCCAGAACCTCTACTACCTGGCCCTGGGCGTGGCCGCGCTGGTGCTGGCCGGCGTCGGCTGGCTGGTCCGCTCCCGGCTCGGGCAGCTGATGCTGGCGGTCCGGGAGAACGAGCTGCGGGTGCGGGTGCTCGGCATCCGTCCCTACCTGGTCCGGCTGGTCGCCTTCACCGCGGCTGGTTCGCTGGCCACCGTCGTCGGAATGGCCTACCTGCTGGTGCAGGGCGGAGCCAATCCGCAGATCACCACCTCCTCATTCACGTTGACCCTGCTGGTCATGGTGATCCTGGGCGGGCTGGGCAGCCGGTGGGGGGCCATGCTGGGAGGCATGCTCTACACCCTGCTCAACCAGCGGCTGGGCGTGCTGGCGGCCTCGGCCGGCCTCACCCACCTGCCGGCGGTGCTGCGCGTCCCGCTGTCCCAGCCGACCTTCCTGCTCGGCGCGCTGTTCGTGCTCCTGGTGCTGTTCCTGCCCGGCGGCCTGACCGGCGGACTGGCCCGGCTGGTCGGCCGGGGCGAATCGGCACCGCTGGCCGAACTGTCCGAGGCGGAGGCGGCATGACCGGGCCGGGGCTGCACACGGTTGGTCGCTGGATCGACGACCGGGCCCGGGCCGATGCCGGGGCCACGGCCATCGACGATCGCGGCCTGCAACTCAGCTACGGCGAGTTGGCCGAGCGATCGGCCGCGTTGGCTCGCCGGCTGCAGGCGGCGGGCCTGGTCCGGGGCGACCGGGTCGCGACCCTGACCGGCAACAGCGCCGAGCACGTCGTGCTCTTCTTCGCCTGCGCTCGCGCCGGTTTCGTGCTGGTGCCGCTGTCCTGGCGGCTGGCCCCGCCCGAGCTGGCGGCTCAGCTCGCCGACGCCGACCCGGCTCTGCTCTGCGTGGCCGAGGAGTTCGAGGTTCCGGCCCAGGCCGGGCTGGCTGCCTCCGGGCGGCGCTGCCCGGTCTGGCGGCTTGGCGGTACCGATTGGTTCGGCCCCGCCGGTGGCGCGGCGCCGGTCGCCGCGATGGCCGAGCTCCCGGTGAACGACGACGACCCACTGCTGATGATCTACACCTCCGGCACGGCGCACCGATCCCGCGCAGCGGTGCTGACCCAGGCCAACTGCTTCTGGACCACGCTGTCGCTCTCACGCACGCTGGACCTCGGTCCGGACGACGTGGTGCTGTCGGTGCTGCCGCAGTTCCATATCGGGGCCTGGACCATCCAGTCGCTGCTGGCGTGGTGGACCGGGGCCCGGGTCGTGCTGGAACGCGGTTTCGAACCGGGCCGGGTGCTGCGGCTGATCGCCGACAAGCGGATCAGCACCATGATGGCGGTGCCCTCGCACTACCTGTTCCTGGCCCAGCATCCTGACTTCGCCACGACCGACCTGTCCAGCCTGCGCTATGCCGTCGTCGGTGGGGCGCCGATGCCCGAACCGCTGCTGCGGACCTGGCTGGCCCGGGGGGTCCGGCTGGCCCAGGGCTACGGGCTCACCGAGGCCGCGCCCAACGTGCTCTGCCTGCGGCCGGAGGATGCCGTTACCCGGATTGGCTCGGCCGGCACGCCCTACCCGCACGTGGATGTCGCGGTGGCCGACCCGGTGTCCGGCGAGCTGCTGGACGGCCCGGCCGAAGGGGAGTTGCTGGTCCGTGGGCCCAACGTCTTCGCCGGCTACTGGCGGGATCCGGCCGCGACCGAATTTGCCCTGCGCGACGGGTGGTTGCACACCGGCGATCTGGTCTGTCGCGATGCGGAGGGCTACTTCCGGATCCTGGACCGGGTTGACGACGTCTTCATCTCGGGCGGGGAGAACATCTCACCGGCCGAGGTCGAGAACGTGCTCTTCGACCATCCCGCGGTGGCCGATGCCGCCGTGGTCGGCCGGCCGGATGAGCGCTGGGGCGAGGTCGGGCATGCCTTCGTGGTGATGCGGGCCGGCCGGCACACCGACGAGGCCGAGTTGCTGGCCCACTGTCGGCAGCGGCTGGCTCGGTTCAAGGTGCCGGCTCAGGTCCACTTCGTGACCGAGTTGCCGCACTCCTCGGTCGGCAAGATCCTCCGGCGCAGCCTGCGCGACGGGGCCGTCACGCCGACCCCGGGGGTGGCCAGGTGACCGCCACCGGCCGCACCGAGCGCGGCAACCGGACCCGGGCCAAGGTGCTGGAAGCGGCTGAGCAGGTCTTCTCCGAACACGGCTACCACGACGCCTCGATCGTCAAGATCACCGAAGCCGCCGGCGTCGCCCAGGGCACGTTCTACCTGTACTTCCAGAGCAAGAAGCAGGTCTTCGACGAGCTGGTCGAGGACCTCAACCGCCGGGTCCGGCATGCCATGAGCGAGGCGTCGGCCCGCGGCAGCAACCGGATCGAGGCCGAACGGCTCGGTTTTCAGGCGTTCTTCCGGTTCACCGCCGACCACCCGGCGCTGTACCGGATCATCCGGCAGGCCGAGTTCGTCTCGCCCGAAGCGCTGCGCCTGCACTACACCCGGATCGTCGACAACTACATCGCTGGCCTGGAAACGGCCAAGGCCCGGGGGGAGATCGCCCCGCTCGACACCGCGGTCGCAGCCTGGGCCCTGATGGGGATCGGTGAGCTGGTCGGGATGCGCTGGGTGCTCTGGGACGAGCAGAACCACGCGCTGCCGGACGCGGTGTTCGACGAGGTCATGGCCTTGATCCAGCGGGCCCTCGGCGCCCGCACGGCTTCAACCGCAGCACCAGGAGAGGACTGAAGGTTCATGGCACCAGCACGGCAGGCAGTGGTCACCGGCGCCGGCAGCGGGATCGGCGC
>Ga0187809_10000968_pt1 | contig 14107 bp, 13 predicted proteins | sample NC_wetland_sal_i_8_FD_132415 | JGI IMG/M metagenome (GOLD analysis project Ga0187809, IMG submission 132415) | Wetland sediment microbial communities from Neuse River Estuary, North Carolina, USA - ASW_4 | ecosystem: Environmental > Aquatic > Freshwater > Wetlands > Sediment | place: USA: North... | reverse complement strand
GCAGGCGGTCCGCTCGGCGATGGACGCCGAGCGGGCCCCGGGCGGCGCCAGCCTGGGGCAGGCCGAGGTGGTCCGCAGCCGTCTGGCCTCCTTCGAGTCCTCCCTCCGCGCACTGGGGGCTCCCGCCCAGTAACGACCATGGGCCGTCCGCCAGCAGCGAACGCCGGCGGACGGCACCGACCAGGTCAGGCACGGTAAAGGCGATGGCTCATCGCCTCGCGAGCTGCGACTCCCAGGCCGTCGCCGGCGAGGGGGACCGGGCGCAGCCGTTCGGCGCGCTGGAGGCGGTTGAGGGCCGTGCGGTAGGTAGACAGTGCCCTCGCGGCGCGTGCAGGCGGGCGGTAACCGGGAGTCACCCGCTGGCGGTCGCGGAGTTCAGGAGCACGGCCAACACAACGGGTGAGCGGTCGCCAGGCACTATGCCTCACAAGGTCGCGCCTAACGACTCGGCGCGAGCTGGTGGCCGCGCCTATTATGCGGATGGAGCGCGCTGATCATCCAATTCTGAGCGACCGGGTGCTGGTGGCGGGCTGCTGGCGTCGTGTCAGGGGGTGAATTGCTCGCGAAGGACGAACTTCTGGACCTTGCCGGACGGGGTGAACGGGAAGGCGTCCACGAAGACCCAGTGCCGCGGTGTCTTGTGGGCGGCGAGGTAGGTGCGGCAGTAGGACGCTAGTTCGTCCTGCGTCGCGGGGTTGCCGGGGGCGGGGCGGATGAACGCTGCGACCTGCTCGCCCCAGTGGTCGTCGGGTATCCCGACGATGGCCACGTCGGTGACTCCCGGGTGGGTGTGCAGGAGTTGCTCGATCTCGCGGGGGTAGATGTTCTCGCCGCCGCGGATGATCATCTCTTTTAGGCGGCCTTCGATGCGGCAGTAGCCGCGCTCGTCCATGGAGCCTAGGTCGCCGGTGTGCAGCCAGCCCGCCGTGTCGACTGCCTCGCCGGTGGCGGTGGGGTCGCCGAAGTATCCCTTCATCACGTGGTAGCCGCGGGTGCAGATCTCGCCCACCGCGCCGGCCGGCAGGGTTTCGCCGGTGGCCGAGTCGGTGATCTGGACCTCTACCTGGGGATGTGGCCTCCCGAGCGTCTCGGCGCGGTCGGCTGGGGAATCGCCGGGCCGGGTCTGGGTGATGCAGGGCGAGGCCTCGGTTTGCCCGTACTGGATGGACAACGGCGCGCCCACCGCGGACTCGATGCGGCCGGCCAGGGCGGGCGGGACCGTGGCGCCCCCGGCGAAGGCGCACCGGACACGGGACAGGTCCCGGCCGGGGAAGTCGGGATGGTCGAGTTGTGCACTTTGAACGAGACCGTCGGCTGGAAGCTCTCCAGCTTCAGGCAGACCTCCTGGCCCCGAGCCAGGGCTGGCTATCAGTGGCGTGGGCGGCAGTGGCGCAGCAGCGATTTCCTGGCGGGCGCGGTCCAGACGGCCGACCCGGTCAGCGGCCGACGAGCTGGTCACTGGGGCACCTGGCCGGGAACGTGCCTGCCGCGGGCCGGAGCGGACCTGGGAGTTTGCCGTCTGGGCGGCCCGTCGCGGCCAGCTGATTCAAGTGCCCGCGCCAGGGCCCGCACATCCTCAGCGCAGTTGTAGGCATGCAGCGAGACACGGATGCCGCCGCCGCGGGAGCTGGTGATGATGCGGTGCTCTTCGGCTAGTCGGGCCTGGACCTCCTCCACCACGGCGGTGGGGTGCCGCAGCAAGACAATGTGCCCGCTTGCCGACCGGTCGCGCAAGGGCCGGTACGGGGCCCAGCCCAGCGGCGCGGCCTGCTCCGCCAGGTCCGCCGCCAGCCGGCTGGCGTGGTCCCGTACCGAGGCCAGCCCGATCCCGGTCAGGAGCTTGATGGATGCGGACAGCCCCGCGGCGGCGCTGTAGGAGATAGTGGACAGCTGGAATCGCCGGGCGTCCGGGGCCAGGGACAGTTCCCGCGGCGTAAAGTCGAACGGCGCGGGCTTGCCCATCCATCCCACCAGCGGCGGAATCATGGCGGCCAGGTCCTCGGTGACAGCAAGAAGCGCGACACCGCCGGGCGCTGAGAGCCATTTGTACCCGCTGCACACCAGCGCGTCGGCTCCCCATCCGCTCATGGCGACCGGGCTGGCCCCCGCCATCTGCGTGACGTCAACCACGACCCGGGCTCCGGCACTGCGGGCACGTGCTACCAGGGCGGCGACATCGACCTGCGTGCCGGTGGCGAACTGGACCGCACTGATGCACACCACCGTTGTCCGCTCACTGATGGCGTCAGCCAGCGACAGCGTCAGGTCCGTGGCCGCATCATCGGGAACCCAGCGGATACGCATGCCGGAACGCTGGCGGGCGGCCAGCCACGGGTAGGTGACACTCGGGAAATCGCTCGGCACCAAGATCACCTCACCCTCGGGCGCAGCCAGCATGCCGGCCAGCTGGCCTAGCCCTTCACTCGCCCCGCCCACCACCGCGACCGACGTCACCGGCGCGCCGAGCAGTCCGGCCGCCGCCGTCCGCAGCGTGCTGAGAATTTCCGCCTCTGCCTGGTCGGACAGGTGCAAGTTGCCGTACTGAGCTACCTCGGTCAGGAACCGGGTACTTGCCTCCAGCGACGTGCGGGGTATCAGGCCGAGCGACGCCTGGTTCAGGTAGGTGCAGCCGGACAGAGCGGAATACTCCTCGCGATCGATCAGGGGACTCATGGTCACTCCTTCGCTGCCGTGGCGCCAGCGCGCCCCATTGACGGTCGATGAGCTGCGCCTTTACCGCGTCCAGGGCACGGCCGGGCGAACGCCTTGCCGATGCTGAAAGCTGACACGACGCACCAGGTGCCCCCCAGCACCAGAAGGCCCCACTGCGAACTCAGCAATGCGCTAGCGGCAAGGGCCAGCGAGCCGATGACGCTGACAGCGAGATAGAAGTGAGACGAGCCGCTAGCCAGCCCGAACTGGCTGGCAGCGAAGGCGGCGAGGATAACGGCCGAACCTGCGGCCCGGGCCACGAGCAACACGAGCAGCTTTCTGACAGCCTCGTGTTCTTAGCCGGAACGATGTCCCACCTCACCCGGAAGCCGCTCCGGGCGAGCGACTTGCCGTCAGGGTAACGCACAGCAGCCTGAGCCTCCAGGCCGGGCCCCGGGATCCGCCCAGTAGCCTGATCCGCCATGACGGACGCCCGCCATCAGGGGTTCGCCCGGGAAAGAATGCCCGGTCAAGCACGCGGAGGAAAAAGCCCTCGCCGGCGGGCAGTGGCCGCGGGGCTGCCCAGCCCGGACTCGTCGCGAACGGATGTGCTGGCGGCCAGCGGCGGACGGACCCGGATGGGCGCCAATCAGACACAAACTGAGCCAAGACCCGGCCGTACGGTCCGCATCCATCTGCGGACAGCATGTCGCCATCCACCCGGTCGCGCGGCTGAATGTGGCAGCCGCGGGAGCTATTCTCAGACCGCGCCTGCTGGCCGTGCAGATCGCATAGCCCGCACAACCACTCCCGTACGGAGTACTCCGGTTTCCGGTCGCCGCGCCGCCCGGAGGACACTTCTTGGTATCGCTTCTAGGCTTGGATCGGGTTTGCTTGCCGTTGGAGCGCGGGCTGGGTGGCCGCGACCGCCTGACCTGCACATCGGTGGCCATTCGGATTGACTCTGTTGCCGAGCATCAGGGGGCGGGAGGCCGACATTTAGGTTAACTATGACCGTCGCCTCGGTGACATTTGAGTGGCTTTCCGGGCGGAGCCGAGAACTTTACCGGTTTGCCTGAGTTATCCGGTCCTGAGTGATTACCTTTGTAGGAGCGGGCCTGCACAAGGCCAGCACAAGGCCGGGGGCCTTGATGATTTCTGTTCGCGCGGAGGAACCATGGCCGCATATGCCTCATCAGCAACGGCAGTGTTCCCGGCCGGGGCAGCCGGCGAGCTGGCGCTCTTCCGGTGAACCAGCATCTTACGGGGGCGGGGCGCATCGATGGCCAGGCAGCGTAAGGACCGTCTCCGCCAGTCGCAATCAGCCCAGTGTTCACTGTGCGGCATCGCGCTGCCGATCGGCATGATGGTGCCCGACGGCGGGCAGGCCTGCGCCGACATCCGCTGGTACTGCACGGACGCCAGGTCGTGCACGGAACGGTGGACGGCCAGGCTGCCGGGATCCGGTCACGCTGCTCCGGCTCCGTCCGCCGGCGGGTTGAGGCCCGGCGCCGGGCCTGATCCGATGCCAGCCGGTGATCCCGTGCCAGCGGAGCTTCTAGGCATTACCGACGAGGCATAGTCCGCCGCTGTTTGGAGGCTCGCGGCTGGTTGTGACGCCGCAGGGATGCGGAACCTCCGCTGGAGCGAGATCACGGTCATCACGACTGTCCACAGCAGCGCGGCGTAGACGGTGTACCAAAGGGCCTCCTGGGCGGGGCTCACCTGCGGGGCGCTGAGGACCACCAGGAACCCGGTGGAAGAGGCGTGCAGAAGCTGGGCCATCCGCAGGCTCCCGGTGCGGACATAGGCCCAGGCGATCAGGACCCGGATGGCGGCCAGCACAGCGATAAAGGCGGCGAAGAATTCCGGCCAGTACGTGCCATGCGGGCTGGCCGCGCCCAGCGAATCCACGACCGGCAGGTGCCACAGCCCCCAGAGCACGCCCAGCAGCAGCGCGCCGGGCAGCCAGCCGAACCGGGCCTGCATCCGCGGGTAGGCGAACCCCGTCCAGCCGAGTTCCTCGCAGCACCCGGCGACCACCCCAGCGGCGATCCCGAACACGAAAAACCCGGGGGTGAACCGGGGCGAGATGGTCAGCGACAGGCCGCCGAGCACGGCCAGGATCCCCGCCGGGGGGATGAGCAGAACAGCCAGCCACCGCCACCTGACCGGGCGGCGGAACCGGGCGCGCAGCCCCCGCAGGCCCCCCGCGCCGCCGGTCACGGCGGCCAGCGCAACCCCGGCCAGGCCGACTCCGGCCACCATGACCGGGAACATCACCAGCGACAACATCTGCCTGCCCCCGGCGCCGTCCAGCTTGGGCAGGCCGAGCACCACCAGCGCCACACCCGACACCAGATACACCAGCGCGAAATAGCAAGCCAGCGGCTTGCGGCGAACCAAGCCGATCAGCGGCATGAAACACCCCCGGTGTGGCGCTTGTGGAGGCTGGCGACCCCGTCTGCTGTCCACGGTAGGGACCGCGCGGCGCGATTCCGATGGCGCTGGCCCCCGGATATCGCAGGGGGTAACCCCTAGGCGCTGCGGGTGCCGTGCTCGCCCGATGGCCACCGCCGCCCAGCTCGTGCAAGCCGCTGTCGTCCTCGCCGCGGTCGCATTCGGCTTCTTTACCTCGATGAACCAGGCGCTGGTCGGTGCCATGACCGGAGCCGCCGCGGCCCGCGGACGTCGCACCGTGCATGCCGCCGCGCTCCGCGGCGTGCCGCGTGGCTGGCTCATTGGCCCCGCGGCCGCCATCGTCCTCGGCTTCGGCATCGGCTGGCTCGTCAGCGTCACCGCTGGTACCCACGCCCTCCTCGCCCTCGGCTAGGGGGGCCGACTCGCGAGATGGATAGTGTGGCCAATCCGGGTTAGGAACAGACCAGGTCAGCGAAGCAGTGCCGCTCGACGGCGCCGTATGGAAGCGTCCTTGTGCTTTACCGTGAGGCGGCGGATGGCTGAGGAGGCATTGGTACCGAAGGAGGTACTCACTGATGGAGTACACGCGTCTTGGCACCTGCGGTTGAAGGTCAGCCGCATCGCGCTGGGGTGCATGAGCTTCGGGGACACCTCGCGCGGCTTCAGCGAGTGGGCCCTGGATGACGCGGAGGCCGAGCCCATCTTCCGGCAGGCGCTCGAGCTGGGGATCACTTTCTGAGACACCGCGAACGCCTACGGCTACGGGACATCTGAGGAGATCGTCGGCCGGGCGATCCAGAAGTACACGCGCCGTGAGGACATCGTCCTGGCCACGAAGGTGTACTTCAAGATGCACGACGGCCCCGGCGGCTCGGGGCTGTCGCGCAAGGCGATCATGGAGCAGATCGACGCCTCCCTCGCCCGCCTCGGCACCGACTACGTCGACCTGTACCAGATCCACCGCTTCGACCCGGAGGTGACGGCCGAGGAGATCATGGAGACGTTGCACGATGTGGCCAAGGCGGGCAAGGCCCGGTCCATCGGCGCGTCATCGATGTGGGCCTGGCAGTTCTCCAAGCTGCAGTACACCGCCGAGCTGCACGGCCGGACCACGTTCGTGTCGATGCAGAACCAGTACAGCCTGATGCAGCGCGAGGAAGAGCGGGAAATGTTCGGCCTGCTCGCCGACCAGGGTGCCGGCAGCATCCCGTGGAGCCCGCTGGCGAAGAGGCGGCTCGCGCGGCCCTTCGGCGAACAGACCAGGCGGTTCGGGACCGACCCGGTCGGCCGCCGGTTCTTCGGCGGCGGCGACCGGGCGATCATCGACGTGGTGCAGAAGGTCGCGCAGGCCCGGGGCATCCCGATGGCGCAGGTGGCGCTCGCCTGGGTGCTCAGGAATCTTGTGGTGGCGGCGCCCATCGTGGGTCGTACCAAGCCCCGTCACCTGGCCGACGCGGCCGCTGCGCTCGAGGTTGACCTCACCGGGGACGAGGTTCGCACCCTGGAAGAGCCGTACATGCCGCGGGAGCCGACCGGGTTCTGACGCCACGCGCCTGCCGCGGCGTGCGCACTGTGCGCCGGGTTCTGTGCTGGCCGGTCGTGCGTGACAGGATCACGGCATGTCATCCCGCCGGATCCCGTCTGCCTCTCATCCCGCCGGATCGCCGTCTGCCTCGAGGTCACCCCGAAGCGGACGATTGCCTCGGCGCTGGACGGGCCCGGCTGGTGCCGCGCCGGGCGCTCGCCGAAAGCGCCGCATCCAGGAGCTGCGCGCGCCGAATCGCGGCCGTGGGTGGCGCCTCGCCGGATGGCTCACCGGTGGCTATGAGGACCACGACCGCACGATCTCCCGCCACGCCCGCGCCGCGGCGGGGAGCTGGCGAGCCGGCGCGATGACGCTGCCGGACGGCCTGATCCACGTGCCCGGCTTCCTCACCGAGGCCGAGGAACGCGATGTGCTGGCGGTGCTGGCGACGTTCGAGCTGCACCCGTACGTGCTGCACGACACGCCATCGCGGCGGCTGGTGCGAAGCTTCGGCCTTGCCCGGGTCGCCGGCGCCTACGACGCCGTCCCGGCGGCGCCGATCCCCGCCGCGCTGGAGTGGCTCCGGAAGCGCTGCGCCGGGCTGATGGGTCGCGAACCCGGGGAGCTGCCGCAGCTGCTCGTAACGCGGTACCCGCCGGGCGCGGGGATCGGCTGGCACCGGGATGCGCCGCAGTTCGGCGACGTCGCCGGGGTCTCGCTGCAGATGCCGTGCCGGATGCGGTTCCGCCGCGGCCGCCCGCGCGCCTGGCAGACGGCCGAGCTCACCCTCGAGCCGCGCTCGGCATACATCCTGTCCGGCGCGGCACGGATGCACTGGCAGCACCACATCCCTGCGGTCGGGCAGGAGCGGTGGTCGATGACGTTCCGCACCCTTCGGCACGCTGCGGCGGGCCGCCGGTGAGCGGCCGGACGCGGCTGACTGTGCGCGTCCACCCCAAGGCGCGCACCGTGCGCCTGGAGTGGGACGGCTCGACGCTGGAGATATGGGTCCGCGAGCCGCCCGCCGATGGCCGGGCCAACGCGGCCGTCGTCCGCGCCGTGGCGCAGTGGGCCGGCGTCGCGCCGTCGCAGGTGACGATCGTCTCGGGCGCGGCCGCACGCCACAAGCTGGTCGAGATCCAGGGCGAGGGCGGCCTCCTTCCACCGGCTGTCTGACCGGGTTCAGCGCCGCGCCGCGATCACGGTGAGCGCACGCCGGGGTCGTGAGTCGCGAGCCGGTCACCTGCCCGCCCCCGCCGGTGGCTGGTGCTCGCGCATGGGCGGCGGTCGTGTATGCGGGCACGTCAAAGGGCCAGCGGCCGATGACGCTCGCAGGGGACAGCCGGAGTCGTTGGCCAGTCAGCAGGACCTTTGTCCCAGCGGGCGGGACATCCGGCCCCTTCGTCGGCCCAAGGCCACGCGCAGAGGGTTGACGTGCAACGTCGTCTGGCAGTAAAGGGGTAAGCGCGATGACCGCCGCGCAGAGAACGGTGTGAGCTCCGGAGGTGAAAAGGATGTACGTGATTCGCGAGCGCATGTTCCGCCTGGGTGAGGACTCCGACATCACCGATGGGGCCGGGCAGCCAGTGCTGCACGTGGACGGCAAGGTGCTGAGCCTGCACAACCGGCTCATCCTCCGCGACCCGGCTGGCCGCGAAGTCGGGCACGTACACCGCAAGCTGGCCGCGCTCCGCCCGACCTACGAGATCACCCTCGGCGGCAAGGACGTGGCCGAGGTGCGCAAGCACCTGTTCACCCCGTTCGGGGACCGGTTCACGATCGACGTCCCTGGCCCCGATGACATGCAGATCAGCGGCGACTTGTTCAGCCACGAGTTCACCATTGACCGGGACGGCCAGGTGGTCGCGACGGTCTCCAAGCGCTGGCTCACCCTGACCGCGAGCTACGCGGTCGAGGTCGCCCCCGGCGAGGACGACCTGCTGATCCTGGCCAGCGTCCTCGCCCTGGACCTGGCAATCGACGCCGAACACCACCACTAAGACCGGAACCCACGGCAGGACAAAGGCAAAGCGCGCCGACATCAAGGCGGGGACATATCCGGCGCCGGCGCGGCAGCTACCTCATCCAGGCCCAAGACTTCGGCCATGATCGTCAGTGAGGAGGAGGAGCCATGCAGAGCATCAAAGAGGCCGCGGCCGCGTTCCTGGCGACCAAGCGGGTGGCGGTCAGCGGGGTGTCCCGCACGCCCAGGACGCACGGGAGCAACAACGTGTACCGGTGGCTGCGCGAGCGCGGCTATCAGGTCTTCGCGGTCAACTCGAACACCGGCCGGGTCGAGGGGGACCGGTGCTATCCGGATCTGGCCTCGATCCCCGGCGGGGTCCAGGCGGTGGTGATCGGCACCCGGCCCGAGACCGCCGAGGACACCATGCGCGAGTGCGCCGAGCTGGGCATCAGGCAGGTGTGGATGCACCGGGGCCCCGGCGCGGGCAGCGTCTCCGATGCCGCCACCGGCTACGGCCGGGCCCACGGCATCACCGTGATCGACGGCGGCGGTCCCCTGATGTCCGGGCCCAGCGCCGATGTCGGGCACAAGATCATGCGCGTCGTGCTCTCCGGGCACGTGCCCAAGCAGGTCTGAACCAGCGCGCCCAGGCGCCGGTGCACGCGACGTGAAGAGAGAAGAAGACGATGGGCGCCAGCAGGATCCTGCTGGCGCGTTTCGTCGAGCCGTACAACGCGCGCGATCTCGGCGCCCTCATGGATCGGTACGCCCGAGGACGCCGTCCAGCGGATGCCTGATGGCACCTTCGCGGGCCGCAGCACGATCCGCGAGTTCGCTCGCCAATCCCGAGCATGGTGACCCTCACCAGTACAGAGCAGTGATCGACAGCCGGGTTGTTCCGCCCGCTCATCCCGATACTCACTCCGCAGCCCAGGCCGTGATAGCTAACACGGAGTGACCTTCGGCTCTGGCCGCCCCGGCGCCCGGCTCGTTGGCTGAAGTCATGACAGCTATCACCCGCGAGTCCGTGCGGCAGGGGCAGCCGGTGATCGAGCGCGCGAGCCCGTCCGACCGGGCGTTCCTGGCGATGGACTGCGGGGAGGTGCCCGAGCAGTTCGGCGTCATCCTGATGCTCGATGAAGGCCGCGCACTCGACCTGGGGCGTGCCCGCCGGCTGATCGCTGAGCGCGTCCCGGCTGTGCCGCGGCTGCGCCAGCGGCTGGTCAATGTGCCGCTCGGCTGCGGCGGTCCGATCTGGGTCGACGACCCGGGATTCGATATCCGCCGCCACGTGCGCGCAGTGGCGTGCCGCGGGCCGGGCGACGAACCGACGCTGCTGGACACTGCCCTGTCCGTGATCATGGGCAGGCTGCCGCGGACCGCGCCGTTGTGGTCGGCGGTGCTGGTCACCGGTCCTGGCGAGAACACCCTCGCCCTGGTGATCGTGCTGCACCACGCGCTCGCCGACGGGGTCGGCGGGCTCGCGGTGCTGGCCGAGCTGATCGATGGACCCCCGCACCCGCCCGAGGTCTGCTCTCCCCGGCCCGCACCCGCCCCAGCCAGCCTCGCGCGCGACGCGTTCGCGGCCAGGCTGGGGGCGGTGCGCCACGCTCCGCAGTCCTGGCATCTGCTGCGCGAGTCCATGGGCGCCGGAGGAGGCCTCCGACCGCCACGGGCGGCCCCCACCTCCCTGAACCAGCCGACCGGGCCGCGCCGGCAGCTGGCCGTGGTCCGCACTGACCTCGCCGCCGTGCGGGCGGCCGCGCACCGGCACGGCGCGACCACCAACGACGCGGTCCTAGTCGCGGTGGCCGGCGCCCTGCACCAGGTGCTGGTCACCAGGGGGGAACCTCTCAGCAAGCTTCTGATGACCGTGCCGGTCTCTGGCCGCCGCCCGGACGGCGAGCCGGCGCTCGGCAACATGGTCAGCCCCATGCTGGTGTCCGTGCCGGCCACCGGTGGGGTGCCGGACCGCCTGCGGCGGGTCACTGCCCAGGTCCGCGCGCACAAGGAGGCCGCGACCGGGCCACCGCCGATCGCCCTCCTGGGGTGGCTGTTCCGTCCCCTGGCGGCGCTGGGCGGCTTCCGCTGGTACATGGATCACCAGCACCGGTTCCACACGCTGGTCTCCCACGTGCGGGGCCCGGCCGAACCGGTCGCCTTCGGGGGATGCCGGATCACCTCGGCCATCCCGGCCGGCGTGGGCCCGGGCGGGAACATCCCGGTGTACTTCGAGGTGCTCTCCCACGCGGGCACACTCACGGTGACCGCGATCGCCGACCCCGATCACTTCCCCGAGCTCGACACCCTGACCCATGCCCTGCGCGCCGAACTCGACGTCATTGTCGACCGGTCCCGGCACGGCGCTGCGAAGGATCCGCCGATCATGCAGCACCGTTCACCGGAGCATGCGAGCACCGGTCGTCGACGCAATCAGCGTGACCCCGGGGGGGCTTCGGCGGCGGATGGCCCCAGCGTTCGTCGGCCGCACATCGTTCGAGGGGCGGGAGTGATGTCTGGCGGTGAGCCGGTGACGGAGGTCGCCGATGGCGTGTACTGCGTTGGCGTCGGCCGCGGCGCGCTTGCGTCGAATGTCTACCTGATCCGGTCCGGTGCTTCCTGGGCGCTGGTCGACGCGGCCTGGCCGGGTCGCGGCCAGCTGATCACCGCAGCTGCGGAGTCGGTGTTCGGCGAGGGGACGCGTCCGGCGTCGATGCTCCTGACGCACATTCACCCCGACCACTCCGGCTCCGCCCGCGAGCTGGCCCGGATCTGGGATCTGCCGGTGTGGGTGCATCCCGGCGAGATGCCGATGGCGGCCGGGACGTACCGCCCGGAGTACGGGAACCCGCTGGACCGCCGGCTGATCGTGCCGCTGATGCGCGTGCTGCCCCGGCGCAGGGTCGACTCGATGATCTCCGAGGCGAGCCTGGCCGGGGTGGCCCGCCCGATGGATCCGGCCGGGCCACCTCCCGGGCTGCCGGACTGGCGATACGTCGCGGCCCCGGGTCACACGCCGGGACATGTCGCGTTCTTCCGCGCCCGTGACCGGGTGCTCATCGCCGGCGACGCCGTCCTGACCGTCGACCTGAATTCCGTGCGGGCCCTGCTGCCGGGCAGGCCGGGAGCGTGGGGCCCGCCGCGGTACACGACCTGGAACTGGCCTCTGGCGAAAGAGTCGGTGGCAGCGCTCGCGCGGCTCGAACCGCTCGTGCTCGCCGGCGGTCATGGACGGCCGATGACCGGGGCCGGAACCGCTGCGTGCCTGCATGCACTGGCGGAGACGTTGTGCGGCGGCACCGGTGCCGCAGGCCCTGGCCGTCAGCGCCACCCGGCAGCTCGCACGGCGGACCGGGGACCGCATCGAGCACCAGGCCGATGAGGACGGCGATCGTGCTGGTCCGCCATGGGTCAGATGGTCAGAACCACGGTATGGCCCGAGACGGCTGAACTCACCTCACCTCCTACCGCATCGCCGGCGACCTCTCGGCCAAGGTGCGCGATGACATGTGTACGTCCAGCATGCCAGCCACGTCGCCATCGCTGACCAACGCGAGATCACCGAGTTCGAGCAGGAGGCTCGCCGGACAGCGGCGACTCGGTGATCGGCGCGGGAGGCGGGCCCGATGGTCCTCCTGCCGGGTGGCTTTCTCCCCTGGCTGTCTGCTCGGCAGCGCGCTACCACGATAATGAGCGGGTGACGTCGGCGGGCCTTGGGCTCCGAGCCGGGGAAGGAGGCAAACATGGCCACGCAGGAGCGGCTGCTGCTGGATGTCCGGGGGACGTGGAAGCCGTACCGGGTGGCCCATGAGGTCATCAAGGCGCTGCGACCCCTGGACATCGGGTCGGTGGTCGAGGTGATCACCAAGGACGACCAGGGCCTGCGGAACGATCTTGGCATCTGGTGCCGGGCGACCGGCCACGAGCTCCTCGGCACCCAGCTGGGCCAGGGGGAGGCGCGCGTACTCATCCGCAAGGGCGAGCCGGTGCGGAACGACCGGACGATGACGGTGATCATGTCGACCGCGAGCCTCGAGGCCGCCGTGTACCCGCTGGACAAGGCGCTCGCCGGTGCGGTGCTGGGGATGGACGTGAGCGTGGTGTTCGAGGGCGCGGGCGTGCGGCTGCTGCAACGGGGCTACCGGTCACGACTGTCTGGGCTCGTCGGCAGTGTCTTCACCTCGAAGGTGGAGCAGGTGATGAAGAAGGAGATCGGATGGCCGTTGCCCCAGGAGTCGATCCTCATCCTGCAGGACCTGGGGGCGCACTTCTACCTGTGCGGCCCCTCGATGGTCGGGTACGGGGTGCACGAGCAGGACCTCATCATCGGTGAGTACACCCTGGGAGCGGTCATCACCTGGGCCGACCTGCTGGCACGCGCCGACATCCAGATCTACTCGAAAGCGCAATTCGATAAACCCTAGCGGTCAGCGGACGCCGCCATCCCGACCTGGTGATCACGACGGCGCGGGCGCCGAGACCGATGGAGCCGCGATCAGCGGCTGGGTGAGTGGCCGTATGCGGCCGACGAACGGAGACCCTGCCGTCAGTCCTTCAGGTGCTTGTCGAAGAAGGCGGCGATGCGGCGGCGCGCGTCCCGGGCAGACGGCTCGTGATAGCGGGTCCCGGAGATCTTCGCCAGGAAGACCAGCAGCGGCGTCGCGTCCGCCGGGTCAGGGTCGTTGAGGAATCCGTGGCCCGCGCCGGGATACACCTTGACATCATGGTCGACCCCCAGCGCGGTGAGCGCCTGCTCCAGCCGGGGCGCGGCGCTGCGGCCCATCGGCGAGCGGTCCCTGCCGCCGTAGCTGCCCACGATCGGGCAGGCGCCGGCCAGGGCCTGCTCCGCGTTCTTGGGGCAGCCGCCGTAGTTGACGCTGGCGGCCGCGTAGCCGTGGCCGGGGGCCAGCGCCACCGCATAGGCTCCGCCCATGCAAAAGCCGATCACGCCGATCTTGCCGGTGCACCGGTCATGGCGCGCCAGCCAGCCCCGCGCGCTGTCGATGTCGTCGAACGTGCGCCCGTGGCCGGCCGCGATCTCGCGCATGATGGTCCACAGGCAGCGCAGCCGGCTTCCCCAGTAGTACAGGTCGGGCGCGGCGGCCAGGTATCCCTCGTCGGCCAGCCAGTCCGCCTGGTTGTGCAGGTCGTGACTCATCCCGGCGAAGTCGTGCACGACCACCACACCGGGCCACGGGCCCGCACCTGCGGGAACGGCCACGTACGTCGGCATGTCCCCGTGTGGCGTGCGGATCACCTCAACGGTCATCGCGGCCACCGCCGAATGCATCCGGGCACGAGCCGATGCTGCCAGCCGGTCACCCGGCGGTCAACACACGGCCAGAGCGGGTACGAGCGTGTGATCCCAGCCCACTTCGAGAAGGCTGTTCTCGCGATGACACGGCGCTTCAGATGTTCACGTCCGCCGGATCTTCGGCCCTGGTTCGAGCCCCCGGGCAGGGGCATGGTGGACGACATGGAACGGGACCGCGGTGCGCCCGCGGCAGGCCGCCGATGAAGGCCGCCGTGCACACTCGGTACGG
>Ga0187809_10000967_pt1 | contig 14110 bp, 15 predicted proteins | sample NC_wetland_sal_i_8_FD_132415 | JGI IMG/M metagenome (GOLD analysis project Ga0187809, IMG submission 132415) | Wetland sediment microbial communities from Neuse River Estuary, North Carolina, USA - ASW_4 | ecosystem: Environmental > Aquatic > Freshwater > Wetlands > Sediment | place: USA: North... | reverse complement strand
TCGCAGCCCTGCGCGCTTGGGTACCCTCTATTTGGGCTCGATCAACGATTTGCCCCGGGATGTTGCATTTCGGACTCACCCGGAACCCGCAACTTGCAAGGCGTTCGCATTGAGAACCGCTGCCGGTTGACAGGGTGGGGCGTTCGGTTGCCAAGCTTGTGGCATGCTCAAAGGTATCGATCCGCTTCTCACCCCCGACCTGCTGCATGTTCTGGCCAGCATGGGACACGGGGACCGCATCGCCATCGTGGATGCCAACTTCCCGGCGGCCAGCAAGGCTCGGCGGCTGGTGGCCATGCCGGGGATCGGCTCGCCGGAAGCGCTGGATGCAATCCTCAAGCTGCTGCCGATCGACGATTTCGAACCCGACCCGGTCGCGGTGATGCAGGTGGTCGGCGACCCGGCCGCCGTCCCGCCGGTTGCCGCCGCGTTCACTGCCGTACTGCGGCAGCACGGGCTGCCGCCACCCGCCTCACTGGAACGGCACGCCTTCTACCAGGCGACAGACGCCGCCGTCGCCGTGGTGCAGACCGGCGAACGCCGCTTCTACGGCTGCATCCTGCTGACCAAGGGCGTCATCCCGCCATGATGCTGGTGGATGCGCATCACCATGTCTGGCGCATCGGCCGCGGCGACTACGGCTGGCTCACCCCGGACCTGCCCATCCATCGCGATTACCGCCTCGCCGACCTGCGTCCGCTGCTCGGTGACATCACCGCGACGGTGCTGGTCCAGGCGGCGCCGACCGAGGCGGAAACCGCCTACCTGCTGAACGTCGCCCGCAACTCGGACGGGCTGGTGCGCGGGGTGGTCGGCTGGGAGCACCTGGGGGCGCGCGACGCCCCCGACCGCATCGCCACGATCGCGGCCGATCCGCTACTGATCGGCCTGCGCCCAATGCTGCAGGACATCGAGGACACCGCCTGGATCCTGCGCGCCGAGGTGCAGCCGGCCCTCGCCGCCATGGTGCAGACCGGGCTGCGCTTCGACGCACTGGTGCAGCCGCGCCATCTGCCGGTGCTGCTGGCTCTGGCGGCGCGCCACCCGGAGCTGCCGATCGTCATCGACCACGGCGCCAAGCCGGCGATCGCCAGCGGAAGCTTCCAACCCTGGGCCGACGAGATCGCCCTGGTGGCGCAGGACACCCCGGCATTCTGCAAGCTGTCCGGCCTGGTGACCGAGGCATCCGCCGACTGGCAGGTCGACGACCTGCGGCGCTACACCGACCACCTGCTGGCCTGCTTCGGGCCGCAGCGGCTGATGTGGGGCAGCGACTGGCCGGTGGTGAATCTCGCCGGCGGCTACGCGCGGTGGCGGGAGGCGTCGCTTGCCTTGCTGCGCGACCTTCCTACCGCCGCCCGGAACGCGGTGCTTGGCGGCACCGCCGCCGCGTTCTACGGCCTCGCGTAGCGGCGCGCTCCGGTCATGATCCGTATCGGCCCCGGGCTGGCACTGGACGAACGCGCCATCGAGGAAAACTTCGTGCACGCCTCCGGTCCCGGCGGCCAAAACGTCAATAAGGTGGCGACCGCGGTGCAGTTGCGCGTCGATCTGCAACGCGCCGGGCTGCCGCAGGCGGTGGTGCTGCGGCTGCAGCGCCTGGCCGGGCGGAAGCTGACGGGCGACGGCATGCTGCTGATCAGCGCACAGCGCCATCGCACGCAGGAGCGCAACCGCGCGGCAGCGTTGGACATGCTGATCCGGCTGGTGCAGCGCGCGGCGGTGCCGCCGAAGCCGCGCATCGCCACCAGGCCGACCGCTTCCTCTCGTGCCCGCCGGCTGGCCGACAAGGCGCACCGGGCACACACCAAGCGCGCGCGAACAGCGCGGCCGGAAGAGTAGGTCGTCGCCAACGCCCGCTGCCTGCCCGATTCCGCTGCCTGTCCGACTCCACTGTCTGCCTGGTTCCGCTGCCTGCCTGAATCCGCTGCTGGCGAAGTGCTGCACCAAGAAGGAGATGGCCGTGAAGATCACCCGTATCGAAGCCTTCCAGATTGCCTGGACACCGGATGAAAAACCGTCGCAGCACAGCGCCTTCGTGCGGGTGCACACCGATTCGGGGATCAGCGGTCTCGGCGAGGCATCGCCGATGCAGGGCGGCCGCGCTTCCCTCGGCATGATCGTGCATGACCTGGCGCCGATGCTGGTCGGACAGGACCCGTTGGACCACGCTGTGCTGCTGGACCAGGCAATGCACACGCTGGTGAAGCTGGGACCGGAGGGTGCGTTGACCGGCGCGCTGGCGGCGTTGGACATCGCGCTGTGGGACATCAAGGGCAAGCTGACCAACCTGCCGATCTACAAGCTGATCGGCGGCGCCTGGCGCACGGCGCTGCCGTTCTACGCCTCGATCGGCGGCAACGGCGTGCGCAGCGTGGACGAGGTGCTGCGCGTGGTGGAGCAGCGGTTGAAGCACCAGCCGGCCGCGGTGAAGATCCGCTTCGACAACAGCCGCACCACGCTGGATGCAGACATTCCCGGCGACATCGCCAAGGCACGCGCGGTGCGCAAGCTGGTGGGCGACGGCTTGCCGTTGGCGTTCGATGCCAACAACAGCTACACGACCGGGGGCGCCATCCGCATGGGACGTGCGCTGGAAGACCTCGGCTACTGGTGGTTCGAGGAGCCGGTGCAGCACTACCACGTCAAGGCGATGGGCGAGGTGGCGCGTGCGCTGGACATCACCGTGTCGGCCGGCGAGCAGACCTACACGCTTCCCGCGCTGGCCGACCTGATCGATGCGGGCGTGCGGATGGTGCAGCCGGACATCGTGAAGATGGGCGGCATCACCGGACTGCTGCGCTGCGCTGCCTTGTGTCACGCGCACGGGGTGGAGCTGGTATCGCACCAGACGCAACCGACGATCGGCCACACCGCCAACCTGCACGTCATCGCCGCGCAGCTGCATGCCACCAAGCCGGCGGAGTGGAACGATCCATCCACCCGCACGCACGCGGTGTTCGAAAATCCGCCGGTGCCGCGCGACGGGCTGTTCCATCTCCCGGAAGGACCGGGATTGGGGCTGGTGGTGAACGAGGCGGAGCTGACGAAGCGGCGGGTGGATCCGTAGCATTCGGGAGGAGCCCAGGCAGCGATCGAAGGGCTCCGCTCCCAACGAGCGGCCGACGTTTGCCGGGTCCGGGCGCTGGGTGGCGACCGAGGCGAGCGCCCGGGGAACGCATCCGACCTCGTCAGCAACCGGAGGGATATCACGCTTATGGGCTTTTACGATCGTTATGTCCTGCCTCGCTTGCTGGCCTGGGCCATGCGGCAGAAGCCGCTCGCGCCGTACCGCAGCCGCGCCGCCGGCCACGCGGCCGGGCGCGTGCTGGAGCTGGGCATCGGATCCGGCTGCAACCTGCCGTTCTACGGGCCGGATGTGCGCTCGCTGATCGGCATCGATCCCTCCCCCGCGCTGCTGGCGATCACCGAACACAAGCTCGGCGGGGCTCCGTTTCCCGTGGAGCTGCTGCAAGCCGGCGGCGAGCACCTGCCGCTGGACAGCGGCAGCGTCGATACCGTGCTGACCACCTGGACCCTGTGCAGCGTCGCCGATCCGGTGCAGGTGCTGCGTGAGGCGCGCCGCGTGCTGCGGCCGGATGGCCGGCTGATCTTCGTGGAGCACGGCCGGGCGCCGGACCCGAATGTCCGCGTCTGGCAAGACCGCATCACCCCGGCATGGCGCCGCATCGCCGGCGGCTGCCACCTCAACCGGCCGATCGACGCATTGCTGGCCGAGGCGGGGTTTGCCGCCGGCGAACTGCACACCGGTTACATGCGCGGACCGCGCATCGCCACGTTCATGTACGAAGGCCAGGCGCGGCCTGGCTGATCCTGTGCGCGCCGGCGCAGGCTGCGCAGTGGTCCACCATGCCGTTCAGCCTTGGCAGCAGGCCGCGTCAGTCCTCCACCGGGGCAAACCGTCCGGAGTGGCGGTTCACCTCGAAGCGCTGCACCAGCGAGTTGTCCACGGTGACGATGTCGGCCGTGATAGTATCCGGCCCGGCCTCCTTCACGGGGCCGAGCTTCAGGTGCCGGTTGCCGCGCAGGCGCAGCCAGCGCTCGAAGCGGGCCTGCACATCCTGCACGCTCAGGTTGAGGTTGGCTGCTGCCTGATGATATCGGCCGTTATAGCCCCAGGGACCACCGCCGAACCGTTGCGCCATCCACGCTGCGCAACCGCCCTGCCCCATCCTGCCCGGTCCCATCATCCCTGGACCGTAGCCCATCGTGCCCGGAGCGTAGCCGTAACCGGGTGTCCAGCCGGGTCCATCGCCCTGCGTCCAGCCCGGACCATAGCCGCCGCCATGCATCCAGCCGTGACGGTATCCCATCATCCCCGGACCGTAGCCGTAACCGGGTGCCCAAGCGGGTCCGCCACCCTGCATCCCACCCGGCCCGTAGCCATGCATCCAGCCTGGCCCATAGCCGCCGCCAGGACCGAAGTCCCGTGATTCAGGACCCTCGCCCTGCCAATCAGGAGCCTCGCCCTGCGGATCAGGACCATAACCCTGCGGACCGGGCCCGTAGCCGCCGCGCATGCCGGGGCCGTAGCCGCCATAGCCGCGCATCATACCGGGACCGTAGCCGCCCATCGTCCCCGGCCCGTAACCGTCCATCATTCCTGGACCATAGCCATCTTCGTTGGCTGCTCCGCCCTGGTCCTGTGCCGCCGCGGCCTTGCCGCTGGCCTGTGCCGGAGGCTGTTGGGCGGGTTCCTGCGTGGCAGCCTGGCTGGCCGCCGAACCCGCTTCCGGCGCCGGAGCGCCATAGGCATATGCCGACATCAACGCCACAAGAACGGTGGCCACCGCGGTGCTCGCGAGGCGGTTCGGGCGCATGCAGCCAACTCCTTGCTGTTCCAACAAGGGCCCGGACGCTCTGCCGCGGGCGGCGATCATCCACCAAGCCCAGGCGGCGGCAGGCTGGACAGTCGCCGCCACCGGAGCATTGACCTGGATCAAGTGGCGGAGTTTTTGATGCCGATGCCGGGTCCGTTTGCGGCGCACCGGCCGGAAGAGGCCGCGCGCCCTCCACAGCCTGCTTCAGAAGTTCGCACCCGCCGGGAGGCGTCAGCGTCGCGCCCGGGCGGCAGGCAGATGCGCGAGGTCACACCAATCCGCGCAGCGTCCCTAGCCCCGCGCGCAGCGCCGCTTGCAGCAGCAGGTGATCGGGGCCGTACGCCAGCATGCGGAAACCGTGTGCCCAGTATTCGCGCGCCCAGGTGTCGTCGCTCGCCATGAAGCCGGCGACCTTGCCGAACGACTGCGCCGCCGCGACGATGCGCCGGACCGCGGCCAGAAAATCCGGGTGCTGGAACTGGCCGGGAATCCCCATGAAATTGCTCAGGTCGAAGTGCCCGAGCCAGACCACGTCGATCCCCGGCGTGGCGGCGATCGCTTCCACCTCGCGCAGCCCGTCCACCGTCTCGATCTGTGCGATCACCAGCGTGCGCTCCGCGGCGCGCGCCATCACCGCAGCGGGCGCATCAGCGCGATAGTCGTCATGCGCCACGCCGAACGCCGCTCCGCGCCGCCCCACCGGAGGGTAGTGCGCGCAGGCGGCGATGTGCGCGGCTTCGGCAGCGGAGTTCACCATCGGCACCATCACGCCGTGCGCGCCGATATCCAGAGCGCGGGCGATGAAGTGGTATTCGCCGCGCGGCACCCGCACCAGCGGCGCCAGGTCCAGGCCGCGGCAGCCGGCGACCAGCATCTTCATGGTCTCCAGGCCGGCGCCCGTGTGCTCCATGTCGAACAGGCCGAACCGGGCGCCCGCAGCGGCCAGAATGCCGGGCAGGCCGGGCGTGAAGAACTCCATCACCATGGCGCCGAACGCGTGCCCGTCCTGGCGCAGTTGCTGTTTCAATGCCGGCATGGTCCGCGTCCCCGCAATGCGCCGGCGATGCTGCCGGGCGCGGGCCGCGCTGCCAAGCGCCGCTATGCCGGGCTGCCCTCCCGCCGTTCCAGGCTTTGGGCTTCGACAAACAGGCGCGCAATCTGCCGGTGCCTGCCCTTCAGTTCGCGCTCGATGTCGCTGACCGTGCGCTCCACCTCGGCGGCACTCAACCGATCCTCGAAGTCCAGGCTCAGGGTCACCAGCACGGCGTCCGGGCCGATCTGCATTGTGGCGAATTCGCCCAGCCGAGCGATACCGGGCCAGCCGCGCACCGTCTGCTCGATATCCTGGCGCAGTTCCGGCACCGCGGATTCGCCGGTCAGCAGCCCGTGGCATTCGCGCGCCAGCAGCAGCCCGGCGCCGGCGAGCAGGCCGGCAATGACGACCGAGCCCACACCATCCCAGAACGGCTGGCCGGTCAGCTTGCTCAATCCGATGCCGATGGCCGCCGCGAGGATGCCAAGCAGTGCGGCGCTGTCCTCGAACAGCACGGCAAACACACTGGGGTCCTTGCTGCGGCGGATGGCCTGGTAGATCGCCCTGCCCTGCTGCGAGCGGCGCAGCGTGCGAAGGCTGATCGCCCAGGACGTTCCCTCGGCCGCCGCCGCGACGGCAAGCACGGCGAAGCTGATCCAGGCCCGGTCGATCGGTTCGGGATGTTTGATCTGGCGGATGCCGTCCAGCAGCGCGGCACCGGCGCCCAGGCCGAACAACATCACCCCCATCAGCAGCGCCCAGAAATACACCTCCATGCCGTAGCCGAATGGGTGCGATTGGTTCGGCGGCCGGCGGCTGCGGTGCAGGCCGAACAGCAGCAGCACCTCGTTGCCGCAATCCACCGTGGAGTGGATGGCCTCGCTCATCATCGATGAACTGCCGGTGAAGAAGGCCGCACCATACTTGATGACCGCGATCGCCAGGTTCGCCGTCAGCGCCGCCGCGGCGACGAAAGTCGATTCATTTTGCGCCATGCCAGGCGGAACGCCGCAGCGCGGCGGGCGTTCGTTTCGGCGACATCTGCGTGGGTGTATTCTCGCCGCGCATGATCCTGGCCCCGCCGTTCAATACCCCGCGTCCCATGCGTCCCGGCGACGCCCCCGCCGTGGCCGCGCTGATCCGTGAAGCGTTCACCGCCCTGCCGGTGGCGCCCGATCCGCCGATGTCGGCGCTGCGGGTCGCGGCCGAGGACGTCGCCGAGCACCTCGCCACTGGCGGTGGCGCCGTGACCGAAGCAGAGGGGCGCCTGGTCGGGTCCGCGCTGTGGGTGGAGAAGGATGGCGGCCTGTACATCAGCCGCGTCGCCGTTGCCCCCGACTGGCGCCGGCGCGGCATCGCCCGCGCGCTGCTGGCCGCGGCGGAGGCAGCGGCCCTGGAGATGCACCTGCCGCGCCTACACCTCAGCACGCGGCTGGTGCTGGCCGGCACCCGCCGCCTGTTCGCGGCGTGCGGCTTCGTCGAGACCACCCTGCATGCTCACCCGGGCTACGCCGCGCCGACGTATGTCACGATGGAAAAGCGGCTGGACGGCCCAGGCCTCGCTTTCGGGTTCATTCCCGCTCGGCGCTGAGCACTGGGGTGGGCGCGTGGCGCATCCGGCTGGTTGCGGGCATCGCACCAGGCCCCTATAAGGCGCGGCGCTCCGCTACCATATGTGGTCCAGGCGGACGCCGGATGGAGAGGTGCCGGAGCGGTCGATCGGGGCGGTCTCGAAAACCGTTGTACCCCTCTGGGGTACCGAGGGTTCGAATCCCTCCCTCTCCGCCAACTCAGAACAGAACTGCGAACGCCGGGCGTAGCCGATTTTACGCCGTTGGCGGCGGCAAGCGTTCGGAGCAAATCGCCTTTCGATCCCATGATCCGCACCTCCTTCTCGGCCACCTCCACCCGCTGAGCCAGGGCGCGAAGGTGTTCGCGCCGATAGCCGCCGCCGTCGATCCGGATGCGCTCGCGGGCAGTCCAGGCGAACCTCTGCAACATGGCGGGCGTGATCGCCTGCTGCCCCACACTCTCGGCCAACGCCTGGGCGCGGTCGGCGTCGGCCTGGGCCTGATCGCGGATGGCCTTCAAGCCTGCGATGCGCTCCTTCAGCGCTGTGTCGTCCAGATCGGCGACGCCAGTCTCGATGGCGTCATAGAGCCGCTTCAGCCGCAAATCCGTTTCGGCTGCCCGCTTGTTCAGTTCGGCGATGTGCTCGCGCCGGCGTTCAGTCCGCTCCTGGCGACGGTCCAACACCGAGGCCAGCACTTCTTCGAGGCGTTCAGGCTGAAGCAAACGATCCTCGATATGGCCGGCGACGAGGTTGTCGAGCTTCTCCATCGGGATCGAACGGCCCTTGCAGCCGGTCTCGCCCTGCCGCGCCTTGATCGAGCACGTGTAATAGCGATAGCGCCCGCCCTTGCCGGTGCGGAGCGTCATCGCGCCGCCGCAGTCGGCGCAAAAGCAGATGCCGGTAAGGAGAGTGGGGCCGCTGACGACGCGGGCGGGTGTGACCTTTGGGTTGCGGGCGCGCAGGTGCGCCTGCACGGCGTCGAAGGTGGCCTGGTCGATCAGCGGCGGCACGGCGACGGCGATCACCTCGCTGACCGGCTTCAGTTCCTTGGATTTCGCGCGCTTGTTGAACTCATGGCGGCCGATATAGGTCGCGCGGGTCAGGATGCGGTGAACCTGCCCGATGCCCCAGCGCCCGCCGTCACGGGTGAAGATTCGCTGCCGGTTGAGGTGGACCGTGATGTTCTTCACGCCCATCGGCCCGGACGTGCCATCACCTTCCAAGGCAAGCCGGTAGATCAGCCGCACCGTCTCGGCGTGCAGCGGGTCAATTTCCAGCTTCTTCTTGACCTTCGCGCCGCGTTGCTCGGCCGCGACCACGCGGTAGCCTATGGGCGGCAGGGAGCCGTTCCAGAAGCCCTGGCGCGCGTTCTCCTTCAAGGCGCGCAGCACATGCTTGGCGTTTTCCTTGGACTGGTATTCGTCGAACAGCGCCATGATTTGCCGCATCATGACGTGCATAGGATCGTCGCCCATTTCCTGGGTGATCGAGACCAGCTTGACGCCGTTCTTCGCCAGCTTGCGGACGTAGAATTCCAACTCGAAATGGTCACGGAAGAAGCGGCTGAACGAATGGACGATCACCACATCGAATAGCGCGGGCTTGCTCGTGCCCGCCTCGATCATGCGTTGGAATTCCGGGCGGCGATCATTCGTGGCGGACGCGCCTGGCTCGACGTAGGTCTCGGCGAGCTGGTAGCCGCGCGACTGGCAATACGCCTCGCCTTGCCGCTTCTGGTCTGGAATGGAGACATCATGCTCGGCCTGCCGCGCCGTCGAGACGCGCAGATAGAGGGCGGCGCGTTGCGGCACGGTCATGTTGGCAATCTCCTTACATCATCGCGACGGCCCGAACATTTCGTCGAACAGGTCGCCGAACCACGCTTCGAACACGTCCACCTCGGCATGCGTGACCGGCACGTGCGCGGGCCAGTCGTCCACGACGCGCCAAGTCTCAACGTCCTGTTTGACAGGGCGGCCAAGGCGCGGCCAGGGGCCGGGCACGACATAGAGATCGGCCGGCAATTCGCCGAACGTGGCGCGGTCGCGCAAAGGGGAGCGGTGCCGGGACATTGCGGCAGGATCGCGCAAACACCGGGCGGGCGGAACGGCCGATCTCTACGCCATGGCACGCGCGCGCCCGTCGCAAAGGGAGCGGCCCCGTTCACTTTGAACCATGATCGCTTGCGGGCCACCCGCCGGGGCGGCGGCAGGCGGTCAAGGCCGCAGCCGCGCAGCGGTGGCGCGGCACGCGCCAGCCTTGACGGGCTGACGGCGGTCCGACCTGCTTGCTGCCAAACGGCCATGGCTCAACTCGCCTTGCGTGCGACCGTGAGCGGAAGGTCCAGCTCCACCCGGTCATGCGCCACCTTCGGCGTGATCCGCCCGCGCTCGCCGCGTTCCAGGCGGACGAGGCCATAGCCCGCCATCGTTCGCAGCGTGCGCGATAGGTTCGACTTCGCCTTGCCGGTGATCCGCGCCAGTTCGTCGAGCGAGCCAGGGGCTTGCTCCACGATCACGCGCAACAGGTCGCGGTTGCCGGCTGACAGAACCTTGGCGAAGGACTCGGTCGAGGTGAACCAAACCTTCGGCTCGTCGGGCGCGATGCGGTGCTCGCCGCGCGCCACGGCCATGGTGCGGGCCTTCATGTCCTCGTAGCTGGCGATGCCCACTTTCAGGGTCGTCATAGGATCATTCCTCTCTCGCGCAACACCGCGTCCACCGTGGTCCAGAAATCGCCGAGCAGCGTCGCCGCGTCCCGGTAGTCGTAAGCCTTGATCGTCCGCAGCCGGTGGCGATGGTCCTGCGGCTCGCCGCGCCTTTGCCGCGCCACCGGATGGGCGTTGTCGAAGCCGACCAGCCGCTCGCCGTCCGGGCCGTGTAGCGTCAGCGAGTAGTCCAGCCCGTGCGGCTTCTCCGCCGATGCCGGCACGCGCGTGACCACAAAGCGCACCCAGTGGCCGCCTTCCGGGTCCACGACGAGCACCTGGCCGTCGAGGTCGAGCAGCACGTCGAGGGTGGGGTCACGAGGCTCCATCACGGCATAGAGTTATCAGAATGAAGCAACTATGTCCAGGACTTTGGCCGGCTGGCCCAGGTCGCCAGCACCCGAAAACCGATGGGTGCCGCAATTCGCATTGATTCCATTGAATTTTCCGGAAAAGCGGCACCATCCCCTTACCGGCGGCACGCCGTAACCCACTGACCGACCACAGCAAATCGACCAAAGGGAGAGCCGCTTTTATCTTGCCGTCGTAATCGGGGGGCCCATTGTCTTCTGGGCCAAATCCGACTCCTGTTCTTCACTGTATCCGGACTTGCGCTGCTCTGCGATATGGCGCGCTTACTGTTAAGCCATCCCGGCAATCTATTTTCTGGCCTGCGAGTCCGGCGCGCCGTGCACGCTTCCGCGCTCATCGACGGCGGGTTGGGGAACATCTTGGCGGTCGTCAATCCGTCGCGGCGCATGTCGGCATCGGATTGGCGGGGCACCATCAACGGCACCCGAGCGTGGTCCAGGATCGCTCCGGCCACAGGCAAGATATCGTGCTTGCATCGTCCTTAGTTGGCACCGGTCCTCATTCGCCGGAGCGGATCTCCGTGAGGCATTCAGTCGCGCGCCAACTTGGGGTTGAGGGGATCCCCGAGCGTCATGCGTGGGTGCCAAAAAGCTTCCGATCCTCCGGCTCGGCGGCGGACGTGTCGTCGCCTTCCAGCTAGCTGAGGTCGCGGTGTCGCACGGTCTGTTCCAGGAAATCCTTGCCGCCATCGCGGCACTCCGACCGCTGCCTACGGTTCGATGCTGAGGGGCGGCGCTATCCGGTGGCGATAAAGCGGCCATCAGGAGACTTGCGTCTCGAGGCGGTCTGGTGAGCCCGCTTGCCGCCCGCACGACGCTCCTCCGCCCTCTGGCGGGCCCTGGACCGGCTCCAGCGCGATACCGCCATTGCTGGACGCAGTGCTCGGGGCATATGCTGCCCTCGTGGCCGGCGAAAAAGCCCTTCATCGGGGAATCTCCGCTAGAAAGCCTCTCGCCGTCCGCGGGCATGGTGCGAACCCAGCGATCCGCGGGATGGCCAAGGCCTGCTTGAGGCAAACAGACGTTATCATCGCGGGAGGCACTATCTAATGAACGACGGTCACGCCGAAACTCCGCACAGCTCGCGCCGGGACTTCCTGCGGTCTGCGGGTCTCGCCGCAGCCGCGCTTGGCTCCGGCATCGGGTCCGAGGCCGCGGCACAATTAAATGAGTCCCCAGCCCAGCCACCGCAAACCCAGGCCTCGTCTGAGGCATACAATATTCTGTTTATTCTGAGCGATCAGGAACGCTTCTTTCGGCCCGGTGAACTGCCCACGGGATATCGCCTGCCAGGCCATGAACGCCTGATGCAGCGCGGAGTCAGCTTCACCAATCACCGCATCAATTCCTGTGTTTGCACGTCGTCACGCTCCGTGATCTACACCGGACGACACATCCAGCAGACGCGCATGTTCGACAACACGAACTTCCCCTGGATTTCCAGCATGTCCACCGAGCTGCCCACACTGGGCGATCTGCTGCGGGAAGCGGGCTATTACACCGCCTACAAGGGCAAGTGGCACCTGACGAAAGAGTTCGAGACCGTCAACACGCTTGGGGCGCCGACTAAGATTTTCACCGCGGAGATGGAGGCTTACGGCTTCTCCGATTATCTCGGCGTTGGCGACATCATCGCGCATAACAGGGGCGGATACCTGCACGATGGGGTTATCGCCGCGATGGGGGTCAGTTGGCTGCGCGGCAAGGGCCGGGATCTCTCGGCCGCGGGAAAGCCGTGGTTCCTTGCCGTCAACCTGGTCAATCCGCACGATGTCATGTTCTACGATACCGATGCGCCTGGCAGCCCCTTGCGGCCGCCCCCCGGCCTCGTCCCGTTGCAGCGCGATCCGATCGATCCGCTCTATGCCAAGCAGTGGACGTTCGAATTGCCCGCCAGCCACGATCAACCGCTGGATGCGCAGGGCCGCCCGCCCGCACATCGCGATTTTCTCCGCTCACACGATGCCATCGTGGGCCCGATCGCGCCGAACGAGGCGCCGCGCTGGATGCGACGGCATAACTATTACCTGAACTGTCTGCGCGATTTCGACCGCAATCTCGTAACGCTCTTGGACGAGCTGGCCGCGTCCGGTCTGGCTGACCGCACGATCGTCATCCTGACATCCGATCATGGCGATTTGGACGGCGCGCATCAGTTGCATGCGAAGGGCACGACCCCTTACCGGGAGCAGAACAATGTGCCGTTGATCGTCGCCCATCCCGCTTACGCCAAGGGCCAGCAATGCAAGGCATTGACCTCGCATGTCGATATCGCGCCGACACTGCTGGCCTTCACCGGCCTCTCGCCGCTACAGCGCGCCACGATCCTGAAGGATCTGCCCGGCAACGATTTTTCGGGTGTACTCGCGGCGCCGGAGAGTGCAGCGGTGAACGCCGTGCGCGACAGCGCACTGTTCAATTACAACATGTTTGCCTACCTCGATGGTGACTTCGTTGAAAAGGCGGTCGCGCATCTGCGCCAAGGCGGCAGTCCCAAGGATCTGGCGAACGCCGGCATTCGCCCGGACATGATGAAGCGCGGCGCGGTCCGATCCGTCTTCGACGGGCGCTATGTCTTCACGCGCTATTTCTCGCCGAAGCAGCACAACCGTCCGACAACGCTCGAAGCCCTCTACGGGCTGAACGACGTCGAGCTATTCGATACCCTCGCTGACCCGAACGAGATGACCAATCTCGCGCTGGCCGGCGGGCAACAGCGCGAACTCGTCCTCGCGATGAACGACAAGCTCAATCACCTGATTGAAACGGAAGTCGGCGACGATCCCGGCCACATGCTCCCTGGCGGCCTCGATGCGGGATGGGAGGTGACGCCGGAAACCATGGCGGGATTCTAGTAACAGCGAACTGATGGTCATCCCGCTGGCGGTGTGATTGCCAAGCCTGAATGCGGGTTGGCATGGCGAAGCCGGCGACCTGTCGCCGGCCGCACTGCCTCAGGGTCTGTTCACGACGCCCGACGCATCGCCTTCAGGCACTCGAGCAACCGGTCGGCAATCGCCGAGGACCCCGCTGGCTGTTCGGCGTCACCGAGCACTGGAACGCCGAATTGGTCGGATGGCATGCGGCCAAAGCGGGGAATCCGTTTCGAGGCCACCCAGGCCGTCAGCATGGCGGTTCGCCAGGAGTTCGGCCACCTCAGCCCTCGCGCCGCCTGCGGCCTGGCGCTTCGCCACGACCACGGCAGCAACTTCATGGCCGAGTACTTCCAGACTTAGATGTCCATTTGCGAAGTTCGGGGTGACGACCCGTAATAGTCGTTAGACGCTGACTCAGGTCGATTTGACCGAAGCTGATTCTTGGATTGAATTTGCCGTTGAGCCGCGGGCAGCGGGGTTGGGGGTAGCTATAGGGCTATAGCGTAAACGTAGTGCTCATCATCGTCGGCCATGGCCCGCCAGTCAGGCCGCGCACTGCGTCAAAGCATTGAACCTGCGCGGCTTCGGCATTCAAATGTCGTTCCGCCCGCTGACCGCGGTTCGCCCCGCCTGGCGGCCGAACACCAGCCCCTTCAGGACAGACGTCGCGCCGGTGTAGTTGCGATAGTAGGTGCCGATGATCTCTCCG
>Ga0187809_10000966_pt1 | contig 14111 bp, 13 predicted proteins | sample NC_wetland_sal_i_8_FD_132415 | JGI IMG/M metagenome (GOLD analysis project Ga0187809, IMG submission 132415) | Wetland sediment microbial communities from Neuse River Estuary, North Carolina, USA - ASW_4 | ecosystem: Environmental > Aquatic > Freshwater > Wetlands > Sediment | place: USA: North... | reverse complement strand
CGCACCTGCTCCGGAGCAGAAAACTCAGTATCGTGTGCAGGTGAGAATTGACGCCCCAAGTGAGGCCACGCTGCAAGCCTGGCGGGAGAGGGAAGCAACATTCGTCCTCATCACGGACATTCGAGATGACCAAGCCTTACCGGACAAGCGGGTGCTGCGTATCTACAAAGAACAACACGAGGTGGAAGCCCGGTTCCGTTACCTGAAAAGCCCCTATCATGTGGGACCTGTGTTTCTCCAGAAACCCAGTCGGGTAAAGGCTTTCGGATACTTAATGTTGTTCTCGTTATTGCTCTACAGCACCTTTGAGTACATCCTTCGACAGCAGATGGCCCAGGAGAAACAACCGCTGATTCTTCCAGGGAAACGAACCAGCTTTCGGCCAACAGGGGTATCGGTACTGGAGATGTTCGAAACAATGGTCACCACATGGGTCAGCGTGGATGGCCAGTGGCAACGGGCAAAGGTCCGGTCGAACAACATCCAAGTGGATCGAGTTCTGAGTTTCTTTGGACTCGACATGAGTATCTACAGCGAGGCGAAAAAAAGTGCCTGAGGGGTTGAAGCATCGACGCACCCTATACTTCCATATCTGATCAATTCTTGGAATGATCGCGTTTTCACCAAGGTAACAATCCGTAGATATCTAGCCTCCAACAACCACGACAATGTCTTAGACCCCCACATGCCAATCAAACCCATATCAGGAACGCGGAAGATGAGATGCAATAATGTCTGGTGTTTTAACTTCCGGACCAGAATACTGACTGAATACGGAAAATATATCTAAGGCGTCCGCCCCGCTATGCTCCTGACTTCCAGTCACGTAAGAGACCTTTGGTAAGATGGATTTGCCAGTGGAAGGATCTGTCTCCACAAAACTCAACAGATACGTGTATTTGTCAAAGCTAGGGTCGTCGGCTGTGCTTGTCACCTTCATTTGAGCCGATGACTTTGATGGTGTGGGGACGACTGTCGGTATGAGCAACGGTGTTTGCTTGTAGTTCTCATAAGCTGTCATAGCCTTTTTTACAGCCGGTGAAAAAGAAACGGGAATACTATTTGACGAAGATTCATCTGAATTACATCCCGCTAATATCAAAGGCAACATTGCCGCAACCCCTATGGCAAGCCAAATATTTCTCAAAATGTCACCTCTCGACAGGCATGGTTTCTACTGTTCTTACACTCAAAATGGATTGACGCACTGTAGATGGCCACTAATGTCGATTCTATCGTGGCCAGCTACACCTCCCGATAACGGCGCAAAACCGCAACCACTAGTGTACAATTATGTATTAAGGGCACCGAATCCTTCCCAGACATGCGCCGCCGTTATTTGAGAACGCTAGTTTACTTCTTTCGGGGTGATTAGATGCGTCTCTGGACATCATCAATCTTTTGGGGAATTGTTGCCGGGCTTGTACTCGGATTCTTCGTGATTCCTGTTGCTTTCACGGATACGCATGGATGGATATGGTATCCGGTTGATTTCCATGCAACGTCTGTGCTGATTCTAGGGATTTTGGGCTTTCTGATCGGACTCTTCATTGATCTGTTTCGGCTGCACACGAAGACGAAGTTTCATGTACGGATTCTATGGATCAATGGCATTGCTGCGCTGGCTCTTCTCATCTCAATTGTTCAAATCTTTAGCCTAGCAGGCTCGGATGCTCAGAAAAATTTCACTATAGCTACCAATTCTGTGTCCACCTTTTATGGCGTTTCTCAGCAACTGGACAGAAACCCAAGTGAGACGGATTTGCAGTCTCTGTCTGCTGAATTGAGAGTTGCTGGGGCAAAACTATGGGTGGTCGCTCTATATTACGACGGGGGTGGAAGACAGGACCTGAATATGGAGTACGTATCGTCCGGGCTAACCAATGCTGGACTTATGCTGTTATCGTCTGATCTCAATAATGTGAAAGAGGCAGAAGATTTTATTCGAAAAGCTAGCTCTACATTCCAAAAAACATCCATGGATGACATAGGAGGATTTACCCCTCAGTCAATGCAGTCGACGCTCCGCCAAATTTCCGAAGAGGAACCGCATGGATTCAAAGAGAATTTCAGCGGATCTTGACGGCTCTTACTGTTACTATGCTGCCCGCTTGTTCAACAAGCCGAAAGATGAAAAAGTGAATTTATATGCATTACCATGGACTCTCCAATCGATTATGGAAATGTCAAGTTCCACCGTTTATCCATCTCCAAGATACCCTTTACAGCCCCAACAGGCACATGGATGTCATCCATGTTATCAATCTGTCCAACAACGTAAAACGGGACCGTTACCGTAGGTGATAGGGTTATATCCTGCATGTCAAAAAACACGCCCTGTGAACACAAAGGAATGAGTGCATCGAGACAGTCGTCATCTAAGGGTGCATCGATATCCAGTTTCATAGGAATTAGGTGGCGGAAGGTCTCATAAAAGTCCCGGGGAGTGCGGCAGTATAGTCTGGTACTCCACCCATCATCATGAGCATGGCACACAAACCGATTATTGATAGCAGATAGAAACGGGGAGTGTACGGATTCTCCCATGTGCGCCATGTATAACAGCTCTGCAACGTTCATCGGTGACAACAAATCTAGTGACTTTCATCTTCAAAATCAACCCAAATAAAATTACCATAGCCGTAGATATCGTCTTGAAGTAACAACGGTAATTCGGCTTTCAAAATGTACTCCAGGTTGGAGCCTCTGTGGTATGTGCATCCCAATACTGATTTTCTAGCAACAGCAAATTTAGTGCATCACCAAAACATGAGATCCACTCATGAAACTCGATGCCGTGAAGTTGAAATCGCTGCTTTTCCTGCTGGCTCAACACATAGATATCTCGGTTATTCTTATTTCTCTTAATCGCTCAAACCCCCGTTTATGCCAAAAGGTTCGTTTCGTTCTCGAACTATGCTGCCCAATACTGAAAGAGACCTATGTTACCGTTTGTGCATAATTACTCGCGTTTAAGGCAAAACAAGGGCCATCAATGTAGCCCATGCCCTGCCCGATACTGCTTGGGGTCAGTAAACAACTTTATTTTCCGTGATCATCAAGACCAAAATGGCAAACGGAATGATTGAAGCCCTCAATGGCATCATCCAGGCTGCGAAACGTAAAGCACGAGGTTTTCGAACCGTCAGGAATTTAATTGAGGTCATCTATCTCATTGGGGGGTAAGCTCAACGTACACGTCAATTGAGCCAAAAAGAGAACGCATCCGACTCAGCTCAAGGAATCCGCTTGCCCACCGATACGTTCCCCTGTCGACCATTAGGCTCTCCAGACACTGCATTTCGTAAACATCCGAACAGTTTCGTGGTTATCTGATGCTTATTGATATGTTCCCCTGTCCAAATTTTTAAGTAGAAAACAATCTCTTGGACTATGTATCTACCTCAAGTTTTATGGGAGATGGCGATGAGCCGTTTAACACCCCACTCCTATTCTACTTGTTTGTCGCCTTCAAAGACTCCAAAGTCTTCTAAGCAAGCTATTTTTATCATTTTTGTACACACATATCCACTCTCGTAAGTAACCTAGGCTGAGCCCCCACTTAGGCAGTTTGGTTCACATTAATTGGATGTGCCAGTGCGCAAGTGTTTAGAAGCCGTTCGACGAGCCCGTGCCCCATGTGTCGGCGGTTCAATCGGTAGATGAATTCCTCGGCGTACAGTTGTTTGAGGCGTTCTCGTCCATGGTACGTACCGTCAATAAACGCCTTCAAATTGCTGATCAATGTATCGATCCATTGGAATGTTTCATGTGCGTTATCGTCACTGGACAATGTGACCAGGTGAGGAATGCCTAATTCTTTGGCGCTGGCGCCGTATGACCAGTTCCCGTCCGTTTCCAAGACAACATCAGAACCAAGGTTGCGTTCTAAAATTGGCAGTATCGAGTTCTTGCTCAAATCTTCAGCGGCTTGGATGAAACAATATTGGGGTTTTCCTTTCTTGAGTGAAACTCCCATGACCATGGGTGACTGTCCTGTGCCACGCCCCCGTTTTCCTTTGCTCTTGCCGCCAAGGTAGAAGTCATCGACCTGAACGATACCCTCCAACTTGTACTTGGCGTTTCGCTCCGCCATGGCATTGCGGATTTTGTTGAGCATGTTCCAAGCCGTATCGTAGGAGACACCGATATGGCGCTGCAGGGTTTTCGCAGACACACCCCGTTTGTCATTGCTGACCAGGTATATTGCAAGGAACCATTTGTATAGTGGCGTTTTGCTTTTGTGAAAGATAGTCCCTGCGGTGACAGAAGTCTGGCGATGACACTGCTTGCACTCAAACAGTGGCACTCTAAGGTCGGCGTCCCGCCTGTGTGCCGCATGAACGAGCATTGCCTCGGAATGCTTACACTTAGGACAGGTGAAGCCCTCTTTCCATCGCAGTTGAATGAGACGCTCTTCACAGGCTTTTTCATCCGAGAAATTTTGCGTAAACTCCAAGAGATTCACGAATACCACCTCGTTATGCGAACATATGTTCTTATAACGAGTTTGCCACTCGTCCTCCACTTTTCAAGGGAAACTTACGAGAGTGGATATGTGTGTTCTATTTCGAAGGACTATCTACGCAAGAAATAGCTGAGGCGTTGAAAATTAACCCAGTAACAGTTAGAACAAGACTGAATCGCGGTCGGGAGAAACTGAGAAAAGAGTTTGAGAGAGGTGATGCGGGAGATGAACATCGAAAAATCCATTCCGGAGCTCAAACCTTATTATAGAGATTATCGTGGAGACCCGGAGAGGCTCAAACAGAGGATTCTGAGCGCTGCGAGTGACATGCCCCAATCGCAGTTTTCAAAACCACGGTTTCGTCTGAGCAAGGCTTTGTTGATTGGAATCCCGTGTGCCCTGCTGCTCATGGGTGCAGGAATCGCTTACCATTCAACCACCATGACGCAACCGAACCACATGACACAACAACAAATATTCAAGTTGCAAAGTCAAGTAAATGAAATAGTGACTCACTACGGCAATTTTCAGCGCACCAATAAAGTCATTTCATTGCCTGGCAATGAAATTGCCCAAGACCTCTCCAAGGTCACAGCAGAAACCAAGGAGATTGTCTTGCCTTACGGTACGTTTTGCAAATAGATCAAGAATAGACCATTCATATCCGTCTTGTGGGGCTCGACCTGGATACTCCTTAACGCAGGGTTTCCAAAGGGACGTAGGTTTCCAGGTGCCCGCGCATTCCCGCCAACGCGAATTGAATGGCGTGCTGTTCAAAGGCAGCGCGCTCATTTTCGGAAATGTGGCGCTGATAATAGGACATATCGCCAATCAAGGAAATGAGCATGGTGACGGTCCAGTCTAGGTTTGGGACTTTCGTCTGGTGGCGGAATTCCAACGCGTGTACCAGTCGTCCGCCCAGTTCCTCAAACATAATTTGCTGCTTTCTGCGAAGAAATTCTTCACCGCCGCCGGAATAAAATACGCCTCCCAGCATCGGATCGTCCTGAAACATGGCAAACACCGCGTGAATCACTTCCATAGTGCACTGCTCAAAGGAAATGTCCAGGTTGGAAAGGATGGGGTCAATGCGGCTCCACGTTGTCTGGACGGCGTCTTCAAACAGACCCGTAAGGAGGCTCTCCAGTGATTCAAAGTGGAGGTAAAAGGTTCCCCGGGCAATATTGCTGGCTTTGATGACATCGGCAATGGTGACGTTGTCGTAGCCGCTATGCTGGAAAATTTGCTTGGCCGTGTTCAGAATGTGCTGGTGGCGTTGGGCCTTGGTCATAGGTTCGCGCACAGAATACCATCCCCTTTGGCGCATAATGCGGAGTCTCTACTCCAAACTTGCGTAATGTGCTGCTGTTACCTGAAGAAACTGGCGGATGAGCGGCTGACTTGCCATGGCCTTGGGATACGCTAGATAGGTCGGGCGCACCCATCCCTCTCTTTTGACGGACAGTGCCCTGAACCCTTTTGTGGTGGCGTCAAACAACGTCCTTCTTGGCAATAGGGAAAAGCCAAGACCATGGCTCACCATGGCTTTGACACCGTCCATAGAGTCCAGTTCAATTCGAATGGTGGGGAATACCTGTGATTTTGCCAGCAGTTTCATGACCCTTCTTCGAAACGGAGCGTCGGGTCGTCCAAAAGCGATAAAAGGCTCAGAAGACAACTGCTGGACGTGCTGGAACGTGTGTACCAGATAATGATTGGCGGGCACAATCAAGTCAATGGCGTCCGCTTTGCAAGAAACCAATTCAATGTTGGGGTGGTAAATGGGTTCTCCTAGAAAACAAAAGTCCACTTGCTGCGCCAGCAGCGCGTCCTTCATTTCGTCATACAGGCCCATACGGACCTGAAAGTGAACGTTTGCGGTCTGCAGCATGCGGTGCAGGCATTCTGGAACGTCTGTGGAGACGAAGGCTCGTCCGGACATGACGCGTAAGACGGGGGTTTCTTCCAACGCGGGGGTCCGCATTTGCTGCTCCAGTTGTTCCAAGCGCTCCGCCAAAGGCAGAAAGCGTTCACCTTCAGGCGTCAACCGCACGCCGCTCTGTCCCCTTTCAAACAACGAGTAGCCCAGTATCCGTTCCAGCCGCTGTAATCGATTCGTGACGGTGGACTGAGACATGAACAGTTGTTCAGCCGTCCGAGAAATGGATTGGATGCGTGAAATGGCGAGAAAAAGTGAGACGTCTTTTGTGTCCATGGATGCAACCATCCTCAAGTTTTCGGGTGTCGTCAGCCCTATTATACATGCTTGTTGTCACCAAGTTGTCACGAAGATAAGTCTAAATAATCTGAAATATCACTTGTTTTTTCAACGTGTTTCATATTACAATGGGTTCCAACAGAAAAGCTTTAACAAAGAACATGGAGGAGTGGTAAGAATGGAGGAGCGTCAAGACCTTCGCAATTGCGGGATTTGCGGGAATGAAGTTGAGCAGGGGCAGCACCAGAATCTCTGCCGGCACTGTGAAGACGCATGGGAACGTGAGGTTGACAGCGAGTGGTAATGTGAGGGCTGACATATGGTGGCGGAATTTACGCAGGTTCTTCAATAACAAGCGCCCACAGTTGCGGGCGCTTGTTTCGTGATGGGCCAGCAATTGTCCGGCGATTGTTCCTAACTGTCTCGCGATGGTTTCCTCGTTGTTGCGTGCGTCCTCGTGCAGGGACAGCGCGGGTCTGCTAGAATCCAGTTAACAGCTGCACATTGCGAGGTGGAGTTCTTGGGCTTTTCCGGAACCAATCGCTACTCCAGACAAACTCTCTTTGCACCCATTGGACAGGACGGCCAGGAAAAACTGCGGCACTCTCGGGTAGCCGTGGTGGGAATGGGGGCTCTGGGCACTGTTTCCGCCACACAGTTGGTGCGGGCAGGAATTGGACATGTCCGCCTGGTGGACAGGGACATTATTGAACCTTCCAACTTGCAGCGTCAGTCTCTGTATGACGAACGCGACGCACAACTGGGTCGGGCCAAAGCGGAAGCGGCGGCGGAAAAACTGAAGCTCGCCAACAGTGACGTGGACCTGTCCTATTTTGTGACTGATTTGAACGGCCACAACGCAGAAGCACTGCTGACAGGCGTAGACGTGATTGTGGACGGCACGGATAACCTGGAAACCCGCTATCTGCTCAATGAAGTCTCTGTGAAACACGGCATTCCTTGGAGTTATGGCGGCGCCGTTAGTAGCTACGGCACAACGGCCTTTTTACGCCCAGGGGAGACCCCCTGTCTGGTCTGCCTCTTTGGCGAGTACCAGGGTCATGGGCACGATACCTGCGACACCGTAGGCGTGATTGCCCCGGTGATTACGGTCGTCGCTTCGTTACAAGTGGCCGAAATTCTCAAGTATCTTACGGACAACCGCAACGCCTTGTCACCAGGCCTCACCACGGTGGACCTATGGCACAATGAGTTTCAGCACATCAGGTTTAACGAAGTAAACTCCCACTGCCCCTGTTGTGAAGAACACCACTATCCGCTGCTGAATGCTACCACCAACGCACAAACGGTGTCTCTTTGCGGTCGCAAGACGATTCAGGTGCGCCCTACCCGGACATCCGGCTTTGACTTTGAACAAGTGGCGAAACGCCTGCACAGTGTGGGGGAGTTGCGCCATAACGGGAACTTGTTACAGTGCACGCTGGGTGACGTGAAAATGACGCTGTTTGCCGACGGCAGAGCCCTGTTTCACGGTCTGGAAAATCCCGCTGAAGCCAGGACACTGTATGCCCGGTACGTCGGCAGTTAGGAGTTCGACGGCAGTTTGTGAGGCCTTGGCAGTCCGAGGCCTTGGCAGTCCGAGACAGCGTAAAGCCGCGGGTGCATGGAATCCGCCACCCTGTGCAAATCCGGACGACCGGTAGTCTTGCGTCATCTCGCAAAAATTGCGAGGGTGTGTAAATCCGCGAGTGTAGAGAGGTCAGTGCGCTTCAGTCAGCGAATGAGTCAAGGCGCGGTGGATGATGCCTCCGCCCAGACATTCCTCGCCTTGGTAGAACACCACGGATTGCCCTGGTGTGATGGCTCGCTGCGGCATATCAAAGCGAACTACCCAGGTACTGTCCGGCATGGGACTGACCGTGACGCCCTGGTCGGGCTGGCGATAGCGGAACTTCGCGGTACAGTGAAACGGTGCTTGTGGAGTCTGTCCCGAAATAAAAGTCACTTCATCGGCAATAAGCCCCTCCGAAAAGAGGCTAGGGTGGTTGTGCCCCTGGGCAACGTACAGCACGTTGTGCTCCAAATCTTTTTCCACCACAAACCAGGGTTCCCCCGTTCCACTGCCGCCAATACCCAGCCCCTTGCGCTGACCAATGGTATAGTACATCAAGCCTTGATGCTGCCCCATGACTTCACCATCTAGGGTCTTCATCACTCCAGGTTGCGCCGGCAAATACTGCTGCAGGAATTTGCGAAAATTTCGCTCCCCAATGAAGCAGATGCCCGTGCTGTCTTTCTTGGCGGCTGTAGCCAGTCCGGCTTCGCGGGCAATGTTGCGCACCTCCCGTTTGGGTAGATGGCCAATGGGGAACAGGGTTCTGGCCAGCGGGTTTTGACTGAGCATGTGAAGGAAATAGGTCTGGTCCTTCCCCACGTCTGCGCCCCGCAGCAACCGGTAGACGTCACCGTCCAGTTGGATTTGGGCGTAATGCCCTGTAGCCAGATAGTCTGCGCCCAATTGCAGGGCCTTGTCCAACAATTCCTTAAACTTGATTTCCCGATTGCAGAGGACGTCCGGATTTGGCGTGCGTCCGTTCCGGTACTCTTTGAGAAAATGCGCGAAGACCCTTTCTTCGTACTCTTTCTCAAAATTTACGCTGTAGTAGGGAATGCCAATCTGGTTGCAAACCCGCTCCACGTCTTCAAAGTCATCGGTGGCCGTGCACGCGCCAAATTCGTCCGTGTCGTCCCAGTTCTTCATGAACACGCCAATGACATCGAAGCCCTGTCGCTTCAGAAGCAAGGCACTGACGGAGGAATCCACACCGCCGGACATGCCGACAACCACTCTGATATGTTTGGCATCGCGGTGCTCCCCGCGATGTGTCAGGTCCATCATGGACATTATGAAAATCCCCGTTTCCAACGAAGTCTCCCAAGATTTGCTCCAACGCCTGCCGTCGGCACTTCCCGCGGCGAATTGGATGGGCTGGGGAGGGATTTAACCTTGCAATAGAGAATACGACGAAAAGATTTTACCTTCAACCGCCAAGGGGGAAGCCAGGTTGTTTTCCTTACATCGAAACCAGATTCTGAATCACCCTCGACTGCAGTTTCTCACAGATGTGGTTCCTGTGGAAGAACACCTCGACAATATAGAGCATTTTATCAACGTCTGTTTTGTGGAGGATGGCTGGAAAGTCGCTCAGCACGGACGCGTCGTGGCCTTACGCTCCACGGATGAGAGCCGGCTGTCCAGCGCATTCAAGGCCAGTCTCTACCTGGGTAAGTACAACGACATGGACAATACGGACAGGTTTCTCTACAGCATGGTCAGCGCCGGTCATTCCTATGAACCCATTCGCGGCGAGAATGTCCTGTTCCTGTTCATTGGCGCCGGGAAGCCGGTCTACGATCACCTTGTGACCTATACGGTTGGTCGCCCGACACGCATTGCCGGGGGGCAGCGGGCCAATGTTCCCTGGGGCTTTGAACTGCCTGTGGAGGCCAAGAATCCTGAGGAGTACCAAGCGGAACTGGAAAGGATCCGCGACGTCATTCGCTTGGCTAAGCAGGAACACGCTGAACAGATGCAGGCCGCTCGTGCCAAACTGCCCGTGGGCTACATCATGCCGCCGTTTCTCATGGAATTCAGCGAAGAGGCGCTGATTAAGAACGTGTTTCGCCAACGCCTCTTTGAGAAAGGGGCACAGGGCGCCACCGTAGAAATTGTCGCGGACATGCTGGAAGCTTGCCTCGCCGTGGACAGGGAAAAATGGGAACTTCTTATTGACTACCACGGCCCTCATACGGCCCAATGGGAAAAGGCCATGCGGACGCTGCGCAAGGAACGCTACTCACTGGCAGACCTTGCGCGTCAGGTGGGACTGTCCCCAGAGGAGGCTGCCCAGTCCGATTTGTATGAACTGTTACTGCAGACGGTGGGCAAATTGCCTCCATCCATGTGGGAAAAACAGCACTAAGCCACGGTTGGCAGCGATTCACTCGGCAAACAACTGTTTGACGGCTGCCGGCAGTTCGCTGGGGTGGTGGACTACGGTGGCAGCGCCCAGCAATTCCGCGTCTTCTCCGAAGCCGAAGGCGCAGCCAATCGCCGGAATGCCGTTGGCGCGGGCGGCGTTGACGTCCACCTGCCTGTCGCCCACCATCACGGCGCCATCCCTGGGGAAGACGCGCAGGTGCTCGGCTATGATTTGTGCTTTGTTCGTGCCACCCACGGATTCCAGGCACAGCGGCCTCGTGAAGTACTGGCGCAGGTCCAGGGCATCCAGAACCTGATTCAGGTACTCCTCGCCGCAGTTGCTCGCTGTTGTCAGGGCGTAGCCGAGAGTATGCAGTTCCTGCAGCATTTCCCGCACGCCAGGGATGAGGCACTGGCTCAAGTCAAAATCTCGTTGTACCAGTTCCTGGTACAGGTGAAAGGCGGCTTTTCGCTCGTCTTCAGTGGCCAGCGGCAGGAGCATTTCCCAAATCACAGTGTCGGGGTTGCCCAGGGTCTTGCGAATCACCTCTTCTGCGGGCTGAGGTTGATTGGGAAAGTGGCGGATGACCTCGCGAAAGGCCGGGTAGATGGCGGCTCTCGTGTCCACCAGGGTGCCATCGACGTCAAATATCACTGTAGTCATAGGCTCTATTATACAGCAGTAGCGCACGCTGCGCCCGCCCGGTATTTCTCTGATGCAGAGGATGCTGCTGTGTCCACGCCTCCATCCGGATTTAGTCACTTAAGCTGCGCAAAGCGATACGGGCGGGTGCCGCGTCCAAACCCTGCAGTGCCAACGGCAGCGCCAGAAGCTCATACGGTCCGGGTTCAATCTGGCCCAGTCTCAGGCCCTCAATGATGACGGCTTTTGCCGCAAACAGCTTTTGATGCGTGGGGTGGCCGGGCTGGCTGCGCTCAATCCCCAAACCATCCACGCCGACACCCGCAATCCCCTTGTCGCAAAGTGCCTGCGCTGCGTCCGCGCCCACGTAGACAAAGTGAAAATCAAACTGGTCTTCATAGGAATTGCGCGTTTTAAACAGCACGAAGTCGCCCGGTTGAATGTCCAGGGGCACGATGTCGGCGGCCGTGATGACTTCTTCCACGTGGGTCAAATCGAACACCGTGCAGGGACGAATCAGCGCTTCCAGCGACAGCGTCTCACTGGTCAACCCGTTTTCCACCATGTGTCTCGGCGCGTCAATGTGTGTGCCGGTATGTACGTCCATATGCACCCGCGTCTCGTGAAAACCGTCAGCCGGAAAATCGGCTGTCACCGTGAACTCCGGCTGCTTGTCCGGGTTGTTCTTGTAGACCTGCATGCCCGCCTGAATGCGCATGGAGACGTCAAATATCCGACTGCTCATGTGGGCATTTTCACTCATAGGCTTTTGCTCCTTTTGCTGCTTTTTATCCTTTGTCGTTGCCGATGCCGAAGTCGTGGGGTTCTCCCCGCACCAGTGGGGACTTTGTCTGATGATAACTGGGCCACCAGAAGAAACCGTCCTCCTGCAAGAGCCTGTCTGCTCCTGTGGGTCCGTACGATCCCGCTTCGTAGTGTTCCAAAGGTGGCCCTTCCGGGGACTGGAACGCCTCTGCAATGGGATCGACAAACTTCCATGCCAACGCCACTTCGTCCCAGCGCGTGAAAAAGGTGGGGTCTCCCACCATGGCGTCGCGGAGCAAGCGTTCGTAGGATTCCGGAAAGTTGGGGACCTCCTCGCTGAATTCCATATTGACAGGAATCACGGACTCGCCGTGCGCTCCAGGGCGTTTCGCGTTGAGAAACAGGGAGATACCTTCCGAAGGCGAGACACGGATAATCAGGAGATTGGGAGTCAGATTGCCGTGTCTATTGAAGTACAGATTCTTGGGCATGGCCCGAAACTGGATGACAATCTCCGTGGCCTTGCTGGCCATACGTTTGCCGGTACGCAGGTAGAACGGGACGCCCGCAAACCGGAAGTTGTCAATAAAAAGGCGGGCTGCAATAAAGGTTTCTGTCTGCGACTGGGGTTCGACCCGAAATTCCTCGGTGTAAGCCTGGACGTCCTGGCCGGCAACCCGGCCCGAAGTGTACTGACCGCGCACCACGTGCTTCCTGGCTTCCTCGGCGGTGAAGCGCCGCAGAGAGCGCAGGACCTTCACCTTTTCGTCGCGAATGGCCTCGTTCATCAGTCTGCTGGGGGGTTCCATGGCCACCATCATGACCATCTGGAGCATGTGGTTCTGCACCATGTCGCGCAGTGCCCCGGAGGACTCGTAATAGGCACCCCGTTCTTCCACACCGACGGTCTCACTGGACGTAATCTGGACATTGGCAATCGCTTGGTTGTTCCAGATGGGCTCGAAAATGGAGTTGGCAAAGCGCATGACTTCGATGTTCTGTACCATTTCTTTTCCCAAGTAGTGATCGATACGGTAGATTTCCTCTTCCTCAAAAACCTGGCGCAGATGTTGGTTCAGCTTTTCTGCGCTGGCGTAATTCCGGCCAAAGGGCTTTTCAATAATCAGCCGATGCCAGCCCTCTGTTTCGGCAATACCGCAGAGCTTCAGGTTTTGCGCAATGGGTTCAAAGAATTCCGGCGACATGGCCAAATAGAAGAGACGGTTATGTTGTTGCTGTTCATGGCCCGATGGAGGACTGTCCAGGAGGTCCGCCAAGTCGCAGTAGACTTTCTCGTCCGTTACGTCCATGGAAAAATAGGAAAAGTAGTTGAGAAAGTCTCTGTCCGGGGGAGTGTCCGTGTCAACGGCGTTGCCAAACTCCACAAGGGCAGACCAGACCTTGTCGCGATATTCATCTGGGGTCAATTTCCGGCGGGCGGTGCCTACAACGCGATAGGGTCGAGGCAGCGCACCTGTTTGGTACAATCGATACAGTGCAGGATACAGTTTCCGCCTTGCCAGGTCTCCTGTGGCACCGAACAAGACGAAGGTATGATTGGGTAGGGATGGTTGTTGCGCCATTCTGTCGTCCACCATAGTCCCCTGAGTCGCCATTGGGTTCACATCTGCAGACAAAATCATCCCATCCTTTTTAACAAACTTCTGTATCTCTAGTGTATCCCACCTGTCCATGAAAACATGAATGCGTTTGTGCCGAATCCTCAGCCTCAACACCATTGACAAAGGATCTCCAAAAAAAATCACAAACTCTTAGAGGTTTTGTAACCTGTTTGAAATACTTCCCTTGTATCATGACAGTAATCACATTTGACCCCCTTATTGAATAGATGTACGTTGCAGTTGGCGCCCACAAGTGGCGCCATTTTTCTTTCGCCGAGCGGGTCTGACACCATGTGCGCTTGGCACCATGTGGGCGTGACACCATGTGGGCGTGACACCATGTGCGCGTGACATAGTGTGCCCGTGACACCATGTGGGCGTGACCCAGATGCGGGCAGGCGGGCGTCGGACTAAATTTCCTCCACCGAGGCTACCACCCAGATGCCCTTTGG
>Ga0187809_10000965_pt1 | contig 14113 bp, 10 predicted proteins | sample NC_wetland_sal_i_8_FD_132415 | JGI IMG/M metagenome (GOLD analysis project Ga0187809, IMG submission 132415) | Wetland sediment microbial communities from Neuse River Estuary, North Carolina, USA - ASW_4 | ecosystem: Environmental > Aquatic > Freshwater > Wetlands > Sediment | place: USA: North... | reverse complement strand
CACAGTTTTGCCCGCTGTGCCACCCCGAATTTATGTTGTTCGTCCACGATGGCAAGTCCAAGGTTGGCAAACCTGACCATGTCCTCGATGACCGCATGGGTTCCTATCAATATCGTAACCCCGCCGTTTTCCGTTGCCGCCAGCACTTCTTTTTTTTCCTTCGCCGGCGTCGAGCCCGTCAGCATTCTTATAACGATGGGCAGATCGCCCAAAAGGTTGGTCAGGCTTTCCAAATGTTGCCGGGCCAGGATCTCCGTGGGAGCCATCAGGCAGCTTTGAAAACCATTGTCGGCGGCGATCAGCATGCTCATCAGCGCCACCACCGTTTTGCCGCTGCCCACGTCCCCCTGCAGGAGCCGGTTCATCTGGTGGCCGCTTGCCAGGTCCTTTCGGATCTCCCGGAGAACCTTTTTCTGCGCTCCCGTTAGTTCAAAGGACAGCCGGCGGTCATAAAAACCCCGGAAATAGTCGCCCACCCTGCTGAAAACAAACCCTTTGGACGTTGAATGCCGGCGGTAACGCACCATCGCGAGGCGCAATTGCGACAGGAACAGTTCCTCGAATTTCAACCGGCGCAAGGCCTGTGCAAAGGCCTTGTCATCTTCGGGGAAATGAATCTTCCGGATCGCATCAAACCGCCCTTCCAGCTGGTATTTACGCAAAATTTCACCGGGAAGATTTTCCGGGAGGTCCCCGGCGCCGATCATTTGCAGCAGGCTCCAGGTAAACCTGCCCAGCTGCCTTCCACCCAGGCCCCTGGCTTTCATCTGTTCGCTCGACGGGTAGACCGGCTCAAGCAACAGGCCCCGCGCGCCACCTTCGCCGCCGGCGGCGGCCAGTTCCAGCTCCGGGTGGGACATCTGGGCCACATTCCTGTAAAAACTGCATTTTCCGAAGACGCGGTAGATTTGCCCGGTCTCGATATTTTTCCGCATCCAGCTCACCGCCTGGAACCACACCAGTTCCATTTCACCGGTGGCATCACGCAGGGTGGCCACGAGCCGGCGGCTGCGTTTTTCCCCCACGATATCGACCGATACGATCCTGCCGGACACCTGCACAAAATCCGTGCTCCCCGGAAGGTCCCGGATCGCCACGATCCTGGTCTTGTCCAGGTGCCTGAATGGATAATATTCAAGGAGATCACCGAATGTGCTGATCCCCGCATCGCGGAGCAGCAGCTCCGCCCGCTGCGGGCCAATGCCCTTCAGGTAGGCGATCGGGCTGGATAATATGGAAACCGTACCGGGGATAAATATGCTTTTTGCAAAGATAACCTCCCGGTTCATGCGGGAGGTGCCTCTCCCCGTCCTCCATGCGGTTTATCCGCACGTATTACCCGTAAAAACAGGCGCCGGAACTACGAAAAAAAATGCGCGTTTTTTCCGTATAATATTTTATCGAAAGAGCCGTTTATATGGACATGCACCCGCGTAGGGATGAATGTTAAAAAAGTCATAAGAAATCAGCGATTTCGTGGCCTGCATCCGGTATCCAAACATGCATCACCTAATTTTGCGGCTGCGCCGACTATAGAGCTGGAAGCTTTTCGCTAGCCATAAAATGAAAAACCGTGAATGCCCGCGTTCACCCACTTTCATCGTTGTTTCGATAAAATCTGATTAAATGAAAAAGCCATTTAAAAAGTTTTCATGCCTTGCCCTCCCGGTCTGCATCCTGCTGGTTCACCTGCCCTTTGTATTTGCAAAAGCCATCCCGGTCTCCCATAAGGTTCCGTCCCCCGGCCATTCGGATTCGGCCGCGGCGGCAGCGCCCCGCGCGGAGCATGCTTACCCGGACCCCGAAGTGAATATTTACGATAGCATCGAACTCAACACGCTGGACCTGAGCAAACAGGCGTTCCGGGATGCACTGATCGGGTACGACCGGCTCCGCAGGGAAGGAAAACTGAGCAATGATTCCGTAATCTCCATCATAGACTTCACCCTGCCTTCGGACAAAAAAAGGCTTTTCGTGATCGACCTTAAAAATTGCCGGCTGCTGTACAACACCTTTGTTGCACACGGCAGGAATTCAGGGGGCGCCTACGCAACGCGGTTCTCCAACAATCCTTCCAGCAACAAAAGCAGCCTGGGCTTTTATGTCACCGGCGATACCTATTACGGGGAGCACGGGTATTCACTGCGCCTCGAAGGGGAAGAACGTGGCATCAACAGTAATGCTTACCGGCGTGCGATCGTGATGCATTGCGCGGACTATGTGAGTGAAGATTATATCAATGAGAACGGCATGCTGGGGCGCAGCTTTGGATGTCCCGCGATCCCGGAAAAAAATTACAGGTCCATTATAGAAGAGATCAAGGAAGGAAGTTGCCTGTTCGTCTATCGTCCCGACCGTTATTATCTCACCCATACGCGTTTGCTGCAACACGCCTCCAAGAACCTGCCTGAACACCGGTCGACAGAGGGATAGATTTATACTGCCCGATTATCGGTCTGTCGCTATCTTTATCGCGATTTAATATTGCGAACATGCTCAAAATAGGCGTTTTTGGGGTGGGCCATCTTGGCAAGTACCACCTGGATAACTGGAAAGCCATCCCGGCAGCCGAGATCGCGGGCTTCTTTGATCCGTCGGACCGTAACGCCTTCGAAGTAACGGAGAAATACGGGCTAAAAAGATTCAGTGATCCCGGGCGGCTCATGGATGTATGCGATGCCGTGGACATTGTCGCACCCACCACGGCGCACTTTGAACTTTGCAAGGCAGCCATATTGAAAAGCAGGCACGTCTTCGTCGAGAAGCCCCTCGCCCATTCGATGTCCGAAGCCCGGGAGATCGTCAAACTGGTGAGAGAAGCCAATATCAGGCTCCAGGTAGGGCACGTGGAACGGTTCAACCCGGCATTCCTGGTCTTAAAGGATTATGAACTGCGGCCCATGTTCATCGAAGTCCACAGGTTGTCACAATTCAACCCGCGGGGGACCGATGTGAGCGTGATCCTGGACCTCATGATCCACGACATCGACCTGCTGCTGTACCTGGTAAAAAGCGAGGTGAAGAACATTCATGCAAACGGCGTCGGGGTGCTCAGCGATACACCGGATATCGCCAATGTACGCATCGAGTTTGACAACGGGTGCGTCGCCAACCTTACCTCTTCCCGGATCAGCATGAAGAAAATGAGAAAGATGCGGCTCTTTCAAAAGGACGGCTACATCGGGATCGACTTTCTGAACAAAAAGACGGAAATCATCAAATACAAGTCCCCCGAAGACAGGGATGTCATGTCCTTTGATATTGAAACGACCTCGGGAACCAAAACGATTGCGATCGCGGCCCCGGTGATCAAGGAAGCCAATGCGATCCGGCTGGAACTGGAAAGTTTCGTGGATGCCATCGAAAACAACCGCCGAACACTTGTGGATGAAGTAGACGGATACCGCGCCATGGAAGTTGCCCACCAGATCCTGGACAAGATTAGTCACGCGCAGATTCATTAAAGCCCCCGGAGTGTCAAAGCCATTACACATTGCCTATTACGCGATCAGCGATTTCCTGGCTGCCTGTATCGCGTGGACGGTGATCTATTACCGGTATTTGCGGTATCACCGCGAAACCTTCCACCTCGATGTCGACTATTTTTCCAGCCTGCTGGTCTATACGGTCTTCTGGCTCGTCCTTTATTTTCTTTTCGGGGCGTACAAGAACATCTATTACAAGTCGCGGGTGATCGAGATGCTGAACACCTTCGTAAGCACCATGGCCGGGGGGGCGCTGCTGCTGCTGCTTTTCATCCTGTACAACAACAAGATCGATTATACCCTTTTTTACAAGGCGTTCATCGGTCTTGCCTTTATACAATTCTTCATTACCTATGTATTTCGTTTTACCCTGCTGGCCAAGGCACATGACCAGCTGCAAAAGGAACGGGTCTGGTTCAATACGCTCATCGTCGGCAGCAATGCCAGTGCTTCCCAGCTGCTGACTTCGATCGCCAACGACCGTGAGAAGACGGGCTACCGGATCTGCGGATACGTCAATGTATCGGGGGGCGTGTCACCGGCACTTCGGGACCACACACCCCATCTCGGCGGAATCGCGGACGTGCAACGGATCATTGAAGAACACCGGATCCAGGAAGTCATCATCGCCATTGAAAACAATGAAAAACATGAGCTCGAACAGATTCTTCAGCTGCTCACGGAAAAGGAGGTGAATGTCAAAATGATGCCGGACCAGGCAGACATCCTGAGCGGCGCGGTACGCACAACGAACGTATTGGCCACTCCCCTGATCGAAATTCACCTGGGCCTCATGCAGGCCTGGCAGCAGAATATCAAACGCCTCATCGATATCACCGTTTCCGCCGGCGTGCTGGTCATCCTCTCCCCGCTGATCCTGTACAGCGCCATCCGGACCAAGCTGTCTTCCCCGGGACCCGTCCTATTCAGGCAGCAGCGCATCGGTTACAGGGGCAAACCCTTCATGATCTACAAGTTCAGGTCCATGGTCGCCGATGCCGAAAAGAACGGCCCGATGCTGAGCAGCGAACACGACGAAAGGATCACCCGGTGGGGCAGGATCATGAGAAGATGGCGCCTCGATGAATTGCCCCAGCTCTGGAACATACTGAAGGGGGAAATGAGCCTGGTGGGACCGCGGCCCGAACGAAAATATTACATCGACGAGATCGTGCGGAGCCGTCCGGAATATAAATTGCTGCTGAAAGTAAAACCCGGTCTCACCAGCTGGGGAATGGTGAAATTCGGGTATGCGGAAAATGTCCGGCAAATGATGGAACGGATGCAATATGACATCATTTACATCGAAAATATTTCCCTGGCGGTCGATTTCAAGATCATGTTGCACACCCTGAGAATAATTTTTTTGGGTAAGGGAAAATAAATTCCTTTACCCCAAGTTTTACAACCGGTAGCAAGACCAAGCTGAACATTTGATGAAATCTCTCCTGACAAGATCGGTAACGCCCCTGGCGGCGCTCCTGCTGGCGATCGGCGCCGCCAGGGGCCAGTCCGTGCAACCCGTCTACGCCCGGCCCTATTTTCAGCAGGAAGCTGATTTCAGGATCCACGTGACGCTCGACGATACGGATAATACCCTGGATGGATTTGAGAGCATTGAATACCTGAATAATTCCCCGGACACACTGCACTTTATCTGGTTCCACCTGTGGCCCAATGCCTACAAAAACGACCGCACGGCCTTCAGCGAACAAATGCTTCGGCTCGGTAATACGTCCTTTTACTTCAGCGACGAGGCATCGAGGGGATACATCAACCGGCTGGATTTTAAAGTAAATGGCATCCGGGCGCTGGCCGTGGACAGCGCCGGCTACATCGATATGACCAAACTGCTCCTGCCCCGTCCGCTGTTGCCGGGGGATTCCGCGAGGATCACCACGCCATTCCATGAAAAGATCCCGCGAAACTTCTCGCGCGGTGGTCACGAAGGCCATTCTTACCAGATCACGCAATGGTATCCGAAGCCCGCCGTATATGACAGGGATGGCTGGCACCCGATGCCCTACCTCGAGCAGGGAGAGTATTACAGCGAATTCGGCCGGTATGAAGTGCAGATCACGCTGCCCAGGAACTACGTGGTAGCGGCTACCGGTGAACTTCAGAATGAAGACGAACTGAATTTTCTCCATGAACTGGCGAGCCAGCCGGTGGAACCCGCGTTCCGGAAAAAACCGGCCACGGTCCGCCCACTGCGCTCCGGGCGCGGGACTCCCCGGCGGAAAGCGGCCCCGGCTCGCCCTTCCGCAGGGGATGACTTTTATGTCACCCGTGAAACGGAAGCCACCAAGACCCTGCTCTATGTACAGGACAGTGTACACGATTTTGCCTGGTTCGCCGACCGGAACTTTGTCGTCAACGAAGATACCCTGCAACTTCCGTCGGGCAGGGTGATCCATGTGTATGCCTTTTACTCACCCGCCCATAGGCAGCTATGGAAAAACAGCATTGGGTACATCAAGTCCGCGGTGCGCACCAGGAGCGGGTGGCTGGGCGAATATCCCTATAATGTGGTGTCGGCCGTGCAGGCGGACCTTGGGTTTGACGGCGGAATGGAATATCCCACGATCACTTCGATCTCGGGCGCATCCGGCGAACAGGACCTGGACCTGGTCATTGAGCATGAAGTGGGTCACAACTGGAACTATGGCGTCCTGGCGACCAACGAAAGAGACCACCCTTGGATGGATGAAGGCATCAATACCTATTTCGATAACCGGTACCGGCAGCTGAAGTACGGGAACGTTTCATCGACCCCGCGAACGGGCGATTTTCTGGAGGACAAGATCCCCGCGGACAAGTCGGACCTGGGCTACCGGACCATCTTGTCGGAAAAAAGGGACCAGCCTATCGAAGGGACATCAGATGCATTTTCCCCTCTCAATTATGAACTGATCGTCTACGACAAGACGGCCCGCTGGATGAAGTTGCTGGAGCAGTATACCGGCCAGCCCCTGTTTGACAGTTGTCTCCACGCTTATTACGACCGCTGGAAATTCAAACACCCCGCTCCTGCGGATCTGCAGGCGGTGTTCAGGGAGGTAAGCGGGAAAAACACGGACTCCGTGTTCCAGCTGCTTGGGAAAAAGGGACCCCTGGAACCCGCGCCCCGAAAGGATATCCGTCTTTCCGCGTTTTTTAATTTTAACGGGACCGACCGGCATCACTACGTTTTTCTCGCTCCCGCGGCCGGGTTCAACTATTACGACCGGTTGATGGTGGGCGGGCTGGTGCATAATTATACCCTCCCGCTCCCGCACCTTCATTTCGTGCTGGCTCCCCTCTATGCCACGGGAAGTGATCGTCTGGCAGGGCTCGGCCGCATCGGCTTTAATATCCTGCGCTACGGGTGGATCCGTAAGACGGAGATCTCGCTTTCGGGGGAATCCTTCAGCATGGACGCTTTCACCGATTCGACGGGGCATAAGAATTACCTGGGTTTCCGTAAACTGGTGCCTTCTGTAAAACTGACGTTCCGCAACCGGACGCCGGTCAGTACGGTCACCAGGAGCCTGCAGTGGAAAACCTTCCTGATTTCCGAGACACAATTGCGGTTCATGTCCGACACGACGCCTCCCTATACCGTCATCACTTATCCCGTGACCCGCCGCTATTTGAACCAGCTCAGTTTCCGGATCGACAATTCCCGCGTGCTCTACCCTTACGGGGGCACCTTACAGGTACAACAGGCAAGGGATTTCATCCGGCTCGACGCGGTGGGCAATTATTTTTTCAATTATGCCAAAGGGGGCGGCCTGTCCGTCAGGTTGTTTGCCGGTAAATTCCTTTACCTGGGCGACAGGACCCTGCAAAAGGAATTCGAGACGGACCGGTTCCACCTCAACATGACCGGCGCCAACGGGAACGAGGACTATACATACAGCAATTATTTTCTCGGCCGGAATGAATTCCAGGGTCTCAGTTCCCAGCAGATCATGATGCGCGACGGTGCATTTAAGGTGAGGTCCGATCTCCTGGCCAGCAAGATCGGCAAGACGGACGACTGGCTTACGGCGGCCAACTTCGTGACCGATCTGCCCGGCCGCTTCAACCCCCTGGCGGTTCTCCCCCTGAAAATTCCACTCAAAGTGTTTGCCGACATAGGCACGTATGCGGAGGCCTGGAAACAAAATCCGCCCACCGGGCGGTTTCTCTATGACGGGGGGTTCCAGCTGTCCCTTTTCAGGGATCTCGTGAAGATCTACGTGCCGGTCGTTTACAGCAAAGTGTATGCAGACTACTTCAAATCGACGATCACGGGCAACCGCTTCCTGAAAAATATCTCTTTCAGCATCGATATTCAGCATTTCAACTTCTATAAATTTTTTGACCTGCCGGACCTGTAAAGGACCGGGATCGAGCGATGACCATTCAATACCTGCCATACCGGGACATCGATCTTCGCCAGTGGGACCGCTGCATCGAAAACGCGCCCAACGGGCTGATCTACGCCTATTCCTGGTACCTTGACGCCATGAGTGCCCATTGGGATGCGCTCGTGATGAATGATTATGAAGCGGTGATGCCGCTGACGTGGAACCGGAAAATGGGCTTCTATTATCTCTACCCGCCCTTTTACTGTGCACAGCTGGGTGTCTTCGGGACTTCGCTGGAGGCGGCCACGGTGGAGCGGTTTCTCCGGGCCATTCCGGCCAAGTTCAGGTTCTGGGATTATTACCTCAACCAGGGCAACTGCTTTGTGTTGCCCGGCTTTCACATCCACGAGAAGAAAAATTATATCCTGTCGCTGCAGGAACCGTACGAGACGCTTTTCAGTCACTACGGGGAAAGCCATCGCAGAAACATCCTGCGGGCTCAAAAGACTGGAAACACCTTCCGCCGCGACATCCCGATCGGTGCGGTGATTGAACTGGCGGAAAAACAGGCAAAAGGGTTTTCGCCTATCACCCGCACCGATTTCGATCATTTTTCCGGTCTGTATGAGCGGTTGCGAAATAAAAAAATGGCGACCGCCTATGGAGTATTTGATTCCCGTGACCAGTTGGTCGCTTCCTGCGTTTTTACGTTCTCCCACGGACGCGCATATTATATAGTGGTCGGCAACCATCCCAATGGCAGAACTTCGGGCGCCTCGCACCTGCTGATCGATGGGGTGATCCGGGAAAAGGCCGGTCAACCGGTCCTGCTGGATTTTGAAGGAGGGAATGTCGGCGGATTGGATTTTTTCTACCGGAACTTCGGCGCCCTGCCGGAACGGTTCCCGTGGATCCGGGAAAACCGGCTGCCCGCCTATGCGCGGTTATTCAAGAAGTAGCGCTTCGGCGAGGGCCAGGTCGGATGGGCGGGTGATCTTGATGTTGTTTTTTTCCCCCTCGATCAGGTTGACCTTGATACCAAATGCTTCCACAACCGTCGCTTCGTCGGTGAACCTCTTTTTATAATCGATCCCGTAGGCGGGTAACAGGATCCTGCTGTGAAAGGTCTGGGGCGTCTGGACAAATTTGATCCGGTTCCGGTTCAGCGTCTTGCTTCCACGCGAAGAAATGTACCGGACGGTGTCACTGCAGTCTGTGACCGGAACGGCATTCCCGGTCTCGAGGGCTACATGGTAACAGCGCCGGACCAGGTCCGCGGTCAGCAGGCACCGAACCCCGTCGTGGACAAAAATGATGCTCTCCCCGGAGACGAGCGCCAACCCGTTCCTGACCGAATGGAAACGGGTCTCCCCCCCGGAGCACAGGCGCACCCGGTCCGTGTCAAAAAATCCATCGATGAGTTCCTTGCCTTTGTCCATATGGTCCACCGGCAGCACCAGGATGACGGTCATATCGGGGAAGGCCTCCAGGAAGGCACGGATGGTGTAATACAGGACCGGCTTGTTTTTCAGGGTGAGGAACTGTTTGGGGATGCCGGCCCGCATCCTGGTACCCTGTCCTCCCGCGACGATCACCGCGACCTTTTTCATATCATTCAATTTCTGTAGATAGCGATCTGGCGGTTCCCGTCACTGCTCCGGCAGCCCCGGTACATGCCCGCACTGTTAAATACCATGGCGATATTGCCGGAAGCGTCCACGGCGATCAGGCCGCCTTCTCCCTTCAGTTCGACCAGTTTTTTCAACACCACTTCCTCGCATGCCTGCTGCAGATCCAGGTGCCGGTATTCCATGAGGCAGCTCACGTCATGCGCCGCCACCGCCCTGATAAAGATCTCCCCGTGGCCCGTGCAGGAGACGGCGCAGGTCTGGTTACGCGCATAGGTTCCCGTCCCGATGATCGGGCTGTCGCCGATGCGGCCATATGCCTTGTTGGTCATGCCCCCCGTCGAAGTGGCGGCGGCCAGGTTGCCGGACCGGTCACAGGCCACCGCACCAACTGTCCCGAACTTTTTATCCGTCAGCGGGTGGCCCGGTCCACCCTGGTGGTCCAGTTCGTAACGATCGCTGTCCCGGAGCAGTCGCCATTGGTCGAACCGGAACTGTGAAAAGAAATATTCATCGGGCTCCAGCTGCAAGCCCTGCGTCAATGCGAATTCCCGGGCGCCCTCCCCGCTCAGAAAGATATGATTGCTGTGCAGCATGACCGCTTCGGCCAGCGCTATGGGATTGCGGATATTGCGCACGCCCGCCACTGCCCCGGCCTGGCCGGAGGCGCCATCCATGATGGCCGCATCCATTTCGTGCACGCCGGCGCTGGTGAATACGGATCCCCGCCCGGCATTGAACAGTATATTGTCTTCCATCCGGATAACAGCCTCCCGCGCGGCTTCAACAGCCCCTCCGCCCCTTTCCAGGACGGCATATCCTGCATCGAGCGCTTCGTGCAGGGCAGACCGGTACGCCGCTTCCAGGTCCGGCGTCATATCTTCCTTCAGGATCGTACCGGCTCCCCCGTGTATGACCAATGAATATTTTGCCATGCCGTATGTTTTAGGTGGCCCTTTCGTCCTTTTCCCCTTCAGGCCTTCACAGGGTGCCCGTGATCAGCTGTTTGCATTCCAGCAACAGTTTTTCCGGGTCAATGGCGGCCGTACCGACCTCCTCGCAAACGAGGCCCCCGGCCAGGTTGGCCACTGCCGCCGTCAGCGCAATATCCCGGGAGGCGGCATAGACCAGGGCCGCTACCGCGATCACCGTGTCCCCCGCGCCACTGACGTCGGCGATATTGCGCCGGTGCGAGGGGATGATCCCGGAGTGGCTTCCTTCCTGGTAAAAAATACCCTGTTCCGCCAGCGTGATCAGGGAAATGGCATGCCCCAGCTGCGCACGCAACTGCTCATGCGCCCTGGACAGGAGGCCGGGGGAAACCGGTACCGGGATCATGTTCAGGCTGGTGAACACCTCATGCAGGTTGGGCTTGAAGAGCGTGGTGTTTTTGTATGCAAAGAAGTTCTTCCGTTTTGGATCCACCATGGTGATAATACCCAGTTCATTGCACCGGGCAATGGTCCCCGAAATGATGTTTTCGGTCAGAACGCCCTTGTTGTAGTCTTCCAGGATCACCACGTCGGGTTTTTCAAAGAGCAGGTACTGCGAGATCCGGCCGGCCAGAAATGCTTCGTCACCGGCATCCAGGTCTGCCGTCTGCTCCGCGTCGAGCCGCATCATTTGCTGGTTACGGCTGATGATCCGGATCTTGTTGGTCGTAACCCTCCTGGCACTGGCATGGATCCCCCCGGTATCAATCCGGCGCTCCTGCAGCAGCTGCCGGAGCTGGATACCCTCGTCATCATCTCCCACCACGGTGATCACCGCGGTCCTGGCGCCGAAGGCACAAAGATTCAGGGCGACGTTCCCGGCACCCCCAATACGCTGTTCTTTCCTGGATAAGGCCACCACGGGGACGGGCGCTTCCGGGGAAATCCGTTCCACGCTGCCCCACCAGTAGGTGTCCAGCATGACATCCCCGATCACCGCCACTTTCAACCTGGAGCAACCGGCGAATAATTCGTCAAAGTCAATGTTGGTCATCCGGCTTTGTAGTATTTTTTCTTGAGGAAGCAATATAATAGATCGGGATCCCCAGTACGGCAATGATCAGCCCGGGCCAGGTAAACTGGGGCTTGTATATGATCAGCAGCACACAAAAAGCGGTACCGAGTACGATATAGGCAACCGGCAGGACCGGGTATCCGAAGGCGCGGTAGGGCCTTTCCAGGTCGGGTCGTTTCCGGCGAAGGATGAAGATCCCGATGATGGTGAGTACATAAAAGATCACCACCACAAATGAGATCATATCCAGGAGATCGCCGTACCGGCCGCTGAGGCACAAAAGGGAGGCCACGACGAACTGGGCCCACAGCGCCCACTCCGGCACCGCGTTCCGGTTCAGCCTGGCAGCCTTCCTGAAAAAAAGTCCGTCCTTGGCCATGCTATAGTAGACCCTGGCACCCGCCAGGATCAACCCGTTGTTGCATCCAAAGGTCGAGATCATGATCATGATCGCGATCACATAGGTGCCCGCATGGCCGAACATGGAATTGGCGGCGGCGATCGCCACCCGGTCCTGGTAGGCAAACGCGATATCCTTCATCGGTAGTACGGCGACGTACATCAGGTTGGTGCCCACATACACGAGCGTTACGATCAGGGTGCCCAGGAACAGGCTCAGCCCGATATTCCGTTTGGGCCGCTGGATCTCCCCGGCAATAAAAGTGACGTTGTTCCAGGCATCGCTGCTGAAGATGGACCCCACCATGCTGGCGGCAATGGCGCCGAGCACGCCGGCGCCCGTCAGTGTCTCCAGTACGCCGCCGGTGGACATTTGCTTCATGGTGAACGCATTCTTCCAGTTTTCGTGCCACACACCCGACCGGTAAAAAAGGAAGCCCGCCAGGGTCAGCCCGAGGAGGGAAACAATTTTAGTGGAAGTAAAGATGTTCTGGATCCATTTGGCTTCCCGGATGCCCCTGGTATTGGTCCAGGTCAGCAGCGCAATGAGGAGGATGGCCACGACCTGGGCCGCACTGATCGTGAAGAACCGGGGGTTTCCGAGGCTGTCCGCTCCCAATGCCAGGCGCAGGAGGATGTGATTCTCGCTGAGGCCTCCCAGGAGATAGGCGGCAAACTTGGAGAAGGCAACGCCGACGGCGGCAATGGTCCCTGTCTGGATTACGGCAAAAAAACTCCAGCCGTACACGAACCCGGTCAGGGGATTATAGGCCTCCTTCAGGTAAATATACTGACCGCCGGCCCTCGGAAACATGCCGCTCAGTTCACCGTAGCTGAGGGCGGCCGTCAGGGTCATAAAACCCGTGATCAGCCAGACGATGATGAGCCATCCTGCGCTGCCCACATGCCGCGTGATGTCCGCGCTGACGATAAAAATGCCGGATCCTATCATTGAGCCCGCCACGATCATCGTGGCGTCGAACAACCTGAGCGAAGGTTGGAAAGACGTCGAACTTTCAGTCATATAAGGTCCCGTTATTGAAACGGGATTGAAGATAGATATTTATTTCAGAGCCGTCGGAAAAAGTGCTCATTTTTTATTTTCCGCTTCGGCCTGGTTCAGGCCGCTGATCACGTCCGTTGTAATATTCAGGGCAGAATCCTTATAGAACATAAATCCCGGTTCGTAAGAAAAAATATAGGAATAACGGCCATCCCGGTTGTACTGCTTCAGGAAATCTTCGAGGCGGTTCAGGATATCGTCCTTCATCTTGGAATTCTGGTTGTAAAGGTCATTGTCTATTTCCTGCTTCTTTTCCTGCAGGTCCTGCTGCATTTTCCCGATTTCCTGCATAGCAGCCTCCTGTTCCGCGGGCGTCATGGAACTGCCCTTTTGCTGCAATTGCATCGCCCGCGCCTGGTATTTTTTCTGGAGGTCGGTGATCTGGTCGTTTGCGGCCGCCTGCTTCCTTTCGAAGTCAGCCTTCAGCTTTTTATAGTAACCATAATTGTTTTGCAGCGAATCCAGGTCCACGTAGGCGATCCGGAAGGTGGTTCCCTCCGGGGCAGTGCGGGCGACGGGTTCCGGGACAGGGCGCTCCTTATCATGCCCGCGGAACTGCAGGTAATACAGGTAACCCACCAGGGCTATGAGAATGAGATTGGAGATGAGTAAAGCTTTTTTCATGATCAATTTTTCGGAAAGGCAAGATAGAGAATCACCCCGTCCCAATCCAAAAAGACCCGGCATTTATGAAACAGTTAACAGCACCGGGGCCGCTTTTCCGGGTCTCTGTTTCCCGGTCCCGGCCGGGTGGCCGCAAAAGGGTTCAGTGCCCTGGTATGAGTGCCTTAAAATAAGGTAAATTGTTGTTTTTAAGTTCATTATGGATATTATTCAGGATCATTCGAACTCCGCGGGGTCGTTAACCTAAAATTAAAGAGGGGGGTATTTGGATATTAAAATGTAAAATATTATGTTTGCAGGGTATTTGTATATCCAAGTTAGATGAAGATCAGCTAACAGGTGCGTAACCTCATTTTTCCAGATGACTGAATAGGTAGCTGATTTGAAAACACCTCCAATTCTATAAATTACCGCCACGATTTACCGCTTGTTGTTCCAATTTCTTTAGAAACGCTATCGTTTATCCGAAAATGCTGATTTTTTGAATGGTATTTTTGTATTGATAAAAATCGCTTATGCTCAGAACCTTTATATTCATCTCTTCCGCAATTATTTTGCTGACGACCGCCTCGT